>VFSW01003562.1_pt1 | contig 23342 bp, 26 predicted proteins | sample 5358111 | NCBI WGS metagenome assembly VFSW01 (sample SAMN11554181, study PRJNA540505) | mine drainage metagenome | isolation source: sediment from site ElyBrook_90M | place: USA: Ely Copper Mine, Vershire, VT | collected 2017
CACAAACACACAATCAGCTACTGGTTGCCGCCACTCGGAGGAGCGCCGGAACCCGAGCCAGGACGACGACCGCCGCGACGACGACGACCACCACCGCTCGGACGACGCTGTCCACCAGCCCCAGCAGGACCACGACCCGCCGGAGCTCCCGGCGCAGGCGCAACCCCATCCGCCCGATTAAAGTTTGGCTCATCTACCGAATCATCGCCATCCTCATCGAACTCCTCGTCATCATCCAGAGGCTCGCTATCCACAGATGCATGGGCAACAGGAGCGGAGACCGAAGCCTCACCCTCACTACCCGGTGCACCCGGCTCAGGCAACCCAAGCTTCGCACGCTGCTCACGCAGAACCGCTTTGCGCGAAAGTTTGATGCGGTTGCCTTCGATCGAAAGCACCTTGACCAGAATCTGATCGCCCTCGCGCAACTCATCCTTCACTTCCTTCACGCGATGCTCCGCGATCTCGGACACATGCAGCAGGCCGTCAGTTCCCGGGAATATCTCCACGAATGCACCAAACTCAGCCAGGCGAACTACCTTACCGAGATAGATCTTCCCGATCTCAGGTACAGCAGTCAGATCGCTGATCATCTGGATAGCACGCGCCAAACCATCAGCATCGCTGGAGGCCACATTCACACGGCCAGTATCGTCAACGTCGATCTTCACACCAGTCGCATCGATGATCCCACGGATCACCTTGCCGCCAGGTCCGATCAGGTCGCGGATCTTGTCGGTCGGAATCTGGATCGTGTGGATGCGCGGTGCGAACTGCGACTTCTGCTCGTTGGCTCCCGAGATGGTAGCGTCCATCACATCCAGCAACCAAAGCCGACCCTTGCGAGCCTGCTCCAGAGCCTCCCGCATAATCTGCGGTGTAATGCCCATGATCTTGATATCCATCTGCAGGGCAGTAATACCGGTACGAGTACCAGCCACCTTGAAGTCCATGTCCCCGTAGTGATCCTCTGCACCGGCGATATCGGAGAGGATCGCATAGCTATCGCCATCCTTCACCAAGCCCATCGCAACGCCGGCAACTGCACCCTTCAGCGGAATACCAGCCTGCATCAATGCCAGCGAAGCACCGCAAACCGTGGCCATCGACGAGGAACCATTCGACTCCAGGATGTCTGAGACCACCCGCAGCGTGTAGGGAGACTCATCTTCGCCCGGCAGTACTGCTTCGATCGCCCGCGATGCCAACGCACCATGGCCAATCTCACGCCGCCCAACACCGGTCATACGGCCAACCTCACCCACAGAGAACGGGGGGAAGTTATAGTGCAGCATAAACCGCCGCTTCTGCTCTCCTTCGTAGCTCTCCAACCGCTGAGCATCGTCCGTAGTACCCAGTGTCGCCGAGACCAACGCCTGCGTCTCGCCGCGCGTGAACAAGGCAGATCCATGTACTCGAGGGAGTACACCCACCTCCACAGTCACCTGACGAATCTCATCAAATGCCCGATGATCCGGGCGAATGCGCTCCTTCAAAACCTGCTCGCGGAAGATGTTCTCGCGAAGCAACTCATAGTACTTGCCAAACTTCTTTGCAGCTGCGGCGTCACCCTCGGGCAACTCCTTCTTCAGTTCATCCTTGATTGTCTTTACTAGGGCGTAGCTCTCGAACTTTGGATGCTTCTTCGTGTCAAGCGCATCCTTCAAACGGTCGCCAGCCTTTGCAGATAATTCGGAGATATATTGCTGATCGAGTTCGACTGGGCTTACCTCACGCTTCGTCTTCCCAGCACGTCGCGCCAGGTCTTCAATAGCTGCGCATATCTTCTTGATCTCTTCATGTGCGAACTCGATTGCGTCCACTACCCGGTTTTCTTCAATCTCTTTCGCTCCGGACTCGATCATCACGATTCCGTCTTTGGTGCCGACGACCATGATGTTCAAATTGCTCTTCGAGCGCTCTGCGTACGTTGGATTCACGATGAACTGATCGTCCACAATCCCGATTCGTACTGCACCAACTGGTCCATGGAATGGGATATCGCTCAACGCCAGAGCACAGCTTGCACCATTGATTCCGAGCACGTCGGGATCGTTTTCCTTATCAGCCGAGTAGACAAACGCGACCACTTGGGTCTCATTGCGAAACGTCTCTGGGAACAGGGGACGAATGGGACGATCAATCTGACGACTCGTCAAAATTTCCTTCTCGCTCGGACGACCTTCACGCTTGATAAATCCACCCGGGATACGGCCACCAGCGTAAGTAAACTCACGATATTCGACCGTGAGTGGAAAAAAGTCGATGCCTTCCTTCGGATCTGGCGATGCGACAGCTGTTGCGAGAATCACGTTGTCGCCACTTGAGGTCAGAGCCGCGCCGGAGGCCTGCTTCGCCATACGCCCAGTCTCGAACTTGATCTGCTTACCACCGGTAAGCTCAACAATCACATCCTGTTTCATGGTCTATCCTCTTCTTCTTCCGTCTACTTTTCTTTAAGCTCGTGATTGAGTCTTCGCGGGGTCAGAAGGCTAGCAGCCCTTTTAACCGTACTGCAGCATCTCAACGCGTAAAAAATACAGCCCTGCAGGGGCGTAGTGCCCATCAGCAGAGCTGCATGATTGTTTCGACTCGTAAGACTGATCTGTCCAGAATATCCGCCCAGTAAACTCCAATTTTCGTCATCATGAATGGATTATTCAAAGTCATACCTGACCCTGAATAAGAACCGCAGCCATGTAAACGCTGGCTAAACATGCACTCATGATCTGGATGGTGTCTCCGGGATGACGTTCTTACTTGCGGATTCCCAACTTGCCAATGACGTCGCGGTAACGATCTGCATCGCACTTTTTCAAGTAGTCGAGCAGACGGCGGCGCTTACTCACCAGCATCAACAAACCACGTCGCGAACCGTGATCTTTTTTGTGGGTCTTAAAATGCTCTGTCAACTCGCCAATACGTTCGCTCAGTATGGCGATCTGAACCTCGGGGCTCCCGGTATCGGAGTCATGCGTACGGAACTTCTCGATGATGTCTGTCTTTTTTGCGGATGCCAACACAGCTATTTCTACTCCTAATCTTCTAGTCCACTCTCATAGTGTCTGCATAAGGATAGCACTGCTTGGATGAGGCGGCAATAAGCCAAGTGAAACGAGTTGGTTCCTCATGGTTCCCTCCCACATCCAAACTGCATCTAGGCAAGGTGAGACTTCACAAACTCAATTGTTCTGCCCCAAGCCAAAGATGCCGCTGAAGCGTTGTAACTTGCACGGGCGTCGCAGTTAAAGCCATGCTCAGCGCCCTTGTATACATTGATTTGAACCTCTGGATGAGCAGAACGCACTGTATCAACCTGATCCTGCCCAATATGACTGTCTTCAAGTCCAAAGTGCAACATAACGGGACAGCCTGGCTCTTCAGCCGCGAATTTTCCAATACCTCCCGGATAATACCCCACACAACAAGCCGGCTGTATCTTCATCTCTGCGCCGCGTGTAGCCGCCAGCCAGGACATCAGTCCTCCGTAGCAAAAGCCCACAACGCCAACATCCTTCCCCTGCTGCTTCGCCCAGCTAAACGCCGAAGCAATATCCAGTAAAGCTGTGTGAGGAGTCAACTTTTGCATCAGGCTGTAAGCCTGGCTTAGATCATCGCCGTCATATTTAAGCTCTACGCCCGGCTCAATGCGATCAAACAATGCCGGTGCGATCGCCAGCAGACCCTCCGCGGCAAACCTGTCGGCAACACTTCGGATATGACCGTTTACCCCAAAAATCTCCTGCACCACCACGATAGCGCCCACTGCTTCCCCCTTGGGATGGGCAACATAGGCGTTTAATGTATGGCCATCCTCGGCCAACAACTTCTTCCACTCGTGCATAACAGCTCCCTAAAGACACCTTAGTTCCATCAGCATAGATGAAATCCCCTTCACGGAAGATGCTTCTAGTGGACGGATTCAACAAACTCTGGTCTTAGCCGGATCTGAGCACCCTTTGCAGAGTAGTGCATCATGCTAGCGGTTGATACCACCCTGAGAATACTCATGCATCTCCGCAAGCCAGCGCAAGAACTTAACTATCTGCCGCTTCTCATTTAGGACCAGCGCGACGAAGTCTCTTGCAGTGACCTTCTTAGAGCTTTTGCCGGTAAAGGTCTCAAGTCGCCAGCGCAGGTACTCGCTGCGCCAGGGTCTGAGCCGGTTACCACGTGTTGCATTCCAAAAAAACCGAATTCCCTCAAACATCAGCAGCCTCCCAACCAAAGTATATCGATTGGCGACGGCGAGGCGTTCAAACCTCTACTTCAAATAGTTGAAGAGATTCACGCTACCCAGTGCATTCATGACACTCAGCAAAGCCTGATGTTGAGTCTCGGCAGACTTCAACGCAGTAGCTACCGTTGCCGGATCCGAAGCCACCAGTGTGGATTGCTGAGCCGTCAACTGACTTGCATCTGTCTGAAAATATGTGCTCGTCGACTGTAGGCGACTAAGGCTGCTATCAAGAACACTGCGTTGAGTCGATACCTGCGTCAGGGCCGAAGTCAACGAAGCGGTATCGCTACTCGCATTGGCACTCGCCGTTCCGCTGGCGTAATCTGCCACCAGTTTATTAAGTGCGCTAAAAACACCTGCGCTAGTTGTACCGAAGATTGCAGTCCCAGGCACACTAGTCTGAATAGTTTGTCCGCTAGGTGTTGTTATGCTGCCCACGCTCGTGTCTCCAGAGTAGGTCACCGTAGCGGGCGTGGTAGTGGTATCCAGTGAAAATGGCTTAACTGCGCCCTGACTTCCGCTGAACAGATAGTTTCCTTGATAACTGGTATTGGCGAGTGAGAGCACCTGAGTGCGTAAATCCTTAAGTTGTTGTCCGATAGCTCCTGAGTTTGCTCCGCTCAATGTGCCGTTGCCACCCTGCACTGCCAAAGAAATAGCTTGAGTGATCTGTTTCACCACCTCAGCTAGAGCAGAATCCGTTACCTGTAGCATCGACTGAACCCCGGCCGCACCCTGCACGTAGGTGTCATCCCGCGCAATCGCACTACCCAACATGGAACTCTGTGCTGCTGCCACCGGATCAGTTTGAAGCGACGTCACACGCAAGCCGCTCGATAACTCAGCGGTCAAAGCAATTTCATTACTGGATGACTGGTCGATCGATTTCGCCAGGCTAGCTAAATAATTTGGGTCGACTCTCACCTATTCTCCTTGTTCGACGGGCTAAGTTCGGGCTGTGACTTTACTAAGCAACGCTTGTCGTAACACCCAAATTCAGGGCCGACGCCATAATGGAATCCACCACGGAAAACACCTTCGCCGCAGCCTGATACGAGCGCTGATACTGCGTCAGATTTGCTGCTTCCTGATCCAATGAAACTCCAGAGAGTGCATCTCGCTGCGTTGTTAGTTGCGTCAGAGATGCCTGCTGAGCAGCGTTATCCGTCGTCGCGCCGGCAGTAGCACTGCCAATCGCGCCTAACAGAGAAGAGTAATAACCCGATGCTGTCGTGCCTCCCACGATATTTGCAGTGCCGAGTGTCGCCAGCCATTGAGCGTTCGTATTGCCAGTGCTTCCTTGGCCGGTTGCCGCCGCTGCAATCTTTAGCGGATCATTGATAGCGACCGAAATTATGCCAGATGTTCCTGCAATGCCTGAAGGGATAGTGAACAATGACTGTCCAGTGCTGCCGTACTCGTCCACGCCCAGAGTACTTTGAGTGTTTACCTGAGCAGCGATTCCGTTAGCCATGGTATCCAGCGTAGTATTGAAATTTGGCAAGAGTTGGGTGCGCGCATAGAGTGTTCCACCCAACTGCCCTCCAGTAACGCTACTTGTAATATCTTGTGCAGATGGTTCTGCCAGCACATGAGTCGTGCCGCCTATCTGAGTCACACTCAGTGAGTAAGACGATGTGCCTCCTACCAAAAGTGTTCCGTTGCTGGTAGTCAGACTAATTCCATTGCCTTCCGTACTTACTTGATCCAACCCGATGTATTGTGACAGTTGAGCTATTGCTGCCTGCCGCTGGTTTTCAAGCACACCAGCATCTTTGTTACTGCTCAAGCTCGAGATCTGTCCGTTAAGACTGGCAATCGACTTGGTCAGCGTATTGACCTGGCCCACGTCGCTCTTAACCTGTTGATCAAGCCCCGAGGCGATCTGTGCCATTTGACTAGATGCCGAATTAAAAGAGGATGCCAATGTATTAGCTGCCGACAAGACTCCTTGTCGTGTAGCCGTATCAGCAGGATTGCTGGCCAGTAACGACAGCGCGCTGAAGAAACCATCCGTAGCCGTGCCCAGTGCCGTACTGCTGGCGGAGGTCGCAGTGGAGCTTAGTCCGAACACGCTCTGTACCTGTTGCAGCGCGGTCTCGACTGCGCTGCTCTGCGCTTGGGCTTGCGTCTGTTGCTGCACTCGCTGTTCCAGTACCCGATCGCGCTGCGAGACTGGAGCCGCACCGGTACTCACTCCACCGGCAACAACACCACCCACCGTAACCGCATCACTGGTCTGGAAGGTAACCGACTCGCGCGTATACCCCACAGTATTTTGGTTTGCAACGTTATTAGATGTCACGTCCAAGGCAGTCTGATCTGCCTGCAATGCTTGGGAGGAAAGGTTCATCAACGCTAATAGCGTGCCCATGCAGGTCTCCTCTCATTGCCCGGAAGACGGCGCAGCACTCCAAGATTAGCTTCGGTCGCTCGTAATACCTCGCCAAGTAATGCCAGCTTAGGCCGCAGTTCATCCAGCGCGTCCATACGCCAAACTCTGCCTGCAACCGGTAACTGGAGGGCCCGAGTTTCCAATTCTTCTAGACGATCCATATCCAGCAGCGATAAAGCTGCCATTGTCTCGTCCAGCAATGCACCAATCTCTCGATCGATGATCATGGGCGCACCAGTGATTGAATCAACTTATCCGCTACGCTCGCTGTTGGAACACTGTAGCTGCCGTCTGCGATCTGCTGCTGCAGCGCCTGAACCTTGCTTAGTCGAACATCCGAACCCGATAAACCCAGACTTAGTACCCCAGAACTACCGCTCAACACCGTCTGATCCGAAGCCGCTTGGACACTGAGACTTGCGGAGTTGGTGCCATCGCTGCCCTTGGCAGTTTGCACCATCATCTTGCCCTGTGGGCTCACCGACCCGACACTCTGTTGCACATTTCCAATTCCGTTCATATAGCTCATCGTTACCCCCGTCTACTTGAGCTTATCGGCTTCCGATTACTACACTTTAGTGCTGTGATGTGCTTTTTTGACTATGCTGGAGAGCCTCAATCCCCACCTGCTGCATCACTTTGCGTGCAATCCCTAGACCGCCACGCTTGGCAATTGCCGTAGCAACTGCTTCCGTTCCAAAGCTGCTCAGCGTCCCAGCGGCTGGGTCCAGGTCTTTCTCCTCACCCAACCAACTGTCTTCGCTGCTGCGCATCGGCTTAAGCATCTCTTGCAGCAGCATCCCCTCAAATTGTTGAGCAGCATCCATCAACTTCGCATGGCTACGACTTGCAGTACTCGTATCAGTTTGAGCCGCAGTTTGTAGTTCAATTCTCATAACACCTCGATCTCCGCTTCTAACGCTCCCGCCGATTTCATCGCCTGCAGAATGGAAATCACGTCACGCGCAGACGCCCCGATAGCCTGCAGACTACGCACCAGGTCATCCACCGTAGCGCCTTGCTTCAACTCAATACGATTTACCGGCTTATCGAGGGCCTCGACCTTGGTCTGCTGCACTACTTGCGTCGTGCCTCCACTTGAGAATGCCGTGGGTTGCGATACCTGAAACTCACTCACGACATTCACGGCCAATCCTCCGTGCAGAATAGACACCGGTTGGAGTACCACGGTGCCTCCAATGACCACCGTACCGGTCCTCTCATTCACAATCACCTTGGCCCTTGGAAAGACTGACACCTCAATAGATTCAACGCGTGCTAGCAACGCCGGAATATCCTCTCCCTTTAGCACAGACAACTCAATCCGCCGACTATCCACAACTCTTGCACCTGTCCGCCCCAGCTCCAAATTCACCGCCTGGGCCATCGCCTCGGCACTTTTGAAGTCGGCATCGTCCAGCAGCAAAGAAAAGGACTCTCTACCGGCCAGATCCAAAGGAACTCCACGCTCCACCATCGCACCATAAGGGACGCGCGCTGTATTCGGATGATTTAGCTGGGTGATATTTCCGTTCACATTGACGGAATAGCCACCGACAACGAGTGGCCCCTGCGCTTCGGCATACATCTTCCCATCTGCACCAGAGAGTGGTGTTAGTAACAGCAACCCACCCTCAAGGCTCCGTGCATCACCGGCTGAAGCAACTGTTATATCCAACTTCGTCCCAGGTCGAGCAAAGGGGGGCAGTGTTGCAGATACAAATACCGCAGCGAGATTTTGCACACGAATGGCCGCCGCTGGCACACTAACCCCCATGCGCAGCAGGGTAGCTACCAATGTCTGTGTCGGAAATGTTGTCTGTTGACTGTCACCGGTACCTTGAAGTCCCACGACGATACCGTATCCAACTAATTGGTTGTCGCGTATTCCTTCGATCGTAGAGATATCTTTGATTCGAGCTTGTCGTGGGCTCATTCTCGGTACCTCGCCAACCATGCTAACTGCTGCCAGCCATAGACACAGCATCACGACCCAGCCGATCAAGCACCTAATATCCTGCAACCGACCATCAACAATCATCACATGCGCCTCAATTTTCCTTGCAGGTTTGCGTCCACTTAGAAGACCAAAATCCGTTCCAGAAGTCGCACTATAAGATTCGGGCGATGCGTGTAGTCCATAATGATTCCCTTGCCCCGCACCTCGAGTTCCAGGCTGGAGATCGCGGTAGACAAGATCTGGTTCTGTTGGGATATGTCTTCTGGCCTTACTAGTCCGCGTAACACAATTGTCTGAGTTTGTTGGCTGAACTCCACTTCACGCGCTGCCTCAATGACCAGAACTCCATTAGGTAGTACGTCTACGACCTCGCCTCCGAAGGTAGTAGTCAAACTGGAGTTCGTCGCGCTCGTCCCTTGTGCGTTAAGACCAGCAGCGGAGGTCTGATTCACCAGGTTCTGCAGTGCATTTCCGGGATGCAGCGTACCGATCAAACCGGATATTTGCGAACTTGCATTCGAAGCCCTCGAATTCTTTACCGAACCATCCGTCGAAGCCGCAAGGTTTTCAGACACCACAACCGAGATCAGGTCGTGTGGGCGCATCGCCCGTGCATCCGCTGCCATCTGCGTCAGTCGTCCGCTCTCAACCCAGATAGATCCTGGCGTAGCCTGATCTCGTGATACTCCATTTCGTACCCGTTCCAGATAGGCTGCCAGTGATGCTCTCGCCACACTTGGCTTGGGTGTCACAATCTTCCGAACAACATTACTCTGCGGGCACGCTACTCCTATCATTAGCCACGGAAGCATCAGCCATATGGTTGAACTAGCCAAGCAGGAACCCAAGGTGGGTCGCAGTGGATCTATATAAGCCGATAAATCTGAAGATTCCGTGTTTATCTTCCAAAGGTTGATTGTCATGTCATCCATTCATTTCTTCATAGCTCAACATCGTCGCGACCACTCACCACACCATACACACGTTGCAGCACACCGTTGTTATCTCTAAATCCACTCTGCAGGCGAACTCGAATCCGCGTGCCAACTGCACCACTTTCCTCCGCGACCCCTTGCAACTCAATCCGAACCGCCTCGTCTTGCCTCCACAACCGAACCACATCGCCGATATGCACCATCGACTCAGCGGAAGACTTCCATGTGGTTATCGCAGGTCTCGATTCTGCACTTGTATTTCTGATCAAGCGTTCTGGCTCCAGCATCACCGATACGGCGGGCCACTCGGGATGACGACAATCCACCACCTGAGCCCAACGCTTTTGCAGCAATGGATCCCACAGGATTGTGGTTGCGCGATAGCCCGGTCCATCCAGCGTTGATCTAGCGACCCTTCCCTGCACTTGCGCAGCAGCCAATACAGTCGCAGAGCATGCTGCATCAAGACGAGCAGGCCATCCAGACGTTAACGCAACCCAAAGCAGCGCAGTACAGGTCAACCATCTCATTCGAAAATAGAATTGAGTCACTCAACTCTCCTAGCGAATCATGCCGTTGATCTGGGAGTACATATCATCCGCAACCTTTACGACCTTCGAGTTGCTCTCATAGGCACGTTGCGCCAGAATCATCTGCACAAACTCAGCCACAACATCCACGTTAGAGTTCTCAAGATAACCCTGCTGCAGTGTGCCGATACCGCTTGTACCGCCGGGTGTATCTGTAATGGGATTTCCTGATGATGCCGTCTGCTGAAATAGATTGCCTCCGACGGAAGCGAGCCCTCCAGGATTAGCAAATGTTGCAAGCTGCACGATCCCCAGTTGTGCCGGTGCTGCCGACTGGCCAGGAATTGTGGCCGATACCACTCCGTACTGCGAGATCGTAATTGATGTTGCATTAGGCGGCACCGTGATAGCCGGAAGCATCGGATCTCCTTCCGCTGTCACAATCGTGCCCTGGTTATTCATGTGGAAGTTGCCCGCTCGCGTATACGCAATGGTGCCATCCGGACGAGTTACCTGAAAGAACCCAGCCCCCTGAATAGCAAGGTCCAACGTATTACCCGTCTGATTGAAATCCCCCTGAGTCATAATCATCTCAGTCGCAGCAGAGCGTGTACCCAGCCCAATCTGTAGTCCGGCAGAAGCTGTTTGCGGACTTTGTGCCGCACCCGGCGTGATCATATTCTGGTAGATCATGTCCTCAAACTGTAGCCGACGACGACGAAACCCGGCAGTTGCTGAATTTGCAAGATTATTGGCAACTGTGTCCAAGTTGGCCTGCTGGGCACTCATCCCACTTGCTGCTGTATACAGTGCTCGAATCATTTCTCTCTCCCAATTTGCTTCTTCTGATGTCTTTCCATCGACCTGCTCTAGTTACACCCGCGGCAACTCTTCTGTAGCTGTCTTGTCAAAGTCGTTATTGAACACACTCAGTGCCTTCTGCATCATCTCTGCCTGTCTCTGCACCAAGACCAACTGCATCGTTCCTCGCACAGCATCTTCATTCGATCCCTCGAGAGATCCTTGTTGCACCTCAGCATTGGCCGCAGTAGCCTTCGCACCTTCAGCCGCAACCAAGCGATCTGCCCCTTGGGCTATCAACGTAGATGTGTCCGCAAAATTAAACACACCAATCCGCCCCACAATTGCACTGACACCCAGATTTGAAACGGATACGCTGCCATCTGCTGCGATATGAATCAATCCGGTTGGAATCACGATAGCTTTCTGCTTATCATCCAGTACCGGTTCACCGTTTGCACTTTGCAGTACACCTTGAGCCGACCGGCTGAATGCACCATTCCGTGTGTACAACGTTCCTGTCGAACTTTGCAGAGCAAAGAAGCCCTTCCCTTGCAGGGCAACGTCGAGAGGATTTCCTGTCGGTGTAATCTGTCCTGGGTTCAGGTCTAAGCGGTTTCCGCCTAATACTCCAAATCCATTGACGGCTCTGCCCACTTGCGAACTGGTCACAGACTCACGCTCTAAGCTGCTGGCCACTATACCTTTGAAGAAATCATGCTGTGTCCGAAAGCCATTTGTCCCAGCGTTGGCGAGGTTATTCGCCGCCGTGTCCAGCGCCTGCGTCCGACCCAACAAGCCCGTATATGCTGCATAGAGACCACTGTCCATGCACATTCTTGTGCAACTGCATGGCCAAAACTTTGAAGTGTGGGCTTAGAAATTCCTAAAGCAAAGCAGACTCCCTCCTCATAGGTGCATCGGGAATTAATCGCAGCACAATCAAGTCTGCAACGAGTTGGCCGATACAGAAACCAGCCGCCAGTCGGCCTTGGAGGATGTGTGCGCGCCCTGATTATCGATGACTCAGCCGTGATGCGAAAAGTAGTTGAGCGGTCTCTACGCCAGGCAGGTTTAGAGCTAACCGAGGTACTTCAGGCCTCCAACGGCATGGAAGCTTTGGATGTCTTGCGCGGTGAGCAGCAGGTCACTACACCGCTCGCACTTATCCTCAGCGACATCAATATGCCTGTTATGGATGGACTTCAATTCCTGGAGCAGAGAAAGCTTGAAGATCTTGCCCACGGTGTGCCCGTCGTGATGATCACGACCGAGGCAAGTGAACCATTGGTAATGCGAGCTATCGCAGCAGGTGCTAAGGGTTATATCTGCAAACCATTCACAACCGACCAGGTAAAAGCACGCGTTATGCCACTCATTCGCTCTTTCGTCACAGCCTGAATTAGGTTGTTCTATCAATTCGATACACCAACGACCCAGGAGGACTGACTAACGTGCTGACAAGCGTGGCTTCACTCGAAAATAATGTTGAAAGTAACTCCATGTTCGAACACCTGGATACGGCCATCGCCGACGTGTTTGAAAATATGATGGGCATGACCTGTCTCCCGCTAGAACACCAACTCCAGCAGGAGCAAGGTATGACGGTCGCCATCTGCTTCTCGGGACTCTTCCAGGGGGGCTGCACTCTCTACCTAAGCCAGTCCGCCGCTTTGGCTACCACCGAAGCACTACTCGGAGAATCCTCTCCTGATCCTTACGACCCAATGATCGACGATGCCGTCGGCGAATTGTGCAATATGATTGTGGGTCGTTGGAAGAGCCGACTTGGAAGCACCCAGGCTGCTGCTAAGCTCTCCGTACCTGTCACGAGTCGCGAACACAGCAGTGCTCACGCCAAAGAGTGGAATGACGGTCTGACCCGGTCCTATCGATTTCAAGATAAGACCTTCTCTATATTCCTCGTCGTATCAGAAGCATGAGACTACTTGCAAAGAATCGAGTAAACGCAGCGATGGCCCCAACCTTCTGGGGCCATCGTAAAAGCAAACGAATGACTATATTTATCTAACGACGGATTGAAACAACGGAGAGCTCAACAGACTCGCGAACTGGCTATCCGAGGAAGAATAGTCCACAGTCAGCGTTCCAGAATTCGAATCAATCGTTGTCTGATCCAGCGCAGACTTTTCCAGAGGAGTCCCAGATGTCTTTCGCATAAGGGCAACACCCTTCATGAGGGTTGCCGCCGTAGCTGCTGTAACCGTGTCGGACATCACAACCGCCATGTCAAACTTCACGCCATTCTGAAAATCCATTGTGTAACGGGAACTCTTCATGCGATTCCGAACCGTGTCGTAATCGGCCAGTTGAGCAGCATCTCCCAGTACGCTCTTCATCATGGTCTGAGTGCCTTTCTGGTCAAGCAAACTCCACACAGCACGCGAATCGACAGCAGCCATCTCGTTTACCATATCGCTATTCGACAAGAAATTAGGCGTCATACCGTCGCGAGCATCCAGCGAAGCCTTGACAGCATCCTTATCTCCAAACACCATCGTCGTTTGGTTCAAGAAAGCCACACTCATTCCCGACGAACCCATGGGGTAGATACTGTTGTTCCTCAGCACTATTGGCTTGGTCTTTTGCTTTGCGAAATTTGCCAGTAACTCACGAGTATGAAATTGTCCTTGGGCGATCCCAACGATACGTGCTCCATCCCCACCGGGCGCTCGAAATGCAGCAAATGCCAACGTGTCGGCATCCTGATCCACCTTCAAACCAGAGCTCTTCATCGCAGTCTCTAATCTTTTCAGCTCCGGAGGCAGTACGCGATCCTTAAGATCCATCGCAGCTTGCGAGTTCTGCATAGCCCGATAATCCACCACAATCAACTGTTGCACATCGTGCGGAATTGCTGCCTTACCGTCGCTGCTCAACTGCGCCGCAAGCAACAATGTCGGAGCCATAACCGAAACCACGCTCATCAACAAAAATGTCTTTTTCCCGATGTTCATTCAATAACCTCAATCTTGATACTTGACCATTGTTTCGTGAACTTGCGTATCAGGCAAGCACCGATCCAGCTTGTTTATCACCAACAAGTTGCAGAAACGAACCATCACGGCCAGTTGATAGGGTGATTCAGCTTCCGCTCCAGCACTTTATCCTCAGCTCGGAATCCTGCTATTTGACGAACCCAACTCGAATTCGGCTCATAAGCCTCCTCTGGAATGAGTCCAATCAACTCTCCTTCCGTAGCCACGACCCCGTGACGACGGGCCAGTGTCTCAACGGCGGCATGTACTTGGCTCATCGGGGTACGTCGAAAATCTGTAATATTCATGCTCACCTGGGTGCGGCCATTCGCAATCACTCCGATCGCCTTAACCCCGTACATTCCACCGTTTGACGCCCTAATATCCCGTGCAATGGCACGAGCAACAGCAATATCCGGTACTGTCTGTGCATTCCCAGGCACCAGGCTTGCTCCTTCAACTCCAGGTTCGGGGATCGTCTCCAGATAGATGTTGTACGCAATCAAGAAGCTGCGTGCACCCACAGCACTTGCACCGGCTGTAGCATGTAGCTCAGGTCCACCTACATCAGGTCGACGCGCCGTATCCCGCGTCACAGCCTCCCGTAGTCCCTCAAACTGGCCTCGCCGCAGATCTTCTAACTGCACCCTATCTGGACGTGCTGCTGCCGCACCATAGAAATACACCGGGACGCCGTATCTTCTCCAAATCTGTAGTCCGGCCTGCCGTGCCAACATGGCACACTCAGCCAGTGAAATCCCGCTCACGGGCACAAAAGGAACCACGTCCGCCGCTCCAATTCGAGGATGTACACCAGTCTGCTGAGTCAGGTCGATTAGTTCAGCGGCTTTACCGACGGAGCAGACCGCAGCCTCGACCACCGCGGCAGGCGATCCAGCAATGGTCACCACTGATCGGTTGTGCGCTGCATCCTGCGACCAGTCGAGTAGACGGACTCCATCAACCTTCATGGCCAGCACAATCTTTTTAACTTTGTCGGCGTTGATACCCTCAGAAAAATTGGGCACACACTCGATGATTGCTTCAGGATTCATAGCTCAACTTTCACTCTATTCCAGCAGAGCAACGCAGGCTGCTCGCTACTTCCACCACGTATATCCCAAAGAGAACTGAACACTGGCATTTACGCCAGGGTTGCGGTCACCCAGACTGGCACTCGATATATGTACTGCATTTGCTCCCAGATCGATAGACCGTCTTGGACGAACAAAGTAATGCAATCCAATCCCGCCCTGCGGTGTAAAGTTCCAGACACTGGCATCCGTGTTCGGCCCGTCATTCGAAAGATTCAACACCGGGGATCCGAATGCAGGATACTTGTGATTCGTCCACAAGAGACCTCCAGCTGCCTGCGCCCAGGGTGCAATCCGTCGAGTTCCGGCAAAGTTCCAACGCAGAATGATAGGAGTAATAGATAAACCCGAGTACGTACCGCCCACTGTAAAAGGCGAAGAGCAGGCAATCGTCCCTGTCACAGGAGCAGCAACACAATTTGCCCTCTGAAACTTGGGAGTGTAGGACTGCCAGAAGGGAAAAGCCTCCACAGCATACTCAAAGTTACCCCGCACAAGTCCTTTGCCGACACTGTTTGTCATTATCTTCCCCACATGGATACCAGCCAACAGGAACTTGAAGTCATCCCGCCCGCCCGTCACTCCTTTGCCACCTTGGATCAGCCCCCCGAACTCCCAGGCCTTACGTCTCCCCATTGACTCCATCGGAATGGGATCAACCTTCGGGGCTCTACCAGCGACGACAGTTGCCTCCGGACTGCTTGGGGTCTGTGCTACTGCTAGCGACTCCACGGCCAAAACGAAAACCGCCAGCAGGGCCAGCAGTCCACTTCGTTGCATGATCTTGATCAAAATACTGCTCCGATTCTAGGCTATGAGACTTGGTCGTTATCACAGACTCTTGCACCACAGCTTCAGACAACAATGCCGCCGATCAACGGCGGCCCTGTTGTACTTTGCCAACGAAACTAGTGCCCTGCTTGGGCCATGGCTTCTTCATCCATGTCGAAGTTCGAGTAGACGTTTTGCGTATCATCGAGATCTTCCAGTGCCTCGAGCAAGCGAATCATCTGATTTGCCGGGCTTCCCTCAAGCTTGGTATACGTCGACGAAATCATCGTAACCTCAGCATGTTCCGGGGTAATCCCTGCCTGTTTAAGCGCAGCCACCAGGCCTTCAAACTCCTTTGGCTCGCACAAGACCTCCCAGTTGTCCCCCTCGTCCGACAAGTCTTCCCCGCCAGCCTCAAGCACAATCTCGGTCAACTTCTCTTCGCTGGCAGCAGACTTGGCGATCACGATCACGCCCTTCTTCGAGAACATCCACGAGACGGAGTTCGACTCGCCCATATTTCCGCCATTCTTGGAAAAGCAGTGCCGAATCTCACTTACCGCACGATTGCGGTTGTCGGTCAACACTTCCACGATGATCGCAACCCCACCGGGACCGTAGCCCTCGTAGGTGTTCTCTTCGTAGCTAACGCCTTCTAACTCACCGGTACCGCGCTGGATTGCACGTTTTATGTTGTCGGCTGGCATGTTCTCTGCCTTTGCCGCTGCTATAGCAGTGCGTAGGCGCGGATTACCATCCGGATCCCCACCGCCGCCCTTCGCGGCAATTGTAATTTCCTTGATCAGACGGGTAAAAATCTTGCCACGCTTTGCATCAAGCGCACCCTTTTTGTGCTTGATTGTGGCCCATTTTGAATGGCCGGACATGCGATACCCCTAAGCTGATTTGCGAAGTCATTGCGGTAGGCAAACAGAAATATTCGCGCTTTGCAATCTTGCGATTTTAGCACGCAAACACTCCAAGCGACGTGCCGCAGCAGTCGAGCCAAACAATAAGGATTGCTTCACCGATTCCGGCAAGACAAATACTTAAGCCACGCATGTAACTGCCGTAAGCTATTCATTCCACATGCCCTACTAGTTTACTGCCAAGCTCACAGTATGCACTGCATCGGGTTACAGGGTCTGAACCTGCACGCTCGCTATCTACTACAACCGCCTACAAGACGTCATTCCCCTGTCAACGACATCATGCGATTTACAGATGATGTCTATTTCGAGCGGAGTGTTGTTACTTGTTTGCTTGCGACCTCTTCGAGCGTGGAAGTTTTTCTGCAGCAAACAGATCACTCAATCTCTCCCGTCGTCGAATCAACAGGTGTTCCTTGCCATCTACCAGTACTTCTGCAGGGCGTGTACGAGTGTTGTAGTTAGAGCTCAAAGACATTCCGTACGCCCCAGCGTCCAACAGCAACACCAGATCACCGCCCTTCAAACTGGTCAGCGACCGATCACGCGCAAAAAAGTCGCCGGACTCGCACACTGGACCTACCACATCCACCATCCTCGACACCGCTCCGCTGCGAGCCTGCTGCACCGGCAGAACCTCATGATGCGCCTGGTACAAAGAGGGACGAATCAGATCGTTCATCCCTGCATCGGTTACCACAAACGTCTTGCTGCCGTTCTGCTTGACATAGAGGACTTGCGTTAGCAACCCGCCGGCTTGAGCAACGATAAAACGTCCAGGCTCCAGTAGCAAATGCACCTTCAGTTGCTTTGCTGATCCCCGCAAGGCCTCCGCATACCGAACAACCTCATCATCGGCATCAAATTCCCCATCCTTATACTCAATTCCCAGACCGCCACCTGCATCCACATAACGAATATTCAGACCATCGGAACGCAGTTCATCAACCAGCGCTGCAACCCGGGCCAGTGCTGCAGCGAACGGATCTACTGCACGAATCTGGGACCCAATATGCACACTCACCCCAGCTGCGTCCAACCACTTGTATTTTGCTGCGGAACGATAAATTCGCCTTGCGATCTTGATATCAATTCCAAATTTATGCTCCCGCAACCCGGTCGATATGTAGGGGTGTGTCTCTGCAAACACATCCGGGTTCACCCGCAGTGCGAACCGTGCTCGTACCTGCAATGCCTCAGCCCGCGCTGCCAGCAACTGCAACTCAGCCTCGCTCTCGACATTGAAGATCAAGATATCCGCTTGCAGCGCCGCATCAATCTCCCATTCCTGCTTGCCTACGCCCGAGAATACTACCCGCTTTAGCGCCGCTTTACTGGCTCGACGCACTCGTTCTAACTCTCCCCCGGAGACAATATCAAACCCAGCTCCCATCTTCGCTAATAAGCGCAGAATCGCAAGCGATGAGTTTGCCTTCACCGAGTAACAGATCGTGTGTTGCTCATCAGCAAACGCTTCTTCAAACATCGTGAAACGCTCGCGAATCTGACCGGCTGAATAAATATAAAGAGGCGTGCCAAACTCCTCAGACAGTGAGGACAAACTTACGCCATCACAATGCAGCGCACGATTACGGTATACAAACGGACGGGCAGTAGACTTCTTATTTATCAATGATTTGGACAAGTATGGACTCGTATGGAACGCTGCAACAGCAGCTTCAAAGATGATGGTTCATGTAGCAATGAGGAGAAAAACACAGTCACTCTGGAACACTTTATTTTCCCACATCGTTTCGGTTTATTTGCCGTGATATGGCGTCTTCAGGTACGTTCGTGCAGCATCTGCCTGCGACTGATCTCCACCGCCTGCAGCAGCTTGCTTATATTGTTCAATAGCTTCCGATCGCCGATGCAGCAGGTCAAGCATCTCTCCCGCATTCAATTCTGCTCGACGACGTAGCCAATCGCTGCACTTTGGCTGGCGGGCAGCTTGCAGATAGTGCTCTGCGGCGGCAGCAATCTCGTTCTGCCCACGCTCCGTATCAGCGAGCCCGAACCAAGCCATCTGAAGTCTTGGATCTATAAAGTATCCCGGCTTATGCGCATCCGCCAACACCTGCTTGTAGACCGCAATGGCTTCAGGTCCTTTTCCTTCATCTTTGGTCAGATTGGCAACTTCCAATCGAAACAGGTAGTCATGTGGAAACTGCTCAGCTAACTCGCGTTGAACCATCAGTGCTTCGTCATAACGCGCATCGTGCCGCAGAAATAAGGACAAGATGGTTTGTGACTCCACTGCCGTCACCGTTCCATGTGCAGCAGACTCACGCAATAACGCCAATCCACGCTCTCTACTGCCGTTCAAACCGGCAATCCCGACCATAATACGCAGGATGCGCGGCAAGCTAGCCACTGCAAACTGTTGAATGCCGATCGCCATCTTGGCATCAACATATTCTGGGTCCAGGCGCAGGACCTGCTCACTATCATTGCGTGACGCTAACCCCTGCCGGGCTGCTGCTACAAAACTATGATCCACCAAGGTAATGAAGGCTGCATGCATTCCTCGCGCATAACCCCTTGCAAAATAGGCATTTGCATCATCTGGCCTGGACTGTATTTGCCGATCACTGAGAGCAATTGCATGCTCCGTTAAATACTCAATACGCTCCCGTGTCTCGGAGGGGACAAGAACACTTCGCTTCGAAGTCAGAAAAGAATCATGAGCGTAATAGGTCGTATCCAAAAGATCCTGATGATAAAGTTCTCGCATGATCACGACCATCTGCAGATAATCGAAAGCCATGGGGTCTTGAGGATGACTCTTCAATACCGTCTCGAATCGGCTAATGGCTCCGTCATAATCTAGTTGGTAAAGATGTTGATAGGCATCTCTGACCAGAGGATCTAGATTCAGCGGATCAGTATGCATAGCCGAAGCAGCGGTTGGTGCAGCGGCAAAGGCCTGCCCACAAGCAAGGGCTGCGATGCAAATCCACATCAACGCCTTCCCTGCTCGATAAAGTGCCTTCACCTGAACCACACGATTGGAACTCATCAACCGCAAAATCCTCTTTGGAATCTCTGCATGACTCACCGAATGTAACCGTACACTATGACGGCGTAGAACGAAGCTGACCAACAGCATTGTCTACGCTCAGGCTGAACACTCTTATGACAAAGTTTGAACTACTACACTTGCTCGTAGGCCAGGCGCGTACCAATGGTTTTGAGTTTCGCAAGTGGTACGTCAACAAATTGGGCCTTCCCTGGCAAAACTCCCGGCACGCCTTAGAGATGCTTGCCACAGAACGTCGTTACTATGTTTTGCTCTTCTCACACGAATTCGCCTCGCATTTCTGGAAGGCTGGGGAGCAAATTACCTTTCAGGTCCCCAATCAGTCGTTTCAAAGGAAAAAAGCAGATGGAACCATTGGTACTGTAACCCGCAAAGGATTCACCAGGCGAAGTGCCCGCGAAGACGCTTGGCGCTTTCATCTTCGTGAACTGGCAGTCGCAGAAGAACCGCTGCGATACATGCGCAGATATCTAAGGGTAGAAGAAGATCTGGACGATGAAACGATCTCTCCAAAGGCTACACCGAAGGCATAATGAATCCTATCTCCCTAAAGTTGGTTTGCCTTTCTGATCGACAGTATCTGCTTCACATGGTGCAGTCCGTGAATCAGATGGAACCGCTTCCACTGGTGCACTGAAAGCGGACCAAGAACCATATGATTTACCGCTTGCTTGTTGCCAAACATCGCTCTCGTCTCCTCAAGCAGTTGATCCATGCGGGCTAGCCGTTCATGAATAATCTTGCAGAGTTCAGGCCCACTCCTGTGTTCTTGAGTTGTCACTGGTGTAACCCCATCTGGAGCCCTACGGCCACTTGGAAAGAGTCCACATTGGGTGATCGTAAACTGAGCTAACCGTTGCGTCACGCTGGCTCTAGCTTGCGTGGGAGTACCCTTGGCCAATCGCGCCTCAAGGGCAGTTGCAGTGGCACCATACGTCAAGCTCAGATGCTCAACAATCTGCTCGATACTCCATTTGCCATCGCTCAAACCTGGCCTGCTCTGCATCGCTGCTTCATCCAGATCAACGATCGAACGAGTGATCGCGTCTTCAAGCTGGGAGAGGATTGGATCCATAAGTACGAATCAGCTTACATTGACTAATTCGTTTGCAACAGAGCAGGCCCATTTACTTGAGTCGCTCCAGTGCTTTCTGCGCAGCTTTAGACTTGCCTCCCGCAGGGTCAAGCTTAAGGTAGGACTTGTACTCAAACACGGCTTCGTCACGTTTATTGAGCTTTTCTGCGACCTCTGCCAGCAACAAATGGGCATCAGCATCATCAGCCTGCATTGCGGTCGCGTCTTTTGCTCTCATGTAAGCACCTTGCAAATTCCCAACATTGATATAGAAGTGAGCGACCGAGATGTCTTCGGCCTCACGATCCTCATCGCTCTGAATCCTTTCGACCTTGGGAAGTTTGCGTCTCGTAGACTTCGCCTGATTTCCTGTATCCGGGGGTGCAGTCTTCGCTGGGTCTGGCGCATCTGCAGGGGAATCTGAAGAACTCGATGAACTGCCACTCGTGGAATCCGTTTCCCCTGGATACGGAAACTTCTTTGCTGCTGTGCTCTTTTCCGTAGGCAGGACGGGCTTGGCTTGGCTTGGAGAGGCGGGGAGATTTGCACTGTCAGATGGCTCGCCAGGGTACGGAAAAGCGTCTGGGGATGCAGGCTTCGTTGTCGGTGAAGCTGTTGGAGGACACGAATCAGGACAGGTCTGCTGGGGATTTGTTCGATCGGCGGGAGTTTGCTGGCTTCCGGGCATGGCGCAGGCGGCAGTGCTCAAGGCCGTCCCCAGCACCGCTGCGCAAATGAACCTGACACTCATATATCTAAGTTTACCCATAGATGTTTACCCGTAGATCGCCTACCGGTTGGACGCTGGGTAAGACAGCTTTGTTATAGTCAGCATGAACCTATCAAAGAGCGCCAGAACCCATGACAACTCAACTGATTATCCGCTCCTCCAGCATCCACGCCGCCGGCTGTTACACCATGCAGTCTATCCGCAAAGGTCAGCGGGTATGTGAGTACGAGGGTCCTCGCTTCACCAAGGAAGTCGCGGATGAGCGCTACGCAGATCGGTTCATAACCTACCTGTTTAGCTGCGGCGACGATGGCAAGGTGATCGATGGCTTTGGTACAGCAATGTTCATCAACCACTCCTGCGATCCCAACTGCGAGACTGAGGATGTCGACGGTCGTATCTACGTGGTCGCGCTGCGGAATATCGCTGCTGGTGAGGAACTGACCTATGAGTACAACCTGTATGACAGTGACGATGCGGAGGGCGACTGCAGCTGTGGTGCAGCGAAGTGCCGGGGCACGATGTTCAGTGCCGAAGAGGTGATTCGGCGCAGCAAACTGGCCACCAGACGGAAACGGTTGGCAACAGCCTAAGACGATGCCCGCGGACGGTACAATAAGGCTTGCGGCACGTCTCGCACCGTCACTATGGCTTATCAAGTTCTCGCACGCAAATACCGGCCGCAACGCTTCGCTGATGTCGCTGGTCAGGATCACGTTACCGTAACCCTGATGAATGCGCTCACCCAGCAGCGCATCGCACACGGATATATCTTCAGCGGACATCGAGGCATCGGTAAGACGACGATTGCCAGAATCCTGGCGAGCGCGTTGAACTGTCGTAATGCGATTGGGTCGGGGGTACGGCCTACGGCTGAGCCTTGCGAGGTGTGTGAGAGCTGCCTCGAGATACGGGCTGGCAATGCGGTCGACGTGATCGAGATTGACGCGGCTACCAATCGCGGCATCGATGAGATACGGGAGCTGCGGGATGCGGCTCGGTATCGCCCCGCACGGGACAAGTACAAGATCTACATCCTGGACGAGGCCCACCAGATTACGGATGCGGCCTTCAATGCGCTGCTGAAGACGTTGGAGGAGCCGCCGGATCACATCGTGTTCATGATGGCGACGACGCAGCCGGAAGATATTCCACAGACGGTGCGGTCGCGCTGTCAGCACTTCAGCTTTCATGCCGTGAAGCTGGTCGACATCCTGGGTGAGTTGCGTGGCATTGCTGAGCGTGAAGGGGTTACGGCCGATGAGGCTGCGCTGGCGTTGCTTGCGGAGGCTGGGGACGGATCGATGCGAGATGCGCTGTCGATCATGGACCAGGCGATTGCCAGTGCTCCGGTTGAGGATGGCAAGCCTGTGCTGGATGCCTCGCAGATTCGGGAGTTGATGGGAACCGTTCCGAATGCTGTGTTTGAGAAGGTGTTGGAAGCAGTCGATGCAAACCGCAGCGCCGAAGTGATAACGGTTGCCAACCAACTGCTGGATGCTGGCAACAGCCCGGCGCAGCTTGCACGGCAGTTTGTGCGGTATCTGCGTAACTGCCTGATAGCAAAGATAGCTGGCATTAGCAGCGATGGTGCCGATGCGGACGGCTCTGGCGCTGAGTTGCTGCAGATCTCCGCCGATGAGCAGCGGCGAGCGGGACGCTCGGCTGCGCTGTTTGGCGAAGAGGAGTTGACGCGATTTCTCCAGGTGATGCTGCGGACGTTTGATGAACTGGGCTATCGACAGGAACAACGGTTTCATTTTGAACTTGGCTTGCTGAAACTGGTGCATCTGCGGCGGTTACTGCCGATTGAAGAAGTGCTGAGCCAGTTCCCTGCCGCACC
>VFSW01003563.1_pt1 | contig 23342 bp, 15 predicted proteins | sample 5358111 | NCBI WGS metagenome assembly VFSW01 (sample SAMN11554181, study PRJNA540505) | mine drainage metagenome | isolation source: sediment from site ElyBrook_90M | place: USA: Ely Copper Mine, Vershire, VT | collected 2017
TGGCGCCGGTGAATCCGGATCCGTTCACGGTCACTACCGTGCCTGCCGGTCCGGAAGCCGGAGAAAAATTCATGATGCCCGGTTGCTGATAAGCCACCGATGCCGGTTGCGTCACCGTGAACGATGTCGCCGAGAAGGCGACGTAGCTCGGGTTGAAAATTCCGATGGCACCGGATGTCGCCGCTGGCGGAATCGTCACCTGCACCTGCGAGTCGCTGATAACATTCACGCCCGCACTATGTGCGCTGCCTACCCACGCCACATTGGCGCCGGTGAATCCGGATCCGTTCACGGTCACTACCGTGCCTGCCGGTCCGGAGGCGGGAGAAAAATTCATGATAGTCGGTTGCTGATAAGTCCCTGATGCTGGTTGCGTCACTGGCGCTGGTTGCGTCACCGTCGACGATGGCGTTCCCCAAAGCTTCTGCAACAGCGCCAACTTGTCTTGACGCACGTTCAAATTGTTATCGAGGATACCACCTGTATCACCACTGTTAGGTGTGTAACACCAGTAGAAGCTGTTGCTGATTCCATTGCTAAGCAAATACTGCACAAAGGCGTTTTGCCAGGTAACATCCAGTTGTCCGCTTGTTCCCTGCCCGTAGTTTCCCCCCCATTCACCTACGACCACAGTATGTGTCTGGAAGAACTGACCAAACAGCGTGTTCCAATCCGCCGGCAGATTGTTTGGGAATGTGGCGGCGCTGAATGTGGACTTCATGAATACGTCCGGGCCATAGGTATGCGGTGTCAACACCAGCTTGTTGTTCGGGATATTAAGCGGCTGATAGGCTTCCGGCTGAAAGTCCTCTCCCCAGTTCATGGGGATATTCGAGTTCTCAATACCATCAAAGTTTCCATTAATTCCCTGGACAAAGATCAGCAGATTGGGATCAGCTGCCAATACTGCTGCAGAAGCAGATTCCGCCGCTGTCTTCCAGAAGTAGATCGGGTTGGGGGAATTCGCATCCCCGGTGCTCCAGCGCACAATGCCATTGGGCTCGTTATAGAGATCGATGCCCATGAAGTGGGGTAGATTGGCATAACGCTTGGCAACAAACGTGAGGTCGCGTATCCAGTTTCCCTCGGTGTATGCCTGATCGTTATATACGAGGCTAAAGTCAGCCGGATTAGACACAAACCACGTCGGGTACTGCCGTTGCATCGACACGCTGTGAAAATCAAGGAGTATATACATACCCTGACGATCTGCCTCGGCCATCCACAGATCGAGAACTTGCAGTGGAGTCTTGCCAATCAGATCCGGATTGAGATTGGCATCAATGTAACTCAACTGATTCACAGGGGTTGTGTTGTAAAGTGTGTCTGGTACAAACGGCACGCGGATAGCATTGAAACCAAGACTCTTCATCTGGGCGATTTGCTGTTTCCATCCCATTGCCCACAGATATTCCGGCTGCAGGATTGTGCTGTTAAATCCGAAGTGACTGATGCCACGAATCTGGATCTCCTGTCCATTCGGATCATAGATTCTTCCGGACTGGGCAGTGTAGCCTGCTGCAATTGCGGTCGTGCTGGTTGCTATGCTTAGGAGGATTGCTGCCACAAACCCGACAATTACCTGGTAAACGAGATTCTTGCTCATTGCTTGCATTACTTGTCTCTCCATGTGTACCGCTAACGTCAATCGCCTACCGTGCCGGTGCCTGATTAACGCCCTTTTGCGGTAATCACAGTGGGCCCGGCGCTCGCTACCCAATCACATATCTGTGCGGTAGCCCACATTCATGCTGCAACCATAACACCTGGTTTCCTGTCTATGCGCTAACGCACGCTAAAAGGGGCATTACCTCTGACCGGCGGACGGGCAACGATCTCAAATGCGGGGAATTTCCTGGGGTCGACGGAGATTGATGAAGTCGGCAGTTTGTCGGGCACACAGAATCAGCACATTGCGCGGCCGTTCCTCACGCCCTACAGGCCACCGATAGCTACGCCTGATCGCCCTGAGAAACCCTGACTGTCGTGATCACAAGCACCAATTCGGACCTTAAGAAGGAAAGGCACTATTTATGGCGAGACACTGTCAATACACCGCCATCCATGGCTCTTGCTCGGCTCTTATAAGTAATTTCTATTGGCCCGCCGAAACAGCAATCCGATGCCGTGGCCATCAATTCGGGGCGGAAAATTTGATCCGTGCGAAATATATTGCGGAAATGCCGACAAAAGCGCGCAAGTGAAGAGCTGATTATTGATGTGAATACGACATTGCGAATGGATTGTTACTTTTCGCGGAATACACCTACGACAATATTTCCCGAATTCTGGACTCCTCCTCCCGGCATATTTTTCGTACGCCGCTAACGTAACGGGCCCACAGGGGAATTTCGCCAACCTGCGGCACACGCTTCCTCTCTGGCAGGGCCGCCGGCAGATAACAATTGAAATCGGGCTGGCTGGCTGTGGCGGCTCATGCTCACAGGAAAATGGCATATCCGGTAGAAAACGAGGCTGAATGCAAGGCGAGCCAATAGGATTTCTCCCGTATCATCGACAGGCTTACCAATCAGCTGAAACTGCAGCGTAATCATCCAACACGTACTGATGCAATACGTCTGATTGCACGGGAATGCCCCAATTGGATCTCCCCAGGCGCCGACGGGCCTGGAATCCGGGAATTAGCACCAGATCATGCGGAAGCAGCACCTTGGGTCAGGCTCTGGCACAATAGCTCCCAGTACCGGCTCCTGGAGACATCCGCACCGTTCTCTCTCACAATTGATCTCAACCTCAGTCGAATCACTATCTTCTGAACGCAAGAGACCGACGCGTCAACCGGCTTTGGCAAAGACCTGCTCGCCAGGATTCCTGCCCCCCCTTGCGTCGCGGATACTCACCGCGTAACCAGGAAAAACGGGGATCAAGACTCGGGCGTCTCTGTTGTCAGGTCTCCATGCTCACCCAAAAACAGCCCCTTGATTCTCCGCGGACACTCTCCGCCGAAAGTCCACCCCGGAAGATAGACACAGATAATGACATCTGTTTCCCATCCCGCTTGTTGCACGACTACACTGACCTCCGGCTGATACAAGACACCGCACTTCAGCTCAACCGATTACTGCCCCGACTCGACTCAGTCGACATGAAAAGTGTACGCCGATGAAATCCGGGAATTCCCCGCCATACCATGTGTACGACACCGCACAGACGATGATGCCCATTCCCCTATAAAACTCTATTTCAACTGAAAAGTCTCGAACCGGCAGATCCTGTCAAGGACGCGGAGTGTCGTGTGTCGCATTAATAATAGCGACCGCGCGCGTTTTTTCAGAATTAGAGATACAAATCGGATTCTTTTCGCATTAACGCTGGCATATTAAACAGACAGGTTCCTGCTTATGGCTGATTTCCCCGTTGTCTCCAGAGAAACCCTTTTGCCGGTAATTACGCCGGTGATCCCTCTAAATTTTGTTTATCCCGGACTTTCACGCTCACAGATATTCTCTATCCTCTGGGATTATCGGCGACTCAGTCTGACTATCATTATCTCCGTTTTCCTTCTCACGGCATTGGCTGTCGCCATGTGGCCACGCACTTACACAGCCACTGCCACGCTGATGGTGAATTACCAGGTGAATGATCCATCGAATGGACGCGAGCTTCCTCTCGGTCAGGTTGGCAGTTACATCGCGACACAGGTTGAGCTGATGCAAACTCCGGAAGTTTTGCTGGCAGTTGTAGACCGTCTGCATCTGACACAGAACAGGAATTACTCTCGTGGGTACCGTGGCGACAGTGGCACTCTTCGCGAATGGGTTGCCAAGAAAATAAGTAAAGACCTGGCAATATTTCAGGGTCAACTGGGAAGTCAGCTGATCTATGTCACATATTCGGCAAACAATCCGACGCAAGCAGCGCTGGTCGCCAACACCGTCGTGGATGTTTACAAAGAGCAGGATTACAAAAATTCTATCGGCCCTCCTGGCGAACGTGCCAAACACTATGCAAAACAATTGGATGATCTTAAGACGAACGTCGAGAGTGCACAAAAGCAGGTTACTACATTCAACCAACAGAACGACCTGATCGATACAGGCGACAAGGCCAATATAGATGTAGCACTGCTTGCGAGCCTTAAACAGCGCCTTCTTGAAGCGCAGAACGCCCGGCGCATGGCCGACGCACGCGCATCCGGCAACCAGAATTTCAACGATCAGGTCCTGTCATCAAGTCTCGTTCAATCACTCAAAGCAGAGCTCGCCACTCAGCAAGCACATCTGGCCGAGTTGACCTCGGCCTATACCCCGCACTACCCGGACGTCCTGGCATTGCAGGCAAAAATTGAAGCCACGCGCCGCTCACTCGCTTCAGCCCTGAGAAGCTACTCTGTTAACGCGACAGTCGACCTGACTACGGCGCGACGGCTGGAGCAGAACCTTACGCTGGCAGTGGCTGAACAGCAGACAAAGATACTTTCCGAAGATCAGCTTCAGGACGAAGGAGCGAAATATCTGCTGGAACTCGAATCTGCAAAAACCGTGTATAAACGCGCGCTCGAAAGTTACGATCAGATAATGTTTTCTTCCGCCGGTCACGACACCAACGTCAGCTTCATAAGCCGGGCGACGCCACCCGTAAAAGCGAGCAAGCCAAAAATATTAACCGGGCTGTTTTTGGGATTTATTGCCGCCATTTTTCTGGGCCTAGGTGTACCGCTGGTTAATGAATTACTCAACCGCCGCGTGCGCTGCACTGACGATCTCGAACGACATCACGGAATTCCGGTTTTGGTGGAATTCGGAGCGCAACCCATGAGGAATACTGTATGAATGTAAAAACTGCCAGGGACCGATTTCGTGATTCAAAGCAGCCGACGCCAGATACAAGCAATACGGCAACCCTTTCACGGTATGAAATTACACCACTCGAGCACGTGGCCGCACCCCATGATCAGTTAATAATGGCGCACGATCCCTACGATCCGCGCTGCGAAAAGATTCGCGCCCTCCGAACGGAACTGCTACTACGCCGGGAATCGCTCGATCACGCCGATATTGTCGCGTTATTAAGCCCGTGCTCTGGTGAGGGACGCTCCCTGCTTGCTGCCGAACTTGCCATTGCATTTTCTCAAATGGGCCAGCCTACGTTGCTCATTGACGCGGACTTGCGCAATCCACAGCAGCATTTTCTTTTCGGAACTGACAACCGGAATGGCCTTTCGCAAGCAATCGAGAACGGGGCTAAGCCACAGCTTCATACCGTAAAAGATCTGCCGCGCATGTCGGTGTTAACCGCCGGTACCGTCACGAACAATCCGCTTGAGCTTCTCTCAAGCAGCAGCTTCGCGTCAATGATCGACGATTGGCGGAACAATTTCGAGTTCGTCGTAATCGATACGCCTCCGGTTACCAGATTTTCCGATGGATTAGCCGTTGCGCGCCTGGTGGGTCGCGTCCTTGCACTGAGCCGCGCAAAACATACGCCATATAAGGATATGCAAGACATGCTACGGAGACTGGCAGTCACGCGCTCACTAATTCTTGGCGCTGTGGTAAGTCATTTCTGATTTTCATGGCTGGCTTCTGCATCACTTTATTTAACGGCTGCACACCGGCAATCAGAACTTATAGTTATGGACATAAAAACATCGAACATCACGTCGTCCAACAACAGTGCGTGGCTGCGAGACGACCGACATTCTCACGTCGTGGCAGGAACGCTCTGGATTCTCATCGTTCTTATGATCGTGCCGGACGACTTCAATTACCAAATCCTTGCGACAACCGGAGCACCCACCTCTGGCGGGGAGATTAGCCGGATTTTGTGGTTATGGATCCTGGTGCTGGGTACGCTGATAATATCGTGGCGCGCGGGTATTGTGACGGTGCTGTCGCGCAATTTGAATCCATTTTTACTCCTGTTCTTCGCGCTCGCGGCCGTTAGTATCGGCTGGTCCATCGATCCATCTCTGAGTGTGCGGCGAGTTTTCCGGATGATGACGATTGTTCTGGCATGCGTTGGGTTCGTGTCGATGGGGTGGCATGCGCATCGTTTCCAGAATGTCGTTCGACCGATTCTTACCATTATGCTTATCGGTTCCATTTTATTTGGTCTCATATTTCCAACTTTGGCGATTCAACAGCAAAATTCCGCTGAGCTTGTCGGGGCATGGCATGGTCTTGCCAACCAGAAAAACAGCCTCGGCGCCATTGCCAGCATTGGATTGATTTTCTGGTTTCACGCCTGGCTGACCCGCGAGGTCAAGTTTCTGCCGGCATTGGTTGGTGTTGCCACGGCCGGAATCTGCCTTGTACTGTCGCGAAGTTCGACTGCGTTAGCAGCCACTCCAGTTGTTATGATATTCCTGCTTGCGTTGTTGCGTTCCCCCCAGAACCTCCGCCCCTATATGCCCTATTTAATATCCATGCTGATATTGGTAGTAATCATCTATTCCCTTGCAATTCTGAATCTTATTCCCGGGACGGCAACATTGATGACGCCGATCACCATGCTGACAGGCAAGAATATGACGTTCACCGGTCGAACCGAAATCTGGGCAATTATTGCCGATCATATTCATTATCACCCGTTCCTCGGCACCGGTTACGGGGCATATTGGACTCCCGAACCAATCCTCGGAATGGACTCTTATGAATTCATGTGGCGCATGGGTTCTTTTTACCCGGGCTCTGCTCATAACGGCTATCTGGACATTGTCAACGATCTGGGATGGACTGGTCTGATTTGCTTTATTGGCTATGTCATCACATATATTAGGCAGTCTCTGCAATTGTTGCGCGTTGATCCGAATCAGGCTGCACTCTATCTGGCGCTGTTCCTTCAACAGGCGATCACGAACATGTCTGAAACGCACTGGTTCAGCGTTCTCAGCGTTGACTTTGTCATTATGACACTCGCAACAACCTCGCTCGCACGCGGTCTTCTGGAGCACCAGCTGCATTTGGTCTTTGGAACGCCACACCTCCCCGCCTCACTTGCGGTAAAAAACATGCCTATTGCAACTACGCAAAACTCCTTCGCGCGCCCCAGTAACAGCAGAGCCTGACGCGATGCCTTCTGCAGATAAAGGCCTACCCTACGCAACCCGCTCTATCCCGTCCCTCGACGGGATCCGCGCCATCGCAGTTACTATCGTATTTTTTGCGCACAGCGGCTTGGGAAATCTGTTTCCCGGTGGTCTGGGCGTGACTATATTTTTTGTGTTAAGCGGCTACTTGATCACGACACTCATGCGTATAGAACAGGCCCATGGCGGCACCGTCAACTTTCGCAGCTTCTACTTGCGCCGCCTGCTGCGACTGATGCCACCCTTGGTAATTGTCATCGCCGCGACCAGTATTCTGTCCGCCCTGTCCTTTATTGACGGTGGATTTACCAGAAGCGGCATGCTATCGACTCTGTTTTATTTTGGAAACTATCACATCATATCCCATGATTTTCACGGCATGCCGGCAGGCGTTGGAGTAGTATGGTCACTGGCAGTCGAAGAACACTATTACCTTTTTTATCCTCCTTTAGCAGCATTGTTGCTGAGAATCGGTCGGGTCGGACTCTCCGTTACCGTGCTGTCCATACTCTCCGCAATTGTCCTGGTATGGCGCTACTGGCTCGTGTTTCATGGTGCTTCAGAAGCGCATATCACCATGGCAACTGATACACGGATCGACGCCATCCTTGTCGGATGTATCATGGCGATACTGTGCAATCCGTGGCTTGATCCTGTTCCTGCTTCAAACGCATTCAACGACTGGGCAATCGTGACCGTCTGCGTTGGGGTTTTGATATGCACGTTGCTATACCGTAACGAAGTCTTTCGACTCACGGCTCGTTACACTCTGCAAAGTATGGCAATCGCACCATTAATTTATCTTTCTGTGGCCAGAGCAGATCGCCTGCCATTCAGGTGGCTAAACAGCGCGGTTCTTGTATATATCGGAACGATTTCATACACGATCTACCTTTCGCATCAGGTGATTCTGCTAGGAATAGAAAAACATTGGCCCGAGTTGAATTGGGTAACCAGAACACTCTTCGGCGCAGTCCTGACCTTGGCGGTAGCCGAACCGATGCGTCGATGGGTCGAACAGCCTTTCGCAAAACTTCGTAAACGAATGCATCGTAAAGCCCTCAGTCACGTTACAGCCCCCACCAACCTTTCTGTAGGTACGCAATGAAACTTGCCGAGTCCATAACTCCGTACGACGTATCTCCGGAAACGGCGATCGGCGCTATCCTGACGCACGGCGGACCGGTATTGCTGGATTTTGATGAAACTCTGTACCTGCGCAATTCTACCGAGGACTTCATCGACTCTGCACATCCACGGTTGCTTGCGCTATTGCTGATGAGGATGCTTGATGTCATAAAGCCATGGCGCTGGACAGGTGGTGAAGTGACACGAGACGTCTGGCGTGTGCGCCTGATATCCGCATGCTTTCCATGGGTTAAGAATCGCTGGAAAATCCAGGTCTCCGAACTCGCAGGGCGCTTCGCGAACATTCGTTTAATGGACGTGATACTGGGTCCGGGAAAAGAGCCGATCATCATGACCAGCGGATTCCAGTCGATCGTGGCGCCTCTGGTCGAGGCGCTCGGCCTGCCACACGTCAAAATTGTCGCCGCACGATTATCAACATTCTCTGATCGCCGCAACGGAAAGCTATATCTGGCAGTCAAGACACTCGGTGATGACATAGTTCGACGCGCGCTCGTTCTTACTGATTCTGTTCAGGATATCAAGCTTCTAGACGCGTGCGCCCGTCCGTTACGAGCTGTATGGCCAGAGGCACACTACCGCCGCGCGCTGAGCAATGTATATCTTCCCGGTCAGTATCTGACCTATGTCAAACGACCGGGCACGCGCTACATCGTCCGTGGAATCCTGCAGGAGGATTTTGCGCTCTGGGTACTTAGTTCGATCGCATTGGCTGCCCTGCCAGTGCTGCATGTCCTGGGTCTGCTTTTCCTGCTCGTATCATTTTGGGCTGTCTATGAGCGCGGATACGTCGATAATGACTTGATCGCTGCTCGATTTGAGACAAATCCAAAACTCAGCGAAGCCTTTCTCAATTCCCCGGTCGCAACCCCCCGCTGGCAACCCTGGATCTGGGCATTTTTTTGCGGTGCCATCGCCATTATGCTATTGCGCTGGCCAACCTCCCCCGTACTTGGAGACTTCGTCGCGTGGACCGCAGTACTGCTGGCAACCCATGGCTGGTTTACGTTGTACAACCGTTTTAACACAGAGACGCGAGTCTGGATGTTTGCCGGGTTGCAGTTTGCACGCAGCGCGGCATTTGTCGTGCTGGCGCCCATCAATTTGATCGGCGCCGTCGCGCTCGGCGCCCACGTGCTGGCCAAATGGGTGCCGTATTACCTGTACCGGCTCGCCGGCAAAGATTGGCCTGACGCACCGTTCCATTTGATACGATTGCTGTTTTTTGTTGTTTTGCTGATTTTTCTCGGATTGTCACGCGGCTTCTCCACGCTTCTGAGCGGGACCGCTGCCGCATTATCAGCATGGTTTATATTCAGGTCCCGGAAGGAACTGGCTACGGCCCTTTCAGTCGCCAAGCGGCTGGACCGCACAGATACAAGGACACGGCCATGAACATCACTTTATGTATTGCCACCTACCGCCGGCCGGAAAGACTGGGACAGTTACTTGATGATCTCACTCAACAGCATCATCTTCCAAGTGAAGTCGTGGTCGTTGATAACGATTCGGCAGGCAGCGCACGAGCCGTCGTGGAACACAGGCGCGCACTGGGGTCCCCGTTTCCTATTCATTACGATATTCAACCGGTTAAAAATATTTCATTGACGCGCAATCGCACGGTGGACCTTGCAAAAGGTGACTGGCTAGCTTTTATCGATGATGACGAACGTGCGCCTGCCATGTGGCTGAAACTGCTGTCAGAAACCGTCATCCGTTTTAAAGCCGATGGCGCTCTTGGTCCGGTCAAGCCGGTCGTACCTGCTGACGCACCCGACTGGATCCGGCACGGAAGCTTCTATGATTGGGCTCGCATGAAAACCGGTGCAGTTATCCCGGTCAATAAATTGCGTTTTGGCAATGTTCTGTTGCGAAGCTCGCTTTTTCTCGATACATCTACGCCTTTTGACCCGTCTTATGGTCTGACCGGCGGTGAGGACGGTGATTTACTCGGACGTTTGGTACAGCAGGGAGCACGTATCGTTTGGTGCGATGAAGCTTTGGTTTACGAACCGGTAGAAGCCATGAGACTTTCATTGCATTGGCTTTTGCTGCGTGCTTTGCGTGGCGGGCAGGACTTTGCACGGCACCGCCTGAAAGGACGTTTTGGTCAATTGACATTGGCCGGGCGGGTTCGTCTGTTTGCTCGGGCGCTCCTGCAGCTAGGTATGGCCATGGCATTTTCCCTTTTGACCTGGCCACGAGGCCGGCATCACGCCGTATATTGGCTCCTTAAGGCATCGGCCAATCTTGGAAAGATGTCGATCTTCCTCGGTTGGCACTATCGCGAATACGGAGACGGCGTCTCATGACAAATATTGCGGATCTCATTCTGCTTTTGCTGGCACTGCCGGCAACAGCCGCAAGCATGTATTTACTGATTTTCACGCTACTGTCGCGGTCACAATCCGCAATGCTGCGTTCAACGCGGCAACTGTGTTTCGACATTATCGTTCCTGCCCATAACGAGGCGGCGGTGATTGAAGCAGTCGTAGCGAATCTGAGCGAAATCGATTGGCCGACCGACCGCTTCCGCATTCTGGTAATTGCCGATAATTGCACAGATTCCACTGCCGAGATTGCGCGTTCCGCCGGCGCCGAAGTTCTGGAACGCAATAATAACGAACAGCGCGGCAAGGGTTATGCCCTTGAATTTGCATTTCAGGAGAGCCGGAAACTCGGCTGGGCCTACGCGGTTGTCGTCATTGATGCCGATACTGCAGTTTCCGCTAATCTGCTTGAAGCTTTCTCCGCGCGTATTGAAAACGGCGCAAAAATTATACAGGCGCGCTACAGCGTATTGAATTCCCAGGCTTCATGGCGAACGCGTCTAATGGCAATTGCCCTCGCTTCATTTCACCAGGTACGTTCGCGCGCGCGCGAACGATTGCTCCTTTCCTGTGGCATACGCGGCAATGGCTGGTGCATTACCCATCGGCTGTTACGCCAGGTTCCCTATCAGGCATTTTCCCTAACCGAAGATATCGAATATGGAATCGACCTGGGTCTTGCCGGCTACCGCGTACACTACGCCGATAATGCCCATGTCTCCGCTATGATGGTGTCAGGGGAGCAGGTAGCGCGTACCCAGCGCCGACGCTGGGAGGACGGGCGCTTTCAACTGATCCGCTCCAAAACTCTGTCACTGTTGAGTGCATCCATGGGTTCTGGAGGTATTGTCTGTCTGGATCTAGCGCTCGATCTGCTAGTCTTGCCATTGTCCTATGTGGCCATCAATGTTTCTCTGCTGATTGCCGTGGCCAGCATTGCCGCCTTGTTTGGCCTTTCCTCGACATTATGGTTGTGGCTTGGTCTTGGCTGCAGCATGAGTCTGCTTCTCTATGTGCTGCGCGGCTGGCAACTGAGCGATGCCGGATTACGCGGCCTGCTGGATTTATTGCGAGCTCCGTTTTTCGTTCTCTGGAAAGTTCTGCTGATGTTGCGTCGTCATGAAACAGTGGAATGGGTGCGTACAAAGAGAGAACACCCGTGAGTGACCGCAGTCGCAGAAACTTTGCTTTCGCACGCCTCCTCAGCAGCGCAGTGATCAGTCAGGCATTGCTTTCCGCTGCCAGCTTTGCTATCGGTTTGATACTAATTCGGAACACGAGCGACACTCAATACGGCTACTACATACTAGCGTCAAACGCGATAATTCTGCTCGTTTCCTTACAAAATGCATTCTTCAATCCTCCGCTTGCCATCCGTATGAACCGGCTCGATCTTCCGGGACGAAGCGCCCTTGTCGGCGGTCTGTATCGCGAACAACGCAGGATTATTCCTGCCATCGGCGCTATTACCATCCTAATTGCGAGCGGTCTTTGGTATGCCCGCGTGCTGGACATTCACATCGGACTGCTGGTGATCGTCACAGTAGCTGCCGCACTTGCGATCCTGCGTCGCGAGTATTTTCGCATGGTGCTGTTCGCGCACCGCCGACCAAATGACGTGCTGCGCACTGACATATTCTACGCAGTTTTAATGGTGTCCGGAGTGTACATTTCAACCTTATCATCGGCACCAGCGGTCACGGCAGTCTTCATGCTCAGCCTCGCCGCGGTGGCGAGCGGTATCCTGCTGTCGCAGGCCCTGCATCGTTATGAACCGTGGAACATTCATGGGAAAAAGGGTATTTTGCGCGAAATTGCCCCGCTTGCTGTCTGGTCAACCGCGGGTGCGGCCATCCACTGGACTTTCAGCCAGGGATATATCTATCTCGTAGCCGGCACGCTGAACCTTACGGCGGTAGCCGCGATCGCCGCAACACGTCTGCTGCTGATGCCTGTGAACTTGCTTTCAACCGGAATCGGTTCGCTCATGTTACCGCTGGCATCGGGCTGGCTGCATCGACACGGCGCGCCGTTGTTATGGCATCGCCTGTGCCAATTTGCCCTGGGCTTGGCTGTGGCAACGGTATTCTACTTCACCATCCTATGGCTATTCCGAGATTGGATTTTTACGGTCATCCTGAAGAGGCAGTTTGCGCAGCGTGATGAACTTCTGCTTCTCTGGGGAATAGTCTTTCTTCTCATCGTGGTCCGCGATCAACTTGTATATTTCCTGGCGGCACAAGGGCGATTTCGAATACTCACTTTGCTCACGCTCGTGAGCGCCGCACTGTCTCTCGCAACCAGCTATTGGGCAATGTTGCGGCTCGGCGTTGTTGGTGCCCTGCTTGGCATTTTAGTCGGTGAATTGATCAACGTGGTTGGCATCGTGTTCCTTTCATTTCGCAAAACACCCCATCCGCTCACTGCGCTGGCCTGAAAAAAATACGGACAATTTCAACCCCAAAAAAGTCAGCGCTCAATATTGGCCGCCGCCATTCGTTTTATCTCGAAAGGCATCACCGATGCCAGGTCCGCTGTGGACAAAAACTCACCATGGCCACCTTTGATCTCATCGACCAAACTGGCAATGTGCTCGCGCTCCTCCCGACTTATCACAATGTGAATCTGGCCGGCATTCGCTTCCTTGCCTTTGCGTTCACTGACTTCGCGGCGTAAGGTGTTGAAACTTTCTGGTGTTTCCTTAAACTTATCCGGAAACAGGCGACGCTTCCAGTCTCCAAGCATCCGGTGCCAAAACGGAATTCCCCCTATCCGATATATCTGCGCAATCCGGGTTTCGGTTATCTCTGCCAACCAACGGGACTTGTAATATCCAAACCCGGAAAGCAGGTTAAAAAACGCGTATTTGCCATCGATGGCTTGCCGCATTCCCATAAGTAACATTGCCGAACCTGGCGCCAATCGGTTTAGGCTGTCATCGTAAACGATGTGCAAAGCATAAAGCCCCTTGCAGAAGGCGCCAGTAATAAGACCCGCGATAGGCACTCCATCGAGCAAGAGTACGCAGATAGTCAACCGCATTGGCTGCCTTGAATCGAGCAGGCTCTTTAAGTACTCGATTCTCTCCGGAGATCGCCCGATGGTTACATTTGCTTCCAACTTCCAGCTTCTAGGTTCGATACTCAAGTAGAGGCCGAAAAGGGCCTGGGTTATCGCCGGGTCCGACGACGCCAAAAACTCTACGTTTCCATGATTAAACAAGCTACGCATTTGTCGACTAAGGTTGGCACGGAACTTTCCGGATAACGTTCGATAGTATTCCCGAAGACTTGCCCAGTGTACGTGAATGGTTCCATTCTCCAGGCTTGGCCATTGACGTACCATATAATTCTTCAGTACGGCAGCGCCCGGTGGCGGAAACATCGACGAGGTGGCGTCCTGCTGTTGGAATTCCAGAACGCTCCATTCCTGCTTGTGTTGGATCAGAAATCCGTAGATCGCCACGCTGACCTGGTCCAGATGCTCCGGCATCGCAACCAAGTGAGGTCGATCCGTGTCATGCGTAACAAAGAAATCAAGCCTGTAGGTCCGCAGTCCGAACACTTTATACACGATCCGTTTTAACACTATATAACCGACAAGATGCCCATCAAGGAAGGCTACAATAAACCACAACCGCATAGCCTTACCTTTTCGGCAAAACTCATCGTAGTGATAAAAGTTCTCGAAGAACTCAAATGTCGAGAACGGATCTGGCCGCACCGACGCCATATTCAGCGTGTTAATCTCTTTCCTAAGAGATGCTGCCTCTTCCAGAGACTCAAAGCAGCGTACTTCAATCAATTGCGTACCTTCGCTGAAGCGACTTTGTCAAGCGCAACGACGCCCCCGCAGGCGTCGGGATCAACCCGCATTGAAGGTATGTGCTGTTTTGTCTGCAAATGGTCCAACCCGGCCTTGCGTGCCAGCCGATATGCGACCGTTTTCATCAATGCGGCCAGGCCCTCCTCGCGGGTCGACAATCCACGCAGGCCGAGCCGGGTTCGAAAGAATCGATTTGCTACATAAACACGCGCACGCCATCGGCTCTGTCGGGTAAAGTGCTCGGTTGACAGAGAAACGTTGACACTGTCCAGGTTGGTTATTCGGTGCGGTGCATTCTGAGGCCAGGCAACCCACTGCCCTGGCTCAAGATCGTAGACCACTGCCCCCTCATCATAGACATCCTCGTACGGCAAATATTCGTGCCTGACACCGGCAAAAATATCTTCCAGGAGATTGCGATCGATGTAACGTTCGTCGAGCGCGGGGTAGACCCAGACTCGCTTGCGACCCCGAATGTGCCAAAGCACGGAGGCCGGACCGTCGGCATGATAGTATACAAGTACGTGTGGCGACGAAATGAGCAGGGTTCCCTGGCTTGAGTCGGGAATGAAGCCTGGCACTTGCGCTGCGAGCTCCGAATAAAGCTGATCGATCAGCAAACGATAACGCTGGTCGGCGCGGTCAACCTTGGTAACATTGAGCCATAGCCGTCCGCGCTTCACCGCTCGCAGGAGATCGGCGCCACTCACCCCATCGCTCAATGCAAGGCGATTTTCATCCGGACGTCCCAGATCACTTCCCATCGTCAGCGCGTAAAGGTATTGCCGTGGAAAATTATCAAGCAAATCGATGAGTGCGGCGTCAGTAAACAGATCGGATTGGTGCAGATTGTGGAACGCCAGTAGCGGCCGCCTTCCAAAGCCGGCAATATTTTCGGGAGACAATTGAACCACGGGCTTCAAGCCTGGGCACTCTTTCATTTGAATCGATCTGTCAGCGACAAAGAACTGTCCAGGCTGGTTTCCAATACCCCTCCGTATCTGACCAAAGACGCATGATTCAAGTCCAAAAAGGACCATAGAGAGTGCGTCACATACAGGAACACCACCCTGACCCCCTCACCCAATTCCTGGTTCAAAAGGGATATCTGGATATGAAGGCTCTTTTGTACCCTGCGCCCATCATGAGCCCGGAATCAGGGCTGCGTCTGTACGTTAGCACACGAACATCGCCGGCCTCCGCAGGATTTCAAGGGTCAGGAAAAATATGCAATTCGGTGGCGCCGATGAAGTTACTCAGCGCAACAATTAATGAATACCGCCCACGACCACGCACGGGCTGCAGACGGGACGTATGACCCAATGCGCCCCCCGGGGGGCCGCCTCTATCCTGTTGTCAACGATAACCGTGCGAGCCCAGGAAGCGCTGAGCTGGCTGGTTTCCACGATATCAGAGGTAGAGTATCAGGTTGATGCGCCAAACGCGGCTACATAACACCTAGAGACCCTGCAGATCTCCCCTATCGGTCCGCACACGCAGCTCACAGGCGCCACCTTCCTCCGGGCGTTCGATAAAATCGGCGCTCGTCTTTCCGTCGACACCAATGAAAATGGCATAACACGTCAACACCGAATGAATATCGCACTTCACCGCATACGAATAAATCTGTCACCTGACATTCGACACGGGAACCGGAACCCGCACGGGGTTTGGGAAGTACTCAGAGCTTTGCAGTCATGAACACACTCACCAGAGTCTCGCCCGGCGCGCACCCCGGCAGAGCTACTCTGTCTCTAACCGGGACAAGACAGACTGATGAACCGTGATGCCGGAGAGCCGCCTGAGCGACGGTCTCGACTGTACAAAATAAGGGATCCGTCAACTTTTCCGTGCCATACTTGCCAAACTCAATCACCAGAACTAATAGACGACTGGAAGATTTCACTGTTCGCCCAGGAATTCCGGCACCTGTCCGCTCATTCTTTTAGCTTCGCTGAAGACCATCATGAGGCATAAGCTCTGCGGACACTTTCTACCTGCCATCAATGGAAACCATAAACAGACGTCGTGTCCGGACAAGCATCATGGACTTTGCTTCGTTTAAGCATAAAAACGCATCACAACAGAGACTTCTAGTTAAACACTTTTTTGCCAATGTCATTAACCGCCTTATAGCACCGGCACGATTCTCGCTCCAGACCTTTGCGATCCAGAATGGTTATATTACCCCGGCTGTAGCGGATCAGCTTCTTCGTTTTAAGCAGAGCGGCGGCCTCGCTGACACCTACGCGTCGCACCCCCAGCATATGGGCAAGAAAATTATGTGTAAGATGAAACTCATCCGATCGCATTCTGTCGTGTGTCATCAAAAGCCAACGAGCGAGACGCTCACCCAACACGTGGTGGCGATTGCAGGCTGCTGTTTGCGCAACTTGCGCCATGAACACATAGAAAAACCGGTTTAATTCGCGTCGCAGAGTCAAGCTGTGCTTGAACTCGTTTTGAAAATTCGCTGCTTTCATCCGTATCGCAGTACCCGACCCCTGTACCAGAACACGAACAGGTGAAACATCTATTCCCAGAGCGAGCGGCATCCCTGCCATGCCTTCACTACCCACCATCCCGACTTCCACGCTCCCATGGCCGTCCACCATGGTCAGCAAAGAAACAAGTCCACTGTTTGGAAAGTAAACATGGCGGATCCGATCCCCGACCTCGCTAAGAGTTTCGCCATATGTAAGCTCTACATTCTCACACTGTGCGAGAAACTTCTGACATCTCTTGAGAGACAGAGCTCGCAATATGCTATTGCCTACCACTGCTTGTTTCATATTTGACATTGATCTTCCGCTTCATATTCCAATACACTGCGCCAGTAGAATATGATGGTTTTTTGGCGACGTCTGATTCGCTGTTCTGTCAACGTGAGGATAGGTCCGCAATGAATGCACGTCTGTGCGCCGGCGCACTCAGTAGAGGATCATGCACACTGCAGGAAGTTATTCATTGCGCACACATGGAATGTTCCAGTGGTGCATTACGCGTATTGCAGATCAGAAATCAATGATTTTTCCGGATTTTGCATAGGCAGCGGAAATGTGTTGAAACCGGTCAGAATATGGTCTTCATCCAGGCATCATTCTATTTCGCATTTCATTCCGCTGGAGTTCAGAGACTTAACAGAAGGCACCCAGGGAAGACTAAGTGAAACTAATTCGATAGTACGAGGGATTTACATTGGGCACATGTATTGGCGCTCTGTAATTGACGACGGAACGGTGCCATGTTTCTGAGACCGATACATTTCTTGTACGCGCTGGTTCTCTTAATGACGACAGGTAAAGTCAAAATCAGTATTGTGATATCCAGCAGAAATGGCCAGTTTTCTATGTAATATATGTCCAGTTCAACACGACGGCGAAGCTGTGCCATCGTATCAGGTGGTCCACGCGATCCATTTACCTGCGACCAGCCTGTAATGCCGGGCTTCACGCGGTGGCGGTGAGAGACTCTGTGCTGGTGAGTGCTTGACCAACAAGGTCTGCGCCAGAATCCGCCGGACTTGCTTAGTTCGCTTAATTCCTGATACACGATTTGAGTATGCTCCAGCGGGCCGACCCATTCTTACTAACGGGATCGCCACTACGCAATGCAAAACGATGCAAGCCTGGAGAATTGCGGGAATTTTCCCACTACGCACGCTTTCTTTACCATGTAACACACGCCAAGCGATGCGGCATGCTAAGCGACCAGATGTCGGAATCCAGATTGCCTGACGACAGAATCAACCTGCGCCGAATACGTAATTTAGCACGCCATATCCGATTGGAATCGAAAGACGGTAGCGCAAACACGGCCATGAACAACTTTACAGGAGTCATCGATCTTCTTTGATCCAGACAACAATCACATCAAGTCACGCAAGCCCGCTACACTCTTGCGCAATTCGATCTCCGCACGTTTTCGTTGAGTGATATCCAGCCCGGTCCCATGAAATCCGCTGAATATACCGATTTCATCGTAAACAGGTTCGCCGCTGATGAGGTAATGCCTGTTCTGCCCATCCGGAAGGAGGACGTCAAATTCCAAATCGCAAAATGACCATTGCGCGGCCAGTTCCGACTTGTGCCTGACCCATTCGTCATCGCTGAGTACAATCGCCGGCACCTCCCAAAGAGTCTTTCCAAGTACGTCGCCCGCGCCGACGATCCCGGTACCAACAATTTTTGTAAACCGGAAGTTGCTGTCCTGCTCCCAATACCAATCCGATGAAAGCTCCGTCAGTCTTCGAAAGCGCGCCTCGCTATGGCGCAGGGCGTCTTCTTCCTGCTTGTGGCGAAGAAATTGCCCAACCTGTTTTCCGATGGTCCCTACCGCATACAACAGGCGGTCATCCTGCTCGCAGACAATACGGCCCGAAAAAGCGAACACCCCCAGGGTCTTACCTTCAGCGATAACCGGAAAAACGAATGCACCATCCAGCCCAGTTTCATGTGCCGGCACCCCCTGCGACATATGCGATCCCCTCGAACCATTCACCACCCATATGGGATGGCTGGACTTGCTTGCCCGGCCCGCCGATCCGGCATCCGGGTGAATTGACGTGCCGCGCGATCTGTCGACGAATTGTTCTACGCCGGCGACTTGCGCGCCATATGACTCCTCAATATTTAGCAAACTCGTTTCCGGGTCCAGACGAAAATATCTGCCGCAATCCCACTGTTGGGTTTCGCACACTGCGCGGATCACAGCTTTCAGTGCCTGAGAAGTGCTGTTTGAATCAGCAAGACTGCGCGCCACGGTGCACTCAAGTCTCAACAACTGCTCCGTTTTCGTGATTTCGGTGATGTCTTCATAGGAAATGATCGCACATGCTGCTCCGACCCCATGCAAGCGCGTAACAGTCGCAATAAACCAGCGTAACCCAGACGGCGTATCAAAAAAACACTTATAACGAAACATCTCGCGTTCGCCGGCAATTACTTGCCGTATCCCCGCCGTCATCGCGATATTATTCACGCTCTCGCTTCCAATGACCTCAGCCGTCCTGGCGGAATAATTATCACCTTCAGAACAGTCTGCTGCGTTGCCATTGCGGCTGTCTGCAAAAACATGCCAAGCAGCGTTCGCTGTAATAATTTTCCCGGCAGTATCAATTACGCAGACCTTCGTTGCAAGCGCATCGAGAGTGGCCCGGGCGAAGCGATCGGATTCCGGTGCCCCAATTTCTGTCTGCTTGCGTTCGCTGATATCTCGCGTGATTCCGTGATATCCCTTAAACCGCAATTCCTTATCAAACATTGGCTCGCCACTAATGCTGATGATGCGCCGTTTACCGGAATCATCAATGCGTCTGAGTTCCAGATCACGAAAAATGGCGCGCCACTCCAGCTGCGTTCGATGTGTTTCCCAGTCCACTTCGCTGTGGTTATCAAACGGCAGCTCCCAAAGCATCTTGCCAATGATGCCGTTAACACCGGACTTTTCAGACCCGATTGCCGCACCGGTACACATGGCGAAGCGATAATGCTCGTCTTGCTCCCAATATCCATCCGAGGACAGCTCGACCAGACTGCGGAACCGCGCCTTTCTTTCGAGCAATGCCGCCTGAGCATCAGGTAATAGAATTGCGCGACCACTGACGCGATCAATGATGGCGTCTACCTGACCTAATTTTATGGCTCGACACTCACGCGCACCCTTTACCAATCTCAGGATATTCGACTCGAAGTCAGGAGTCTCATGCAAGCGCGCAGGATCCGGGTCTCTCGCTTTCATCCTCTAATTCCGAGCGCGCGCAATACGCCGCTTTTATCACTGAGGTTGCCGACAATTTTCCCATTTGGTGATCGTGACAATATCGAAAGACTGGGTGTAACAACAATACCGTCTGCCAAGGCGCGAAACGGCTCCACAAGAACGTCGATGATTTCAAGGCTGAAGTTGTCCTTCAAGAATTCCTGACAAATATCCTTCAGATTAGCAACAGCCAGAAGTGAATTGGGTGCGTTGTCTGCGATGTACAAGCGCATGACAACAGAATTTTTGAGCTGGGGAGACGACGATTTGCCTCGTGATTTTTTACGACGCATTTCGCACCTCTTTCCTGGCCTTCTTGCCGTTTCTGCCAGTTCCGGAGTTGTTCTTTTTCACACTTTTTGCGCTTACGGTGACGAGGGTAATATCAGCCACTGGATCTGCATCGCGCATCTCGCGCACTTTTGTCTCTTTTTCGCTCGAGGAAAGCGCGCGCGCTTCATCATCATGGAAGTACAGTGCCAGTTCGGCCCGCTGCCGCTGAAGGCCCATCTCCATGGCCTCGATCCGGGCGCGTGTATCGGCGACGGCGAATTGAAGCTCGCGCTCCTTTAGATCGTCTGCAACCCGGCGTTTCTTGTTTCTTGCTATTTCCTCGGTCTCCTTTTCCCAGCGCAACGTTCCCATCAACACTTCGCCGCCGGCAGTATAGACATCCGCCAGCATCGGTCCGGTTTCGCTCAGGACGAGCTCGCGCACCTGGTTTGAATGCCAGGTTCCGCGCGATTTTACAATGGTCAGAGCACGGTTCCGTTCACCGCTTTGAACGATGTATGAGAGATGGATCCAGGTATCGGCAACAGTTGAAATCTGCAGTTCGGTCGCTTCTGCCTGCGGATCATCCCCATCGCTGATGGCGGTAATCACAACAGTGACTTCATCCTCCTTCAGCATGTAGATCAGCCGATTGGCAACGGCGCGTGCTGCCGCGAGTCCTCCCGTCTTGCCTATTGCCGAAAGCGGATCAATTACTATGCAGCGTGGTTGGTGTTCACGGATCAGTGTTTTAAGTGTTTGCAGATGGTCTTCAGGACCGACAGATTCGGTACGCGTCGAAAACATTCGTAACAGCCCAGACTGGACATACGGCTTAAACCGAATCCCGACCGAGGCCAGATTACGCACGATCGGTTCTGCACCTTCATCAAAACTCACAAAAAGCGTACGTTCGCCGCGTTGACATGCGGCCTCGGCAAACTTTCCCGCCAGCGTCGTCTTGGAAGTTCCGGGCATCCCCGTAATCAGGGTACTGCTGCCTCGAAACAGACCGCCACCCAGCATCTTATCTAGGCGTTCAAATCCGGCAGAAATCCGCTCGGTCGAAGCTGTGTGCTTGATTTCGGACGGTTCAGGAGCGCCCACTTGCATTCCGGAAAGTCCGAAGCTCACCGGATATTCCCCGGCAACGAAATCTGATCCCCGATATTTTGTGATCTGAAGCCGGTGCAATGAAACGCCATACTCGAGGCGCCGACTGAAACGGATCACACAATCCATCATAAATTGCATAAAGCCGTAGTTTACAATCTCGGAATTGCCCTCATTGATTTTTGCAGTCATAATTGCGTTCATCTCGTTGTCTGCCAGCCAGTCACGGATGCGATAAATTTCGCGCATTTCGGCAATCGGGTTCTGCAACAACGTTAACAATACATCGATGCCGTCAAAAACGACCCAACGCGCGCCCATCTCCTCCTTCTTCGCCCTGAGCATCGCCAGCATGCCGCTTAGGTCGAACTCACCCGACTGGACAACCTCAGGCGACAGATGCGCCTCCAAAAAAAACAACTTCTTTTTGGACAGAGCCGGCAAACCCCAATTGAAACAGGCAGCGTTGGAGATGATCTGGCGCGTGGTTTCCTCGAAGGCGACAACGATCCCTGGCTCGTCGCGCCGGCGCGCGGCATTGACGAGCGTCTGCAGTGCGAATACGGTTTTTCCCGAGCCAGGCCCCCCCATAAGCAGACTGGTTCGGTTGATTGTCAGCCCGCCGTGACTCAGCTCATCGAAACCGTGGATGCCCGTGGCCATCTTCGATGGCAATTGTTGAACCATCGCTGTTTTGATCATTTTTTATGCGCCTCAATTTCCTTTCGCACAGTCTGTAAACCTGCAGTTTTTTGGGGCAACAAGCGATCATATTCCTTCTTGACCACCCCGTAGCATTCGCACACCTGCATCTCCAGTCCCGGCCGATCGAGGACCTTAATCCGGCCGCGGCTATAGCTAATAAAACCCTGAGCTTGTAGTTTTCCCGCTGCCTCGGTGACACCTTCACGGCGTACCCCGAGCATGTTGGCAATCAGTTCCTGGGTCATCGTCAGCTCATTGGTTGACAGACGATCGAGACTTAACAGCAGCCAGCGGCACAATTGCTGTTCCACCGAATGGTGCCGATTGCACACGGCAGTTTGTGACATCTGCGTGATCAGCGCCTGGGTATAACGCAATAGCAAATCCTGCAGTGCGGTGTGACGTTCGAATTCCCTTTTAAGAGCAACTCCTGGAAGCCTAAACGCCTGGCCAGCGCTTTGCACCAACGCCCGGCTAGGGGTGGTGCCGCCTCCCATGAATAGAGCAATACCCACCATGCCTTCATCGCCGACGACGGCAATTTCCGCCGATGAGCCATCTGTCATGACATAGAGCATCGAAACAATACAGCCCGGGACCGGAAAATAAACATGCTCCAATTTAGCGCCGGATTCATAGATCACCTTTCCGAGTGGCATTGGGACTGGTTTCAAATCAGGAATCATGCGGTCGAAGATTTCGACCGGCAACGCCCCAAGAAGGCGGTTATCTTTGGGTTCCATGCTTGCTTTTGTCTCAATATCTGGTGGGATAGACATACTCTGCACTCCAGATAATCAGTTCGAATACCATTATGCTCTCAAATGCTCGCGCATCCCAAAGTACCTCACACATAATTACGCAAGGCAGATTTTATCAATAATCACGTTCAGGCAATGTTCGGTAGCGTACATACCGGTACACAGTGTATTTCTCGCCGATCGTAGCCGTAAATCATTACACGCTGCGCAGTTTATTCCGGCACACGGATTTCACTTGACACGTGCCATAACCTTTATATGCGGCCGGAATTCCCAGCCTATCGCTGACACAGGTATCTAGACGTGATCCCTTTAACCTATCCCCGACGGCCACCCAAACTCCCCCACCCATGGCCACTTGAAAATCCCCCATCT
>VFSW01003564.1_pt1 | contig 23338 bp, 29 predicted proteins | sample 5358111 | NCBI WGS metagenome assembly VFSW01 (sample SAMN11554181, study PRJNA540505) | mine drainage metagenome | isolation source: sediment from site ElyBrook_90M | place: USA: Ely Copper Mine, Vershire, VT | collected 2017
TGGAGTATTTCACGCCGGACGATTTCGCCGTGTATGAGAAAGAACTGCGCAAGATGCGCACGGCGCTGGTTCCGTTCTATCGCGACGGGTACCCGGTCGAGGTCAATGTGCTAACCGATCGGATGATGCTGAGCGCGATGCGCAATTGTGGTGCAGGCGTGGATCATCTGACCGTCGCACCGGACGGCAAGTGCTACCTCTGCCCGGCCTTCTATCACGACGACGAAAACAGCCATATCGGCGCCTTCGACGACAAGAAGGGACTTGCCGTCAAACACATAGTCGGCGCCGAGTTCGGCCGCGCGCCGCTGTGCATGCGCTGCGACGCGTTCCACTGCAAGCGCTGCATCTTCCTGAACAAGAAAACGACTTTGGAACTGAATATCCCGTCCGAACAGCAGTGCACCGTCGCGCATCTCGAACGCGAGGCATCGCGGCAAATGCTGATGGACCTCGGTTCCATCGAACCGTTCCGAAGGATGCCCCGCATCACCGAGTTGAACTATCGCGATCCGTTGGAGTGTATCAACGCGCCGCCGCTGGGCGTTCAGCTACGGGCGACCGCCCCCTCCACCGATCCGATGTTATGAGGATGTCGATGCTCAAGCAGGTCAAGGAGAGAAAAGATGTGAAGAGCCCGGCGGGACGCCAAGGCACTGGGCAGAACGCCGGCACGCAGGCGATCGTTGTTGGCAAGGTCAGCCCGCGGGAAAAGGACGAGATTCAGGCTTTGTTCGAACGCCGGAACGGCCTGGTCGAACTGATCCAGTCCCTGTCGCAGAACGGCAGCGGCATGCTGGACAACGAAATCTTCTACGAAAAGGTGGTTGCCGACCTGGGCAAGACGAAGACTCGCTTCCAGAAATGGTGGGACGACAAGGCCAAAGCCTATGGCTGGCAGGGAAAGCCCGGATGGCAATGGTCGATCGATTTCGACACCTGCCAGATCAGCCTGAACAAGCAGAACGAGGGCAATTGAAATTCAAAGCGACCCATTAAGGGAAAGGAAGGCCGTCATGACGAAGAAACCGGACGCCGGAAAGAAAATGGACCGCCGCGGCTTTCTCAAATCGGGGGCCAAGATTATCCCCTCGCTAGCGGTGATGGGGCTGGCGGTGACCGCGATGTCGCAGCCTGCACGCGCCGACTGCTTCGGCTCCTGCAAAGCCGAATGCGCCGACAGCTGCGTCGAGAGCTGCAAGGGTGACTGCATGGGCGACTGCAAAGGCAGTTGCGGCGGATGCGACAACACCTGCACGGGCGACAGCAAGGCCAGTTAGCGGAAACATTCCTCGAGGAGGAACGTTCAATGGCGAAAAGATCTAACTCTGGAAAGAGCTTGGACAGGCGCGGATTTCTCAAGGCCGGAGGCAAGGTCATTCCTGTCATAGCCGTCCTGGGACTTGCATTGGCGGCACCGCTGCCGGCGCGTGCCGACTGCGACAGTCTCTGTGAGGGCGGATGCCAGGGCGCCTGCACGAACAACTGCACGGCGCAATGCGGCAGCGATTGCGGCGGCAGCTGCGCGGATGGATGCGCCAACACCTGCTACGCCATCTGCAACAGCTCGTGCGAAAGCAGCTGCCAGGATACGTGCAAGCAGACGAGCAGATAGTCTGACCTTGAAAGTCGTCTCCGGGGAAAGGGAGAGACAAGATGAGTAGACGACCTCAACCCGGCGGAACCGTGGATCGTCGCGGGTTCCTGAAATCCGGCACGAAAGTCATTCCCGCCTTAGCGGTTCTGGGGCTTGGACTGACCGCCGCCCTGCCTGCGCGGGCCGATTGCGGCGGCGACTGCCAGGGCTCGTGTACCGGCGACTGCTCCGGCAATTGCACGGCCAGTTGTGCATCGGACTGCTCCACCGGCTGCGAGAATGGCTGCCTGACCAGTTGCACCGCCCACTGCCTGAACGATTGCGAGGGCGCCTGCTCGGGCCAATGCAAGGACAGCTGCATGATGGGATGCGAGGGAAGCTGCCAAGGCAGTTGCGAAGGTACCTGCATGAACGCCTGCACGAACGACAGCAAGTACTGACTTTCACTCCCGAAGCCGGCTAAATCGGGAACACCGCGAGGTAAGATGGTGGACGCAACGCTTCGGGAGCCCATGCTTCGCAGCCGCAGCCCATCCTGGCAGGAGGGACGCGCCAAGACGGTGACGTTCATCGTCACCGAGGATTGTCAGCTGCGCTGCAAATATTGCTACCTGGCCGACAAAAACAAAACCCGCAAGATGAGCTTCGACGTCGCGAGGGCGACGATCGACTATCTGTTGCGAGATCGCGACCAGTTCAACGAAGGCGCCATCATCTGGGATTTCATCGGCGGCGAGCCATTCTTGGAAATCGACCTTATCGATCGCATTTCCGATTACGCAAAGCTGAGGATGTACGAAACCAGCCATCCGTGGTTCGACAGGTACCGCTTCAGCTTCTCGACCAACGGCCTGCTGTACGGAAAGAGCAAGGTACAGCGCTACATTGCCAAAAACCGCCGGCACCTGAGCATCGGCATCAGCATCGACGGAACCAAGCGCAAGCACGATACGCAGCGTGTTTTTCCGAACGGTAGAGGTTCTTACGACGCGGTGGTCAAGAACATCCCACTCTGGCTGAAGCAGTTCCCCGATGCGGCAACCAAGGCGACGATTTCCCACGACGACATTCCCTACATCCAGGAAAGCGTCGCCCATCTGTTCACGCTGGGCATCAAGACCATCAACATGAACGTGGTGAACGAAGATGTCTGGCAGCCCGGAGACGATGCGCTGTTCGAGGAGCAACTGATCAAGCTGGCCGATTACATCATCGACAATAATCTCGCCGACGGCCATTCCTGTTCGCTGTTCACGCGGAACATCGGCCATCCTCTCAAACCGGACGACGACCGGAACTGGTGCGGCGCCGGCAAGATGCTGGCGGTGGACGGCGACGGGATTTTCTATCCGTGCGTCCGTTTCGCGCCCTATTCCCTGTCCCATCAGTTGGGCCGGGCGATTGGCAACTGCTTCGACGGCATCGACAGGAACAAGCTGCGGCCCTTCCTCGCCATGACGCGCAGATCGCAAAGCTCCGCTGAGTGCCTGTCGTGCGACGTCGCCAGCGGCTGCTCCTGGTGCAGCGGCTGTAACTACGATCTATCTGAGGATTCGACGATTTACCGGCGCGCGACGTTCATCTGCAAAATGCACAAGGCACGTGTCCGCGCTAACCGGCATTACTGGTCAAAGCTGGAAACGCGCACCCGACACGCCACACGGCACTGATGCGCGCGCTCGACCTTTGAAAAGCTTAGCGAACCGTTACGCCTTCTCGGCGACGTCGGAGACTTCGCTGTCTTTGCGCTCGGCGATACGAGCCGCCTTGCCGCGGCGTCCGCGCAGGTAATACAGCTTGGCGCGGCGGGCGCGGCCCTTGCGGACCACCGTCACGGAATCGACCAGCGGCGAGTAGACCGGGAAGACGCGCTCCACGCCCTCGCCGTAGGAAATCTTCCGCACCGTGAAGCTCTCGTTTATGCCCTCGCCCTGACGCGCGATGCAGACGCCTTCGAAGGCCTGCAGGCGCTCACGGGTTTTCTGCTGCTTGGTCTTCTCGTCGAAGGTGACGTCGACGACCTTCACGTTGACCTTCAGCGTATCGCCGGGACGGAACTCGGGATGGGCCGTCGCGCGCAGGGCCTTCATTTGCTCGACTTCGAGCTGTTGCAGCAGATTCATGGCAGTCTCCGTACGCGCGCGAGTGGCAAAAGGAGGGGCCGTATAACCTAGCCTTTCCCCTTTTCATAGAGGGTCCACAGGTCGGGGCGCCGCAGCCGCGTCAGCCGCTCGGCCTCGGCATGCCGCCATTTGGATATTTCCTTGTGATTTCCATTGGTTAAGACATCAGGAATGTCCCGTCCCTCGAAGCTCTGAGGGCGGGTGAATTGGGGATATTCCAGAAGCCCGGCACTGAAGCTTTCCTCGGCCGATGAGGCGTCGTCGCCCAGTACGCCGGGAAGAAGGCGGACGGAGGCCTCCACCAGGGCCTGGGCCGCGATTTCACCCCCGGCCAGAACGAAATCACCGATGGAGAGCTCTTCGACGTTCCGCGCGTCGATGACCCGTTCGTCCAGCCCTTCGAAGCGGCCACACAGCAGGACCACGCCCGGCCCCTGCGCCAGCGCCTTCACCCGAGTCTGGGTCAGCGGGGTGCCACGCGGCGTGAGGTAGATCAGCGGCCGTCCGGCGCGGTCCACCGCGTCGATGGCCGCGGCCGCCACCTCAGCGCGCATCACCATGCCGGGACCGCCGCCAGCCGGCGTATCGTCCACAGTGCGGTGTTTGCCGAGCCCATGGTCGCGGATGTCGCGCACCTCAAGCGACCAGAGGTCCTTCTCCAGCGCCTTACCGATCAGCGACAAGCCGAGCACACCCGGGAACATCGCAGGAAACAACGTCAGGACGGTGGCCTTCCAAGGCCCGGCGCGTGTGTCTGGCATGATCCTTCCCGAAATCCGGCTTCGCCTACTTCAGCCCCTGGCAGAGTGGGCAAAGGACCATAGCAGAGATCGCATCGCCGTTCAGGCCGTCGGCGGCCTGCCCGCATTCCTAATCGACGATGGCGTCTGCCATCTGTTCGGCGCTGAGCGCGGCGTCGGCAAATTCGCATGGGCGCATGCCGCCACTCCGCAACTGCAGCGCCCTAAGATCCGCGGCGATGAATTTCGCGTGGTGCAACAGGGCGCCGCGGAAGTTGGCTCCGCGCAAATCGGCGCCTTCGAAGCTTGCGCCTCTAAGATCGGCGCCTTCAAAATCGGCTCCCTGAAGCTCCGTGCAGGAGAAGTCCACCCCCACTGCGACGACGCGCCGCGCGGACATCGCCGTCAGCTTGAAGCGGCCGATCACGTCCCCAAGCGAGCGCAGGTCCTTGTCGTCGAAGGTGGCACAAGTCCCCGAGCGGGCATCGCTGTTGACCCAGCGCTGATGGGCCTGGAGCCTGGCGAGCAGATGGGGCGCTTCGGCCAGAACTTCGGGAGAAGGCGGAAGAACGCAATTCTTGAGCGCCGACGCCGGCACATGGAGATCACTCAGGTCGATCTCGGTAAGCACCGCGCCCTCGAAGGTTGCGTCGCCAAGGCGCGCGCCCTTGAATTTTGTCGCTTGAATGACCGCGCCGCTGAAATTTGCGCCGCTAAGATTCGCGCCTTCGAAAGATGCCCCGCGCAAGGAACAGAAGCTGAAATTCACGCCGGACGCGGCGCCGTTTCGGTCGACGACTTCTTCGGTTCCCCACAGTCCGTGCCGCGCCAGCCGCCCGCCACGAAAATCGGCATGATCGAGAATAGCTTGCGCGAGATTGCTGCCGTTCAGCGTGGCGCCGCGCATGTCCGCGTGACTGAAATTCCCGCAGCGGCCGTCGATGTTGCGCAGATCTGCGCAATACATGTTGGCGCGCCGTAAGTCGGAAAATCGCAGATTGGCACCGTATAGCACAGACCCCGAGAAGTCCGCCTCGGAAAGGGCGCGATTGGATAAATCGGCACCAGCAAGATTACGCGAAAAGAATTTGGCGCGCCGCCCGCCAGGCTTACCCGCCACAAGTAATTCGTGAGCGCGGATAATGGCTTCGAGTTCGTCGCGCGCGACGGTCGACCCCTGGCTTTCTCCTCCAATCGGGCTCATTTCGGTCATGGGCAGGTCATCTTGGCTTCACGAGGTGACCGTTGTTCTGGAATCGCCGACATCAGCCGGCATCCAGTTTCGTGTCCTCTGCATTCTGGCAATCGGGAACACTCGAAAGCGAGCTGAACTGGAAATGCGACAGGACCTTTTCGAGGCCAGCGAAAACCTTGTCCGCTTCCTCCTGCGATACTTCCGCGCCACCGGGCGCCATTAATCTGACGGCCTTCACGAGGACAACGACGGGCACCGCGTGAAACAGTTTTGCACGCAGTAGCCCATCGGTGAGGTCGCACAGGCTACGCGTCGCCACGTCAAGGCGGTCGTAGCAGAACATGCCTGCAAGCGTAACGATCTGGTCGGCGTGACGCAGGATGGCATGCATCTCCTCCTCCGACAGCTTGTTGTCGACATGAGGGGCATAGACAATCGCTTCGATGGCAGCGATGGCCTTGGCGATTACGCCGTCGCTCTCCGCCCGTGAGGCCTCGAGATTCTTCAACGCGCCTTCGACGGCAGCGGTACCCGTGACGCCTCCGGCGCGCGCCGCGAGCTCCGAAAAACGAGTCGTCGGAAAATGGACCATTTTCATTAGGCCACCCATTTGGGAAAGTTTGACATGTTCGTCTCCGGGGACTCCGCGTCTTCGCCATCGCTTGCCGGCACGGGATCGTCGGAATCGCGTTTGAATTTTCCGTCCGGCGGATCGATGGTCCGGAAACGACGATCCGGTCCGATGTATTTGTCCGATTCAATGAAGGGCCGCGACACGCGCGCGATCCACACCAGGTGATCGAACAAGGCCTTGGGTGACGTAGGTTTCTTGACAATAATGTTCGCGCCGCCGTCCCGAGCAGCGGAGATCATCCGCAGCTGCGTGTAACCCGTCAGCACGATGGTCGGGACGAAGCGAATTGGCCCCTTCAGCTTGCGGATCCAGCGGATCAGATCCGCACTGGTCATATCCGGCAGGACCGCTTCCACGATGCAGAGATCGGGGCATTGATGCTTGAGGAAATTCTTGGCCGCGGCGCCGGTGTCGGCAAGCGCCGAAGGTTCCATGCCGAAGCCGCGGAGCATCTGCGCCACGAGGCCGCGCGTATAGGCATCGCTGTCGACCAGAAGACTGGTGACATTGCGCAGATTTATTCTTGTATGTGACATAAGACTTTGGTCCTAGTACCCGGTACGGCGCACATATGTCGCTTACTCGAGGACGTAGGTTAGCTTGCCCGTATTAACCATCGGTTGCGTTGGTACCGGCTTGTTTGGATGAGCTCAAATAGCTGGATCGGGCTGCCGTGCAAATTGCAAAATTACAGATAATTATGCTAATTCAATATGTTGAGCGACTCCATGTCGTATCGAGCCATTGTTCGCGCACACACCAGCCAGCTGGCTGACTCGAATTCAATACCTTCCGATCCGATTCAATACCTTCCGATAGGAGAAAATGATCCCTCTGAACGCCATGCCTGTCGGCTTTGATCGCCCGCTCACAGCTCGAGCTTGAAGCCCTCGTGGCTCTGTTGAAAGCCGAGGCGGCGATAGAACAGGTGCGCCCGTTTGCGGCGCTTGTCGGAGGTCAACTGCACCAGGGCGCAGCCGGCGCGCCGCGCCTCGTCCACCGCGCGCCCGATGAGCGCCGAGCCGATGCCCTGTCCGCGCACAGTAGATTTCACGCGCACCCCTTCGATGATCGCACGCAAGGCGCCGCGTCGGGTCAGACCCGGGACGAAGACAAGCTGCAGCACGCCGACGATTTCACTGTCGCTTTCGGCGAGCAACATGCGATTGCCGGGCATGCGCGACATCTCGGCGAATGCCCTGGTGTATTCAGGCAGAATCTGTGCCGCGTTCTGTTCGCGATGCCCCGAGATATCGTCATCCGCCAGCAGTTCCACCAAAACGGCAAGATCCGCTTCTTCGGCAAATCGATAGGACATCTCGCTCATTCGACATTACCCCTGTCGCCTGCTTCCGCTTCTTCGGGGACGGCGACGACGAGACGGCCCGCTTTCACATCGATCTCCGGCACATTCTCGCGCGTGAAGGCAATGAGCACCTCGGCACCATCCCCGCGAAGGATCGCCAGCACGTCGCTCGCGCCATAATTATACACGGCCGAGACCTTGCCGATGTGACGGCCGAGCGCATCTTCGGCCGCGAGACCCACCAGGTCGGCGTGATAAAACTCCTCGGGATCGGCCGGCGGCAGCGCCTCACGTGCGATGAAGAGTTTGAGGCCCTTCAGCCTCTCGGCGGCGTTGCGATCGGCGACTTCCCGGAACGACGCGACAGCCTCACCATCCTTACCGCTGCGCTGACCGGTCAAGGTGAACACGCGCCCGTCGGCCGCGTGCAGCGGACCATAGGCACCGAGCCTCTCCGGCGTTTCGGTGAAGGTCTTCACTCGCACCTCGCCATTGAGCCCATGTGCGCCGACAATCGCGGCGAGCAGCACGTCACTGGGCATCGCCCACTCTTACGCCGCGTCGGCCGGAGCGGCGGCGGCCTTCGCCGCGGCAGCCGCGCGTTCCTGCGCCTTCTTCTTCGGCTTGGCCTTCTCGGGATTATTCCGCACCAGTGGCTTCAGCACGCCCGCATTGGCCAGGAAGCGGTGCACGCGATCCGATGCGGTAGCGCCTTTCTTCAACCATTCCTTCGCCTTGTCGAGGTCGAGCTTGATGCGGTCGACGTGATCCTTGGGCAGCAGCGGATTGTAGAAGCCGATCTTCTCGATGAAGCGGCCGTCGCGCGGGCTGCGCGAATCCGCGATGACAATCGCATAATGAGGGCGCTTCTTGGTGCCGCCACGCGCCAGTCTGATTTTCAAAGCCATGTCATGCTTCCTTTTCGTTGAACCATTGAACTATTTGCGCCCCGGGAACATTCCCGGCGGCAATCCGGGCATACCGCTGCCCATCATTCCGGCGAGCGGATTACCGCGCCCGCCTTTGCCGACCTTTTTCAGAACATCGGACATCTGACGGTGCATCTTGAGAAGCTTGTTGACGTCGCTGACCTCGACACCGGCGCCCGCCGCAATGCGTTTGCGCCGCGAACCGTTGATGAGGTCGGGATCGGTGCGTTCCTTCCTGGTCATCGACGAGATGATCGCCTCCTGATGGGTAAGGATCTTGTCGTCGAGGCCGGCGGCATCGAGTTGGCTCTTGATCTTGCCGACCCCGGGCAACATGGCGAGTACGCCCTGCATGCCGCCGAGCTTCTTCATCTGGCGCAGCTGCTCGGCGAGATCGTCCATGTCGAACGATCCCTTCTTCATCTTAGCCGCGATCTTCTCGGCCTGTGCCTTGTCGAGCGTCTCGGTGGCCTTCTCGACCAGCGACACCACATCGCCCATGTCGAGGATGCGCGCCGCAACGCGCGCCGGATGGAAGACTTCCAGCGCCTCGAGCTTTTCGCCCATGCCGAGGAACTTGATCGGCGCGCCGGTCACCGCGCGCATCGAGAGCGCCGCGCCGCCGCGCGCATCGCCGTCGGCGCGCGTCAGGATGATCCCGGAGAGCGGTACACGTTCGTTGAACGCTTTGGCGATATTGACCGCGTCCTGGCCGGTCAGGCTGTCGGCGACCAGCAGAGTTTCATGCGGCTTAACCGCGTCGCGCACATGGGCGACCTCGGTCATCAACTGCTCGTCGACATGCTGGCGGCCAGCAGTATCGAGGATCACCACGTCGTAGCCGCCGACGCGCGCCGACGCTATCGCGCGCTTGGCGATATCCAACGGCATCTGGTTGGCGACGATCGGCAGCGTTGACACGCCCGCCTGCTCGCCCAAAATCTTCAGCTGCTCCATGGCAGCGGGACGGTTGACGTCCAGCGAGGCCATCAGCACGCGCTTCTTTTCTTTGGTCTGCAGCAGCAGCGCGAGCTTGGCGGACGACGTAGTCTTGCCCGAGCCCTGCAAGCCGACCATCAGAATCGGCGCCGGCGGCGAGCCGAGATTCAGCGCGACGTTATCGCTGCCCAAGGTCTCGACCAGCTGGTCGTGGACGATCTTGACCACCTGCTGGCCGGGCTGGACCGAGCGGATGACGGTCTCGCCAATGGCCTTGGGGCGGACCTTGGCGATGAGATCGTCGACGACGGAAAGCGCCACATCGGCTTCCACCAGCGCCATGCGGACTTCGGCCAACGCGGCGTCGACGTCGGATTCGGACAGCGCGCCGCGGCCGCGCAGCTTGTCGAACACGCCGCCGAGGCGGGATTGCAGAGAGTCGAACATCGTCTCAATACCCAAAGCAGTAACGCCCCAGGGGGCGCACCTGCGCTGCCTGGGGGCGATCCCAGGCGCCGGGCCCGGGACCGGAAAGGCCTAAGGTCTTTCCGGAAGCGGCCGGGTTTTAGGATGAGGCGCCGAGCAAGTCAAATCCCGGTGTTTACTTGGTGTTTTTCGCCACCGACTTGTCGAAGCGGATGCTCTGAAAGATCTGCTCGACAGTCGCCCGATCCTGCGGGCCGGCCACGGTGCCGTGGATTTCCAGAGCGGCCCAGCGGCCCGGGTATTCGGAGTGGAATACCGCCTGCTGAATATAGAGGCCGATGAAATACGGCCACCCTTCGGCCTCGCTCAACGTCGCCATTCTGACAAGGCCGCTGCGTCCGTCGACGGACATCGTTTCTTCCGAGTAATCGGGATTGTTCTTGGCCTCGCTGAGATCGTTCGAATAGAAGCCAAAATCGTACTGCAAGACGAAGGTCTGGCCGGTGATCTCCCCGAGGAAGGAATCCGTGCCTGGCAGCTGACGGAACCGCGTTCCCGGCGGGGCGAAAAAGCTGAAGCCCTGTTTGGTGTCGATCTGGGTCCAGCCGGGCGGCACTTCGATGGCTGCCAAGGGTTGCCTCATCGTAGACAGCGGCTCCTGGACCACCGCTGGCGGATGAATAAGTCCGCCAAGCCCCCAATAGGCGAATACCCCGACGATAAGGAGCGTCAGGACGGCGGCGATGATCAGCGCAGAGGATCGCGACATGCCGCCAGTATAAACCATTAAGGTGGCCGTTTCCTCATCATTCATGAAGGCGAAAGAGACACGGTCACATCAATTTTCCATAGACTTAAATCAAATCGCCAGGCGGGACTTCATTCGTCGCGAAGGGATGGCCGGTACAAATGCATCCATGAATGCTGCCATGAGCATCGCCGCCGCAGGCCTGCGCACCGCCAGTGCCGTTTTCGCCGCTGACGCGGCGAAGGTCGTACAGGCATCGAACATGACAAGCGCACCGTCCGGCGATCTGGCGACGGCAATGGTCGGTATGACGACCGAGGCGCTTGCCTACCGCGCCGATCTCGCGGTGTTCAAAATGGCAGACAAGACGACCGGCGCCCTGCTCGACATGATGGCGTAAGCGCCGCTACTTCCCCAGCCCCAGATGCCGCGCCAGGAAGGCGTAGGACAGCGCCCAGTAATCCGCTTCCTCGGCGTGGGTCGCCCCGGGGCCGTGGCCGCCTTCCGCCGCTTCATTGAACAGCACGCTATGGCCCTGCGCTTCCATCTTCGCCGCCATCATGCGCGCGAAGACCGGCGTGACGCGGTCGTCGCTGGTCTCGGTAATGAAAAGGATGGGGGGATAGGTCACGTCTGCCTTGACGTTCTGATAGGGCGAATAGGTCCGGATATAGGCGGCTATCTTCGGATCGGCTGGATTCCCGTACTCGCCCTCCCACGACGCTCCAGCGCCAAAATGGGTGTAGCGCAGCATGTCGATCAGCGGGCGCTGGCAGACCACCGCGGCGAACAAATCGGGCCGCTCGGTCATTACCGTCGAAACCAGCAGCCCGCCGTTGGAGGCGCCGGCGATGCCGAGCATCTTCGGCGTCGATAGCCCACGATGTTCGATGTCGGCCGCCACGGCTTCGAAATCGTCATAGGCGCGCTGGCGATGATATTTCAGCGCCGCCTGATGCCAGGACGGCCCGAACTCGCCGCCGCCACGGATGTTGGCGACGGCGATGGCGCCGCCTTTCGTAAGCCAGGTTTGTCCCGCATCGAGCGGCCGATGACCGTCGTTCCAGTACCAGGGTGTCAACGACAGCTGGAAGCCGCCGTACCCATACAGGATCGTGGGGACCGGCCCCTTCGCGGCTTTCGGACGGATCAGGAAATAGGGGATCTTGGTGCCGTCCTTCGACACCGCCCAATGTTGGCCGACGGTGACGCTGCTGGCGTCGAAGTGCGCGGACTGAGCCTTGATCACCTTCGGCGCCGAGCCGCCGTCGTAGGCGTAAAGTGTCGGCGGCACGAGGAAGCTCTGATAGGTGAAATAGGCCTGCGGACCCCAGTCGTTTGTGGACACGATATCGGTCGAGCCGTCGTCCGGCAGGCCGAGTTTCGCGTCGCTCCAAGCGTTGTGCGAAAAGCGGAATTCGTGGACGGCGCCCTTCACGTCCTCGTAAATCGAGGCATAGACCGCATCCTGTCCAGCAGAAACCTCGTCGATCATCGCATGCGGGCCGGGCGCATAGAGCACAGAAATCGCGGGCACCTTGCCCGTCCGCGCGAAATCCAGAACCCGGAAGGCGATCAACGAGCCTTGGGCAATCGGCTTGCCACCAGAGGGCGTCCACGCGTTCTGCAAGGTCGCGATCAAGAGCCCGTCCGTCACGCCCTGCAGCTGGGCGTCCTGCGGCAGTGGCAGTTTCAGTGTCGTACCGTCGGGGCGCACGTAGAAGTAGTCCGCCTTGAAGAAACTGGGGCGGCGCACGATCAGCGCGATCGTGTCGTAAGGTCCATGAAAGACCTGCGGGCCGGCGGACATGTCGTTCGGCTCACCGGTGAAAACGGTCTTTGCCGCAGAGAGCGGCGTGCCGCGATGCCACAGTTTGACAATGCGCGGGTAGGACGACGGCGTCATCGTGCCCGGCCCGAAATCCGTGGCGAACAGAACCGTGTTGTCGTCGATATAGCGCGCCGTGGATTTCGCGACGGGCAGCGAGAAGCCGCTATCCAAGAATTTGCCGCTTTTGGGAGCGAATTCGCGGATCGCCACTGCGTCACCGCCGCCAGGCGACAGCCTCACGAGGCAGCGGTCGAAACTCGACGTGCAGTCCGCGCCCTTCCACACCCAGTCCTTGTGCGTGTCCTTGTCGAGCTTGTCGACGTCGAGCAGAACCTGCCAGTGCGGATCCTTGGTCGCGTAATCGGCGATGGTGGTGCGCCGCCAGACGCCGCGCACATGGCCCGCGCCCTGCCAGAAATTGAACACCCATTGATGGTCGAGCGTGCCTAGCGGAATGCGGTCGTTGGCATTCAGCACGGAGAGGATGGCCGCGCGATCCTTCGCATAGACCGGATCGGACTTGAGGACCGCGTCGCTCTTGGCGTTCTGCTGCTTTACCCAATCAAGCGCCTTGGCGCCGTGAATGTCCGACAACCACAGATAGGGATTTTTGTCGACCGGCGCGGCATTCGCCGCCTGCCAAACACATGCCGCCACGGCAACTGCCACCACGAGCTTGCGCAATCGCGCCTCCTGCTTCTATCGGCCACGTTTTGTGGGCGACGCGAAGCCTGCGGGTCAAGCCGTGATGCCAGGACATCACGAGAGATTTACAGCCCGAGCTCCCGCGCCAGATATACGAAGGACAGCGCCCACATCTCCGCCGCCTGCTTGTGATTGGCGGCAGCCGCGTGGCCGCCGTCGGTGTTCTCGTAAAACATCACGCTGTGGCCCTGCGCCTCCATCTTCGCCGCCATCTTGCGGGCATGCACCGGCGTGACACGATCGTCGCTGGTGGCGGTGACGAAGAACACCGGTGGATATTTCTTCTTTGCGCTGACGTTCTGGTACGGCGAATAGGTGTGGATATAAGCCGCCATTTTGGGATCGGCCGGATCGCCATATTCTGCAATCCACGACGCACCCGCCCCGATATGCGTATAGCGGAGCATGTCGATCAGAGGCACTTGGCAGACCACAGCGCCAAGCAACTCGGGATGCTGTGTCATCACCGTCGAAACCAGCAGCCCCCCGTTCGATCCGCCCATGATGCCGAGTTGCGCCGGTGTGGTGATCCCGCGCCTTTCGATGTCGGCGGCGACCGCCGCGAAATCGTCGAAAGCACGCTGGCGATGGGTCTTCAGCGCCGCTTCGTGCCAGGCCGGCCCCAACTCGCCGCCACCGCGGATGTTGGCGAGCACATACGTGCCCCCCTTGGCCAGCCACAGCCTGCCGATGTTCGCCGAATAGGACGGCGTCAGCGAAATCTCAAAGCCGCCATAGCCGTAAAGGATGGTTGGCGCCGGCCCCTCGGCATCTTTCCGGCGTACTACGAAGTACGGCACCTTCGTGCCGTCCTTCGACGTCGCTTCGAACTGTTCGGTCTCAAGCCCCGACGCATCGAAGCGCGCCGGCAGCGACTTGATCTCCACCGGCCTGTCGTCGCCCTTGTCGGCATAGAGCGTCGACGGCCTCAGGAAATTCTCGAAACTGAAATAAGCTTCGGACCCGAAATCGTTCGTCGAAATGATGTGCGTCGAGCCGCCGGCCGGCAGATCGAGTTTCTTGTCCGCCCACTTGCCGTCCACCAAGCGGAAGGCGTGGACTGAGCCCACTACATTATCGTAGATCGAGGCATAGACGGCATCGCGGCCCGTGGAGACCTCGTCGATCGACGCGTGCGGACCCGGTGTGTAGAGCACGGCCACGTCGTGGGCATCCGTCGGCAGGTCCTGGCTTTTGTTGACGTCTACGGCCTTGGTTTTGTGCAGCGGCAGCGCGATTAGCGAGCCTTTGGCGACCCGACGGCCATCCGGAAGCGTCCAATCGTCCCGCAAGGTGAAGATCAGCTGGCCGCCGATGGCGCCCTTGAGGTCGGCGGAAAGCGGCACGGGAATCCGCGGTCCTGCGTCCGCGTCGAGCGTGACCTCGAAGTACTCCGACTCGAAGAAACTCCTTGCCCGGACGACGATCGCCGTGTCGAACCACTTCGGGTCGTGAAAAACGGTGACCTGCGACGCGACGTCCGTCGGCTTTCCTTCGTAGACTGTGATCGCTTTGTCGCCTGTTGCCTTGCCGCGCTTCCATAGTTTGACGATGCGCGGATAACCGGAACTGGTCATCGAACCGGGGCCGAAATCCGTGCCGAACAAGACCTGGTCATCGCCGTTGAGGTAGGTCGCGTTCGACTTGGCCTCGGGAAGAGTGAAGCCGTCTTTCAGGAAGCGCTTCGTGGAAAGATCGAATTCGCGGATCACAACGGCGTCACCGCCGCCGCGCGACAGCGAAATCAGGCAGCGCGTGAGCGTTGACGCACAATCCGCGCCCTTCCATACCCAGTTCTCCTTTTCGTCGGCGGCAAGCTTGTCGAGATCGAGCAGGATTTCCCAATGGGGGATGGGATTGGCGTAGTCGGTGATGGTCGTGCGCCGCCACACACCCTTGGGGTGTTCCGCGTCCTGCCAGAAATTGAAGACGTATTGGTGGTCAAGGTTGCCGTAGGGAATGCGGTCGGTCGCATCCAGGACCTTGAGAATGGATTCGTAATTCTTCTGATAACTGGGATCGGCTTTAAGCGCGGCAACGGAGCGGGCGTTTTGTTCGCGTACCCACTCCGTCGCCTTCGCGCTATGGATGTCTTCCAGCCAGAGATAAGGATCTTCCACGGTCTTTCCCTTGTCGGCCGCGATCGCGGCAATGGCAGCGAGCAGCCCGAGCAACAGCAGGGCGAAACGGTGCATCCGGACCTCCCCAAAAAGCGCACAGATTGACCGGAAACGCTGTCGAAAGGTCAACCCGGCACTGGTGGGGGAAGAAGTCACGGCCTATATAGGCCCGTTATGACCCCATTTCTGAAAATGCACGGCCTTGGCAACGATTTCGTCGTGTTCGACGCGCGAAAACAAGGGCTTGCGCTCGACGCAGCGACCGCACGCGCGATCGCCGACCGGCGGCGCGGCGTCGGCTGCGATCAGGTGATCGTTGTTGAACGGGGCGCCAGCGGCGCCGATGCCGTCATGCGCATCTACAACGCAGACGGCGGCGAAGTAGAAACCTGTGGCAATGCGGCACGCTGCGTGGCGCGTTTGCTGATGGAGGAAATGGACAATGGCGCGGTACGCATCGACATGCTGGGCGGGGCGCTGGTCTGCACCGACGCAGGCGGCGGCATGATCACTGTGGACATGGGTGCCCCGAACCTGATGTGGGACAAGGTGCCGCTTGCCCACCCCGCCGATACCAACCGCTTCGCGCTGAACGTCGACGGCGCGTCGCACATGGTGTCTGCCGTATCGGTGGGTAATCCGCATTGTGTGCTGTTCGTGGACGATGCCGACGCTGCGCCGGTGGCGAGCCTGGGCCCGCGCATTGAAACCCATCCCATGTTTCCCAAGCGCACCAATGTCGAGTTCGTCAGCGTACGCGACCGCGCCCATTTGCGCATGCGGGTGTGGGAGCGCGGCGCCGGGATCACCCAGGCCTGCGGCTCGGGCACCTGTGCCGTGGCTGTGGCCGCACATCGCCGCGGCCTCGCTGACGCCAAGGTGGAGGTGGAGCTAGACGGCGGCGTGCTCGCCATCGAATTGCGTGAGAGTGACGGCCATATCTTGATGACCGGTCCGGCAACGCTATCCTTCCGCGGCGAAATCGATTTCGCGGGGCTCAAACTGTGAGCGGCACCGACGTCATCACCTTCGGCTGCCGGCTGAATGCCTATGAATCCGAGGCCATTCGCGCGCGTGCCGCAGAGGCGGGGCTGGCCAATGCTGTGATCGTCAACACCTGTGCGGTGACGGCGGAAGCGGTGCGCCAGTCGCGGCAGGAAATCCGCCGGTTGGCCCGCCTGCATCCCGGCCGACGCATCATCGTCACGGGGTGCGCGGCGCAAACAGAACCGGAAACCTATGCCGCGATGGCGGAAGTCGCCATGGTGCTCGGCAATCACGAGAAGCTTGAGACTAAGAGCTACACCGACTTCGGCGAACGCATTCGCGTCAACGATATCATGAGTGTGAAAGAGACAGCCTCGCAGCTTGTCGACAGCTTCGACGGCAAGAGCCGCGCCTTCCTGCAAATCCAGAACGGCTGCGACCATCGCTGCACCTTCTGCATCATCCCTTACGGTCGTGGCAATTCGCGCAGCGTCGGCGCGGGCGCGGTGGTGGAGGAAGCGCGGCGGCTGGTCGGTAACGGTTTTGCTGAAATCGTTCTGACTGGTGTCGATCTTACTTCCTACGGTAGCGACCTTCCGGGTAAGCCGACGCTCGGCATGCTTGTGCGCAAGATACTGAAGCTGGTACCGGACCTGAAGCGACTACGCTTGTCCTCCATCGACTCTGTCGAAACCGATCGGGAGTTGATGACAGTGATCGCCGAGGAGGAACGCCTGATGCCGCATTTTCACCTGTCGGCGCAGTCGGGCGACGACATGATCCTCAAGCGCATGAAGCGTCGCCACACGCGTGCCCATACGATCCAGTTCTGTGAAGAGGTACGCCACCTCCGCCCCGAAGCGGCCTTTGGCGCAGACCTGATCACCGGGTTTCCGACCGAAACCGAAGAGATGTTCGAAAACACGCTGAGACTGGTCGACGAGGCCGGACTGTCGCTGCTGCATGTCTTCCCATTCAGCCCGCGTAACGGCACGCCCGCCGCACGCATGCCGCAGGTTCCACGCGCTCTCGCCAAGGAGCGCGCCGGACGGCTGCGCGCCAAGGGCGAGACGGCCCTGGCGCAACGTTTGGCGGGACTGGTCGGTAGCGAACAGGAGCTGCTGGTCGAAAAGACCGGAGTAGGCCGGACGCCGTGCTTCACCCCGACGCGTTTCAGCGGCGGGGCTACGCCCGGTGCCTTCCTGCGCGCGCGCATCGCCAGCGCGGCGCGCGACCATCTGACGGCGGATCTCCTGTCATGAGGCAATTCGGCGAAGCTCCCCCGCCAGCGACCTTCTTCGAGCGGCTGAAAGAAGGCTTGGCGAAAAGCGCGGGCACGCTTGGTCTCGCCGACATCCTTGTCCGGAAAAAACTCGACGCCGAGACGGTTCAGGCACTCGAAGAAGCGCTGATCCGCGCCGATCTGGGCGCCATGACCGCGCGAGAGATCACCGCTACCATCGCGCGGGGACGCTACGACGAAGATATTTCGGGTGCCGAACTGCGTCGTATACTTGCCGAGGAAATCGCGCGCGTCTTGGCACCTGCGGAGAAGCCGCTGGTCATCGACCGTTCAAAGAAACCTTTTGTTGTGCTGGTTGCAGGCGTCAACGGCACCGGCAAGACCACCACGATTGGCAAGATCGCCAGCAAGCTTGGGCGCGACGGACATAAAGTTCTGATCGCCGCCGGCGACACTTTCCGCGCTGCGGCCATCGAGCAGCTGCAGGTCTGGGGCAAGCGTGCCGATGCCGAAGTCTTCGCACGGGCACCGGGTGCCGATGCGGCTGGCCTTGCCTTCGACGCGCTAATGCGCGCGCGGCAATCTGGGACCGACGTTGTGCTGATCGACACGGCCGGCCGATTGCAGAACAAAGCGGGGCTGATGGCGGAACTGGGAAAAATCGCCCGCGTCATCAAGAAGATCGACCCGGCGGCGCCGCATGCGGTGCTGCTCGTGCTCGATGCAACCACAGGTCAGAATGCGATCGTACAGGTGGAGGCGTTCTCCGCCGCCGTTCCGTTGACCGGCCTCGTCATGACCAAGCTGGACGGCAGCGCCAAGGGCGGTATTCTGGTCGCACTTGCGACAAAATTCGCCTTGCCCGTTCACTTCATCGGCGTCGGCGAAAGCGAGGACGATCTGCAACCCTTCGTCGCGGATGCATTCGCCAAAGCGCTCACAGGAGCCGCATGAACCACCAATTGCGACGCATGATCCTCGATTTTGGGCCGCTACTGCTGTTCTTCACAGCATATAAGCTGTTCGACCTTCATGTGGCGACGGCAACCATCATGGCCGCTGCTGTCACAGCCGTTGGTATCGGCTATTGGCTCGACCGCAAAATCCATCCCGTACCCGTGTTTACCGCCGCCATCGTCTTGGTATTCGGCGGCCTCACGCTTTATTTGAACAACGACATGTTCATCAAGATGAAGCCGACCATGATCTACGCGCTGTTCGGCTCGCTACTGCTAGGCGGCCTGTATTTCAAGCGATCGCTCGCGAAATACGTTCTCGGCATGGCGGTGAGTTTGAGCGAGGAAGGCTGGCGCGGCCTTACTTGGCGCTTCGGACTGTTCTTTTTTGGGATGGCGATTCTCAACGAGTTGATCTGGCGAAACTTTTCAAACGATATATGGGTCAACTTCCATGTCTTCGGCGCCATCACGCTGACCGTTTTGTTCTCGTTGAGCCAGACGCCTTTCCTCCTCAAGCATCAGATTGAGGCTGAAGCACCAAGCATCGATCAGTCGGAAAGTTGATACGACGTGCGGTATCCCGCGGAAGATAGCGGAGAAGTTGAGGACCGTGCTGTACCATCCATGTCAATGTGTGCGACGCAGAAATAACATTTCAACCGGCGTTCCAAGCTCTGCGGCTGGGACAAAAATGGTCGCATTCGTAATTCTCACATTGCCATCGTCGGCGTAAACACGATAGAGACAGTTGTCGGCGGTCGCGCGCCCGTTTATTGTTCCGTATGCGCGTTATCCGTCAGGCGCGCTGAGCCACCCGGCGTTCAGGGGATAGTTTTCAGAATTCGAATCGACGCGTAACGTCGATCGGGGTATTTCAATAGGGCAGGGGTGTTGTATGAAAGGTCAGCGCAGGCCGAACGGCAGCTTCGATCTTGCCGAGGCGCCGTCCCATCTCATCAAGCGTTGCCAGCAATATTTCGGCGATCTCTACGCACGCGAGGCCGGCAACAGCGAGCTGACCAAGCAACAGTTCACCGTGCTCGCCGCTCTCGAGAACAATGAGGGCGTGAGCCAAACGGCGCTTGTCGAGATGACGGGCATCGACCGTTCAACGCTGGCGGAGATGGTACGCCGGATGTTGGAGCGCGGACTTCTATCGCGCGAACGCACCGAGACGGATGCGCGCGCCAACGCCGTCGCCATCACCGGCAACGGACGCAAGGCTTTGAGGGCTGCGCGGGCGGCGGCCGACCGGGCCGAACGGGCCCTGCTCGACCCCTTGCTGCCCTCCGAACGCAGCAAGTTCATCAAGGCCCTGTCGGCCATCGCGTCGGCCGGGGAGGCCTATGCGGCCAATGGCGGGGGCAAGCACCGGCTGAAGGCGCGACGCCGCCGCGGCTGAGCTTTGGCGAGCCTAAACGCGGATATCGACCTGGGAGCCCATGGGCGCCGGTTGCGCCGGGCGCGGCTGTGCAACCTGTGCCGCCGCGGCGTGCTGGGGCGCGGCGGTCTGCTTGAACGGCAGGGGCTCGAATGGCGGCTTTTCCTCCGCGAGCGCCGAGGCGAACGCGGTTGGATCGGGCCGCGCAGAGGGCTTGGCCTGCTGCTGGGACGCGAGCAAAAGATTTGCGGCGCTGATCTGCATCCCGCCAGTATTTCAAAACTTGGTTTCCGAAAGCTGAAGACGGCCCGCTACCTCTTGCCTTCCAGCTCGGCGAGCGCGCGTTTGGCTTTGCGGTAGGCGTTGAGCGTCACGGCGGTGGCGAGCCCCAGAGCGATCACGCTGATCGCCGTGGCCGACCACACGTAGAAGCCATAGCCGCCTTCGAACAGGAAGTTGCTCATGCGGCCCTCGACAGCATCAATGTGCGGACCCGGCGGCTCATGATTGTCGTCCGGATGCGGATGATCCACAGGCTGAAGAACAAAAGCGTGTAGCCCAGCGCCATCAGGAACAGCGGCCACAGAAAGACGGGCGAGATCAACGGCCCACCCGCACGCAGAATGCTCTCGCCCTGGTGCAGCGTGGTCCACCAGTCGACGGAGAATTCGATGATCGGCAGGTTCACGGCGCCCACGATCGCAAGGATGGCGCAGGCGCGCGCGGATTGGGTTTCGTCCTCGATGGCGTTCCCTAATGCGATGTAGCCGAGATAGAGCAGCAGCAGCAGCAGGAACGACGTCAGCCGCCCGTCCCACACCCACCAGGCGCCCCACATCGGCTTACCCCAGAGGGATCCGGTGATCAGGCCGAGCGCGGTGAACACCGCGCCCAGCGGCGCCGCAGATTTCGCCGCGACGTCGGCCAGCGGGTGGCGGTTGATCAGGCCGATCGCCGACGCCAGCGCCATCAGTCCGTAGGTCATCATCGCCGTCCAGGCCGCCGGCACGTGCAGGAACATGATCCGCACCGTGTCGCCTTGCTGGTAGTCGGGCGGCGTCGTGAAGCCGAGCACAAGGCCGGCCACCAGGCACGCCGCCGCGGCTGTCCCCAGCCATGGCAGGAACGTGCCGCTTACTTCCATGAAACGCTTGGGATTTGCGAGTTCGAAGAGCATGTCACTTCTCTAGACCGCCGGGGCAAAGGCGGCAATTGCGGGTTTCACGTAGCCAGATTGAGGCGTACCGACGCCGCCGCCGCGAACGGCGACAACAGGACCGAAAGCACGGAAAAAGCTGCCAGAAAGAGAAACGCGCCATTGGCCAGACCGTCCTGCGCGGCCTGCACCACGCCGCTGCCGAAGATCACGGCGGGCGCCAGCAGCGGCAGCACGATCAAAGGCAGGATCAGGCCGCCGCGGCGGATGGACAGGGTCAGCGCCGCGCCGACGGCGCCGATGGCGCTGACCGCCGGCGTCCCGACCAGCAGCGACAGAACCAGCGCTCCGGTTGCCTTGACGGAAAGATCGAACAGCACCGCCAGCAGCGCCGACAACACGGTCAGCGGCAGACCGGTGGCGAGCCAGTGCGCGGTCGTCTTGGCCAGCACCGAGACCTCCAGGGACAGGGGCGACAGCACGATCAGATCCAGACTGCCGTCCTCGAAATCGGCCTGGAACAGACGATCGAGCGACAGCAGCGCCGCCAGCACGGCGGCCACCCACAGCACGCCGCCGGCGATGCGCGACAGCAGCCGCAAATCCGAACCGACGCCGAGCGGCACCAGCGTTACGACACAGGCGAAGAAGGCAAGCGCCAGGGTCGCGCCGCCGCCGGCGCGGACGGCCAAACGGATATCCCGCGACAGAAGCGCGAAGAAAGGGCTCATGGCGCTTTCTCCAGGGTCAGCTTCTCGCACTGCACGCCCAGCGGATCATGCGTCGCCGCCACGACGATGCCGCCCGCGGCGCAGTGCGCGGTGATCGTCTCGGCCACCAGCTTCTTGCCGGCCGTGTCCAGCGCCGCCAGCGGCTCGTCGAGCAGCCACAGGGGCCGCGCCGACAATTTCAGGCGGGCCAGCGCCAGTCGCCGCTTCTGGCCGGCGGACAGATAGAGGCCGGGCAGTTCGGCGAGCGCGGTCAGGCCGAAGGTCGCCATGACCTCGGACAGGCCGTTCTGGTTGCCGTAGAGCTTTGCGAAGAACGCAAGCTGCTCGCGCACGCTGAGCTGCGGCTTGACGCCGTCCTGGTGGGCGAACCAGCCGACGAACTTGCCCCGCTCTTCGTCTTCGGTGACCTCGGCGCCGTCCGTCCGCAGGCGGATCATGCCGGAGGCGGGCCGCAGGAACCCAGCGAGCATCCGGAGCAGCGAGGTCTTGCCGACGCCGTTGGGGCCTTCGAGCGACACCGCCCTGCCCGCCGCGACCGAAAAGCCGAGACCGCGAAACAGCACACGCTGCCCGCGGATGCAGGCCAGATCGCGAACCTCAAGTGCCAGTGTCACGGCGGAAAATCTTCCCCAGTCGCCACAGGCCGTGGCGAAAATCTTCGATTTCCGGGGGTAACACAGGCTGCGACAGGCCGCCATCAGTACATATGCTGACCGCCGTTGATCGACATGGTCGAGCCGGTGACGAAGCCCGCCTCGTCCGCCACCAGGAACAGCACCCCGCGCGCGATCTCGTCCGCCTGACCGAGCCGGCCCACCGGAATGCGCGCCACGATCTTCTCCAGCACATGGGCCGGCACCGCCGCCACCATGTCGGTGTCGATATAGCCCGGCGCGATGGCGTTGACGGTGATGCCCTTGGCCGCGCCTTCCTGGGCCAGCGCCTTGGTGAAGCCGTGGATGCCCGACTTGGCGGCGGCGTAGTTCACCTGGCCGTACTGGCCCGCCTGGCCGTTGATCGAACCGATGTTGACGATGCGGCCGAAATTGCGCGCCAGCATGCTTTCCCACACCGCCTTGCACATGTTGAAGCAGCCGCCGAGATTGATATCCATCACATGGTCCCAGCCGGCGCGCTCCATGCGGCGCATGGTGCCGTCATGGGTGACGCCGGCATTGTTGACCACCACGTCGACGGGACCGAGATCGGCGGCGACCTTCGCGGCGCCCGCGATGCACTGGTCGAAATCGGCGACGTCCCACTTGTAAACGGCAACGCCGGTCTTTTCGTGAAACGCCTTGGCGCGCGCATCGTTGCCGGCGTAGTTGGCGGCCACCTTGTAGCCCGCATTTTGCAGCGCAACCGAAATCGCCTCGCCGATTCCGCGCGTTCCCCCCGTGACGATGGCCACTCGTGACATGTTCCGCTCCCTGGCGTTTGTTGTTTGGAGAAACCCTAAAACAGAAAGCGGGCTTTGCGCGAGCGCCTGACATGTTTTCTTTGTCATGCGCCGCACGGACCCGCTGCTCTGCTTTGAAAGCACCAGCAAGCCCTAGGAATCCGCGCGTCAGGCGGCAAACCAATGAGC
>VFSW01003565.1_pt1 | contig 23336 bp, 18 predicted proteins | sample 5358111 | NCBI WGS metagenome assembly VFSW01 (sample SAMN11554181, study PRJNA540505) | mine drainage metagenome | isolation source: sediment from site ElyBrook_90M | place: USA: Ely Copper Mine, Vershire, VT | collected 2017
GAGCTACGCGAGCTTCCACCCGCACTCCTCGATGAGCCCGAACTTCTGGAAGGTTGCCCGTATGAATTGCCTTGCCGGCCGGGAGCAAAGGTGGGACCCACGCCGCGGCTCTGTTGTCCTGTGGCACGTTCGCCCCCAGCATTGGCGATGACCGTCCGGTTCACAAAGCCCGATGCCGAGTGATTGTATTGCGGCCGGGGATTCAATGGGTGCATGGGAAGCGCCGTTTGACCGGCAATCGTGACCAAACTGCTCCTGTCCCGCGACGGGAGAGGGCCGGTCACGCCCGTCATGTGACGGTTCACGGCGATCAAGCCCGTGCCGCCACCGAGCGGATGTCTGGGCTGATGCGGACGCATCGGAGGCCGGTAGCCGCCAAAACCCCTGCCGATGTTTGGGCCGAGGTAGCTGCCGCCGAACCACCAGGGATTGCAGCCGCCAAAACCCGGCGCCCAACCCCAGCCAAACTGGTCGTAAAAGTTCCACATGCCGCACTGATAAGGCATATAGCCCCACGAATTTCCGGAGATCCACATGGATCCGAAGCCCGGCGAGTTCATCCAGTAGCCGTTGCCGTAAGGGTCCCAGCCAGGGTTCGAAGCTTCATACGGCGACCAGATGTTGCCCTGGCCCGGGACGTTGTACCAGTTTCCGTTTGCATCCAGATCGTTCCAGGCGGGGTTGTTGCCGTCCGGATAATCTTTGGTGGCGCCTGTCGCGGCGGCAGCCTCGGAGGTGAGGGCCTGGTCGCGATCAGAGTTCCACGAATCCCACGAGTCGGGCTCGATGGTCTCGTTCAGCGAGTAGCCGCTCGGATCGTTGGCGTTGAGCGCCACGCTCTCCCCGCCGTGTACGTCGACCGTAAGTGCGCTGCCCCTCTCCAGGTGCGCGTTGCCGGAGAAGACGGCCAACTCTCCGGGAGGGTTGTCCAGGTCGATCCGCAGCACAGTATAGCCGCTGGCCGTCACCACGCTGTCTCCGAATTTGACGCGGATGGTTCCCACCTGTCCGCCGCCCTGCACCTCAAAGTAGCTCAGACCGCCGTCGACAGCGATTTCGGCTTCGCCGCTCGATCCGCTGCCGCGCAGCACCTCAAGGGTGATGGCGCTGTTGGGCGAAACCCGGGCAACGCTGCCGTCTTCAAACTGAATCTCTGCCCGCCCGTCGTCGGCGGTGGTGATGGTAGTGCCCTCAAACAGCGGCGCATTGGCCACGGCGGTGCTGGTCATAACCTGTTTGCCCATCGAGAGCTGCACCTGGCCATCCACGCTGCTGAGCCGCACCGCCCGGGCCGGAGATCCCGCGTCGTCGGCCCGCAAACCCTGCACGGCCACCGCTATGGCCACCAACCCAAGCGCCCAGACGCCCAAGCGCCGCCCGGCCATTCCACGACGATTCCCAACGATCTGCCGATTCACGCTCATGAATTCCACCTCCCATCGCGCCCATACTCGCCGCGATCCGCCCCTCGGGGCTGCCCGACTATACTTGGACACCGCCCTATCAGCAAAGTTACTCCAGATTTCTTCATTTTCGTGTTTTTTATCCTTCCGCCCGCGCCAGCAGGCTTCTGGCCCGCTTCCTCACCCGGTCCATGACCTCCGGATCGTTGGCCAGGCGCTCCAGAATGCCGCGAATCGAGCAGATCTGCTGAACCCGGCCATCCGCGAAGGCCTCCATCAAGTACTCCATCTCTCTGTCCAGGCCCAGGGGATCGTGCTGCAGCAGGGTCTCCAGCCGGGCGCCCTCCACAATGGTGCCAGCCACCGCAACCAGGGACTCACCCAGCCACTCGATCCCCTTGTCCTTCGAGTAGTTGAACGCGCACTGACCGGCGCCATCGGGCCCCCGGTAGCTCACCTTCTTCCATCCCTGGAAGGCCACCTTCATATGGCTTTCGCACTCTGCATTGAAAAGGTTGTGCTGGTGAGCTATCTCAAAGAGGCGGTCTGCGAACTTCGCGCTCACCTTGATGTCGCGGTCGACGTTTGCCGCCTCAAAGCCCTCTGTGGGATCCGCGGGCGCATTGCCGCGCTCTGAGCGGAAATGCCCCGACCCATCCGGGAACAGCGTAAGCACCCAGTGCGACGGCTTCAGACCCGGGTTCGAAAAGTCTACCGCCAGCACCGGCCGCGTATCGGCAAGGGCGGGAATCGCAACTGCCAGGGCCGCCAGCGCCAGCCACCGCGTCCTCATCGCGACGCCCCCTGCACCGCCAGGGTCTGCGCCGTGTGGATGTGGCAGATGGCGATGGCCAGTGCATCGGCCGCGTCGGCCGGCTCCGGAACCTTGGCCAGTTCCAGCAGCCGCGCCACCATAAACTGCACCTGCTCCTTCTTTGCCAGGCCGTAGCCCACCACGCTGGACTTGATCTTGAGCGGCGCGTACTCGGCCACCGGGAGCCTCTGCCTAGCCGCGGCCAGCAGCGCCACGCCCCTCACCTGGCCCAGCTTCAACGCGCTCTTGGCGTTCACCGAGTAGAAGACCTCTTCGAGCGCCACAGCATCCGGCGTCCACCGCTCCAGTTCCACGCTCAACTCCCGGTAGACCTGCTCCAGCCGCTGGGCCGTGCTCAGCGCCTTCTTCAGCCGGATGGCTCCCATGGCCTTCAGCACCAGCCGCGGCTGCCGGCCGGCGTCATCCGACTCCACTACTCCGAAGCCGGTGATCTCCGTGCCGCAATCGATTCCAAATACCCTCATCGGGTCCAAGTCTATCGCATGAGCGGCTCGGCGCGCAGCCCCGCCAACGCAACAACGGCCTGAGCGCTCTGCTCAGGCCGTTGCCGGTGATCTGTTGGGATTGGACTAAGGCCATCGCGCTGCCGCGAGTGCCAAGTGCCCGGCGGTTGATGCCTCCGCGGGGGGCTTACAAGGGGTCTGGGGCGCGATGCCCTAGGCCTCAGTCACCTCACGTACGATACAACTGGAACAATCACTCTTCATAGGCTGGATCAACCTCCTTTCCCGTGTAACCACAAAGTACCGGGAAGGCGGGCGCCGCGTCAAGCCGGGTTTTTGATCCCGTTACGATTTCTGCCGGGAACTTTGCCGGCACGGGAACGAGCCCAGACGCTTTTCAAGCCAGCGCCAGGTTCAGATTCTCCAGCGCCTCGTCGATCTCGGCCGTGCTCTTGTAGCCCACCGTCACCGAGTCAACGCCGGCGGTCTGGAAGGCAAAGCGCATGGCCTTCTGCCGGTCCTCGCGGTTGAACGAGCCTTCTCCGATCAGCTTCATGCTGACCACGCCCATGCCTTCTTTCTTCACCTGCTGCACGTGCCGCACCACCTCGCTCACATTGCCCGGGCCGCGGGTGTTGTATGCCTCGGCATCCATGTGCGCGCCGGCGTGGTTCATGCGGATCATAGCCACATCCAGCCACTTGCTGCCCGGCATCTGCCGCAGCGCCGGCAGCCCGTGCACGGACGCGCCGTGGCTCACGATGGTCTTCTTCTCCTCCTCCGCCAGAATCGCATCCTGCCAGCGTGCTGTCTCCGTGGGCCAGGCGGAGTCGTGCAAATAGTGCAGCAACATGATATCCAGGTAGTCGGTATCGACGGTCCTGCGCAACTCCTCGAGCTTGGCGTGCGGGTCCACGTCCTGATCGGTGGTCACCTTGTGCATGATCCGGTAGCTCTCGCGCGGAAGCCCTTTGAGCGCCACGCCCAGCATGCGCGGCGTTTCGCCGTAGGACTCCGCGGTCTCAAAGAAGCGGATGCCGCGGTCGTAGGCATAGCGCACCTGCCGCGTAAACTCCTTTTGGCCCAAGTTGGCCTGCACCTGTCCGCCCATGGTTCCTGTGCCGAAGGCCAGGCGCGTCACCTTTACTCCCGATCGGCCTAGCGTCACCAAGTCGGTTGCCTTTCTGCTCTCCGATGCCAGCGCCAGCGTTCCCGCGCCTGCCAGCGCGCCTGCGGCCAGACCCGTTTTAAGAAAATCGCGTCTTGTGTAATCGCTCATGATTTACCTCCACACTGACCCAAGGGGGAGCCAGTTGCCCGGATGGTAACACAACCCTGTAATACTTCCGGCAATATATAAGCAACTGTACTTCTCCCGGCTGATTCCGCCACGCGCCAAAGCCTGACCTGCCGACTCGCTCCCTGTCACCAGCTGTGCAGCCACTGCTCGTCGCGGCCCAGACGCACCGGCGCACCGAACAGCTCGCTCAGCCGCGGCGCGGTGAGCAGCTCCTCGCGCGGGCCGTCGCCCACAATCCGTCCGCCGCGCATCAGGATTACCCGCTCGATCTCGGGGAGAATATCGCCCAGGTGATGTGTGACGAGCACCAGTCCCGTGCCTTCCTTCGCCAGCCGCCGCAGCGTCTCGCGCAGCTCGCGCTGCGCGGCCAGGTCGAGGGCGTTCGACGGCTCGTCAAGGAGCAACTGCTTCGGCCTGTGCACCAGCGCCCGCGCAATGACGATGCGGCGCTTCTCGCCGGCCGACATCTCACCTACAAGTTGCGCGGCCAGGTGTGTGGCCTCCATCCGCTCCAGCGCCTCCCGGGAGCGCTCGCGCATCTCCGGTGTCACATGCAGATTGGGCCACAGCGTTGATGCGGAAAAGAACCCGGCGGTCACCGCATCCAGACCGGTGGTCACGGCCGTTCGCTCGCCGGGCAGTTCCGCGCCCACCACTCCGAAGTGCTGGCGGAGCCGGGTCAGGTCCCAGCGCTCACGCCCGAAGATGCGCACCACCATGCCCGGCTTCACCATGGGATAGACCTGGCAGCTCATGGCCATGATCAGCGTCGATTTCCCGCAGCCGTTGGGGCCCATGATGGCCACATGCTCGCCGGTGCGGATGGTCAGGTTCACGTCGTGCAGCACCACCCGGTCGCCGCGCGCCACATTCACCTCCCGCAGATCCAGGAACCCCGCCTCGCACTCGTCGATAGTTTCCACCGGGCCTGGTTCTTTGCCGTCTTGCCGGTGCTCGGCACACTCCTGCTTACCCGACCCCTGCGCCCTTGAAAACGCCCGCCCCAGACACGCACGCGCCTCTCCGCGTCCCTGGCGGGGGCCGAAAACTCCATTTCGCAGGTTTCGATCATCGGCTGCCGACTTGCCGGGCGCCGTTCTGTCATCGGGAGCGCAGTCTGCCCTATGCCACCATGGCGCGGTTTCGTCCCGCCGACTTGCCCGCATACATCAACATGTCTGCCCGCTTCATCAGCTCTTCCGGCTTCTCTCCGGCGCGGGCCAGTGTGGCCCCGACCGAGATCGAGAGCGAGACACGTTTTTTCTTTGCGCTGGAAACGGAGGTCTGCCGCCCAAGGTTTACACATCTCTCGGCCAGCATCCGCAGAGCCTCCTGGTTCACGTTGCCAACAATGGCCAGGAATTCGTCTCCTCCCCATCGTCCAACGGTGTCGGTGGGGCGCAACGCCCCTACCAGGGTTTTGCCCACTTCCTGCAATGCCTGGTCTCCGCAGTTGTGCCCAAAGGAGTCGTTGATGGTCTTGAATCGGTCCAAGTCGATCATCAGCACGCCAAACGGATCATGGTGCACCTCAAATTCGCTCTGCGCAGTCTGGATGGCCATCTCCAGAAATCTCCGGTTCGGCATTTGCGTCAGATGGTCGAAGAACGCCATTCGCTTCATTGCTTCGGCCCTGCGCCGCGCGTCGTTTTGAGCCGAATCGTCACTGAATATTTCGATCGCGCCCACCACGGCGCCATGGGCGTCGCGCAGCGGCTGCACGCGCACATTCACCGGTACGCGCCGCCCCTGCTTGTGGCGGAGGAAGACGCTGGCCTGGTGCATTCCACCGTCCTGCATGCTCGCCGACAGGGGACAGCCCTCCTGGCACAGGCGCGTCCCGGCGCTATCGATGTGGCAGAGAACATCGTCCTCGCAGTGGCGCCCCAGAAGCTCCTCGGCCGTGTAGCCGGTCAACCGGCGCGCCCCTTCATTCCAATAAAGAATGCGCCGCTCCTGGTCCACAAAGTAGACACCGTCGCTCATCTGGTCGAGGAGTTCCTTGTAGAATGCCGGGTCTGTCGGGATTATTGCGCTTGCCTCTTCCTCTGGCTTCATGACATTCCCTGCTGCGGGCTTTCCATCCTGAGTTTGACGAGCATGCTCTTTTCAAAATACGCGCGTCCAACGGCAAAGTGATAGGAAAATAAGTTCCATACCCAATCTCTGCGGCCACACCCCTTTGTCGGCACACCCCCGGCCACTTCAACCTTGCCTTCAAGCCGCGCCCAACCTGCTAGATTAATGGGGATAACCACTATGTCCGACTTATCCCAATTCCTGATCCCCGAGGGCTTCCAGTTCGGCGCCGCCACGGCCGGCCTGAAGAAGAGCGGCCGCCCCGACTTCGCCCTCATCGTTGCCGGCGAGCCCGCCTGCGCCGCCGCGGCCTTCACCGCCAACCGCGTCACCGCAGCGCCGCTCACGGTAGACAAGGAGAACCTGCGGGCTACCGGCGGCTTTGTGCGCGTAGTGGCCATCAATGCCGGCAACGCCAACTGCGCAGCCGGCGAAGCGGGCCTGGCTGCCGCGCGCTCCACCTGCGAGGCCGCGGCTGAAGTCTTCGGCTGTGACCCGGAAGAGGTCTTTCCTTCGTCCACGGGCATCATCGGCGTTCCCCTTCCGGCGGAAAAACTTATCGCCGTGCTGCCCGCGCTGGCCACCGCGCTGGGCTCGGAGTTCGACCATTTCCAGAAGGCGGCCCAGGCCATCCTCACCACCGACACGGTGGAGAAGACCGCCTTCGCGCGCCTCGACGCAAAAGGACCCGACGGCGCCGAACGGGAGGTGTGCATCGCCGCATTCTGCAAGGGGGCGGGCATGATTCATCCGCAACTGGTGCCGCACGCCACCATGCTGGTCTACATCCTCACCGACGCTGCAATCGAGCCCGCGGATTTGCAGGTCTACCTGAACCAGGCTATCGAGCTCAGCTTCAACCGCATCTCAGTGGACGGCGACACCTCCACCAACGACACCGTGCTGCTGCTGGCCTCGGGAGCGAGCGGCGCGCCAATCGGCCCCGGCAATCGTGAGTTCGCCCACGCGCTCACGCACGTGTGTACCTCGCTGGCCCGGCAGGTCGTCGCCGACGGCGAGGGCATCACGCACGTGGTCGAGCTGCACATCGATGGCGCGGCATCGGACGCCGACGCCTTGCGCATCGCCAAGGCCATCGCCCACTCGCCGCTGGTGAAGACGGCCTGGGCGGGCAACGATCCCAACTGGGGCCGGCTGATGGCCGCCATCGGCTACTCCGGCGCCCAGATCGACCCCAACTGCATCGACATCCGCTTCGGCGACTTGCAGATCTGCCGCGACGGCGGTCGCGCCGCGGAGTTCGGCGAAGCCGCCGCCCACGCCTACATATCACAAGCTGAGTTCTCGATCAGCATTCAACTGCACCAGGGGACGGGTAGCTGCGTCTTCTGGACCACCGACCTGACCGTCGAGTACGTCCACATCAACGCGGACTATTCGACGTAAGCGCCACACGCTTCTCTTGCTGAGTTGCGGGCCTGCTGACTGGCGGGCTAGCCGCCCAGCCCGCGTCCCCTGATCCGCCCCACGACGAACATTCCCACGCCTAACGCCAGCAGAACGAAGGTCGCTCCCAACAGCTTGGCCACGGCCAGCGGCTTGTTTGCCTCGTCTGCTCCCGGGATGACGGCGAGGACGAGGGTGACGGCGGTGCTGGCCAAACCCAATGAGGCGAGCGCGATGGCTACAGGCCGGCCGCCGGGAACACGCCGCACCTCCGGCCCGGCGGGACGGCCCTGCAAGCGGATCATGGCGGAGAAGAGGAATAGATAGGGCAGGAAGAGCGAGATGACTGACATGCTGACCAGCACGTCGTAAGCACCGCGCACGGTTGTGCCGGCCTGGCCCAGCAGCGCCACCACGATGCCCGCCGCGCCATAAGCGGCAATGGCCACCCACGGCGTGCGAAAGCGCGGATGAATCCAGCCGAAGGCGCTGGGCAGGTAACGATCGACGCCGACGACAAACGGCAGGCGGGCGGTAGAGGAAAGGTTGGCCGCCGCACCGCCCACAGCGTTCAGCGCCACCAGCATGGCCATCGGCGCCAGCATCCATCCGAGCCCCAGCCGCCCGGCCAGCAGGTGAATGCCGTTGACGAAGCCGTCCGGACCGCTTACCGCCTGCGGAGGCAACGTGAACAGCAGAGCTGCGGTGCCCCCGATGTAACCGACGGCCAGGATGCATCCGCCCACGAGCAGGGCCAGTGGAACATTGCGGCGTGGGTTTTGGATTTCGTCGCCCATGGCGGAGGCGGCCTCGATAGCGCTGAAGGCAAAGAAGACTGTGGACCAGAAGACGGCGTTGTTGAGCGACCAGTGCGGAACCAGGCTCTCTGCGGTCACATGGATCGCCGGTCCGAATCGCCAGTACGAGGCCACGCCCAGCAGGATGAGCACGGTGAGCGGCAGCAGGCTGCCCAGCGCGCCGATGTTATTGAGCCACTTGCCCGCGTCAACGCCGAGAATATTGAGCACGGTAATTACCGCCAGCCAGAAGATGGCGAAGGACATGTAGTAGAGCGGGTTGGAGGCCAGCGCCTGCGCGCGCGGGCCGAACGCAAACAGGGCCGAGGCCGCTCCGAAGTAGAGCACACCGGCGAAGAAGGGCAGGTTGCTCATCCAGTAGATAAAGGCGCACAGGAAGCCGGAGAAATCGCCGAAGGCCTCGCGCGTCCACACATAGATGCCGCCCTCTTCCGGATGGCGCGAAGACAGTTCCATCACGCAGGCGGCCAGTGGAATGAAGAAGCAGAACAGCGCGGCGACCCAGACGATGAGAATGCTGGGGCCGGCCGTGGCCGCGGCCGCCGTCCAGCGCACGCTGAGGACGACCACCACGTCGAACAGCACCCGGTCGCGAAAGCGTATGCCTCGCTTGAGCGCGGGATGTGAAGCCATGGTGGGCGCAGCATAGCAGAGCCGCGCGCGCGGGCGCAGCTAAATTCCGCCCGCGTGCATCAGCATGGCCACGGCTGCATTGCTCCCGTTTACAATCGCATCACGTATGCCCCGTCAACCGACCATGACTGCAAGCTCGAACGAACTCGCTACCGCCGACCAGGGCTTTTCGCTCATCTCCAACCGGAAGTTGTTCGCAATTTATAGCGCGATGGCAGGATGCCATCGCATCGCCGAAAGCTCGCTGAGCCGGCCCAACGGCAGAAATGCCGCCGGCAGCACCGACTCGCTCCTCGGCCACGAGGCAGCCGTCGTCGGCGCGGCCATTGACCTGCTCGCCCAAGACATAATCGCGCCGGTCCTTCGGCCCGAGGCGGCCCTCAGGGCCATCAATCCCGGAGCCATCCTCGCACCAGGCTTTTCTTCGGCCGTCCGCCAGGCGCTGGCCGACCAGAGCAGCCAGATGGTCGGCCTTTATTTTTCCAGTTGCAAGGCTGCCGCGCAGGCCTCCTGGCTCAAAGCACTCAGCCTCGCCGTCCAGAACAACCTGCCCATCCTCTTCGTCCTGCTCAACCAGCCGGAAGCTTCGGCAATCCCCGGCGGTGAAGAAGTTCTCCCGCTGAAAAGAAAAGGCCATCCTCTCCCAGTTATCAATGTGGACGGCAACGACGCGGTCGCGATGTATCGCGTCGCCTGCGAATCCATCGCCCACGCCCGCAAGGGCCACGGGCCCACCCTGATCGACTGCCGGCTCTCGCTCCCCGCTGACCCCATCGAAAACATGCGGAAGTACCTTATCGCCAAAGGCTTGAACCCGGTTGAGACCGCCCGGTAGGGGGCCGCGCCTCAACCCCGCGGATTCTGCGGCCGACAACGATACTCCCTGAACCGCGCCACAGCTTCACACCAATTCACAATTAGCAAGTCATTCATTTTCAAATAGAAACTGCATTTTGCCGAGGTTCCTATCCTGGTCTGCCGCACGGCTTTTCATCCTTGTTCCCTGTTCCCCCGATGGTAAAGTGAGTAGATGAAAGTGAGCAGACGTTTGGTCCGAAGGCCGGTCGTACCGACTGCGGCCCTTCTGGCGGGACTTTTCCTGGCCGCGGTTCCCTGCCTGGCCGAGGAACCGGCTGCGGCGCAGGTGGCGAGCCCCATCGGGAACGATCCCAGCCGCCCTGCTTCCGTCTGTTCGCCTTCCCTGCTCGACTCCCCTTACATCCCCGTGGACAGTTGGGTCTATCCGGCCGTCTGGCGGCTCTACGCGCTGGGCTTTGTGGATACCGTCTACCTGGGCATGCGGCCCTATACCCGCGCCAGCCTGGACCACATGCTGGAGGAAGCCGGAGCCCGCATCGAGGACGCCGATCCCGGCCCGGCCAGCGACGAAGCGGAAGGAATCTACGAGTCGCTCTCGCACGAGCTCCACTCCGATGTGCAGGGGCCCTGCGGGGCGCGCAAGGGCACAACGCGGGTCGAGTCAGTCTACTCCGTCGAACGCGCCATTGGCGGCACACCTCTGCGCGACAGCTTTCACCTGGGCTCAACTATCGTCAACGACTACGGCCGGCCCTACCAGAGCGGTTTCAACGACTACTCCGGCGCCAGCGGCTACGCCTCCGCGGGACGGTTTCTGATCTACGTGCGCGGCGAGTTCCAGGGCGCGCCCTCCGCAGCCGGCTACTCCAACGCACTGGCCCAGACGCTGGCCACAATTGACGACACCACCGCCTACTTCAACCCCAAGTGCTGGAACGAGGCGAGCACCGGTCCCGACTGCGTGGCGCTTCCACTGAACCTGCTGACCACCATTCCCGTGGGCCCGATCGGGGCGGCAACCCAGGGGCGCATCCTGGAGGCCTATGCCTCGGCCCACTATTTGAATCACGAGATCTCCTTCGGCAAACAGGACGAATGGATGGGGTCGGCCCTGGGCGGAGGCATGGCTTACTCCAACAACGCGGAAAATGTCTATGCCTTCCACATCAACCGGATTGAGCCGCTGCACGTTCCGCTGCTTTCTTACCTGACCGGCCCATTCCGCTATGAATTTCTGGTCGGCCCGCTGAAAGGCCACATCTATCCCAGGGATCCCTGGGTGCATATTGAGAAGGTGAGCTTCCGACCCACGCCAAACCTGGAACTGGGCTTCGAGCGGACCGTGATCTGGGGCGGGAAGGGGCACGAAGGGATCAGCCTGAAGAGCTTCCTGCGAAGCTTCGTCAGCCTCTCCGCGCCCACCGGCGCCGGCAAGGACAGCAACCGGGACCCCGGCGCGCGCTTTGGCGCCTTCGACTTCTCCTATCGCCTGCCCTTCGTCCGCAACTGGCTCACCATCTACTCGGACTCGGAGGTGCATGACGATGTCTCCCCGATCGACGCTCCGCGGCGCGCTGCCTACCGGCCCGGCATCTATCTCTCGCACTTCCCCGGCGTTCCCAAACTCGATCTGCGCGTGGAAGCTGTCTCCACTGACCCTACCAGCACGAACGCGGCCCGCGAGAACGGCCATTTCATGTACTGGGAGGCGATTCAGAAGCAGGGCTACACCAACAACGGGCAGATGTTCGGCGACTGGATTGGGCGCGAGGCCAAAGGCGGCCAAGCCTGGCTCACTTATCATCTCAGCGGCAACGAGTGGTTCCAGGTGGGGGCGCGCAATCAGAAGGCCGTCACGTATTTCATCCCCGGCGGGACCACACTGAACGACATCAACTTCCAGGTGGTCAAGCGCATCGGCAAAGACTTCGAGGTAAACGGCAACTTCGCCTACGAGCACTGGAACGCACCCATCTACAACACCGGCACACCGGTGTACCCCTCCCCAAATCACCCGGTCACAACCACCACTATCCAAGTGACCTGGTTCCCCAAAAACAAGCTGAGTTTCTAGTAAATCAGCCCGCCTGGGCGCGGAGCCAGCGAAGCATGTGCGGGTAAGCCGGAGCAGCGGCCACCGCGGCCTTTTTGCTGTCCAGCGTCAGCCCCATCCATTGCAGCAGCGGAACCCCGGCCTTTTCACCGCTGTAGATTTCGATGAGCTTCTCTGAGGAGCCATTGTAACTGTCTGCATGGAACACAACCTCGGGCGCCAGCCCGAGGTGAACAGCGGCAGCATAGGACCAGGCCTGCGCGGCAATCTCGCAGCCCATGTCGGCGCCGGCATTGCAACCGGTCGAGGCGCGTTGCGAGGGCAGCATGACAGCCAGGTGGCCCGCCTCGTGCAACAGATCGCCGGGGTAGCGCAGGCGCTCAGAATCGACGACCAGTCCACCCGGCTCAAGCGTCACGCCGGGCAGAAAAGTGTCGCCGGGCAGAGCCGCCTGGCGCACGGTAAGGCCGATATGCCGCAGCCAGTCGACAATCGAGCTTGCAATAGGGTCGAGCATTGCAAATCATTCTATCCCGCATTTCCTGTTTGAGGGATAATTCTGAATCCTCTGACCGTCTGAATCTTCAATGTTTATGCGGGCGCAGGCGCGGCGCAGGCTTTCTGGATGTATGAGCCCAAAAGGGGAGGAAACAGAACCGGCCTTTTCAGTTGTTCTTCAAGTCCTCGCTCAAGGTTGATTCCCAGGTTTCACAAATCGCCGCCGATGCCGGCCCGTTGGAGGTTCGACAGTTGGATGAACGCCTCGGCCTGAGGCAGCTGATCTTAGACAACCTGGCCGATAATCGTCGCGGCACGGTCACGCAACTTGCGCCAGCGCCTGTAAGATTGTCGGGAATCTGTTTTCAAAATGGAGATTCCGCGGAAAAGCCTTTTCTCGCCCGGGGGAGCGAATGCGCCTTCAAGACAAAGTCGCGGTGATTACCGGGGCAGGAAGCGGCATCGGCCGCGCGATAGCAATTCGCTTCGCGAAGGAGGGTGCGCGGATTGCCCTCAACGATATCGCTGTCTCAGCAGGCGAGGCTCTCGCTTCACAAATTGCCGCGGAAGGCGGCACTGCATTCTTTCTCCGCGGAGATGCTGCTTCGGAGGAGGATGTGTCCGCCCTGATGAGTATGGCGACCGATAGATTCGGAAGCCTTCATCTTCTGGTCAACAATGCAATCCCGAACTTCGAAGAAGTGAACTCGAACCGATGGGACGCAATGTTGCAGGTGGGGCTGAAGAGTTACTGGCTATGCATGGAGGCGGCTATTCCCTTGATGCAGCAGTCCGGCTCCGGGAGCATTGTGAATATCTCCTCGGTCAACGCGTTGATGGGTTTTGGCAGGAATCACGTTTATAGCAGCGTGAAGGCTGCGATCCTGGGCTTGTCCCGGTCCATGGTTGGAGAGTTTTCTCCATACGGAATACGAATCAACTGCATTTGTCCGGGTACCATCGTCACGGACCAGTGGACACCACTCATCGAGCGCGACCCCACCCTCATACAACGCCTTTCGGAGCTCTACCCGATCAAGCATCTTGGTTGTCCCAACGACGTTGCCAATGCAGCGCTGTTTCTGGCTTCCGATGAGGCTTCGTTTATTACTGGAAGTGTATTGACTGTGGATGGGGGCCTCACCGCAGTCAACACAGGCTTTGTGAAGTAGTTTTCGGTGGAATTGCATTTGAATGATTGGATGCTGATGAGCACACTCATCTTATTGTTGCGGCTAATACTTGAGTTGTAGATCGAAGATTCCGGAGAGAGCAGGGGGCTTTAACCCCCTAAAAATTGGCGAATTGACGTGGCCTTTAGGCCCGGGCCTTTGCGAGTTTTCCCGGAATGCAGCGAAATACAACTGTAGTCATCGGCACGAGCATCATGGACCGTCCTCCGCGCCAGTGGCTTAATTGAAAAGCCCTTGTCCACAGGAAGACCCTGAGTTGATGCCCTTAAGGCGCCGATCCCGGGCGCCTTCTGCCCCAAGGCATGGGCCAGCCAAAAGATCAGGCCCCGACGATGCACAGCACAGGCTAAGGCAGGGTCTCCACTGGAATGACCTCGGTTGAAGTCCGCGAGAAGCGGAAGTCCAGAAGCCAGATGCTTGCGATCGGCTTGCCGTCCGCCCGCGCCGGCTCGAATCTCCATTGCCGCGCGGCCGCGATAGCCTGCCTGGCGAAGTACTTGCTCGGGGCCGGAGCGTCCAACTCCGAGCTTGCAACCGCGCCCTGCGCATTCACATTCACCCGGACGGTCACGTCGAACTGGCCGTGAATAGAGCCGGTCGCCGCGGGCAGAATGTCGGGCATCACGCGCGCAGCGACAGCTCCCTTGGCTGCCGCGCCCCCGCTATTCTCAGCCTCCAAAGCCTGAGATTGCCGGGGAAGCGCGCCTGGAGAGAGAACGAGTTTCTTATCCTCCGGGAAGCCCGGCTCTGCGTGGCGGGAACGCAGCAGGAATCCCGCAGCCAGCGCCAACAGGACGACCGCCGCGGCAATCAGCGCTATTCGGCTAAGTCTGCCTTTGGCTGGAACGGCTTTGGCAGCCATTGGCGGCGGGACCGAGAGCGGGGTGGAGCGCGGCGGGACGGGGAGCCGCGCCTCCGGGTGAAGACGGGCCTTGATCTCGCTCACGGTGCAACGCCGCGCGGGGTCGGAGCGTAGGCAATCCCGCGCAATGCCAGCGAAAGGTTGCGGAATGGATTCAGGAACCAGCGGATCCGCCTGTCCTGGGTTGTCGCAAAGCGGCGGGCGTTGAGAAAGGGCTTCGACCAGCGTGACGCCGAGGGCCCAAAGATCCGCAGACGGACCGATAGGCGCCGAGGTGGATTCCGGAGCGTCATAAACTCCTGGCGCCGCCGTATGCAAGGCGGATTCCCCGGCGCGATGAAGGCCGTCGGAGGAGATTTTTACCTGATCTTCGACAACCATGATGTTCGACGGCTTGAGGTGGCTATGCACCAGCCCTTTGCCATGAAGATAAGCGAGCGCGTCGAGGACCGGGTCCAGCATCTCCGCGGTTTCGGCTGGCGTGAGCGGCCGCTCGATCAGAACCTGGGAGAGGTTTTCTTCGGCATAATCGGTGACTGCATAACGCAGCGCCTCACCGTCGACCTGACAGCGCCCGGAGTCCAGGAGCCGCATGAGATGAGGATGGGAGAGAGCGGTCGCGGTCTTCCAGTCAGCGGCGTGGACCTCCGCACCGGCAGCATCGGCAGGCGTGAGCTTGATGACGGCTCGCTGTGGCGGCTCAACAGGCACTTCCGTCAGGAAAGCAGCGCCGGCTTCAGAGCCGCCCAGCCAATCGAGGAGGGTGAATTTTCCGTCGATGACCCTTCCAACCCAATCCGTCTGAATTGCCGCAGTGTTCATGGCATTCACCAACCTCAAAAAGAGCACGGAGAAAGATTACGCCTCTGATTGAGGGCTTGAACCGGCCAGGCTCTTTGATGATACCGTGCTGCTTCAGGAAGGATGGCCGCTCTACTCGGAGATTATCGCACTCCCGGATTCCGAGGTCTCTCACCGCGCGCGTGGATGGGTGCGGTCATAGACCTGGGTCAACTGCGCGGTGGTCAGTTGCGTGTAGCGCTGCGTTGTCGAGAGGCGCTCGTGGCCAAGCAGTTCCTGGATGGCGCGCAGGTCCGCGCCCTCCTCCAGCAGATGGGTGCCGAAGGCGTGGCGCAGCGTGTGCGGATGCACATCTGCCGACAACCCGCGCAGCACGGCGATACGCTTGACAATGCGGCCGACGCTCCGCGTGGTGAGCCGGGCCTGGCCGGATGAATTGGCCCCGCCCGCCTTGCCCAGCCCGCGCAGTTGCAGATTGACGAACAGTGCCGGCGTCGCATTGCTCTTGGCCTTGCCCGCCGCGGCCAGCCGCGCCGAGCGCTCGGCGAGATAGGCGCGGATGGCCTGCGCCGCCGCATCGCCAAGGGGAACCAGCCGCTGCTTCTGCCCTTTGCCGCGCACCAGGATGGCTTCGTTGGCCCAGTGAATGTCGTCGAGGTTCAGCCCCGTCAGTTCCGCGTTACGGATGCCGCATCCGTACAGCACTTCGAGAATCGCCCTGTCGCGCGCAGGCCAACTGGCGGCGTCCTCGCCCACCGAATCGACAACGCTATTCATCTTCTCTATCGACGGCACGCGCGGCAGATGCCTGGGCAGCCGAGGCGTAGCCACCAGCGAGGCCGCATTCTGCTCCACGTAGTCTGCGCGCGCCAGCCACTTGAACCAGCTGCGAATGGCCGCCAGCGCTCGCGCCGCCGAGGCCTTCGATAATCCACGGTCGTAAAGTGTGGCCAGGTAAATGCGAATCTGGGTGTGCTCGATGCTGTCCGCACTGATTGCGCTGCCGTAGCGCTCCCAAATGAACGCGGCAAAACCGCGCAGCTCGCGCTGGTAGGCGCGAAGCGTGTGCGCCGAGGCGCCGCGCTCGTTCGCAAGCACGCGCAGATAGTCTTCCACCAATCCATGAAGCGGCGTGGCAACGGCCAGCGGCGCAATGGCCGGCGCGTCCACTGGCGGCGGAACCAGTGCCGTGTTCATTGCGTCTCCTCGATAGCATCCTGCATGAATTCGCGATCCAGGGCTTCAGCAGCCTGCGGACGCAGTTCCGGTTTCGGCGCTGTTCGCGAGGCGCGCGGATGGTGCATGCGGTGCACCTCCTTGAGACGTCCCAGCGCCAGGTGCGTGTAGACCTGCGTGGTGGAGATGTCCGCATGGCCCAGGATCAACTGCACGGTGCGCAGGTCCGCGCCGTGCTCCACCATGTGCGTAGCGCAACTGTGGCGCAGCCGGTGCGGGCTGGCGTTCGAGTCGGCCATCTTCACCAGGTGCCAGACCCACTGCCGCGTCAGCGGCATGCCGCGCAGGGAAAGAAACAGACGCGTCGCATCCTGCCCCTGGCGCGGCGCACTGGTCTTGCGCGCGGAGCTGATTCGCGCCAGGTGCGGTCTGCCCTGGCGCATATATTCCTCCAGAGCCTCCAGCGCCGTGCGGCCCAGCGGCACAATTCGTTCCTTGTCGCCCTTGCCGCGCACGTGCACGCGGCCAGCATCCATCGCCAGATCGCCGGTCGAGAGCGCCGTAACCTCGGAGACGCGCAGACCGCCCGCGTAGAGCAACTCCAGAATCGCCCGATCGCGCAGCGCCGTGGCCTGTGCCTGCGGATGCGAGGCGGCCATGCCGGCGCGCTCCAGCATCTCCACCACTTCCGGCTCGGCCAGCGACTTGGGCAGCACCTTCCACGCCTTGGGCGATTCAATGTTCACGGTTGGATCGTGATGACTGCGGCGGTCCAGCAGCAGCCACTTGTAGAAACCGCGCAGACAGCTCAGCTTGCGCGCCGCCGAGCGCGAATCGATGGCGTGGTTACGCAGGTGTTCGAGGAAGGCAGCCACATCCTGCTGCGCCGCGGTCACCAGGACGCCGTGACGGCCTTCGATGAACTCGGCAAAGGTCTTCAGGTCGCTGTCGTAGGCCTCGCAGGTCAGCGGACGCAAACCTTTTTCCACGCGAAGGTACGTCTGGTAGTCGTTCAGAAGCCCAAGATTGCGCGCGCTGTCCACACTCCCGATTATCCGCGTGGGAAACTGCACGCTAGTACCGTGCCCGAGGTTACCGTACCTGGTTCAACACTGAATCAACATCGGCAACAACAGTCCTCTTGAAAAACAAGCAGCTGGGGTGCGCCTGTTTACGCCTTCGACATTCTCTGCCAATAAACCGAATAGCGCTCGTCCATCACCTGGTAGAGCGGTCTGAGCGTGAAGTCCCGTTCCTGGTTGGCGGTGCGGAATCGCAACTCGCCTTCCTCGCTCTTCTTTACCCAGGAGACGCCGCTCCCTGCCGCATGACCCGCTTCGAACTTCGGCATCGGCAAGGCGGGAAGGCGGTCAACATCGGGTCTGCCTCTGCCGTCGATCATCTCGGTGCTGAGGCCGTCGCGGCCCATCTCGGCGGCCAGTACCAGCGGCCCATAAGCCAGCGAAGCAAGTTCCGGGCTGCCTGCAATACTCTCCGCGCGCAGCGCCATGGGCAGGCTCACTTCCACGCGGTCGCCGCTCTTCCACATGCGGCTCAGCGCCAGGTAGCCGTCGGCTTCCGGCGTCACGTGCTCGGGCCGCCCATTCACGGTGAGCGCAATGCCCTGGGCCCAGTGCGGCGCGCGTATGCGCAGCGTAAACTCCACCGGCTTCTCTGCGTGAATGGTGATCGAGGTGCGTTCTTCTTCAGGAAAGCTGGTCTCCTGCGTGAGCCGTGCGTGTTTTTCAGGCCAGCTCACTTCCGAGGCGACGAACTGGTTTACATACACGCTGCTCTCGTCGTGAAAGTAGATTGTGTCCACCAGCTTGGCGTACTCTTCCGCGCCCGTGCCTGTGCAGCACCAGAAAGAGTCGTACTGGTTGCCGAAGGTCTTCCATCCGCCGGGAATCGTCGGCACGTAGTACATCAGCATTCCGTCCACATCCTGCGTGCCGGCGCGCACGTTCCACAGCAGCCGCTCGTAGTAGTCCATGCGCCGCGCCTCGGGCTTCCATCCGAACAGATGGCGCGTCAGTTTGAGCATGTTGTAGCTGCAGCAGCACTCCTGGCCTGCGGGAGCCAGATGGCTGCCAATTGTGTCCGGTTCGCTCCAGCCCTCGTCGTTGTTCGACGTGCCTCCGGGCGCATAGGTGTGGTGATCGACAATCGTCTGCCAGAAATACTCGGCGATCGACTTGTAGCGCTCGTCGCCGGTCAGCTCGTAGCCGCGCGCCGCGCCGATGACCTTGGGGATATTGGTGTTCGAATGAAGGCCGGCCAGCTTGTCTTCATGCGCGGCGAGCGGATCGAAGAAGCGTCTGTGCTCGAAGCGCAGGCCGCCGTCGAGGTATTTCTTCTCGCCGGTCAGCGCGTAGAGATTGAAGAGGCCCTCGTTCATGCCGCCGTGCTCGGTCATCTGCACCTTGGCCAGCTCTTCGTCGCTCAGCGGCTCCACCCACTCGATGGCCCAGTCGGCCATGCGCCTGGCGGTGCGCAAGGCTGCTTCGCTGCCACAGTAAACGTACATGTCCAGGTGTCCGGCAAGAATCTTGTGGTAGGTGTAGAAAGGCGCCCACACTTCCTCATACTTTTTGAGGCGGTCATAGAAGTTTTCCGGATACGCGCCCAGATAGCCGTTGGGGAACTGGCATTTGGCCAGCTCCTTGACCATATCTTCGGCTTTCAACCGAATCGCATCGTCGCCGGTGGAGGCGTACATGAGCGCACAGGCGGAAAGATAATGCCCGCCCGCAAAGTGACCGCGCAGTTCGCAGTCGGGAGCCTCCCATCCGCCCAGCGGCTGCGCCGTGGAGGGCTTGCCGGCGGTGAGTCGAAAGCTGCGCAGCAGCCGGTCGTTGGGCAGCATGTAGAGGAACACGCGGTCGCGCTCCTGCATGTCTTTGAGCGGCCCGGCCTTCAGCCGTACCTGCGCGATGGGGAACGGCTGCGCCTTCCAAACAATCTTCTCGTAGCCGGTGTGGTTGTTGGAGCGCGGCACATCGGTGGCCCCATCCTGCGCAAGCGCCCAACTGTGCAGCGGCAACAGCGCGCCGGTGGCGGCCGCGGCGGTTGAAGTCCGCAAGAATCCTCTCCGTGTTACGCTCGTGCTGTTCATGGTTTCTCCCTGTCGCAAGTATCCGCCGGTTGCGCGGCGACTGACGAGGCCCATGGATCGAAACGCAAGCAGGCCCTCGCCCATCGTAACGCCTCCAGCACCCAGCGCCAGGAATTCCGAACGCCGCGATCCGTCTGCATTCCGGGTGGAAATCATTGTATCCAAGATCGTATGCTTTGCAAGGAGCATGTTGCCCTCAGCCATGACTGTTCATCAGATTCCGCTCCGCATCCAGGTTGTGGATTCGCACACCGGCGGCGAGCCCACCCGCTGCGTCCTTGGCGGATTGCCAGAGCTCGGCTCCGGCCCGCTCGCCGAACGGCTGGAGCGTCTGCGCAGCCACCACGATGACTACCGCCGCGCCATCCTCTGCGAGCCGCGCGGCTCCGACGTGCTGGTGGGCGCCTACCTGCTTGAGCCATTCAGTCCGGCCTCCGCCGCCGGCGTCATCTTCTTCAACAACGCCGGATACCTGGGCATGTGCGGCCACGGCGCGATCGGTGTCGCAGTAACGCTCGCCCATCTCGGCCGCATCCAGCCCGGCGCGCACACGCTTGAAACGACCGTGGGAACTGTCGGCTTCGTGTTGCACCCCGGCAATCGCGTCAGCATTCGCAATGTGGCCGCCTATCGTTACCGCGCCGGGGTCACCATTGACGTTCCCGGCTATGGCCCGGTCACCGGCGACGTGGCCTGGGGCGGCAACTGGTTTTTCCTGGCCGGCGGACCTCCGTTTCCGCTCACCCTCGGCCGGGTTGAGCCTCTGACCGCCTACACCTGGGAGATTCGCCGCACACTCGCGGCAGCCGGCATCACCGGGGCTGACGGCGCGGAGATCGACCATATCGAGCTGTTCACCGCTGCGCACGATCCGGCCAACCACAGCCGCAACTTCGTTCTCTGCCCCGGCAAGGCCTACGACCGCTCACCCTGCGGCACCGGAACCAGCGCCAAAATGGCCTGCCTGGCCGCCGACGGGCATCTGCAACCAGGCGAAAGCTGGCGTCAGGAAGGCATTCTCGGCACGGTCTTCGAAGGCAGGTATCACTTCTACGACTCTCCTGGCCCGACCGAAGCGCCGAGAATCACCCCCACCGTCATCGGCTCGGCCTGCGTCACCGCCGAGTGCACACTCATCTTCGACCCCGCCGACCCCTTCCGCCTGGGAGTGCCGGAATGACGGAAGCCGCGGCCCAGCGCTTCGACGTGCTCATCGCCGGCGGTGGGATCGTCGGCTCGGCCTGCGCCCTGGCCTGCGCCCAAGCCGGCTTCAAGGTCGCCCTGGTCGAGCGCGACGTTCTGGGCAGCGGGGCCACCGCCGCCGGCATGGGGCACATCGTCGTCATGGACGACTCCGAGGCGCAGTTCGCCCTCACCCGCCGTTCGCAGCAGCTGTGGCAGTCGCTCAGCGCTGCGCTGCCCATTGCCGCAGAATACGAGGCTCCGGGAACGCTGTGGGTGGCCGCGGATGAGGAGGAGATGGCCGAGGCCACTCGCAAGCATGCGTGGCTTGGCGAACGCGGCGTTCCCAGCCGCGTGCTTTCGAGCCGCGAACTAGCCGCCCTTGAACCCAACCTCCGCCCTGGTCTTACCGGCGGTTTGCTGGTCACGGAAGACGCCGTCGTCTACCCTCCCGTCGTGGCGCTCTACCTGGCCCGGCAGGCGCAGGCGCTGGGCGCGACGCTCGTGGTCGGCCGATCCATCACACGCCTGGCTAACGGCGAGGCCACGCTGGACGATGGGACCCGCCTCACAGCCCCACGCCTGGTCAATGCACTCGGCGCGGAGGCTGAGCGATGCACGCCCGGCATTCCGGTCAAGAAGCGCAAAGGCCACCTGGCCATCACCGATCGCTACCCTGGATTTGTGCGCCATCAACTGGTCGAACTCGGCTACCTGAAGAGCGCGCACTCGGTCAGCGCCGACTCGGTGGCCTTTAATATGCAACCCCGCCGGACCGGCCAGGTCCTCATCGGCTCCTCGCGCCAGTACGGCAATGAAAGCACGTCCGTGGACCAGCCACTGCTCACCGCCATGCTGGCGCGCGCCACGCATTATCTGCCCGCCGTTACCAAGCTCAGCGTGCTCCGCGTCTGGACCGGCTTCCGCGCCGCCACGCCAGACAAGCTACCGCTCATCGGTCCGTTTCCAGGCGACCCCACCGTGTGGCTCGCCACCGGCCACGAGGGCCTGGGCATCACCACGGCTCTGTCCACCGCTGAACTGCTGGCCGCTGCATTCACCGGGAGTCAAGCCTCCATTGCGCCGGAGCCTTATCTTCCAGGTCGCTTCGTGCCGGCCTTGAGTCCGAACAAATCACTCTCAGAACAAGCAAATGAGGAGAACCTATGAACTTTACCGGCGTTATGCCCGCCATGACCACCGCTTTTCACAGCGATTTCAGCGTCGATCACGCCTTCGTCGCCCGCCACGCGCAGTGGCTCATCGAGAACGGCTGCACCGGCATCATCTGCCTGGGTTCGCTGGGCGAGTCGTCCACGCTGCGCTTCGAGGAAAAGACCGACGTTCTCAAGACAGTGGTCGCGGCGCTCGAGGGCAACGCCCCCGTGGTTGCCGCCATCTCCGCGCTTTCGACCGCCGAGGCGGTCGAGCTGGCCCAGGCCGCGCACGCCGCCGGCTGCTCGGGCCTGATGATTCTGCCGCCCTACGTCTACAAGGGCGACTGGCGCGAAAACAAGGCGCACGTTGCTGCCATACTGAAGGCCACGCCGCTGCCCGGCATGCTCTATAACAACCCCGTTGCTTACGGGGTGGATTATCTTCCCGAACAGATTGCCGAGCTGGCGCAGCAGTATCCCAACTTTGCCGCGGTCAAGGAGTCCTCCACCGACGTTCGCCGCGTCACCGCCATTCGCGCGGTCCTCGGCGACCGGCTCTCGCTCTGCGTAGGTGTGGACGACGCCATCGTCGAAGGCATCTCCGCCGGGGTAGTGGGCTGGGTCGCCGGCCTGGTCAGTGCCTTCCCGCGCGAGTCCGTCGATCTGTTCAACCTGGCCAGCGCCGGCCGGGTGCAGGAGGCCTTCGAACTCTATCGCTGGTTCCTGCCCCTGCTGCGCATGGACACCGTACCCAAGTTCATCCAGCTCATCAAGCAGGTGCAGCAGGAGGCCGGCATTGGCTCGGCGCGTGTTCGGCCGCCGCGGCTTGAAGTCGTTGGCGAAGAGCTGGCCGCAATCCGCGCCGCGTTCGAGTACGCGCAAGCCCGCCGCCCCGCCATCGCCATCGCCAGCACACCGTTCAAGCTGTAACCTGAACCTGGAGTTGAACAAAATGCCTCTCACCGGACGATCCTTCCTTGGCAGCAAGCGCGGCGTACCAGGCGGCGCGCCCATCCAGGCCATCAATCCCGCCACCGGCGAGCGCCTCGACCCCGTCTACTTCACCGCATCGGCACTCGAAGCCGATCATGCCGTCCAGCTCGCCGGGCAGACCTTTCCGATCTACGCCGCCGCCAGCGGAAGGGCCAGGGCCGCGCTTCTCCGCCGCATCGCCGACGGGCTCGACGCAATCCAGCAGCATCTGGCCGAACGCGCGCATCTTGAAACCGCACTGCCCATGCCGCGTCTGATGGGCGAGGTGACCCGCACCACCGGGCAATTGCGTACCTTCGCCGCCCTGGCCGACGAAGGCTCGTGGGTGGAGGCACGTATCGACACGCCGCTGCCAGACCGCAAGCCGCTTCCGCGTCCCGATCTCCGCTCCATGATGAGGCCGCTCGGCCCCGTCGCTGTCTTCACTCCGAGCAACTTCCCGCTGGCCTTCTCCGTGGCCGGCACCGACACCGCTTCCGCGCTCGCCGCAGGTTGCCCAGTCATCGTCAAAGCACACTCCGCCCACCCCGGCCCCAGCGAACTGGCAGCGGAAGTGAAACCGCAGGCGG
>VFSW01003566.1_pt1 | contig 23334 bp, 20 predicted proteins | sample 5358111 | NCBI WGS metagenome assembly VFSW01 (sample SAMN11554181, study PRJNA540505) | mine drainage metagenome | isolation source: sediment from site ElyBrook_90M | place: USA: Ely Copper Mine, Vershire, VT | collected 2017
TTGGCACCGTCCCGCCGAGCGCATCGAAGACCCGCTCGAGGGTGAATTCGATAAGACTGACACCCACGACGATCATAGCGAGCAAGATCGTGAACGTCGTACCGCGAGCGATGTAATAGCGGATGTCTACGATTCGCCGACTGAGGATCGCGTATGCGAGCAACGCTTGCGCGGCGATACCGACCACCACGCAACTGGTCGTGAACCAGTCCGGCGCCGCCAGTGCCCCCACCCTATGCGAGTTTCCCGCGTACGCGCTGTAGGCCTCAATCACTTTGACGACGCCGTACGCGCTGACGATGACGATCGCAACCGACATCGCGGAGCCAAACAGCAGTCCGGGAGCGATCCATTGTAGGCGCCGCACGTCACCGGTCTTGGCGCGCAGCATTCGCACGATGCGAACGACGAGAATCGTCGTCGACGCCAAAAGGAGCAAAAGCAGCGCGAACGATGCGATAGCGTACGCGAGTGCGAACGGCGCGAGCTCGTGCAGGTGATGGAGTATGCGTGAGTTGTTGATGGCAGTGACGAGCATCGCAACGAATATGCCAATCGCCGCGATTGTCAAAAGGGCGCTAAACAGCGCCGCGAACCCGAGGCGCCGCGTGGCGCGGAGCGCGCCGCACGACGCGAAAGCATCGAGAACGGCGCTGGCGCGCCAGAGCGCAAGCTGGGCGAACACCGCGGCGAGCGCGTTGAACTCCGTGTTCGCCGCGGCGCCGATCGTCACGGAAAGCAACGCGGCGCCCATCACAAACGAATACACTAAGTACAGCGACACCGCGGCCGTGACGCGATCGTGACGAGAAAACATCTGTATGATCAGCGCGATAATCAGCGGTGGAAGCAGGAGCGCGGCGACGACCAGACCGTCGCCCTCTAGTACGTAACCCAGCCCGACGAGCGCGGCAATGCCGGCGGAGCACACGGTCACGACACCGATTCCAAAGGCAGCTATGCGCGCCATGGCCTAGATGATTGGACGAGGGCTGGGAGCGCGCCTGTAAGCCGGATTTGCGCATGGGCGAACCTTCCATCTAGCCGGGGTTCGCTGCGATTTTCTAGGAATCCGTGGAATAATAGCGCATAAACATCGCCGGTGTGGTCGCAGCTCGAAGCTTATGCCTAAAAAGAATCCTGCCCTGCCTTGCTTTCAGTCGACCGCGTTACGCCAGTAGACGGGAGAAACATGCACTCCAAATATGACGCGATCGTAATCGGTGGTGGCCACAACGGTCTCGTCGCGGCGTGTTACCTCGCACGCGCGAAATGGAAGGTTCTCGTGCTCGAGCGGCGCCCGATCGTCGGCGGCGCCTGCGTCACCGAAGAGATCTTTCCCGGGTACAAGATATCGACGGCGGCGTACGTCAACAGCCTCTTCCGGCCCGAGATCGTACGCGATCTCAATCTGAAGGCGCATGGCTTCGAGGTGATCGAGCGCAATCCGGCGTCGTTCTCGCCGTTTCTCGACGGGCGATACCTGATGCTCGGGCGCGGCATCGAAGAGGACGCTCGGGAGATCGCGAAGTTCAGCACGCGCGACGCGCACGCATATCCGAAATACGAAGCGATGCTCGGGCGCGTTGCGTCGGTCATCGAGCCGACGCTCATGCAGGCCCCGCCGAATATCCGCCGGCCGGGGCTCGGGGATCTCGTAGCGGCGTTGCGGCTTGGCCGCTCGATGCAACGCCTGGGATCGGCGATGACGCAAGCCGTGGAGGTCCTCACCGGAGCCGCACGGCCGATCCTCGACCGCTGGTTCGAGTCGGAGGAGCTGAAGGGCACGCTTGCGACCGACGCGATCATCGGCGCATTCATGGCGCCATCGATGCCCGGTACCGCCTACGTTCTCTTCCATCACGTGATGGGTGAGACGAACGGCAAGAAAGGGGTGTGGGCCTATATGCGCGGCGGCATGGGCGGCATCACGCAGGCGCTCGCCAAAGCAGCCACGGCTCTCGGCGCCGAGATCCGCACGGACGCCGAGGTTGCGCGGATCGTCGTCAAGAACGGCACGGCGACCGGCGTCGTGCTCGCCAACGGCGACGAGATTGCGGCGCGCACCGTTGCAAGTGGCGTCGACATGCATCACACGTTCGAACGATTCATAGATCCGCAGCTGCTGCCGCCCGACTTTCGGGAGGCGATCGCGCGTATCTCGTACGATAGCGCCTCACTCAAGATCAATGCTGCAATCGACCGCCTCCCGAGCTTCACCGCGCTCCCGGGACGAGAGCCCGGCTTGCAGCATCACGGCACCGTGCATCTCTGCCCGGATCAGGACTTCATCGAACGGGCGTACGACGATGCAAAATACGGACGCGCTTCACGGGAGCCCGTCGTCGAGTTCCAAATGCCGTCATCGCTCGACTCCACCCTGGCTCCGCCGGGGAAACACGTCGTCTCGATGTTCGTGCAGTATGCTCCGTACCGTTTGAAAGAGGGCCCGTGGACGGAACGGCTCAAGGGCGAGTTTGCCGACCGCTGCTTCGCGATCGTGGAGCGCTACGCACCGGGATTCACGGAATCGGTCATCGACCGCCAAATCTTGACGCCGCCCGATATCGAAGAGCGCTTCGGTCTCACCGGCGGCAACATCTTCCAGGGCTCGATGTCGCTCGACAACCTCTTCGCCTTTCGCCCCGTTCCCGGATACGCCGACTATCGCACTCCGATCGAAAATCTCTACGTGTGCGGTTCCGCGGCGCACCCGGGAGGCGGCGTCATGGGTGCTGCAGGCTATAACGCGGCACGCGTAATGTTGCGATGAGGCGTTACGGTTCCGACTTTACCTCTTGGCCGTTCGCGGGGGAACCGGAGACGCGACGCCCGATCGCGGTCTGCGGACTGACCGATGTTATCTCGATTCTTCCCGTCGGCTGGTTGACCGTGAGGTATCTGCCCGTACCGGGATCGCGAACCTGTGACACCTTCATCACCGCAAAGTATTGGCCGGTGGCAACCCCGCGCGACGATCCGAGATTGATGATGTAGTACCCGCTGTCGACCGCGATGATCCTCCCGGTGAGCGACGGCCCGATCGGCGCAGCGCTCAACGGGCGGCCTCCATCTATGTGCGCCGCAATGATACCGGCCTCGGCGTCGATGAGGTGCCCCATGGTCGATGAAATGAAGTTTGCGTTCTCGTAGCTGCCGTACGTGCCGGTCAAGAAGTCGGCGCCGCCGACGCTCCACGAGTTTGCCGTCTGCGTCTGCTCGTCGTCGAATGCCTCAACGATCTGACCGGTCTCGACGTTCACCACGCGCACCGAGACCTTGATCGTGACGCGACCGCTGCCAAAGTTCCCGGAGACCGCGCCCGCAACCGAATGCGTGACGTGACTCGTCGTGACGCTCGAGGTGCGGGGTGCGGCCGTTGGGCACCGCGTCTCCATCGTCGGCCTGTAGCACGGCGGCGGCGTACCTTCAACCGTGGTTGCGTGCCTGCTCGACACGACGTGGCTCACAACAATACTCTGGCCGAGGCTCGCGCCCGAGCTCCCCGTCTGATCGAACTGGACGACGTTGCCCTCGATCAAGAAGTGTGCGCCGACGAGCCGCGCTGCTCGTACCGCCGTCTCTGGGTCGACCGCGCCTGACGTGTCGAGCCGATGCTCCTGCATCGTGTCGCCGAGCCTCGCGCGCTCCACGACGTTGAACCTGCCGGCGTTCACCAGCCGGTCCGTGACGAGGTCCGAGAGCGCCACGCCGGGCTCGAACTGCCCCCACCAATCACCGGTAAGCCCCTGCGTAGAGAAGTTCATCACCGCCACCGAAGGCTGGGCCTGCTGCGCGAGCCCCGGTAAAACGCCTGCGCCCAGACCCACGCAGAAGACAAACCAAAAAATCCAAAGAAATCTTCCCATGCAGAGCTCCTCTCGTGAGCCTTCGCGGCTCCGGATTGCAGCATTGTCGCTTCGAGAACGCGCTCCCTACCGAGAACGCGAGCGACTCGTTCTCTATTGCCGCACGCCGAAAAGAGCTTGGACGACGGGAACCAGCGATCGGCAATCGATCACGCTCGATCCAGTCACGTTGAGGCCGAGAGCCTTGGGCTCAATCAGTCGGATGTTCATCCTGTCTTAGCGCTCAACGTTGGCGCAAGATTGGTGAATATTACGAGAATTGGCCGCACAATAGAGGGGAACTTGCAAATTGGGGTTGGTACACTTGGGGCGTGGCGACCGAGCATTACGAGGTCATCATCATCGGTACGGGCGCGGGCGGAGGTACGCTCGCGCACACGCTCGCGCCCTCAGGTAGGAAGCTGCTCTTGCTCGAGCGTGGGAACTTCCTACCGCGCGAGCTCGAGAACTGGGACCCCAAGGCCGTGTTCCAGGAAAACCGTTACATCTCGAAAGAGACGTGGCTCGACGCGGACGGCAGGCCGTTTCAGCCGCAGGTTCATTATTTCGTCGGCGGAGCGACCAAGGTGTACGGAGCGTCGCTCTATCGGCTGCGGCCGCAAGATTTTGGAGACGTCCGGCACATCGACGGGGTGTCGCCGGCATGGCCGCTCGGGTACGACGATTTCGAGCCGTATTATTCGAAAGCCGAGTGGTTGTATCAGATTCACGGCAACCGCGGCGAGGATCCGACCGAAGGGTATGCAAGCAAGCCCTATCCGTGGCCGGCCGTGTCCAACGAGCCGCGCATGGCTGCGCTCATGAGCGATCTCGCGGCTGCGGGTTATCACCCGTTCCATGCGCCGTGCGGAATACTGCTCGACGAAGCCGATCCGCCGCGCAGCGCGTGCATTAGATGCAAATGGTGCGACGGGTACCCGTGCCTCGTCCACGCGAAATCCGATGCCGAGGTTCTCGCAGTTCGGCCGATCCTCGACATGCCCAACGTCACGCTCCTAGTCGGAGCAGAGGTCGTCAAACTCGAGACCGGAGACTCAGGCCGCACCGTAACGAAGGTGATCGTCGAGCGACGTGGCGCTCGCGAAGAGTACTCGAGCGACGTCGTCGTCGTCTCTGCCGGTGCTGCGAACTCGGCGAAGCTGCTCCTTCGCTCAGCGAATGACGCGCATCCTCGGGGGCTTGCAAACGGCTCGGGACAGGTCGGGCGCAACTACATGTTCCACAACTGCGCGGCGGTGATGGCCGTCTCGCTCGAGAAAAACCCGACGGTCTTCCAAAAGACGCTGGCCCTCAACGATTTCTACTTCGGCGAGCGCGACTTCGCGTATCCGATGGGCAACATTCAAATGGTGGGAAAGTCGCTACCCCCGATGTACCGCGGCGAGCGCCCGCGCGAGACCGCCCTGGCACCCGAGTTCACGCTGCAAGAGCTTTCCGATCACTCCGTCGACTTTTGGCTGACGACCGAAGACCTGCCGCGTCCCGAGAACCGCATTACCGTCGCGGCGGACGGGACGATTGCGTTGTCGTACCAGCCGACGAACAGGGCAGAGTTCGCGCGCCTCTTTCGCCGGCTCGAGGCGATGCTCGGCGGCATCGGCATGCGGCCGCATCGCCTGCTGCAGCGCAATCATTACTTCGAGCAAGACGTGCCGATCGCCGGCGTCGGGCATCAAGTGGGAACCTGCCGCTTCGGCGTCGATCCGGCTACGACGGTTCTCGACCTCACCTGCAAGACGCACGAGATCGACAATCTCTACGTCGTCGACACGAGTTTCTTCCCCAGCATCGGCGCGGTGAACCCGGCTCTGACCGCGATGGCGAATGCGATCCGGGTCGGCGAACATCTTGCCGAGCGTCTGCGAACAGGCGCGGCTACGTGATCCTCGTCGCGGCGCTACGCGATAACCTGAACTCGCCCCGTGTGCAGGTCGTAGACGCCGCCGGCAACGTGCAAGGATCCGGCTCTCACCGCGTCGTCGACGATATGAGAGCGTTGCGTCATCGCATGCACGTTGCGCCTGACGTTCTCTGATACGGCATTCGCGAGCCAGTCGCCGTGAAGGCCTCTGGCCGCTCGAGCGGCGGGCGCAATCGCCATCACGACGTCTTGAATGTGGCCGGGCTGCGTCGCACCGTCTTTGACGTACGTGAGTGCGGCGCTGACCGCCCCGCAACTCGAGTGACCGAGCACGAGGATGAGCTTCGATTTGAGAACCGCCACCGAGTACTCGATCGAGCCAAGCCCGTCATCGGTAAGATAGTTCCCCGCCACGCGAACGACGAAGACGTTTCCCGGAACCTGATCGAAGATCGTTTCGACGGGAACGCGCGAGTCCGAGCATCCGAGCACGACGGCAAACGGATTCTGTCCGCTCGCGAGTTCTGCAACGCGCGCCGTAAGCGGAGCGCACTCCGGCCTGCCGGCCGCGAAGCGCGCGTTGCCCGCCTTGAGTTTGGCGAGCGCGTCGGCGGGAGTCGACGCCTCCATCGGCGGGCCGCCGCCGGCCGCATCGGCGGTTCGCATGGATCCGAGTCCGGCGACGTAGCTCGCCCCCAAAACGAGGGACGTCGCTTTCAGGAATGCGGCGCGGCCGCAGCTATCGGTACGATCGCTCATGACTTCTTCTTCTCGCTCTCACTTCACATCGCATTCATTCGTACATTTACCGCACGTCACGGGTGATCTGAGCGTGCGTGGTCTTGCCGCTAGCAGAGGCCGTGATGTCGAAGACCCAGCGCGTGGCGTACTGCAGCGACAGGTGCGCCGTATACGTTCCATCCCCATTGTCGCTCGCCGTAACCGCAGGACCGGACATCGCCATTGCCGGCATCACCGTAGCCACGCTAACCTCCGCTCCTTTTACGGGCGTATCGCCCTCTTTGAGCGTGACGGTGAGCGTTTGCGTTCCGCGGCGGGGCGGGTCCGGGTTGAACGCAACGCGAATCGCCGGGCTCGCGCTGCACGCGACGAGAAAAACGAGAGCGAGTGACGTGACAACCTGTTTCATGAACTCTCCCGTGAAGTGAAGTGGTCGCCGGCCGCATGATGGACGGCCGCAACGGCGATGTTGAGCCGAGCGATGGCCCTCAGTAGGTTCTCACGCGCGATCGCTGCATCTGACAGGGCCACGAGCGTTTCCAGCGTCGTTCCCTTGCCCGCCCGATCGCGAAGCAAGGCAAGGCGCAGCTCTTCCCGAGCGCTCACCGTTTGCGTACGAGCCGCAGAGAGATTGCGCTGCGCCGCTTGATACTCACGCCATGCGTTCGCCGCGTCGCGTTGCGCGGAGAGTTGCGCCTCTTCCAGTGCCGCCTTCGCGCGCACGACGTAGGCCTGCGCTTCGTGCGTCGCTGCCGGGCGGCTGCCTCCATCGATCAGCGGCAGCGACGCCGTGATACCGACCTGATAGCCCGTCGCCCCAAGAGGCGGGTTCGAGCGGCCGCTGTAGCTTTGCGCATTTGCGGCTACGGTCGGAAGGTATTGCGCCCGCGCAGCCGCCAGTTTCGCTTGCGCCGTCGCCAGCTGTTCGCGAGCGGCGAGGATCTCCGGCCGTTGCACGAGCGCGCGCCGCGTTATCGCTTCGCGATCTCCCGGAAGCGACGACGGTACGAGCGGGTCTGCCAGGCGAAGATCTGGCGTCACCGCAAGGTCGAGAAGGACCTCCAAATCCGCGATGGCCTCGTCGCGGTCGGCACAGGCGTCTTCCAGCGACTGCCGAGCCTGGGCGAGCGCCGCACGGCTTTCGAAGAGCCGATAGCGCGCTGCATCGCCCACACGCACGCGAACTTGCACGTCATTGACGTTGCGCTGCTCGTAGTTGACTGCAATAGCGCGCGCGTCGACGATCGCCTGTGCCAGCAGCGCCCGTTCGTAATTTTGCGTCGCGAGCAGCGCGGCATCGTTGCGCTCGGCCGCTGCCGCGTATCCCGCAGCCCGCGCCGAACCTCCGGCGGCGACGGCCGCCTCCAGGGCACTTGGGACGAAGATCGGAACCGTCGCCGTCGCCAATACATACGTTTGCTGCGCGTAGGGCATCCCGAGTTGCGTAATTCCACCATTGCTCGTCGTTCCCGACACTCCAACCTGTGGGAAGAGCGTCGAGCGCGCGCCCGCAGCCCTCGCCGCCGCGGCGGCCGCGTCGGCGCGCGCCATGCGTACGTCGAAGCTCGAGCTTCGGGCGCGTTGTATTGCTTGCGCGAGCGTCAGGGGGCCCGTCCATTGCAGCGGTCGCGCGTAACCGATACCACTCGTACCTATCGCGCATGCCAAAGCGAAGGACGCGGCGCGGCTACGCATCGACGCTCTCGACCGATGCGTCGCGGTGCCTACGCCAGACCTGCCGGCGCCACCAGGCGGCGGCGTCGTCCGTCAGGCTGTACAGGACGGGAACGACCAGCAGCGTCAACACCGTGGAAATCGAGAGGCCCCCGATGATGACGGTGGCGAGCGGCGAATACGCGTCGATTCCGCTCTTCGGGAAAAATGCGACTGGTACGAGAACGATGAGGCTCACGATCGTCGTCATGAGAATCGGTCGTAGACGGATGGGCCCGGCATAGAGGATCGCGTCACGGAGCGTCGCGCCCTCGGCTCGTCTGCGAATGATGAGATCGAGCAGAAGTATAGCGTTGCTGACGGCCATGCCGTTGGCGACGACGATACCGAGAATCGACACCGTGGAAAAATCCTGATGCGCGAGGAGAAGACCAGCGAACATCCCGAGCAATTGCAGCGGAATCGCGAGCAACATGACCAACGGAGCAAGCACGGATCGGAACTGTGCCATCAGCAGCAAAAAGACAAAGAGCATCGCGATCTTCATCGCATTGAGCAGCCGGTTGAAGCTTTGCGTCATCTCGGTCATATCGCCGCGCATCTCCATGCCGTAACCTTGCGGGAATGCAACCGCCGCCGTCCCGCGCATGAGGATGTTCGCGTCGATGCTCATCTCCCCGGGGCCGCCTCTGCGATAGAACCCCAAAATCGAAACGCTCGGCCGCAGGCCGTCGTGCTCGATCAACGACGGGCCCACGGCACGTTCGACCGTCGCGACCGCCCGCAAAGGGACGACTTGCCCGTTTTCGCCCACGATCTGCACCGCCGCGATGTCCGCGGCGCGGTTGCGTTGATTTTTCCTATAACGCACGAGGATCGTATCGTGGCGCAGATTCGATGGATTGAAATATTCGGTGGTAAGACCACCGTGCAAACTATAATACGCTTGCATCAGGACGCTCTGCGGCGTCAGCCCGAGCTGCGAGGCGCGCGTTCGGTCGACGACGATGTGCTCCTCGGGCTGCGTCAGCGCCGAGCTCGTCGCGACCTCGTAGAGGCCGGGTATTCCCCGCGCCTGACTGGCGACGGCTTGCGCCAAATGGTAGAGTTCTCGGCGCTGCGGTCCGTACAAAAGAATCTCTATCGGCGCGTTGTTGCTTGCCATCACGTCGGCACCCATCTCTTTTAAGGCTAACCGGCGAGTGCCGGGAGCGCTCTGCATCGTTTGCGCATAGACGGAATCCATGATTTGCCATATTGAGCGTAGGCGCGCCTCTTTCGGCGTGAACGTGATGACGTACGAAGCGTCGTTGACGCCGTTCATCGCCTGCCCCGTAAAGTAATCGCCTCCGCTTTGCTCCCCGATCTCGGCCGAGACTCTCTCGACCTCCGGCTGTCTACGCAGCAGCGACTCGAAACGACGGCTGGCCGCATTCGTCGCCGCAAAAGAGGTGCCGGGATCCATCTCGAGAGAGGCGTACGCCTGGCCGGTATCCGCAAGCGGCATCATCTCTTGGCCGATAAACGGAAACAGCGACACGCCTACGTACGTGAGCAGCACCGTGCTTCCGAGAACGATCGAGCGATGGTCGAGGCTCCAGGCCAGCGCGCGCCGGTACGCTGCGTCGAGCCTCGTCAGGCCGGTGCGTGCGGGGCGGAGCGCTCGCCCTATCGCCGCATCGACGCGGCTGCGGATCGGAGAGCGCAGTTCCTTGCTTTGGAAGAGGTAGGCCGCGAGCAGCGGCGTGAGCGTTACAGAGACGGCCAGCGATGCGAGCAGCGCGAAAACGATCGGCCAGACCAGTCCGAGGAACATGATTTGCGTAATGCCGCCACTCATCAACAACGGCACGACGGCAAGAATCATAACGCCCGTCGCTGCGGCAATGGGAACGATCACCTGCATCGTCCCGTCCACCGCCGCGCGCGCCGGCGACTTCCCCTCGTCGAGTTGCCGGTGCACCGAGTGGATGACGACGATTGAATCGTCCACCAAACGCCCGATCGCCAAGAGCAACCCGACCAGCGTCGAGCTGTTGATCGAGAGGTCCATCGGCGCGAACAACAAAACGGCGAGCGATAAGCATGTCGGAATCGACGTCATCACGATGAACGTCGCGCTCACGTCTTCCAGGAACACGAGCAGCACGACGCCGGCGAGAATCACGCTGAGGATCAGCTCTTCGAGCATGTTGCGCATGAGATCGTGCACGAAGCGTGAATTGTCGTACGCCCGGGCGAAGTGCACGCTGGGATGAGCCGCTTCGATCTGTGCGATGCGACCCATGACCGCCGCGATAACGCTCGGCGAACTTGCATCCGGGTTCGCGATCACCGAAACCTCGATGGCATCTCTTCCGTTGAAGCGGTACGCGCTGCGCACCTCCGCCGGCCCGTCGCGTACGGTCGCAACATCGCGCACGTAGATGGTGCGGCCTGCGGCCGTTCCGACCGGGTAGTCGAGGATGCTCTGCGCTGAGAGCGCGCGCTGCGCACCGCGCACGAGCGTTTCCGTCGCACCGCCGGTCACGACGCCTCCCGAGCGGCTGACGTTCTGCGCGTCGATTGCATCGGCAACGCCGACGATTGAAAGCCGGTCGGTTGCCAGCGCGTTCCGATCGACGTTAACCTGGATTTGGCGCTGCAAGCCCCCGAAAGGGAAAGCGACCTGCACGCCGGGCACGCTTTTCAGCTGGTCGACCACGTCGTTGGCGACGAACTGGCGCAACTGCACGGGGTCCCAGCCGTCGGCGGTGACTGCGAGCTGCAGCACCGGCGTGTTGAGCGGATCCACCGCCACGACGTACGAGGGCTTCAGGTTCGCCCGGTCGTACGGCAGATCTCCTTCCGCCTGCCTCGCGAGCTGCTGCACGTTCACGAGCGCCCTCTGCATGTCCGTTCCGTACGGAAACTGCAGCGTGACGATGGAGACGCCTTGCTGGGACGTCGAGCGGATGTACCGTACGCCGGGTAAGTCGGTCATTCGCTCTTCGATCGGCTTGGTGAAATACGTCTCGACCTCTTCGGGCGAATGGCCCGGGGTCATCGTGACAACGGAAATGAGCGGGCTTTGAACGTACGGCATCATGCGCGTGGGCAGCAGAAAGAGCGCGGCTGCGAGCGCACCGATGACGACCGCGAGAAATGCCGCGACGATCGCGTACGGATTGCGCAGCGCCCAGGCGGCAACGCTGCGTTCGGTCTTTTCCGGTCGCTCGGTCACGGCAACACGCCCGCGACTGCCTGCCCCTCCTCGAGGTTCGAAGCTCCCGTCACGATCACGCGCGTTCCCTGGTGAAGTGGGCCGCTTACATATGCCGTCGTACCGTCGTCGGACAGGACGCTCACGCTCACGCGATGCGCCGTGCCGCTTGCATCGATCCACACTGCCGTCGTCGCGCCTCCGACAACTGCCGCGGACGGAACCGCAAAGGAATGAACGGACGCAGCTCCACGACCATGCAGGATCACGTGGGCGAAGCCGCCGGGTTGCAAGGCGCCGCCGGGGTTTTGCACGATCGCCTCGACGATCGCGGTGTGCGTCAGGGGATCGACCACCGGAGAGATCGACGTGACGCTCCCTTGAAGGCGCGCCTCGCCTTCCAGCACGACATCCATCGGGGTGCCGATGTCGATGGACGGTAAATCTCGTTGCGCGACCTGTGCCTGGACGCGTAGAGTATCGATGACCGCAACCTGGAGAATCGGCGTTCCCGCCTGCACGTAAACGCCCGGATCGACGAGACGCTTCACCACGAAGGCATCGTCGGGAACGACGACGCGCGTGTAACCGGCCACGATGCTACGGGATCGCGCCGTTGCGAGCGCCCCAATCGCTTGGTCGTGGGCGCTATCGATGGCGGCCTCGGCGCCGGCGATCCGCGCCTGCGCCGATCGATATGCGGATCGTGCAGCCGCGGCCTCGGCGCGTTCGTCTTGGTACTCGCGGCGCGACACCGCGCCGGCGTCGAGAAGCATCTGCTCGCGCGCGATTTCCGCGTCCCAATATCGAACTCGCTCGCGCTTCGCGGAGAGATCGGCGTCATCGGCCTGCGCGTCGGTCGCTGCCACGGTCTCTTGGCGCTGGGCTGCTTGCGCATCGGCGGATGCGGCCTGCGCGTCGCTCTGCAACTCGGGCTCCTCGAGATAGGCCACGACCTCTCCCGCATGGACGCGATCTCCCGTATATGCCGCGAAGTTTGTAAGGAGGCCGGGTACGCGGGCGACGATGTTCTGCGTCAAGTATGGCTCTATGCTCGCCGGGGCGGCGATCGTCGCGCCTCCACGGCTTGCGGGGCCGACGACGGCGATCGTCACCGGAACCGGAGCAGTGCCGGCGGCGCTCTGCATCGACGCCATGTCCATTGCCGGAGCGGCGAATCGCGCCTGCGCGACGGCCAATCCTACGACGACCGCACCCGCTAAGCCAAACAGCGCGATGGTCATCGGCCGCCGATCGCGAACGAGAACGAATGCGCCGACGACGATTATGGCGATGAGCGCAAAGGTCGCCGTGCGCCAGGCGTCAGGATCGCCGGAAGCCATGACGGGAGCGGCGCTCACCCTGGCGCTTGCATGTGCCATCCTGGCTGCTAACCCCGTTAGCAATAGGCCGCAAAAAAATGCACCAACCCGCATTACACCTGCATCCCGCTCATGATGCACGCATGGTAGTTCAGGACCCCCAGAAGTGCCGGCATTGCGCTTGCAAGAAGGATTGCGGCGAGCAAGGCTGTCGTCGCGATGCGGCGACCGCACGGGTTGGCAGCTCGACCGTTTTCGCGCAGCAGCGTGATGATACGCCGACGTACTAACCGCATGTCTTCCGCAAGCGCCGCTGCGGCAATCGTCGATCCTTGGGTGCCGGCAGCAAGGATCGCATGCGCTAACGCCTCAGGGGCGCACTCTTGAACTGCCCGTTCGTCCGCCGCCATTTCTCGAGCTGAGGCGTACGCCTCTACAAGATCGGTTACCGGGAGCGGGAGGAGCTTGGCGAAAAAACCGAGCGCCGCTGCGAGTGCGAGATCGCAACGCGCGGAATGCGCATGTTCGTGCCGGAGAGCGGCTTCCAGCTCCGGATTCTTCAGTCGCGCGAGCGTGCTTGTTGAGATTAGGACCATCGGCCGCCAGAACCCGACTAGCGCGCAAAACGGTCCTGAATAGTCCAAAACGCGTACCCGGACGCGGCAGCGTGCGGCTACGGCATCGACGGACGGCCCCGCATCGTGCGATCGTTCGATCAGCCGGTGCACCTGCGCGGCATGGGCCGAAATCCTGCAAACGGCGCGCAATAGACCAAACAGCAGCAATAGGAGAACTGCACCAAAAAGGATACGTCCCCATACGTAGTTCAAGCATCCTGCAGACGACGCCCCCAGCAATCCGACGATAGCGAGCACGAGGAACGTCGCTCCGGGAGTCGCCGCAGCGATCGCGGCTAGCGGCGCCTGCCACGCAGCGTCCTCACTCATCGAAAGAATGCCAGGCGCGAGTCGGCGAATCGCAAGCCACGTAAGGAACGGGATTGCGATCAGGCCGCAGAGCGAGAAGAGCAACGCTCCGGAAGAGGCGCATTGCCGGAAAAACTCCATCGTTTCAGCCACGGCGCGATGCTCCGCGTCGCTCGCGCAACAGCCGCTCCAACTCCGCGATCCCGTCCTCGTCGTCCAATTGATGCACGATGTGCGCGAGCAGCGGATTACGATAATGGGTGACGAGCGGTTTGACGACGTCGGCCACCAGACGCTCCTCGAAAGCCTCGCGAGTCAACACCGCCGAGAACTCATTGACGTGCCCGGCTGCGCGTTTGCGCACGTGCCCTTTTACGGAAAGATTGTTCAGAACGGTCTTGATCGTCGAGTACGCACACCGCGACGCAAAGCGCGGCATGATCTCTGGAGCACTCGACCACCCGCCGCGCAGCCACAGCGCATCCATGATCTCGGACTCCAGCGGCCCGAGCGCCGAGACCGACCCACGCGCGCCGAAGCGCAGCAACCGCTTCATCTGCTAACCAGCTTAGCAGAACCGCCGGGTGCGGTCAACCCTGCAATATCCGGGATGGCGAGCGCGTTGAGCGTGACGGAGATCGTCGACAGGCTCATCGCCAAGGCAGCAAACTCCGGTGCCAGCAGAATGTGGAATGATGGATAAAACACACCCGCTGCAATCGGAATGGCGAGCACGTTGTAGGCCGCCGCCCACACGAGGTTCTGTCTTTCCTTTCCGCGTACGATGCGCGCGAGTCGAACCGCCGTAGCGACGGCCTGGGGCTGGCTATTCATCAGCACCACGTCCCCCGTCTCGATGGCAACGTCCGTTCCACCGCCGACCGCGATGCCGACGTCGGCCTGCGCGAGCGCGGGTGCGTCGTTAACGCCGTCGCCCACCATGGCGATGCGGTCGCCCGCAGTTTGAAAATCGCGGATGCGCAGGGACTTCTGTTCCGGCAAGACCTGGGCGAGCACGTCGTCGATCCCGAGCGTCCGTGCGACCGCCTGAGCGGTGTGTTCGTTGTCACCGGTGATCATCGCGGTTTTGATGCCCATAGCGTGAAGGTCGGCGATCGCGGCCGCAGCGGATGCTCGGATCGGATCTGCGACTGCGACGATTCCCGCGAGAACGCCGTCGACCGCGAGGTACATGGGCGTCTTCGCGTCGGCGGCGAGCGCCGCAAAACGTTCGGTTCGCTCGGGATCGATGGTCACGCTGCGCTCGTTCATGAGCACGGCGTTGCCGAGATAGACATCATGACCGTCGACGCGCGCGCGCACGCCGCGGCCGGGTAGCGCTTCGAAGCCTTCGGCCGCGGGCACATCCAACGCTTTGGCGCCCTCGACTATCGCGCGGGCGAGTGGGTGTTCGCTGTCGCGCTCGATCGCAGCAGCGTATCGCAGCACGCCGTCGCGGGCGTACGATCCCGCGGGGACGACATCAGTGAGACTCGGATGCCCAAGCGTGAGCGTTCCGGTCTTGTCGAATACCACGCGGGTCAGCGCGGCGGTTGCCTCGAGGGCCGTCGCGTTCTTGAACAGCACGCCGGCGCGTGCCGCGCGCCCGACTCCAACGGTCATTGCGGTCGGTGTCGCGAGCGCAAGCGCATCCGGACAAGCGATGACGATAACCGCCACCGCGGTCAGCATCGCAAAGCCCGCCCCCGCACCGGCGATCATCCAGACCGCAAACGTCAAGGTGCCCGAGCCGAGCGCGAGCCAGACGAGGTAGAATCCGGCTCGATCCGCCAGCGCTTGTGCGGGCGCCTTGGATGATTGTGCGTCGCGCACCATCTGCACGATGCGCGCGAGCGCCGTATCTGCACCGACAGCCTTCGCCACGAACACGAAGCTACCGTTCTGATTGACGGTGCCGCCGGTGACGACGGATCCTGCTTCCTTCCGCACCGGCACGGGCTCACCCGTGATCATCGACTCGTCAACATAACTCCCGCCGGATTCGACGAGCCCGTCGACCGGCACGCGATCACCCGGCTTGACAACCAGCCGGTCGCCCACGACGACGGTTGCGAGCGGCACCTCGGTCTCTTGTCCGTCGCGCAGCACGCGCGCGGTCGGCGGCGCGAGCTTGAGCAGCGCCTCGACGGCCTTACCCGTTGCGTATCGGCTGCGCATCTCCATCCAGTGTCCGACGAGCGAGAACGCCACGAGCATCGCGGAGGCGTTGAAGAAAACCTCCGACGAGCGCGCGAAGACGGCACCGACAGAGTACAGATAGCTCACGAGGATGCCCAGCGCAATGAGCGTCATCATATTGATCTCGCGTCGCAAGAGCGCGCGCCAGGCCGAAGCGATGAATATCCATCCACCCCACCAGACAACCGGCGTCGTCACGATCAGCCCGAGAACGTCGCCGCTCAATCCAAATGGAAGGGTTCCGTGGAAGCCCAAGCGCGTACCAAGCGAGGAGTAGAGCGTCACCACCACGGCGAGAATTCCGGTCCATATCGCTTTGCGTAGCATGTCGGCGATCATCGCCGGCCCGTGCCGAGAGTGGTCTTCGTGCGCCGGCTTGTTTCCGTTTGCATGCTCGCACCCCGAGCACGGACGGAACCCCGCGCTCGCCATCTCTGAGAGAATCTTCGCCTCGCTCGTGAGGCCTCGAACGAACCTGACGCGCACCGCGTCATGCACCAGGTCGCTCTCGACTTTCTCGACCCCGGCCAGCTTCTTTGCTTGCGCCTGGGCGGCAGCAAGTTCGGCGCGACAGAGGCACGGATCGAGCATCAACACAGCCTCGCCGAGCTTGTCGTCCATATTCATAACCGTCGCAAGTTTCGAATCGATCGGCCGGCTCTACCTTTACGTCACCATGAATACCGCATCGCGCGGTGAGATATCGCCAGCGACATGAAGTTGCTGATGAACGTAGGGTCCCACTTGAGCCAGGCGTCGATGGCCCACACGATGCCGAAGAGGATTCGCAAGTAGCCGAATCCGGTTTGGCGCCATCACTGTAACATCACCGGCGCGCGCGGGAAAGCCGCGCCTCGTACAGTGCCGTGCCGTACCCGCGCGGCGTCCGTGCGTGAATCACGAAATACCAGAGCGTCGGCATGGTTATGTCGACTTGCGCCCGATAGATTCCGTTGCCGAGATCCCTAGCGCGGTAGACGTTCCCTGCGGTGCCCTGGTCCGGCATTCTCATCGGCACGTTCATCGTCATGGCAGGCATGGCGGACATAATAACGACCTGTGCGTCGGGAACCGGCTTGCCGACGTTATCCGCGACGGTGATCGTCGCCGTGTCGGAGCCGATCCGCATCGGGGTTGGCGCAAACGCAAGCGAAACGTGCAGCTGCCCTGCGCTCGATTGTTCCTGAGAGCCCGATTGCCCGCTGCAGCCGGCTTCAAGAGCGGTCGCGAGAATCAATATCCCTATGCCGAACGATGTCGTTCGCAGTGTCCTCATCTTCTCGGCCTTCATTCCTAAACACGGTGCTAGAGCGGAGCGACCCACCACAAGCCGCCGCGCCACGCGGGGCGGGAGTTCTGGATGAGCGCGTTCTCGAGGAAAAGATGGAGATAATCGTAGTGAGCGAACGGCATAAACGAAAGGTCGATATCGCCACTACGACTGACATTCCCCAACCCGTCGTCGGTCGTCTCCTGTCGTAATCCCACGAGCCCGCGCTCGCCGAGGATCGGCTCGTAGAGTTCGAACGTCTCCGCGGTGCTGTCGGCTGGTCCGAAGGGCGTCGGCGCCATCGACCCGGACATCATCATCGAGCCGGGATTGGCATCGTGCCCCCATTGGTAGAGCGCAAAGACGCCCGGCATGAAGCGCGGCCCGGGATCGCGCTGCACGTAGAGCCCGAGCGTGTGGTACGGGTCGACGCCGCCTTCGGCGAGCGGATACGAACCGATGCTGCCGAACGCGCCGGCTTCCAGCGGGCGATTCGGGTCCGCATACGCCGCGATCCACTGGAACGTCTTGTCGGTGTTGTTCGAAAAATCAGTTGCGCCGTTCCAATCGGCGCTACTGTCGAACCAGCCGGCCTGAACATAGAGATTCGCGTGCACGTAGCTCAGTGCCGTTCCCCAGCGCATCATGTCGAACGTGTACATGTGCTCGCCGACCGTCAGTTCGGCGGATGCGTATTTCGCGATGTCCGACTGGTTGCTGAACGGCGCGGGCACCGGGAGCGCGGAGAGTTTCCCGACGAAGAAATGACCGTTACCGTTGAACAGCCTATTGTAAAGCAAGTTGAAATGTATCAAGTCCGCCGGCCTGGCTGTTTTGCACGATCCACTGATGAATATGGTAGGTAATGTCCGGGCTGAGATAGCCGACGGCGTGCAACGCGAGGTTGCCAGGTTCCACCTGGTGCGAGCCTTGGCTATCGTAGGTCACTTCCTCCGCGACGTTCACCGGGAGCACGTTCTTGAGCACGTCACGGCTGAGAGCCGAATAGCCGGTGCGCTGAATGTAGCGACCGTATGCGTTGAGTTGCGGCGGAACGCTGTGGCAGAGCGAACACTCAACTCCGTACGCCTTCGCAAACGTCGGGAGCGCCTGCGTCGGTGTCGCCTTCGTGCCGAAAATTGCGATCGCCGCTAACACGGCGGCAACGGGCCAGAGAGCGGCAGATTCGCGAAGGTTCATGTCAGTAAACGTCCCTCGCGCCGGCATACGGGCGCGATGCGCGCGGAGTTCAGCATGGTCGTTCCTTTCCTTCTGACTGGAACTACTGCCCAAGCATTACACCGCGAGAAGAAGCCATTGGGAAGCGGGGTGAACGATGAAGTGAAAGAAGCATTCACGGCGGCTTCTCAATTGCTGGTTAAATTTTTACAACGATATGCGACAGTTGGAGGATTGAAGAATGAAGATCGTGATGACGGGCCTAGCGTTAGCCGTCGGCCTGATGCTGGGGATTTCCCTGAACGTGACCCGACCGGTATTCGCTCAGGGCGCCTCGCCGGCTCCGGCGATGGCCCACGGCGAGATGACGCCGGGCGGGATGATGACGCACGGCAGTGCGGCGCCGAGCTCCGGGATGCATTCGGGCTCGGGCATGCATTCCGGCATGGGGATGGGGGCCTGCCCGATGGGCCCGAACGCGAGGTCAATGGCGGATAGCGCGATGATGCAGTCGATGATGCAGATGCGCGGCAATATGATGCGCATGCGGCTGACCGGGAATGCCGACCACGACTTCATCCTAATGATGATCCCTCACCATCAGGCGGCGATTACCATGGCCAACGCCGAGCTACGTTACGGCACGAATCCACGGCTGCGCGCGCTGGCCCGCGCCATCATCGCGGCGCAGAGCCGAGAGATCGCCGAAATGCGGGCGCTGCTCGCTCAACCATGATCTGAAGTCGGCTGATTCAAAACCGCTACGCGTCGCCGCGTTCATTATCGGGCTTGCCGTGCTCTTCAGCGCCTAACCGCTCCGCCGGATGGCACAACTGGGGAACCGCAGCCTTTGCATTTGGATTCGTCGCGGCAACGCTGATGGGCGTTTATCTCGTTTGGACGACCCTGCGAGGTTGACGGCGCTAGACGCAGTGGTCGGGACGCACCGCCGGCGCTCCGGCAGGTAGCGACTCCGGCAGGTCGAGACGCGCGACGCCGATACGATAATCGGCCATGCCGTAGTAAACGTCTAATCGGCGAGGAAGGCCGAGATCGGTTCGCACGTCGGCACCAGTCGGGAAGACGACTCGGTCGACCGCCCCCTTCATTTCTTCGGGCAGCTCCGGCTCCAAAATCGGATCCGACGAGCGATAGCGGATGCCCCGTGGATCGCTCCTGTCGACAACCATCAGACCCGCCGCGTACGTCATCGTGCGCACCTCGTCGCTAATGGGACCAGAGACACCGTGATAAAGCATGACGTACCCATACTCCGTCGCAATCGGAGGGGTTCCGGCGCCGATCTTCAGGCGCTCCCATGCGGAAACGGGCGCCGCCAGCCGATGATGCGACGTGAAATGGCACAGGAGGTGTTTGTTGCACTTGGCTGCCTCGAGCGAACAATACGAAATCCACATGCTCTCGTGATCGAGATCCAGACGCCGAGGCGTGGGCTGCAAAGCGGCCTCCTCCGGGGTCGTGTGCGGAAAGAGGGGCCGGTGCACGAGTCCTATGGAAGGGCTTCCGCTGGCATCCGCGATGGCGCTTGGAAAGAAGACCGCGTCTTTGTCGGCGACGCCGTTGAAATCGACGCCCGAAACCGGCTGCGTGAACCACGCCGGACCGAGGCGCTCCCAGGCGAACAGGTCGTGCGACGTCGCCAGAGCAATGCGTGGGCCCTTCGGGCCGAGGGCCGTATAGGTCATGACGTAGTGCTCGAGCGCGGGTAGATAGGTCACGCGAGGGTCTTCGCAGCCGCCGATCTCCGATGTCACGCGTTCGTAGGGTTCTTCGGGTTCGAGCGCGATACCGAGGCGCTCGACGCCGGTAGGATCGCCGTCACCGTTGAAGCACACGCGCGCGATGCCGATACGCGAGTAGTTTCCGCGAGCGACGAGCCGGGGAAAGAGATAGAGCTCTCCATCGGGGCCGCGTGCAGCACCGGGATTGCACACGCCCTCGACCTCGCGCGCATCGGCCGGATTTGGCTCCATCACGACGCCGATGCGCCTCACGCGGATCGCCTCCGAACGAGGCTCTATGGACATCTCAGCCCTGCGCGTGAGCCGATGACGCGACGAAACGCGGAATGAAGGCCAGCGCCACCGCTGCGTATTCGTCGTATCGGGATCCGAACTCCACCCGCATCTGACGTTCCTCGCCGATAGCGAGACGCGCGCACATGAAGACGAGGACCGGAAACATCGCGCGCGTCGCCTTGCGCGCAACGCGAGAGCACCTCGAATCGGCGCGCCGCCGGCACGAGCGCCCGTCACTACCGGGCAGCAGCATCACCGGATTCGTCGCGCAGAAATCGTCTGTCGCAGCTTCCGCAAAGAGCCGCTGAACGTCGTCTGGGAAGCGCTCCGCGTAGTCGTCAAAACCCTTCGCGATCCCCTTGCTCATGCAATCCCTCTAGCTGGCCGGCCGCCGCGGCCGCTTTTTCGGGGAGACGGATTTCACGTAGAGGCGGCCGCTGCGCGCGTCGTCGAACGGCACTCGCGCGCCCGCAATCGCCAAGTCTATCAACATGGCGACCTCGGGTCGGTCAAAATCTTTCGCGGACGTCAGGCGGATGTTGCGCGCAACGCGTCCGGTTCCACGCAGAATATGATGAGGGTCGGGAAGAGCCGCGCCCTGAAGAAAGCAGAGATTGGCGCCGTGCGCCCCGAGCGCGACCGAAAGCACCGCGTTGGATGCTCGGCCGTCCGGGGAAAAGCCGGCTACCAGAAAGTTGTAGTTGTCGTAGATCATCACATCGGCGGACGGCAAGCGCTTGCGTAGCCGCGCTACCGCAGCTTTCCCCAGCGCCGCGATTGTCGGTTCGAACTCGCGAAGAAATGCTTCGAAGCGCTTCCCGTCCGTTCTCATTCAGATATCCACGTTCAATCGGTCGGATGTTTATCCCCTCTTGGGGTCGTTCCGTTCCATCGTCTTACGATCGTCAACGTCATGTATCGTGTCCACGATCTCGTCGAGCAACTGGGAGACCGTCACGTTTGCAATCCAGCGCCCGACGAAGGCATCGAATACCGCACCGGCTGCTCCGAATGGAGGCTGGTAATAGCCGAGCAGCACGATTGCGATCCGATCCTCCGGCCGAATCCGGATTTCGAAGAAGCCATGAAATACCGGAAAGGTGCCCGTCCCGGAGACCTGCCAGGATACGGGGATTCGCCAGATCGCCGATTTACAATCGAGCTCCCCGAACGTAAGGAGCACGTCGCGTTCCATGACCCCGGCGCGAAATGCATGGCGCGCTCAGATCATCGGAACGTGCGGCGCGGCGTCGCGCGGTACGAGCGCGACGAGACGCGGGTCGCTGGCGATCTCGACCTTGCGCGCGTAGGGCGCGAACCCCGAACGCCGGTAAAAGTCGAGGGCGCTTGGGTGATCAAGCGTGCACGTGTGCACCCAGAATCGCGATATTGGTCTCGACCACGCAGCGTCGATCGCGCGATTCATCGCGAACCGGCCGACGGCGGTGCCAACGAGTTTTGCCGTTAGCCCGAAGTAGGTGAGCTCGCACTCACCCGGCGTGCGAAAGTCGAGCTCGAGTAGCCCCTCCTCGCTCCCATCCTGCTCGACGACGTAGACCTCTTCTTTCGGATCGGCGAGAATCTTCCGCAGCTCGTCGCGCTCCATTGCTAGACGCGCAAACCAGAGATAGGCATCGCCGACGCGGTGAAAGAGCGCGAGATACCAGTCTATGCCGGGCGCCGTAACGCGGCGCACTCTCGCAGTGACTCCCGGCGGATCGCGCCGCGGCGCGGGACGCTCGCGCATTTCGAGAAATGTTTGGATGGCGGCGATTTTTCCCAAAGGAAGGTCGACGTAGCCGTCGGGGAGGTCGAGGACGACGCTCATGGTGCCGATTAGATACGCAGCGCGCGCTCGAATTCCGCCTTCGTGACCGCGTAGCACTCGTACGCCGCCAGCGTGAGACCTCGAGCAGCATTTCTCGTTCGTCGTCCGGCAAGAGCGCAGCGCGTAGAGTGGAGATTCGCGACCGCGCCGGTCTCGAGTCGGCTTCGTGCGAATGCTACGAGCTCACCGCGTACTGGCTCTTCCGCTCGATGACGCTTCAAGCCATATCGGCAAGGCCACGGTTGCTGTGGAACCGTGGCCGTCATGCGCGATCGAGAGCGCCTGCGCGAGGAGCGTAACGACGTAGAGACCTCTGCCGTTCTCTGCGAGCCGCTGCGGCAAATGCGGCGTATAGGTGAATGCAGGCCCGGTGTCTCGCACGTTGAGCCGCCCCTCTCCGTCGACTCGCCACGCGAAGTCGATCCAGATCGGGCCGGGTGCGTGCTGTACGACGTTTGCGACGAGCTCCCCGAAAATCGACGACGCGCCGTCGAAATCCGAGCCTTGCGCGGCAGACTCTCTCAAATACTGGATAAACCGCGGACGCGCGGGCAACGCGTTGAGCGCATCGTCGGCTTCGAAGTACCAGAGTCCGGTGAGGCTGCCCTCATGTTCGAAATCCCGATGCATGGTAGTGCGGCCTCCAAGATTCGGAAAGGCCGGGTGCCCGCGACTCCGTAGGCGAGGCGGGGCCAGTCCCCACCATCTTACCCATCCGGAGCGCACCAGCGGGCGACGCGCAGACGAGTACGCAGAACGTGTCGCTCGCGAAGATCGTCAAGAGAGCCTGACCCGCACCCCATGCCCGAGCGGCCGCTCGTTTTTCGAAGAATAACGCGAGCGATCGCACCCTCGTTCTGCGTTTGCGTTGAGCGCGGCTTGCCTCACCGGCGCGACTGCGTATCGCATCTCACTCCTCGAAGTACAAACCGTCGATGGAGCGCCCGCATTTCATCTCCGGCTCGCGGCGCGGCAGGACGCGTCCGTTCATCCTCTGACCGACGTTTTCGTGGACGAACGGAACGATCCGGCGATTCAGGCGAAGTCCAGCGTGATGATGCCGTGGCTGATCGCCTCGGGTAGTGTCGAGGCAACCATTCACGCGTATTTTCGAACGGTTTCCGGGAGCGGGGGGGTGTGGGGGAGAGACGGCAACCCCCCCCCCCCGAAATAAAACACCCGTGACCCGAAGCGGGGGGTTGTGGGGGGGGGGGCGGGGGGGGG
>VFSW01003567.1_pt1 | contig 23327 bp, 18 predicted proteins | sample 5358111 | NCBI WGS metagenome assembly VFSW01 (sample SAMN11554181, study PRJNA540505) | mine drainage metagenome | isolation source: sediment from site ElyBrook_90M | place: USA: Ely Copper Mine, Vershire, VT | collected 2017
ACGGGGACGGTGACGGCGATGGGGACGGTGACGGCGATGGGCCTGCCGACGGCGTGGCGGTCGGCTGCTGGCCTTCACTCAGCTCGAGCTGAATCGTCGCGCCTTTAGCCACCTGACTGTTTTGCGCGGGTGTCATCTGGGCGACCGTGTTGACGGCATAGGTGCTATATATAGAACCCACGACATCACACTGCAAGCCTAATTGCGTCAACTGGGCGCATGCCGCGCTCTCAGACGCGCCGCGCACGTCAGGCACGGTGATGGCTGAGCTGCCGCCGAGGCTGACGTCGACGCTGACCTCGGACCCAGGGCGCACCTGGGTGCCCTGGGTGGGGGTTTGGTTGATGATCGTGTTGGCCGGCGCCGTGTTTTGCACCAGGTGCTCGTTCAGGACGAGGTTGTCAGTCTGGGCCTCGGCGAGGGCCACGGAATAGAGCTGGTTGACGAAATTGGGCACCGTGATCGTATTGGTCGCGGTCGTGCCCGATCCGCCGGAAAAGACGCTGGCGAGCGGGGTCAGCTTAAAGGCCAGGAAGCAGCTGACGCCCAAGAGGAGCAGCACGGACGCGATGATGATGGCGGTGGTGATGCCGGCGACCGGCGAGGCTTCTTCCTCGTCGGGGGGGCGATCGCCAAAGGCCGGCGAGCGCGGCACGGTGCCTGCCGCCACCTCGGCGCGGGTCGGACCAAACACGCCTTTGTCGCCGTTGGAGCGGTTGATCGGGCCGCTCGCCGAGCGCGGGCCGCTCGATGGGCGCGAGGTGCCAAACGCATCGACGGGCATAGGCCCGCTCGGCACGCCAACCGGCGCCGACATGCGCGGCTGCGACGAGCGCGGCTTGTCATACGTCTCGAGCGCGGCGGCCAGCGTGTCGCCGTCGCGATAGCGATCGCGCGGATCCTTTTCCAGGCAGCGCAAAATGATGCGCTCGAGCGCCGGCGGGATGTTGGGATTATAGCGGCTGGGCTTGACAGGCGGCTCTTGAATATGCCGGACGGCGATGGCGACGGGAGTGTCGCCGTCAAAGGGTGGATGGCCGACGAGCATCTCATAGAGCACGATGCCCAGCGCATACACATCGGCGGCGGGAGTGACAACCTCGCCCTGCGCTTGCTCTGGGGCGTAATATTGCACGGTGCCCAGCGTCATGCCGGTGGTCGTCAGGCGCTCGGCCTGCGAGTCGCGATAAAACGTCGCGATGCCGAAATCGGTGAGCTTGACCAGCGCGTCGTCGTTGACCAGAATGTTTTGCGGCTTGACGTCGCGGTGCACAATGCCCCGCCGATGCGCCGCGCCCAGCGCCAGCGCCACATCGTGCGCGATGACGACCGCGCGGCGCACGTCGAGCTGGCCGTTGTGCCGCAAATATTTGCGCAGATCGACGCCCTCGACCAGCTCCATGACGATATAATAGGACTCGTTGCTCTGGCCGTAATCAAAGACCTGCACAATGTTGGGGTGCGCCAGCGCCGAGACGGCTCGCGCCTCGCGCTGAAAGCGCAAGACGAATTTGGGGTCGCTCGAATACATCTCGCGCAACACTTTGACCGCGACCATGCGATCCATTCGCCGGTCGCGCGCGCGATAGATGGTTGCCATGCCCCCTCGGCCTACGGGGTCGAGCAACTCATAGCGATCGCCGAGAACTTGCAGATCCATCGTCCTTCTGTTATTCCACCAGTGCTGCGCACACGCCGTTGTGGCCGGCGATGCGCGAATTGCCCTACTACCCTTATTACGTACATGCGGGCAACTGAGCCACGGCTTCCCCGCATATGATACACACAACCAGAGCCAATGTGCCAGCCGACCGCGCGGCTACAGCGCTCGCCGTCAGCCGGTCATTCTCGCTCACGAGCACGATGATAGTCTTTTTCGTGCTGATTGGCAAGAAATAGTACCATAGAAAAATCGCGCTGGGCACCCCTCCCCTTCAAGGGTGTGGGAGTAAAGCGCTTGCTCCTTTCTGATAGGCATAGCCATCGGCCCGATGTAACCGCCGACAATACCGATACGGCACATCCGGCACTGCTCGCTGCCTGGTCGTAATCGTAAAATTGCCGCTGGCTTTGATGGCCACTTTCCCGGTATGTGTCCCTTGCGGTTTGCCACTGGGCACAATCGCTTTGACGATGTCGCCCGTCTTGAAGCCAAAGACCCGACTCGCCCCCTTCGCCTTCGTGCGGGGAAAGCCATAGCTATCGACCAGGCACATCTGTCGCCGCTGCCATCCTTGCGCCGTGATGAGCAGTGGTACCACCTCCTGCCAGCGAAGCCGTGCCGGTGTGGAGGCCCCTGCACAGGCGGCATCGAGCCAATGCGTCTTAGGAATACCCCGTGTGGTGCGATTGCACTTCGTTCTGCCCCCTGTTCCGGTTTCGATGGGCACTCCCATTTGCTTCAGTCGCTCATACAGTGCCCAGCGGGTGCTATTGACGGCGGCAGCGTCCTTGAGGGGTTTACCGGCTTCTGCCTGCCCGTCAGGATGGCCATATTCCGCCGCTGTCTGGTCTCCCTTCTCCTGATTGCACTCGTGACAGGCCAGCGCCAGGTTCTTTACCCGGTTCGATCCGCCACGACCGCGCGGAGTGATGTGATCCACCTCCCATCGTGTTGCCTGCTTCTGGCAATAGGCACAGCGATACTCCCATTTGAGCAACAGATATTCGCGCACCTCCCATCCGGCTAAGGTGCCTTTCTGGTACGCGATGCCCGTGATGTCCGGCTGCTCGATGAGTTGCATATCGAAGCGCACCAGCTCGAACGAGATTGCCGCTATGGGAGCACAGCGGCGCACGCGCTCGACCCAGGTCACCACATTCTGAATACGGCTCACCAGCGAGGGAGGCAGCCATCCTGTGGGACGGGTGCGATTGTCAAAGCGGGGCGGTCGATAGCCGGTATGCCGCTGGCGCCGAGAACGCCGACAGCTTCGGCGCTGATCCAGATTTGCTTTGACGTGCCGCCCACGGTGAGCCAGTTCCGCCGCCCACACTACCTCGCCCGTCCCATCGTTGACCACCGCCATTCCGGTGGCAGTGCTGCCAGGATCAATCTTCACCCGCAGCACTGGAACAACCGCATCCAATGGCGCGTGCTTCAGGATAATCGTGAAGGGGTATCTTCTGAAGACCGCCGCTTTCTGGTGCGTCAGTAACCAGCGAGCGCGTGCTGGACGACACGGACTCAATGGCGTTCGCTCCGGACTGAGCACAAAGACTCGTTGCATGCCTGTCTCTCCTTGCGGAGCCTCCCTAATAGGAGGACATCTGGTTTCCCAGGTAAAGTGGTCCTCGTCCAAGATAGCCGGTGGTTTAGCGTTGCCTGCACGGGCTTCACTCCTGAAGACCTGTTTAACAGAGCAACCGTAGAGCGTGGGACTGGACCGGTCATCCCACGGTACCTATTTCACCAGTATCATAGCCTGTTTCCAGACTCAGACTGGTCAGGACAGAGCACGCTCATCCCCTTTAAGGGATGGAGTTCCTGACGCGGAATGCCTCAGAGCGTGATCTTGGGCTCGTCGACGCGCCGGCCCGCCTGCACGGGGCGCTTGAAGTACGCCATGACGTTCACCAGGCTGAGATCTTTGGCGCCGCCGGGGTGAACGCCGACCATCTCCCAATTCGCCATGCCCAGCAAGCCGAGCACGCGCCCCCACACTTTGCCGGGGCGATCGATCTGGTCGGTATCTTCGCCAAACGTTACCGTCGGGGGTGTGTCGGCGCCATAGAAGTCGATGGAGACGCGAATGAAATAGGGCACGCGCCCGACGTCGGGCTTCTGGCTATACATGCCCGAGTCTAGCTGGACGCGGCAAAATTCCCATTGAACTGGTGTCATGTCGTCCTCCTCAATCTCTGTCGCGCGTGGCGGCGCATCTGTGTGCGGCAATCCCACGAGCCAGGGCGGCGGCGCGACGGTCGCCGCCGTCACGACTGGCAAGGGACGTGTCGGCGTGAGGGCATCACTGTTCGGCGCTGGATCGCGCGCGACGACAGGCGGCGGCTCAGCGACAAAGGAGTGCTCGTGAGCGGGCGCGCGCGGACTCCTGGCGTTGAGCGACAGCAGATCCTCAAGCTCTTTGCCCATGATGGGCCGCTTGGCTGTTGGCATGTCATCGTCTTGCATGCGGGGCGAACCTTTTCTGGCTGGGTGATTGCGCGAGCCGGGCATCACGCGCGACCTGGAGCGCAGGGGGCGTGTCGCCGCTATTATAGCATGACGGGCGAATGGGCCAACAGCGAATCCAGACACTCTCGCTATGCCTGGCGCGCGGCGTCGCGTAGCGAGCGGACGAGATCGGCGGCGGCGGCGATCCCCTGGCCGGCGGGCGCGGCGTCAAAGGCGTTGAGCAGTGCCGATCCGACGACGACGCCATCCGCGAAGCGTGCCACTGCCGCCGCGTGCTCTGGCCGGCTGATGCCAAAGCCCACACCCAGCGGCACGTCACCCGCCCGCTCGCGCACCCGCGCCACAAAATCGGGCAGATCGGGCGGCAGCGCGCCGCGAGCGCCGGTCACACCGCTCAGGCTCACGCAATACAGGAATCCTGAGCCGGCGGCGCTCGCGGCAGCGGTCACGCGCGCGATGCGCGCGGCGGGGCTGGTGGGAGTCACCAAAAAGATCGGGCTGATGTCGCGCGCTCGTGCCGCCTCGCACAGTGGCGCGGATTCCTCGACCGGCAGATCGGGCACGATCAGCCCCGCGACACCTGATGCCGCCGCCCGCGCACAGGCCACGTCAAGCCCCATCCGCAACAACGGATTGTAATAGCCCATCAGCGCCAGCGGCGCCGTCGTCGCGTCAGCGATCGCCCGCGCCGCGTCGAAGCAGCGCGCCAGCGTCGCCCCGTGCTCCAGCGCGATCTGGCTGGCGTGCTGGATCGTCGCGCCATCCGCCAGCGGATCGGAGAACGGAACGCCCAGCTCGATGACATCCGCGCCCGCCGCCGCGATCGCCCGGGCCAGCTCGACGCTCGTCGCCAGATCGGGATAGCCCAGCATTAGATACGCTACGAAGGCCGCGCGTCCCTCGTCCCGCGCCCGCCCAAAGGCGGCGCGAATCGCCTGCGCCGTCATACGCTCGCTCCCTCGATGTCAAACGCGACGCCTAAGAGCGACGCCACGGTATTGATGTCTTTGTCGCCACGCCCCGACAGATTGACGACGATCAGCGCGTCGTCGCCAATCGCGCCGCGATCGCGCATCGCCAGCAGCTCCGCGATGGCGTGGGCGGATTCCAGCGCCGGAATGATGCCCTCGGCGCGGCAGAGCAGCTCGAAGGCGCTCAGCGCCGCATCGTCGCCAATCATCGTGTAGCCTGCGCGGCCCGTCGCCTTGAGCCAGCTGTGCTCTGGCCCCACACCGGGATAGTCCAGTCCGGCGGAAACGCTGTGCGTCGCCGTCACCTGCCCGTCGCCGTCCTGCAACAGATAGCTGTACGCGCCGTGCAAGACGCCCGGCTGGCCTGTGGTGAGCGACGCCGCGTTTTCGCCCAGGCCCGCGCCGCGACCCCCCGCCTCGACGCCCACCAGCCGCACGCTGGCATCATCGATGAAGGGATGAAACATGCCGATGGCGTTCGAGCCGCCGCCCACGCACGCCAGGATCACATCCGGCAGCCGCCCCTCGGCCTCGAGGATCTGCGCCCGCGTCTCAGCGCCGATGACCGATTGGAAGTCGCGCACGATGCGCGGAAAGGGATGCGGCCCCACAGCAGAGCCGATGAGGTAATGCGTCGTTGCCACGTTCGTCACCCAATCGCGCATCGCCTCGTTGATCGCGTCCTTAAGCGTGCGGCTGCCGGCGCGCACTGGCCGCACCTCCGCGCCGAGCAAGCGCATGCGAAAGGCGTTGAGCGACTGCCGGCGAATGTCTTCGCTGCCCATATAGACGACGCATTCCAACCCCAAGAGCGCGCACACGGTCGCGGTCGCCACGCCGTGCTGGCCCGCGCCCGTCTCGGCGATGACGCGCCGCTTGCCCATCCGCCGGGTCAAGAGCGCCTGGCCCAGCGCGTTGTTGATCTTGTGCGCGCCGGTGTGAGCGAGATCCTCGCGCTTGAGATAGACGCGAGCCCCAACGAGCGCCGACAGATTGCGCGCGAGATAGAGCGGGGTGGGCCGCCCGACATACGCGCGCAGCAAATCGGCCAGCTCGCCGGCAAACGCCGTGTCAGCCCTGGCGGCGTCATAGGCGGCATCGAGCGCGTCGAGCGCCGCCATGATGCTCTCCGGCACGTAGCGCCCGCCAAAATCGCCAAAGCGCCCGCGCTCGTCGGGCAATGTGGTCGCCATGTCGTTACTCCTCAATAGTGGATGCGAGACACGAAAAGCACGAAAGATTTTCGTGTTCTTCCGATCAATTCGCGTTCTTCGTGTTCCTGTCCCCGGTCTCGCGCACAGCCGCGACGAACGCGCGCATGCGGGCGGGATCTTTTTGACCGCCTGGGCCTTCGATGCCGCTGCTGACATCCACGCCCCAGGGTCGCGCCACGCGGATCGCGTCACCCACATTCTCCGGCGTCAGTCCGCCCGCCAGCAGGATCGGCGCGACCGACGCCCATTGGGCGGCGATGCTCCAATCGCCGGTCTGGCCGCTGCCGCCCCACACGCCCGGCGGCGCCGAATCGATGAGTGCCAGACCGCGCGCTCGCGCCAGCCACGACCGAGGTGTGCCATGTCGCGGCGAGGTGGTCGAGATCATCGAGATGTCACCGGGTCTGTGAGCAGGCGTCTGAATGAAGCTGATCCCCGTCTGATATGCCGTTGGCTGGATGACACGCTCGTCATCCTGATCGGTAAAAACCCCCACGGTGAGGGCATCGGATGGCAGTGCCCGCACGATCTCACGCGCCGTCTCGATCGTCACCTGGCGCTTGCCCGGCGCGAAGACCATGCCGATGAGATCCGCGCCGGCTTCATAGGCCGCCAGCGCGTCGGCGGGCGTGCGCATGCCGCAGAGCTTGACGGCGGGCCAAAGGCGCGGTGTCACGCGCCGGACCACCGTCGGCAGCCGGATGAGATCGTCCAGGGTGACCGGATCTTTTTCGCGCACCAGTGACTCACCGACCAGGATCGCGTCCGCGCCATAGCCGCGCAGGCGCGCCACGTCGGCCATCGACGCGATGCCACTTTCGGCGACGACGACGCGATCAGCCGGGATGAGCGGGCGCAGGTGCGTCAGCAGCGTGATATCGACCTCGAACGTGCGCAGGTCGCGCGCGTTGACGCCAACGACTCGCGCGCAAGCGACGACCGCGCGGCGCGTCTCCTCCGCGTCGTGCGTCTCGACCAGCGGCTCCATGCCCAGATCGCGCGCCTGACCGATGAAAGCCGCGAGCGCCGGATCGCTCAGCAGCGCCGCGATCAGCAGCACGCTGTCGGCCCCCGCCGCCCGCGCCTCGACGATCTGATAGGGATCGACGATGAAATCCTTGCGCAGCACCGGCACGCCGCGCGCGACGGCGGATTGCTTGACCGCGCGCAGGTCACTCAGGCTGCCCTGAAAGAAGTCTTGCTCGGTCAGCACTGAGATCGCCGCCGCGCCCCATCTCACATACTTTTCCGCGAAGGCCTGGGGATCGAGATCGGCGCGCAGCACGCCTTTCGAGGGAGAGGCGCGCTTGATCTCGGCGATCGCGCGCACGCCGCCGTCCACCGGCTTGAGCGCCCCCGCGAAATCCAGCGCGGGAGGGCGTCGCGCCGCCTCGACGCGCAGATCTTCGATCGATCGCCGCGCCTGACGCTCGGCCAGGCGCGCCCGCACCGCCGGCAGGATCTTGTCGAGAAACGATCCAGTGGTCATGAGCTACTTGCCCTGGGCGGCGCGGGTGGCCTCGCGCTCTGCGGCGGCAGCCAGATCTTGCGAGAGTGCGACGAATGCGCCCAGAGTCCGCAGCGCGCGGTCGGGGCGGAGCTGCGCGCGGGCCAGTGCCACGCCCTCGGCGATGCCGCCCGCCCGCCCCGCCACGTAGAGCGCCGCGCCGGCGTTGAGGCAGACGACGTCGGCGGGCGCGCCGCCGATCTCGCCGGCCAGAATCCCGCGCACGACGCGCGCGTTGGTGGCCGCGTCGCCGCCGCGCAACGCCTCGCGTGGAGCGGATGCCAGCCCCACATCGGCGGGGCTGACGCGATAATCGCGCACCTCGCCGGCGGCGCCATCGACCTCGGCGACCAGCGTCGGCGCGCTCAGCGTGAATTCGTCCAGGCCGTCCTCGCCGTGCACGACCAGCGCGCGCTCGGTGCCCAGCCGCAGCAGCACCTCGGCCAGCGGGCGCACCAGCGCGGCGTCGGCCACGCCCATCACCTGGCGGCGCACCCCGGCGGGGCTGGTCAGCGGCCCCAGCACGTTGAAGACCGTGCGAAAGCCCAGCTCGCGGCGCACAGGGGCCACGAAGCGCATCGCCGGATGGTAGGCCGGCGCGAACATGAAGCCAAAGCGCGTCTCGGCCACGCAGCGCGCCACCGCGTCGGGTCCCAGATCCACCCGCGCGCCCAGCGCCTCGAGCACGTCGGCGCTGCCGCACTGGCTGGTCGCGGCGCGATTGCCGTGCTTGGCCACCGGCTGCCCGGCGGCGGCGATGACGAAAGCCGCCGCCGTTGAGATGTTGAACGTGCTCGACCGGTCGCCGCCCGTGCCGCACGTGTCGATCGCGTCGATCCCCGGCGGCAGCGTCACCCGCACCGCTTTGGCGCGCATGCCCCGCGCCATGCCCGTTATCTCGTCGATCGTCTCGCCCTTGATGCAGAGCGCGGTCAGCAGCGCGGCGGATTGCGCCTGGGTGGCAACCCCGCCCATCATGTCGCCCATCGCGGCGGCGGCTTCGTCCTCGCCGAGCGAGCGCCCGGCCATAATCATTGTCAGCGCGTCGTGTAACATGGCTCACCTCGCAAAAAATGCTCAAGCAATTGCTTGCCGCTCGTCGTCAAAATGGATTCCGGATGAAACTGCACGCCCTCAACCGGCCAATATTTGTGCCTGATGCCCATAATCAAGCCGTCGTCCGTCCACGCCGTGACCTCCAGGCACTCTGGCAGCGTCGCGCGATCGACGATCAGGCTGTGATAGCGCGTGGCGATGAAGGGCGATGCGATTCCCGCCAGGCAGCCGGCGCCGTTGTGATAAATGGCCGCCGTCTTGCCGTGCACCGGCGCGGGGGCGCGCACGACTTTGCCGCCAAAGACCTGCCCGATCGCCTGGTGCCCCAGGCAGACGCCCAGCGTGGGAGTGCGCCGGCCCAGCGCGGCGACGGCGGCGCACGAGACGCCGGCTTCGTTCGGCGTGCACGGCCCCGGCGAGATCACCAGCCGATCGGGCGCCAGCGCTGCGATCTCCTCCACCGTCGCCTCGTCGTTGCGCACGACGCGCACCTCGGCTCCCAGCTCGCTGAAGTATTGAAACAGGTTGTACGTGAAGCTATCATAGTTATCGATGATGATCAGCATAGTCCGCTCTCTTTCTCTGGTTCACGGCGACGAATGGAGGATCCCTCGCCCTCGACCCGCTCTCCATCCCCGATATGGGGGAGTGCTTATGAATCGGGCGCGGGCGGAGCCATCTGACGCTCGGCCATATCGACGGCGCGCCAGAGCGCCTCGGCTTTGCGCTCCGTCTCATGGAACTCGGCGGTGGGGTCCGAATCGGCGACGATGCCGGCACCAGCCTGGGCATAAGCGATGTCATCCTTGAGCACCAAGGTGCGAATGGCGATGGCCATGTCGAGATTGCCGTCACGGCTGAAATAACCTACGCCGCCGCCATACACGCCACGCCGCTCGCCTTCGATCGCGGCGATTAGCTCCATCGCGTGAATCTTGGGCGCCCCCGTCAGCGTGCCCGCCGGGAAAGCCGCCCGCACGGCGTCGAAGCCTGTCAAGTCGGGCCGCAGCGCGCCGGTTATGTGCGACACCAGATGCATGACGTGCGAATAGCGCTCGACCCCCATCATCTCGGTGACGCGCACGGTGCCCGGCTGGGCGATGCGCCCCACGTCGTTGCGCCCCAGATCCACCAGCATGACGTGCTCGGCCTGCTCTTTGGGGTCATAGCGCAGCTCTGCCTCGAAGGCGGCGTCGGCGCCAGCGGTCGCGCCGCGCGGGCGCGTGCCGGCGATGGGGTGCAAGGCCACCTCGCGTCCCTCGAGGCGCACCAGCATCTCTGGCGACGCGCCGGCCAGCGCGAAATCGTCGCAATCGATATAAAAGAGGTACGGGGAGGGATTCAGCGCCCGCAGCGCGCGATAGACGGCAAACGGCGACGCGCTGGTGGGCCGGGTCATGCGCCGCGAGAGGACGATCTGAAAGAGATCGCCAGCGGCGATGGCTTCTTTGGCCTGGCGCACCCTGGCCTCGAACGCCGCCTGATCCGCCTTGCCCGCCCCGCGCATGCGCGCGCCGTGACGCTCCGGCTTCGTCGCCGGCTCAGGCGCGTAGGGACCCTCCAGCGCGGCCTCGATGACGTCGAGACGCTCGCCGGCGGCGTGGCGCGCGTCGCCAAGATCACCGTCGAGCCGCGCGTGCGTGACGATGCGCGCCCGGTGCGCCACGTGATCGAAGACAAGCAATGTATCGCTGAAGATCAGCACGGCGTCGGGCAGCCCCAGATCGTCGCGCTCCGGCACCGGCACCCGCTCGAAGCGCGCCGCCGCCTCATAGCCCAGATAGCCCACCGCACCACCGGCGAAGCGCGGCAGCGTCATCCCTGGCGTGCCCGGCATGGCCACCGGCGCGACGCGATCGCGGGCGAATTCCGCTTCGACCAGACGCAAAGGGTCGTCACAGGGGGCCGTCTCGACCGTGCCGGCGCGCGGGCCGGTGAGATGGCGCCACTCCACCGTCGAGCCGCGCACTCGCGCCACCCGCTCCGGGAGAATCCCCACGAACGAGTAGCGCGCCAGCCGCTCGCCGCCCTCGACGGATTCCAACAAAAAGGTGTAGGGGCCGCGCGCGAGCTTGCGAAAGGCTGACACCGGCGTGTCGCAATCAGCCAGCACCTCGCGCCATAGGGGAAAGAGCGTGAATCCTTCGCGCTGTGCCGCGCGCATGGCGGCCTGTGCGGCATCGTTGTTCGCTCGCATTGCTTTGCCTCATTTCAACTTTCTCCTAGGGAGTGAGAAACGTAGGGGCATCCTGCTTCTCTCGGCTCCCTCGCCAACCCGGCTCAACCCAGGCCCATCGCCGCTCTGGCCCGGCGCAGCGTCGCCTCAGCGTGGGGGCGCACGCGGTCCGCGCTGGCGGCCAGAGTCGCTTCCAGCGCGGGCAGGTCGGCCACGATCGCGTGATAGCGCTCTTGAAGCGGCGTGAGCGCCGCGACGATCAGATCCGTCAGGTCGGCTTTCAGCTCTTTGTAGCCCTTGCCCGCGAAATGCTCCTCGATCGCCGCAGGCTCTTGCCCCGACAACAATTGATAGATGGTCAAGAGGTTGTATAGCCCGGCGCGCTGTGGATTGAAGACCACCGTCCGCTCGGAATCAGTCGTGGCGCGGGCAATCTTTTTCTTGACGACATCGGGCGTGTCGAGCAGCGAGACGCACCCCGCCGGCTCGGATTTGGACATCTTTTTGGCGGGATCGTCGAGCGCCATGATGCGCGCGCCCTGCTCGCGGATGAGCGCGCTGGGCACGACGAGGGTCTGGCCAAAGCGCTCGTTGAAGCGCAGCACGATGTCGCGCGTCAGCTCGATGTGCTGGCGCTGGTCGTCGCCCACCGGCACCAGATCGGTGTCATAGAGCACGATATCCGCCGCCATCAGCACGGGATAGGTGTAGAGGCCCGCGCTGGCGCTCTCGCGATCGTCGCCCGCTTTCGACTTGAACTGGTGCATGCGATTCAGCCAGCCAAGCGAAGTGACGCAATCGAGAATCCAGGCCATCTCGGCATGCGCGGCGACGTGCGACTGCACGAAGATGGGTGCGCGCTCAGGGTTGAGACCGATGGCCATGAGCATCGCCGCCATGTCGCGCGTGTTTTTATGCAGCGTCAGCGGATCTTGCGGCACCGTGATCGCGTGCAGATCCACGACGCAAAAGACGCTGTCGTATCTCTCTTGCTCGGCGACCCAGTGGCGCATCGCCCCCAGGTAATTCCCGATGTGCGGGGTGCCGGAGGATTGAATGCCCGAAAAGACGCGCTGGTGGCGCGTGGCGCCGGCTTGACCGGCTGGCGCGGGCCGTGTCGCTGTCGCGCCGCTCTTGCTCACTGTGCTCACCTCTCTCTAGATGTCTGGCGTTTGGGTACGAGTCACGAGGCTTCCCGCCGCCGGCCCACAAGTCGCTCTGAGCGAAAGTCCTAGATGAAAGAGAAATGTCGCGCGCTTCGAGCTTCTCTCGTGCTTTTCGCGTCTCGTTCCTTCCTTTGCGCCGTGCAGGCACATTTCAAGCCAACAAAAAACCTCTCGTCCACCAATGGGACGAGAGGCGATGAGGCCTTCGTGGTACCACCCACATTCGAGCGCGCCACCGCGAGACGCGGGCGTGCTCCTCATTTTCTGCGGCCAGGGCTGTGACGCCGTAGTCGCGCCTTCGTAACGGTGATGCACACCGGCGACACCTAACGCTCTTGTGGAAGGAGCGCTCGGCTGCGGCTCACAGGCCCATTCGGCATCGGCGGCGGTGCCGGCTCTCACCTTTTCCCGGCTCTCTGACCCGCGCGGCGCGATGCGTACTCTTCCTGCTCGCGGCTGTATCGATTCAATTGTCGTTGCCATCAGTATAGCGAATGGATCGCCCAATGTCAAGCCTATGTGTGACCATCGTCACCTCAGGTTCGGGACCCATCGCCCCCTTATCATCCTGTGCAAAACGCCGATGAACACAAGAGAAGACATCGCACAAGATCACAGGAGCGAAACAGTGAAAAAGCATCGGTCGCGCCTACCGCGCCAATCACGCTGGTCTGGGCGACAGCAGCGCGGCGTCATGGCCCTGCTCGCGCTCTGCGCGTTGCTGGCGGCGACGGGCGGCTTGTGGCGTCTGGCGACATTCGCCAGCGGCAAAAGCAGCGCCCCGGATGTCGCCCAGCAGCCCATCGGTCCCAGCGCCTACACGCCCGCGACGACGAAAGCGGCACTACCCGCCGGTCGCACGTACTTCATCCAGCAGCGCGCGGCCAGCGACGAGCTGATGTATGCCGATGCGTCACATGCCGATGAGATCGCCGTCGCCACGCTGCCCAACAGCTTTGGCAGCGAAGACACCGACGTGGTGGCGGCTCTCGCGCTCGCCCCCGGCCAGCGCTATCTGGCCATCGACGGCCAGCAGGACCACGGCGACATGGGCTGGGTCGCCTCGACCGCCGGCGACACGCTGCGCCAGACGCCGGCGGATGCTCTGGGCAACTTCATGAGCTGGCTGCCCGACGGCGAGCACTTCCTCTTTCGCCCGTTCTTGCCCGCCGGCCCTTATGCCGGCGCGTGGAATCCCGGCCTGTGGATCGTCGATGCGGCGACGGGCACGCACGTCAACCTGCCGCTGCCCGACGGGATGGGCGCGCTGAACGTGATCGACGCGGCGCCCACCCCCGACGGCGCGCACATCTTGCTGAGCCTGACCGCCGGCCTGGGCACGGGCAGCACCGTGTGGCTCGTGACTCCCGACGGCATGCACAGCGAGGCGCTGTTTCGCGCGACGGGCGACATCGGCCTCTTCGCCTGGTCGCCCAACGGTCGCCAGGTGGCCTATGAGCAGATCGACGACTCGACGACGCCGTTTCGCCCCGCCGGGCTGTGGGTGATGGCGGCGGCGACCACCCAGCGCAGCCAGATTGGCACGGCGGATGGCGGCCACGGCTATGCCCTGGCGTGGTCCCCCGACGGCGCGCGCCTGGCCTTTGTGACGCGTCTCAACCCCGGTGACGGCGCGGCGAATGGCGCAGCCGGCGCGCTGGTGAGCGCGATCGCGGTGGTGAATGTCACAGCCGCTGAGAGTGGCGCGGCGAGCGTGAGCGCGCGGACGACGATCGCCGCCGGCCCGCGACAAACGGGGATGCCGCGCAACATCGATCCCGCGTGGAGCGCCGCCGGCCAGCTCGAATTCGCCGCGATGCCCGCCAGCGCCGCGACATCGGGCGAGGCGCTCATGCCCGCGACACTCTTCGCCGCCACGCTCGCGCGCTCCGCGGGGAATATCGCCAGCTTCACGGTCGCGCCCGCTGGTGGCAACGGCCAGGCGCTCGATCTCGCCGCCGCGATCGTTGCCATCGTGCCATAAGAGGAATTCAGGAAACACGAAGGACACGAAAACGAGACGGAAAACCCGAAATCATTCGTGACCTTCGACGCCCTTCGCGTTCATCGTATCTTGGGCCTAGCAATCTCTGGCAATCGCCACACTACACAAGGGAGCACATCATGGTAAGCGTCATGCTACGCCCACAACCGTCGCATAGAACCGCGCGCCTGGCCTGGCTGGCCGCCGTCGCCCTGGTGACGCTCGTCGCCGCGCTCTGGGCGCCGGGCCAGGCGCGCGCCGCGTCGGGTGCGCCGGCTCCCTTTTTGTACCGGCCCTATTACGGCACGGCGAGCGTGCTCTCGCGCTCGATCTCGCTCTTCGACCACGACAAGCCGTGGTACGTCAACGACGGCAAGATGGTGCGCTATGACGGCCAGACCTTCACCAACACCGGAGTCACCGGCTGCCAGCCCTATATCAGCTGTTATGACGGGCACAACGGCTACGACATCAACATGTTCTTCGAGCCGGTGCTGGCTGCGGGGGCGGGCACGGTCATCCGCGCGAGCTGGTTCAACCCTGAGAATCATCTCGACGGCGGCGGCCTGTGGGTGGCGATCGATCATGGCAATGGCTATGTGACGATGTATTGCCATCTGAGCGCGATCACCGCCACGATCGGCGAGCAGGTAGCGGCGCAATGGCAGATCGGCACCAGCGGCTCGACCGGCTCGGCATCGGGGCCGCACCTGCACTTCAGCGTCTTTCAGATGCCCGGCTGGCAGCCGATGGACCCTTTTGGCTGGCAATCGACGACGCTGGCGGACCCCAACCCTACGCCTGATTATTATCTGTGGGTGGGGAACCCCGCCGCGACGACGCAAGCGCCGTGCCTGGGCTGTGACAACGGCCAGGCGCATCCCGGCGCGGTGGTGGTTGACGACAGCGGCGGCGGATTCAGCACGACAGGTGCGTGGCAGACGGCCAGCGGCGCGGGAATGATCGGCGGCGGCATGCGCTGGGCGCACACGTCAGCCGGGGCGGCGACAGCGACGGCGACGTGGCAGCCGTCGCTCCCCGCGACCGGCGCGTATGAGGTCGGCGTCTATATCGACCCGGACAACGCTTCGAGCCAGTGGGTGCCTTACACGATCACCAGCCAGAGCGCGGGCGGCGTGCCCCAGACGACGACCGTCTGGGTGGATCAAGAGCACGTCGGTATATTTCAGAGCGCGTATGGCACGGTCAACACTGGCCCGCAGTGGGTCGGCCTGGGCACCTACATCTTTGCGGCGGGATCCAGCGCGCAAGACGCCGTGACGGTCACGAACGCAACGGGCGAGAGCAACGCGCAGCTCGGCGCCGATGCGATGGAATTCGTGCCGGTGAGCGGCTGGTCGCCAAACGCGCCGTCCTCAGGCACGCCGACGCCGGTGCCCACGACGACGACCGGTGTGGGTGGCGCGCCGGCTCCGACCTCCAGCCCGACGCCGCCCGCCGTGACGCCAATCCCGGTACCCACGGTGCTGCCCGACCGCAATCGCCGCCACCCATGATCCCTCATATGCTACTAAGCTTCTTCTCTCGCGATGAGGTTGTGTTCACTGGTGCCTGGAACAGGCCAGGGGAGAAGCTTAATAGGAGTCTCAATGCCCCACGATGTGGCTGATGTCGTTGATGGTGAAGACGGCGATCAGCGAGAGCAAAAAGACCATGCCCGCCAGATTGACGATGGCCTCGCGCTCCGGCGCCAGTCGCTTGCCGCGCCGCGCGACCTCGACGAGCAAAATGAGCAGCCGCCCGCCGTCCAGCCCTGGAATGGGCAAGATGTTGACCACCGCGAGATTCCAGCTCAAGAGCGCCATGATGCCAAAGAGCGGAGCATAGCCCTGTTGTGGCGCCGCGCTGGCCGCCTGGCTCGTAAAGCTGACGATGCCCACCGGCCCGGCAAATGCGTCGCTCGGCTTGATCAGTCCCGCCAGCACATCATGAATGGCGGTGCCCTCTTCTGAGAAATCATTGCCAATCTGGGTGATCGCGACGCCCGGAAGCTGGTACCACGCGACAGGCTGGCTGAGCACGCCGACGAGGATGCCGACGTTGCCCTGGCCGTGTGTTGGGTTGCGTATCGCGTTTACTGTGAGGGTGATGTCCTGGCCACGACGCCCGATCGTGATCTGAATGGGAACGGTGGCGCTGCTGCTCTTATTCGCGCTCACGGCGGTGAGGATGTCGTTGTGCACGGCATCCAGGCTGGTAGTGGGCTGACCGTTGACGGCCAGGATGCGGTCGCCGCTTTGCAGCCCGGCGGCCTGTGCCGGCGTGCCGCTTTCCACCTGGGCAATATTGGGAATGTTGAGATTGGGTTGGCCGATGAAGGCGAAGATCGCCATATACAGCACCCAGGCCAGGAGCATATTCATCGTCACGCCCGCGATGAGGATGGCCGCGCGCTTATAAGCCGGCTGCACGGCAAAGCTGCGCGGATCGACCCGCCCGCCGTCGTCGAGCATCTGGCCGTTCTCGCCGGGCATCATCACATAGCCGCCCAGTGGCAAGAGGTTGATGGAATAGCGTGTCTCGCCGCGCTGAAAGCTGACGAGGCGCGGCGGAAAGCCGATGGCAAACTCGTCCACGCGCACGCCCGATCGCTTGGCCACGATAAAATGGCCGAACTCATGGACGATCACCAGGACCGCGAAAACGAGAATCGCGACGACAATTGACATGCTCCACATCCCTCTCAGACGGCGCGAGCCGCCGCCTCACGGCAGCGCGCCCGTGCCCACTCATATGCCGCCAGCAGCGCGTCGAGATCCGGCGATGCCGTGGCCTCAGCCTCGTGCTCGGCCAGCACCCGCTCGATGCGCGCGGGGATCTCTAATAAGCCGATCGCGCCACGCAAGAAAAGATCCACTGCCGTCTCGTCAGCGCCCACCAGCGCCGCCGGAAAGGTGCCGCCGCGCCGTGCCGCCGCCAGGGCCAGATCGTAGCACGGGAAGCGCTCGCGGTCCAGTGGCTCGAAGTCGAGATGGCCGATCCTGGCTAGATCGAGATCAGGCAGCAGGCCCGTGCCCGCGCGATCCAGCCGGTGTGGGTAGCTCATTGCCTCGCGAATCGGCAAGTGCATGCTGGGCAGGCTCGCTTGCATCTTGACCGAGCCGTCGATGAACTCGACCAGCGAATGCACGATGCTCTGCGGGTGCACCACTACGTCGATGCGATCATACGGAACGTCAAAAAGCCAGCGCGCCTCGATCGCTTCCAATCCCTTATTCATCAGCGTGGCGCTGTCGATGGTGATTTTCGGCCCCATATGCCAGGTGGGGTGGGCGAGCGCTTGCTCGACGGTGACGGCGGCCATCTCGCCGGGCGACATGCGGCGAAACGGCCCCCCCGAAGCGGTGAGCACCAGACGCGCGATGCTCGCGTGGTCCTCGCCGCGCAGGCATTGCCAGATGGCGCTGTGCTCGCTGTCGATGGGCAAGACCGCCGTGCCGCGCTCGCGTGCGGCGCGCATAACCAATTCGCCGGCGATGACCAGCGTCTCTTTGTTGGCCGTGGCGACCGGCTTGCCCGCCGCGATGGCCGCCAGCGTGGGGTCAAGCGCCGCCAGGCCGGAGGTCGCCACTACGACGATGTCGGCCTGGGGATGCGTCGCCACCGCCGTCAACCCCTCGCGGCCACGCGCGGCACCGGGCAGCAGCGCGCCCAGCCGCGCCAGCGCTTCGGGCGCGTCGGCGTCGCACGCCACCAGATCGGGGCCGAATTCGTGCGCTTGCTCGGCCAGGAGAGCAACATTGTTGCGCGCGGCCAGCGCCACGATGGTGAAATGGCGCGGAAACGCCCGTGCCACGTCGAGCACCTGGCGACCGACCGAGCCGGTGCTGCCCAGCAGCGCGACGCGCCGAGGAAAGGCGGGCGATTCTTCACTCATACAGTTTTCCAGTTGGCTCCTACCGTTTGCCACATCTCAGCGCATCCGCTTCGAATTATAGCATCGGACACGACCCGCGTACACGCCCAGCCGCGCATGTGGCGCGTTTCACAGGTGAGCCGGCGGCAAGATTGAAAGAGAGATCTTGCGCGCCTGTGGGCAGCCTGCGGGCTGCCGCGAAGCCCTCCTTCGCGGGCTAGGACGTCAATAGTTGGCAGAGGTCTGGTCGCCACAAGAATAGAACGCCCGCGCCTGTGGCGCGTTTCACAATACCGGTGATACACTCTATGAGCAGAGACGGAGGAAGCCCATGACCCGTGACACCATCGCCGGCAACAGCCCCTGGGAGCCGATTATCGGCTTTGCGCGGGCTGTGCGTGTGGGCGATTTCGTCGCCGTGTCAGGCACGACCGCGACCGGCGACAACGGCCAGATCGTCGGCGCGGGCGACGCTTACGCCCAGGCGACGCAGGCGCTCAAGAATATCGAGCGTGCTTTGCGCCAGGCGGGGGCTGAGCTGCGCCACGTCGTGCGCACGCGCATGTTTGTCGTCGCTATCGCCGATTGGGAAGCCGTTGGACGCGCACACGGCGAGTTTTTCGCCGCCATTCGCCCGGCGGCCACGATGGTCGAGGTCAGCCGGCTGATCGACCCGGCCATGTTGGTCGAGATCGAGGCTGACGCTATCATCGCCGAGTGACGTGCTGTGACCACGCGATGGGTCCGGGAGTGGGGCCAGCTCGCACCGCGCCCGGCAGAGCGCGACCCTGGAAAGGACGTAGAGCTATGGCATCGCGGTCCGATAAAAAAGGGCCGATCTTGGGGCAGAGCCGCAGCCTCAAAGATCAAGAAGCCGCCGAGATTCAAGAGATGATCCTCGAGGCGCAAGGATCGTCGCGGCAGCTGACGATCCCACCGCAAGACTTGCACGCCGACGCGACGACGACGATGGCCCCGCACGTCGCCGAGATCGTCGAGGCCAGCGGCATTCGCACGCTGCTGGACTATTTCAACCGCGACTTTCTCTATGGCCTGGGGCGCTTCGATACTTATAAAGAGGGGCTGATTCTCAAGTGGGGCGACGGCTATTCGCGCAAGCACATCTGGGTGCGCGTCGAAGGTGACAACCTGATCTTCGTGACGAGCCATGAGCGCCGGTGCGGTCAGCCGTTTTGCCAGGGTGGCACGCACGTCTACGCGCCTGAGCAATGGCACGACATCACTCTCATGAACGCGGAGCTGGCCGATCAGTTCCGGCGGCCAATCTATGAGCGATCAGACGACTGAGGCGCGGCGCGTGGCGCTGGCACTCGAAAGCGACCTCTTTTTCGCGGTGAAGGTGCGCGATACGCTGGCTCATGCCGGCTGGTCGGTGGTGATCGCGAAAAGCGCCGCCGATTTCGCCGCGTGCCTCACGACGCAGCCACCCCCGGCGATCGCGCTGGCGCATATCGGCGTGCCCGGCCACAACTGGCGCGAGGCGATTCGCTCGGCGCGCGCGGCGGGCGTGCCCGTGCTGGCCTTTGGCTCGCACATCGACATGACGTCGCAGACAGAGGCGCGTGCCCTGGGGGCGACGCGCGTCATCGCCAACTCGAAGCTCGCCGCCGACCTCGTCGCGCAGGTCGAGCAAACGCTCGCCCGCGCGCAAGCGGCCAGCGCCGATCGCGACGACGAGCCAGCCGGAGGTTGATGATCTTTGACAATGGACACCGAACATGGGCGCGGCGAACGCCGGCGGCTGGAAGCCGCGCCTGGGTTCACAAAGCCCGCCTGCGCGGGCTAGGACGAGATCTCTCATATCGATGCCCTGATTACATTGTAAAAGATAAACCGCGCCTATGGGCTACCTGGGGGCTGCCGCGAAGTCGGCCTCCGCCGACTGGGTGCTGGCATGATCGAGCGCCGGTGGGAGGCGTGAGTTCGCGCGAGTCTCCGTGAGATCTGGCCCGAAAATCCTGTTCCCCCTGCTTGCAACCCGCGCGTTCTTGGGTTAAAATCAGGCATCATGCTCAGAGGGTGGTAAATAACTCCTAATTCCATATCCAAATCTCCCCATTTGTGGTAGAAGAGAGATAGGAAACTGAGTGAGTACGCACGCCAGATCGGGATCACCTACAAAACCGCCCACCGCATGTGGAAAGCGGGGCAATTGGATGCCTATCAGTTGCCCACCGGAACCATCATTGTGCGTGAGGCCCAGACACCACCGACAGGTGGAGCGACGTAGGCGCGGGTGTCATCGGCGGATTCAGAAGGCGGACCTCGTGCGCCAGGTGGACCGCTTGCGGGACTACGCCGCAGCCAAAGGCTATCCCCTCACTCGGGAGGTACGGGAAATCGCCTCAAGCGTGAATGAAAGCCGCCCGAAACTGGCCGCGTTGCTCAGTGACCCCCAGATCAGCAGCAGCATCGTGGAACATCGGGATCGCCTCACCCGTTTTGGCTTCAACTCCATTCGCTTGCTCTTGGAGCAACAAGGGCGGCCTAGTGAGGTCATCAACACGACCGACACAGGCGATGATCTCGTGGATGATTTGGTGGCGGTCATCACCTCAATGGCCGCACGCTTGTATGGGCGGCGTCATGCGCGCAACATGCCGAGCGCATCAAGCACTGCATTCAGGAGACCTATGGAGATCATCCGGGGCTACAAAACTGAGCTGGATCTCAATCATCGCCAGCGCACCCTCTGCTTACAGCATGCGGGGTGTGCCAGATTCGCCTATAATTGGGGACTGGCCCAGAAGAAAGCAGCGATGGCCGCACGCAAGGCAGCGGCTGATCTCGCATCGGTCACCATCCCCTCGGCGATCGATCTGCATAAAGCACTCAATGCCCTCAAGCCCACCGATTTTCCGTGGATGCACGAATCCTCCAAATGCGCGCCGCAAGAAGCCTTACGCGACCTGGATACGGCCTTCGCCAACTTCTTTGCCCGCCGTGCCAAATACCCACAAATCAAAAAGAAAAGCAAGGGCATTGGCTCGTTCACCCTGACCGGTGCCATTCATATTGGTCCCGATTGGATTCAGCTGCCGGTCATTGGCACGGTGCGCTTGTTCGAGCATGGCTATTTGCCCCAAGATACCGACCTGGACACCACGGACCGCAAGACGCTGAAGAAACGCGCAAAGAAACAGCGAGCCACCCTCATTTCCGCTCACTATTTGAGTGCGACGGTGTCTGAACGAGCGGGGCATTGGTTCGTGTCCGTTCAGGTCAAGGAAATCGCTTCTGATCCTGAACCCGTGGCGGGGGAGCCAATCGGCGTGGACCTGGGTATCAAGACGCTGGCGGTGTGTTCAGATGGGCAAGAAATCACCAACCCAAAAGCGTTGAGAGGCCGTCTCACCAGGCTCGAGCGGACACAACGTCATCACAGCAAACGGAAGAAAGGCAGCCAGAACCGGAAGAAATCGAAGCAGGAACTCGCACAGGTGCATTACCGCGTGGCGTGTATCCGTGAGGATGCGTTGCATCAGGCGACCGCACAGCTGACTGCGAAAGCCAAGCCCTCAGCAGAGCGACCGCATGCGATCATCCTAGAAGATCTCAACGTGGCCGGGATGCTCAAGAATCACACGCTGGCGCAAGCGATCGCCGATGTGGGGATGGGGGAGTTTCGTCGCCAGATGGCCTACAAGTCACACTGGTACGGCAATATCCTGTATCTGGCGCATCCGTTCTTCCCCTCTACCCAACGGTGTTCGCGGTGTCATCGCTTGCCGTCTGAGCATCTGGATTTGAGCGTGCGGACGTACCATTGCGAACAGTGCGGGCTGGTATTGGATAGAGATGTGAATGCTGCCCGCAATTTGCTGTGGTTGTATACCGCCAGTTCGGCGGAAATCCACGCCTGTGGAGAGATCGTAAGACCCAATGTACTTGTGCTGAGGGCAGTCTCGTCGAAGCAGGAACTAGATGCCAGGTAGGCGTGTCCTATTTGGGTAAGTTCTAGAGAACGGAAGCAGGCAATGCAGTATGGCACAGGAAGCGAATGGGATCGGCGGCTGGTGCGCGGGGTGACGGGCGCTGGCGCTCCCGCTGAGGCGAGCGACGCGCTGATCGCGGCCCTGGGAGGGCTAGGCTGCGAAGCGGAGTTTGGGCTGGCGCTCTTGCACGCCACCGCGCGCGAGCCACGCCCCGACCACGCGCTGGGCGAGCAATGGCTGCGGCAATGCCTGGGCGTCTGTCAGAGGGTCGCGCGCATCGCCGCCGAGCTTGAGCTGGCGGTGCAAAGCTATACGGATGCGCTGCTGCGTGTCGAGCCGTCGCTGGTGGCGCTGGCGCGGGGCGAGGAGTTCGTGCGCGACCTGCCTGAGCGCCAGGACGACGACTGGACGGCGCAATTCGACGACGTGCCCGACGTGTGGTGGCCAGAGAGCGGCGCGGTCGCCCTGGGCAGCGAGCCGATCGAGCTGTGGCTGCGACGGGCGGGCTTCCCCTATCGCCACGCTGTCACGCTGGGGCTGCCCGAACACGTCGAGGTGCTCGCCGACGCGCTGGGGCTGGCGCTGCACGCGCTGCACACGTTGCCCCCGCGCGGCGTCATCACGCGCGCCTCGCTCTATCTGGGCTTGCAGGCGCTGACCGCTGAATTTGGCGGCGACCTCGTGCCCCATCACCTCGCCGATATCGACACGCGCCACGTGGGGCTGGCGACCGGCGTCACCACACTCTTACGCCTGGGGAAAGAGCCGGCATCGCTCGCGGGCGACATTGCCTGGGCGCGCGCCGAGCTTGACCGCGCGCGTGCCCTGCTGGCCGACGACACGCCCTATGGCGCCAAAAGCCGCGCCACACGCCCGCTCACGCGCCGCACCGGCAACCTGTGGGCGCGCCAGCTCGTCGGCGAATGGGAGCGCACCCTCGCGACACTGGAATCCTTGCGCGGCGCGACGCCGATAGTCCGACAGGCCTGACGCGTTGACAATGTGGCGCGTGAGGCGCTATGATCAGGCGCACAGCATCGACGGCCAGCCGCCGCGCGCTGTGGGCGAGCAGCATTCCAAAGACAGGCCGTCGCGGCATGCGAGAACCACCCCCGCCAGGGCGCGGCTCGGGCGCGTCTTGGGGCGCTGACCGTGATCCGCCACGCCCGCCGGGCAGCGGCACCGGCCAGTATTATCGCGGCGGCCCGATGTCGCCGGGTCCCCGGCCCCCCGGGGCAGACCCCGGCTCGCCCCTCGTCGGCCCCCTGCCCCCCGGCCCCCATCC
>VFSW01003568.1_pt1 | contig 23327 bp, 17 predicted proteins | sample 5358111 | NCBI WGS metagenome assembly VFSW01 (sample SAMN11554181, study PRJNA540505) | mine drainage metagenome | isolation source: sediment from site ElyBrook_90M | place: USA: Ely Copper Mine, Vershire, VT | collected 2017
GGGCACGCCATTGACGCGGGTTGCCGCAAAATGCTGAACCACGGCAGCGTCGTGTGACTTCAGCCATACCGCCGTAATTCCCAGGTCATCCACCTTTAGTTCGGGATTCGGAGGAGCGCTCATCGCCTTCGCCAGGGCCGCAATCAAGCCGGCATTGACTACTTTGTCGGCCAGGTAATATTTATCTCCGTCTTTATGGATCACAAGATGGGTGCTGCCGGGCTCACTCGGCGCTGATGGACTCGAGCTCTTGGGGATCTTTCTGGCCGCGCCAACTTCCGACCAGATCGACGTGATTTCGATACGGTCCACGGCCCTCGGATTCTGAGCGCAGGCGGGATAGCCGGGCCACAACGGGAGTGTGCAGAGGAAGAAGAAGAAAATGTTGCAATATCGTGACATCGCTTCTGCTCGGCTCCGGCGCTTGCTGAGGTTTACGCAACTATATACCAGTTCAACCGAGGTTCCGCGAAATCATCCGAAACTGAGAACGGGTTAGTGTCAGTTTGGGATGGTCCGGTCTAGATGGCTGCCTGACCCGCGGCCGACGGGATAGCTCCCTGATCAGGCCGAGCGGACCGTCTCAGTCTTCGGAGCGTAATACGAGGGGTAGCCGGGATCGAGTTTGCGGCCTTTGTCGCTGAAGCGGCGCAGGTGGATGAGTCCGATTCGTTGCAGCGCAAACTGCAGGGTGGTGCCGAGTACGCCAAATCCGTAGGAGACGCTACGGCGGAAATTGATAGACGAAGCTTCCTTGAAATACTTCGTTGGACACGACACTTCCCCGATGCGAAAGCCGAAATGCACGCACTGGGCGAGCATCTGATTGTCGAAAACGAAATCGTCGGAATTCTCGAGCAGAGGCAGTTCCATCAAAACCTTGCGACTGAAGGCGCGATAGCCGGTGTGATATTCGGAGAGCTTCACCCGCAGAAAAAGATTCTCGAAAGCCGTCAGCAGCCGGTTGGCGACGTATTTGTAAAACGGCATACCCCCGCTCAGGGCCCGTCCGCCAATAATGCGCGACCCCAACACAACATCGTAAACGTCATAGGCCACCATGCTGCCCATGGCCGTGATCAGCAACGGCGTGTATTGATAATCGGGATGCAGCATGATGATTACGTCGGCGCCGGCCGCCAGTGCTTCACGATAGCAAGTCTGCTGGTTGCGACCATAGCCGTAGTTGCGGTCATGCTGAAACACCTGCAGGCCGAGACGGTGCGCGAGATCGACGGTGCGGTCGGAACTATGGTCATCGACCAGGATACGGATGTCGACGACATCGGGCAGGTCGGACACAGTGGCTTCAAGCGTCATCTCCGCGTTATAGGCGGGCATGACGACCGCGATTCGTTTGCCGTCGATCATAAAATCGTTACACCGGGGCGCTACACGTAACCGAAAGGCTACGTAAAATGCGTAACCGGGCAGTTACGCGGAATACGTAACCGCAAGGTTCCGCGACAAGCGGAACCAAAAGGTTCCAGACGTAAGACCCGCTTTATAGTGAGTACTGTCTTTATGATACCCGAGATCGGCGCCCGGTCGAAGAAAACCGTCGAACTGCGCTCGACCGGACAGCCGAGAGCCTGCCCCTGAGCGAAGTCGAAGGGGCGTCTGTCCCGACCTAAGCATTTCCCGAACTGAGGCTTTACGCAATTTCGTGCTGTTACTTCATGCCGTCGAGAATCGAGCCGACGATTCCGCCGACTACGCCGCCCTGCACCGACTGTTTTGCGTCCTGATGCGGCATGTATTCCTGCAGTTCGTGGGCCAGCCGGGAGATCGGCAGAGTTTGCAGCCAGATTCTGCCGGGACCGGTGAGGGCGGCGAGGAAGATGCCGTCGCCGCCGAAAATCATGTTCCGGATTCCCGGGACAGTCGTGATCTGGAACGAAACGCTGGACTGAAATGCGCCCACGTGGCCGGGGTGAACGCGCAGAGTTTCTCCGGGGCGAAGATCTCTGATCACCAGTTCGCCGGACAGTTCCAGCCAGGCCATGCCTTGTCCGCTGAGCTTCTGCAGCAGGAAGCCGTCTCCGCCAAAAATTCCCGCGCCGAGTGATTGCTGGAAGCCGACGCCAATTTGAATCTCCGATGTCGCGCAGAGAAACCCGTGGCGGTGAATCATGTATTCCTGAGCCGGACTGACCTCAACCGGGACGATGTGCCCGGGAAGCTTGGCCGCGAACGCGAGTTCTCCGGCGGTTCCCGCGGCGCGGTACTCGGTCATGAACAGGGTTCCGCCGCCGGCCACGCGTTTCAGGACGCCAAAAATTCCGCCGCCTCCGCCAAATTGCGTGTGCGTAGTCATCTGGATCGAACTCGACATCCAGGAAAGCTCTCCGGCTTCGGAAATGATGGAATCGTTGGGGTCAAGGATGAATTCGAGCACCGGCATGGTCGTCCCGGTGATGCGGCTTTGCATGGCGGATCTCTCCTGGTGGAACTCGATTTCGAACGGTTTGGTGCTGCGTGTTGAAAACTCAGAGTATATACGGGCGTGGCGCTTGCTCCGGTCTGCTTGCCTGTGAAAAACTACAATCTGCGCCTTGATCTCTTGGGCACGCCTGGGCGGCTCCATTTATTGCGATGACAGCGAAGCGGACTCTATTCGAGAAAATCTGGGACGCGCACCTGGTGGCCCAACCGGGCGGCCGGTCTCCGATTATTTACATCGACCTTCATCTGGTGCATGAAGTGACTTCGCCGCAGGCGTTCGACGGACTGCGGGCTGCGGGACGGAAGGTGCGTCAACCCGCCCGGACCGTGGCGACCGTGGACCACAACATTCCCACTGAACCGCGCGGAACTCCAATTACGGATGTGGTTGCGGCGCGGCAGATCGCGGCGCTGCAGACCAACTGCAGGGAGTTCGGCGTCCGGCTGTTTGACATGGATTCGCCGGAGCAGGGGATCGTCCACGTGATTGGGCCGGAGCTGGGGCTGACGCAGCCGGGGTTGACGATCGTCTGCGGTGACAGCCACACCAGCACTCATGGAGCGTTTGGGGCGCTGGCTTTCGGCATTGGAACTTCGGAAGTGGAGCATGTGCTGGCGACACAGTGCCTGGTGCAGCAGAAACCGAAGACGATGAAGATTGATGTGCGCGGACGGCTGGCGGAAGGCGTTGGGGCCAAGGACCTGGCGCTGGGGATCATCGGGCAGATCGGCACCGACGGCGCGACCGGGTACGTGATCGAGTACGCGGGAGAAGCGGTGCGCGGGCTGTCGATGGAAGGGCGCATGACGCTGTGCAATATGAGCATCGAGGCGGGAGCGCGCGCCGGGATGGTGTCGCCAGATGAGGTGACGATCGCCTATGTCAAAGGAAAACGCTTTGCGCCGGGCAAAGATGAATGGGAGAAGTCGGTAGAGAACTGGCGCACGCTGGCGACGGATGAAGGAGCGGTATTCGATAAGGTCGTGGAGATTGATGCGGCGCAGCTTTGTCCGTTCGTGACCTGGGGGACGAACCCGGGGATGGTGGCTCCGGTGACGGGCCGCGTGCCCGATACAAAGGGCTTGGAAGACGGCGACCGGCGGGCGACGGAACTCGCTTTGCAATACATGGGGCTGGAGGCCGGGAAGCGGATTGAAGACATCGACGTGGACCGCGTGTTCATTGGATCGTGCACGAATTCGCGGATTGAAGATCTGCGGGCGGCGGCGCGGGTGGCGCGCGGACATCATGTGAGTCCGAATGTGCGCGCTATGGTAGTCCCGGGATCGCAGGCGGTGAAGCGTGTGGCCGAGCAGGAGGGTCTGCACCGGATTTTCCTGGAGGCGGGATTTGAGTGGAGGGAGTCTGGATGCTCGATGTGCCTGGGAATGAATCCCGACATTTTGCAGCCGGGTGAGCGTTGCGCTTCCACCAGCAACCGCAATTTTGAAGGGCGGCAGGGGCGCGGCGGACGGACGCATCTGGTGAGTCCGATGATGGCGGCCGCGGCGGCGATTGAGGGACATTTCACGGATATAAGGAACTGGAAGTTTCAGTGATGAGGAACGCTCAATGAATCCGTTTACCGTACATCGCGGGCGCGTGGCGCCCCTGGATCGTGTCAATGTGGATACCGACCAGATCATTCCCAAACAATTTCTGAAGCGGATCGAGCGCACAGGGTTTGGTCAGTTTCTGTTTTACGACTGGCGGTTTTCGGCGGACGGCAAGAAGAAAGCTGATTCTGGTCTGTAGCAGTTCGTTCTCGATCAGCCGCGCTACCGGGGCGCGAGCATTCTGGTGGCAGGGAAGAATTTTGGCTGCGGGTCGTCGCGGGAGCATGCGGTGTGGGCGCTGGCAGACTTCGGATTTCGCGCGGTGATCTCGTCTTCCTTCGCCGACATCTTTGCCAACAACAGCACGAAGAATGGATTCCTCACGGTGCTCTTGAGCGAGAGTGAAGTTGCTGAGTTGATGAGGCGGGCGTGGGAGATCGACGCCTATCAACTCACGATCGATCTGGAACAATGCGAAGTACGCGACGAACAGGGATTTCGCGCGAAGTTTCCGGTTGAAGAATTTGTGCGGCATTGCCTACTGAACGGGCTGGACGATATTGGTCTCACCTTGCAGCATGAGGCGGAGATCGTCACCTACGAAGCGCGGCATCCGGCATCGCCCGCGCTGAGCGCGGCGGAACGGACAGCCTAAAGATCACGTTGAGGTGAGCGCGTAGAAGTGAGCGCGTAGAGGCCAGTGAGTAAAGATTTGTAAAACTTTCGCCCTGGTCTTGACCTGCCGCCGGGGAGCAGTTGATGCTGGTTTTGCCCCTAAGTGCTGGTATTTGCACAGTGTTTTTGGTTCCCACCTTGATAACTCGGGCCGGAGGAATTCCTGGCCTGGGAAGTTTCGCGGTCTCTGCGCGGAAAAGTTGGCGAAACCGGATCGACCTTGCCCACGTCTAACAATGGAGAGCTTTAACGGCAAGACCGAGGAACAACGGCTTCTGGATTGACATCGTGAAACTATGAGTGATTCCCTCTTCTTTTCGACTCAAACCCAACCGAACACAACCCTGCCGAACAAACCACGGCGAGGGCCTTTCCTGGCCTGGTGGCTGCTTGCCGCCCTCGCCTTGGGGCTCTGCGCGGTCTCTGTTGCCTGCAGCAGCAGCGCCGACCCCAAGCAGCAAGCGCAAGCGGCCGCTCTGCGCGCGGTTTCGGTGGCGACGGCCCCGGTGCTACGCCAGGATCTGCCCGTTTACCTGGTGGGACTGGGCTCTGTAACCGCGTTCAACACGGCCAATATCAAGAGCCGCGTGGATGGACAAATCATGCGGGTGAATTTCAAAGAGGGGCAGACGGTTAAACAAGGCGAGTTGCTGATTGTGATCGACCCGCGGCCCTACGAAGTGCAGCTGGAACAGATGCAGGCGCAGTGGTTTCGCGATCAAGCGCAGCTGCGCGACGCCAGGTTGAATCTGGAACGCTACACTACTCTTATTCCCTCGGGATCGATTTCTCAGCAACAAGTGGACACGCAGAAGGCGTTGGTCGACCAGCTTGACGGTACGGTGCGCACGGATCAAGCCCAGATCGACAACGCGAAGTTGCAGATCGTCTACTGCCACATCACCGCGCCGTTTAATGGGCGGGTGGGGCTGCGGCAGGTCGATCCAGGAAATATCATTCATGCCTCCGACACGAATCCCATGCTGATCCTCACGCAGTTGCAGCCGATTGCTGTGATCTTCACGCTACCGGAGGATGTGCTTCCCACCGTGTCGCAGCACATGAAAAACGCCACGCTCCAGGTCGACGCCTTTAACCGGGACGACCAGACGAAGGTGGCTACAGGGAAGCTTTTGACGATCGACAACCAGATTGATCCAACGACCGGTACGGCCAAGCTGAAAGCCGTTTTCGACAACAAAGACAACCAGCTTTGGCCCAACCAGTTCGTGAATATCAACCTTCTGCTGGAAACGCGCAAGAACAGCACGGTTCTGCCGACCGCTGCCATCCTTCGCGGGCCGCAGGGAACTTTCGTTTACGCGGTGAAACCTGACAAAACTGTGGAGGCGCGACCGGTCACCGTCGCGCTGACGCAGGGGGATATTACGTCGGTGGCCAGTGGGCTCAACCCCGGCGATACGGTCGTAACCGATGGCCAGGACAAGCTGCAAACCGGCAGCAAAATTGAACCGCGCAATGTGAGCCCGAAGACGGGTGCGGGCGGCAGCCAGAGGCGCAGCACCAGGAACCCGGCTTCATGAACCTTGCTTCGTGAGTCCGACTTCCTAAGTCCCGCGTCCTGAGTCGAGCTTATGAGCCAATCATGAGTCCATATTCATGAGTCCATCTAGACTATTCATTCTGCGCCCGGGCGCGACCACTTTGCGGATGGTGGGCGTGCTGCTGGTGGGGTGGGTTGCGTTCATGCAACTGCCGGTCTCGGCGCTTCCTGAAGTCGACTATCCAACCATTCAGGTACTGACGTTTTATCCCGGCGCCGATCCCGAGGTGATGGCGTCTTCGGTGACATCACCGCTGGAGCGACAATTCGGACAGGTCCCCGGGTTGAGCCAGATGACCTCAACGAGCTCGTTTGGTAGCTCCGTGATCACGCTGCAGTTCGGACTTGATCAGAACATCGACGTGGAAGAGCAGCAGGTTCAGGCCGCCATCAATGCGGGTTCTACTTATCTGCCGGCGGATCTTCCGAATCCGCCTGTTTACAACAAAGTGAATCCGGCGGACGCGCCGATTCTTACGCTGGCGATGACGTCAGATTCCCTGCCTCTGTCGAAAGTGGAAGACCTGGCGGATACGGCGCTGGCGCAGAAAATCTCGCAGCTGCCGGGCGTGGGTCTGGTTTCGATCAGCGGCGGGCAGAAGCCGGCGGTGCGGATTCAGGCCAATCCGACCGCGCTGGCTTCGTACGGCTTGAGCCTGGAAGATCTGCGAGCGGCTCTGGTACAGGCCAACGTGGACCAGGCCAAGGGCGTAATCGACGGTTCGCGCCAATCCTACACGATCGGAGCCAACGACCAACTGCTCTCGAGCGCCGATTACAAACCGATTGTGGTGGCGTATCACAGCGGCGCTCCGGTGCGGGTATCGGACCTGGCCAATGTGATCGACGGAACCGAGAATATACGGCTGGCGGCGTGGATGAATCTGACGCCGGCAGTGATCGTCAATATTCAGCGCCAGCCTGGGGCCAACATCATCAGCGTGGTCGACCGGATCAAGAAACTGCTGCCGCAACTGCAGGCGTCGCTGCCCACCGCAGTGAAGGTGCAGATTCTTACTGACCGGACCACGACCATCCGCGCTTCCGTGAAGGATGTGGAATTTGAGTTGATGCTGACCATCGTGCTGGTGGTGATGGTCATCTTCCTGTTTCTGCGGAATCTGGCCGCCACGGTTATTCCGAGCGTGGCGGTGCCGCTTTCCCTGATCGGCACGTTTGGCGTGATGTATCTGCTGGGCTACAGCCTGAACAACCTGACGCTGATGGCGCTGACCATTTCCACCGGCTTCGTGGTGGATGACGCCATCGTCATGATCGAGAACATCGACCGCTACCTGGAGATGGGAGACCCGCCGCTGGAAGCGGCGTTGAAGGGCTCGGGGCAGATCGGGTTCACCATTGTTTCGCTGACGGTTTCCCTGATCGCCGTGTTGATTCCCTTGTTGTTCATGGGCGACATTGTGGGGCGGCTGTTCCGGGAGTTCGCGGTGACGCTGTCGGTGACCATTCTGGTGTCGGCGGCGGTGTCGTTGAGCCTGACGCCGATGATGTGCGCCAAGTTGTTGAAGCATCGCAAGGAAGGGGAAAAAGGGCGGTTTTACGAGGTTTCCGAAGACTATTTCAACCGCGTGATCGCGTTCTACGGGCGCACCGTGAAGTGGGTGTTGAAGCACCAGACCGCAACTTTGATTGTCACCTTCGCAACCCTGGTGCTCACGCTGTTTCTGTACGTGATTGTCCCGAAGGGATTCTTTCCGGTGCAGGATACGGGCGTGATTCTGGGAGTTTCGGAAGCCCCGGACAGCGTCTCATTTGACGCGCTGGCCCATCGGCAGCAGGAACTGGCAAAGATCATCCTCAACGATAAGGAGGATGTGGACAGCCTGTCTTCGTTCATCGGAGTGGACGGCACCAACACCACGCCGAATGTGGGCCGCATTCAGATCAATCTGAAGTCGCTGGACGAGCGCAAGGACGACGCCTCCACCGTCATCCGAAAGCTGCAACCGCAACTGGCCAAGGTGGAAGGCATCACGCTCTACATGCAGCCGGTACAGGACCTGACTGTAGAAGACCGCGTGAGCCGCACCCAGTTTCAGTACTCAGTGGAGGATGCGGACGCCCAGGAACTTGCGGAGTGGACACAGAAACTGGTGGACAAACTGCATACCCTGCCGGAACTGACCGACGTGGCCACCGATGAACTCAACAACGGCTTGAAAACAAACATCTCGATTGACCGCGATACGGCTTCAAGACTGGGGATCTTCCCACAGGCGATCGACAACACGCTTTATGACGCGTTCGGGCAACGGCAGGTTTCCACGATTTTCACGCAGCTGAACCAGTACCACGTGGTGCTGGAAGTGCTGCCGAGCTTCGCGCAGAATCCGGATTCGCTGAAAGACATTTACATTCGGCCGAGCACGGTGACCGCGAACACGGGAGCCCCAAGCGCCAACGGCGCTTCGGTAACCACGAGCGGAGCGCCTGTCCCGATGACGGCTTTTACGCGCATGCAATCGGGTCCCGCGTCTCTCGCCGTCAATCACCAGGGACAATTTCCGGTGGTGACGCTTTCATTTAACCTGGCGCCCGGCGCCTCGCTGGGAGACGCGACGGTCGCGATTCAGCAGGCGGAGAAAGAGATTCAACTGCCGGCCAGCATGCATACCGCGTTTCAGGGAACTGCGGCGGCGTTCCAGAATTCGCTGGCCAGCGAGCCTTATCTGATCTTGGCCGCGGTGATTACGGTCTACATCGTGCTGGGTGTTTTGTATGAAAGCTACATTCACCCGATTACGATTCTTTCCACTCTGCCGTCGGCGGGCGTGGGCGCGATTCTGGCGTTGCAGATCACGCACAACGATCTGACGGTGGTGGCGTTGATCGGCATCATTCTGCTCATCGGTATTGTCAAGAAGAACGCCATTATGATGATCGACTTCGCGCTCGAAGCTGAGCGCGTGGAACACAAACCGCCGGAAGAAGCGATCTTTCAGGCATGTTTGCTGCGCTTCCGTCCCATCATGATGACGACGATGGCCGCGCTGCTGGGCGGTTTGCCGCTGGCGCTGGGCTCGGGGACGGGGGCCGAGTTGCGCCGTCCGCTAGGCATTACCATCGTGGGCGGCCTGCTGCTCAGCCAGTTACTGACGCTTTACACCACGCCGGTGATCTACCTGTGGTTTGACCGGCTGGCTACGAGATTCTCGCGCTATAAGATCGGGAACGAGATCACTGAGGAACACATGTCTGCGGACTAGGCATGCCGGCTAGACAAGCTGGTTAGACAAGCTTAGTTCGACAAGCTGGTTAGAGTATGAGTATTTCGGCTCCATTTATCCGGCGTCCGATTGGCACGTCGCTGCTGGCGGCGGCGCTGCTGCTGTCAGGGATTCTTGCCTTTAATTTCCTGCCCGTGGCGTCTCTGCCGCGAGTGGATTTCCCGGTGATCGGGGTGGGTGCGGGACTGCCAGGCGCCGATCCGCAGACCATGGCTTCCGCGGTGGCCACGCCCCTGGAGCGGCAATTCGGGCGCATCTCGGGCGTGAACCAGATGACTTCGTCGAGCCAGCTGGGTACGACGGGCATTACGCTGCAATTCGATCTCAACCGCAATATTGACGCCGCAGCCCGCGACGTACAGGCCGCCATTAATGCCGCCAGGAGCCAACTTCCCGCCAACCTGCCTAGCAATCCGACCTATCGTAAGGCGAATCCGGCGGACGCGCCCGTCCTGATTCTCGCGCTGACGTCGGACACCATGACGGTGCCGCAGATGTACGACGCCGCCGATTCCATTCTGGCGCAGAAGCTCGCTCAAGTGGACGGGGTAGGCAAGGGCTTCGTGGGCGGAGCGGCGCAGCCCGCGGTGCGCGCGGAAGTGAATCCAACCCTGCTGAACAAACTGGGCATTGGACTCGACACCGTTCGCAACGCTCTCAACGCCGCAAATGCGAACCGGCCCAAGGGGCAGGTATCCGACAGCACCGTGTCTTACTACTTCACCGACACGGATCAACTGTTCACCGCGGACCAGTACCGGCCACTGATCGTCTCTTACAACAATGGGGCCGCGGTACGGCTGGGAGATGTCGCCGAGGTCGCCGATTCGGTATCGGACACGCGCAACATCGGTCTGGCCAATGGCAAGCCCAGCGTGCTGATCATTGTGTTCCGGCAGCCCGGAGCCAACATCATTGAGACGGTCGACCGGGTGCGGGCTTTGATGCCGTTTCTGCAATCGTCCATTTCTCCCGCGATCCAGCTCACCATTGCGATGGACCGGACGGTGACTGTGCGCGCTTCGGTCAAAGACATCGAGACGACGCTGATCATCTCGGTCATTCTCGTAATCCTGGTGGTGTTCGCGTTTCTGCGGACGGTGCGGGCCACGATTATTCCGAGTATCGCTGTGCCGCTTTCGCTGGTGGGCACATTCGGAGGCATGTATCTGCTGGGCTATAGCCTGGATAATCTGTCGCTCATGGCGCTGGCGATTTCCACCGGATTCGTGGTAGATGACGCCATCGTGGTGCTGGAGAACATTACGCGCTATGTGGAGCACGGCATGGGCGCGGTGCAGGCGGCGTTCAAGGGCGCGGCGGAGATTGGCTTTACCGTGCTTTCCATGAGCTTGTCCCTGGTGGCGGTGTTCATACCGTTGCTCATGATGGGCGGCATTGTGGGCAGGCTTTTCCGCGAGTTTGCGGTCACGCTCAGCATCGCCATCGGAGTTTCGCTGCTGGTTTCGTTGACCACCACGCCCACCATGTGCGCGAAGTTCCTGCGCCCGCCGAAAAACGAAAAACATAATTTTGTCTATCGCGGCAGCGAGTGGTTCTTCGACACCATTCTGAACATCTATCGCCACGCACTGCGGTGGGTGTTGGCGTACGCACCCGTGACCCTGGCGGTGACCATCCTGGTGGCCTGTTTAAGCGTCTATCTCTACATCATCGTGCCCAAGGGCTTCTTCCCGCAGCAGGATACGGGACGCATCATGGGAGGCGTGATGGCCGAGCAGGACATCTCGTTTCAGGGCATGAGCGACAAGATGCAGCGCTACGTCGACATCGTGATGAAGGATCCGGCGGTCGACTCGGTGGTTGGATTTGCCGGCGGGAATACCGCCCTGAACCAGGGCCGTTTCTTTGTGATGCTGAAGCCATTGGAACAGAGAAGCACCTGCCCGGCGCTTCATTTCTGGCAGCGCTGTCCGACTGTCGGAGCGGACGACGTCATCAACCGTCTTCGCGGAAAGCTGGGCGTCGTGCCGGGCGCGACCCTGATTCTGCAATCCGCCCAGGACCTTACGATTGGCGGGCGGTTTGGCAACGCACAGTATCAGTACACGCTGCAGAGCGCGAATCTGGACGATCTGAACAACTGGTCACCCCGCGTGTTGCAGAAGCTGAAGTCTCTGCCGGAATTGCGCGACCAGAATTCGGATCAACAGGATCGCGGCCTGCAGGCCAAGCTGGTGATCGATCGCGATACCGCCAGCCGTCTGGGCATCACTCCGCAAACCTTGGACAATGCCCTCTATGACGCCTTTGGCCAGCGGCAGGTCTCGACCATGTACCGGCCGCTCAATCAGTACCACGTGGTCATGGAGGTGGCACCGCAATTCCAGCAGACTCCCGAGGCTCTGCAGAACATTTACCTGCGTTCGACCGCGGGAACGCCGGTGCCGCTGGCGGCCTTCACGCGCTACGAGCCTTCGAACACGCCTCTGGCCGTGAATCACCAGGGGCAGGTGCCTTCGGTCACGATCTCGTTCAATCTGGCGCCAGGAATTTCGCTGGGCCAGGCTACGCAGGCGATCGAAACCGCACAGCGCGAGATCGGTCTGCCGGCCACGGTCCAGGCCAGTTTTCAGGGCACGGCCGCCGCTTTCCAGGATTCGCTTTCGAGCGAGCCGATGCTGATTCTCACCGCGCTGATCACGGTATATATCGTGCTGGGAATGTTGTATGAAAGCTATATTCACCCCATTACGATTCTCTCGACGCTGCCCTCGGCAGGCGTAGGCGCGCTGCTGGCGCTGCTTTTGACCCACAACGAGCTCAACGTGATTGGGACGATCGGCATTATCCTTCTGATCGGGTTGGTAAAAAAGAACGCCATCATGATGATCGACGTGGCCCTGGAGGTGGAACGGACGCAAGGCAAGAAGCCGGCCGAGGCCATCTATGACGCCTGCATTCTGCGCTTCCGCCCCATCATGATGACGACGATGGCGGCTCTGCTCGGTGGACTGCCGCTGGCTTTGGGCGGGGGAACGGGTTCCGAATTACACCGGCCGCTCGGGATCACGATTGTTGGCGGGCTGATTGTGAGTCAAGCGCTGACCCTGTTTACGACTCCGGTGGTTTATGTGTACCTCGACCGTTTGCGGCTGATGCTGCGCGGCGGCGAAGACCATGCTCTGCCGGGAACCACAGCGCCGGGGGGCCCGCGGCCGAGCCTCGCAAACTGAACGACTACAATGGGAGCAGGATTGCGTCGAATCCCGGAATTCGGCTGACTGATCCTCATTACGACTGCTCAATCCGCGAAAGTGGTCCTGGCCTACGCTGGTCGCCACTGTCGGATGCAACCTGCGTCTGCAAGAGCCGCATCGCAGCATCGGACTGTCAAACGCTTACGGATCGTCAAAACTAGTCAAAATCGCCGCGGGGGAATGGCGTGCCCTGCCGTGATATGGGTAGAATAGGTCTTCTAAAGATGGGCTTTGTCTGAAGAGAAAATCCCAGGAGGAAAGCAGTGGAGCCCGGGGCCTTGCGTGGCCATGGCCGAATTCGCGCCCTGCCCAAAACCAGCCCTTGGAGCCAGCTCTGCAAGCAACTCGGTTTGAGGATGATGCAATCGCCCGGCATACCACGCCAGGCAAACCAGCAGTCAGCTTTTTTCTCTTCGCTTTGAAAAATTTGCCTTAGGAGTCACGGATGCTAAAGAAAGCAACGGCGCTGTTGGTGGTGGGCTTAAGCGCTGCGACATGGACCGGATGTGGGGCCACTTCGAATCACTATGTTTTTGCAACCATACCCGCCACCAATCAGGTTGTTGTTTTCCGGGAGGACCCCAACTCGGGCGTGCTGACCGTACTGGTGAACGGTCCATTCACGACCGGCATAGCACCCGCAGCGATCCTGCTGCATCCTTCCGGAAAGTATCTCTATGTGGCGAACTCGGGAGAGGGCGATGTTTCGCTGTTCTCGATCGCACCTTCCACCGGCGCCCTCACGGAACTGTCGCGAACGCGCACCAAAGGATCAACCCCGGAACTTATGGTCATGGATGCAGCGGGAGGCTTCTTGTACGTAGCAGATCCCATTTCCCAGTACCTCTCAGTTTTCTCGTTTGCTTCCGACGGAACACTCACTGAGCTTTCTACCAACCAACTGGGCATCAGCCCGACCGGCCTGGCGCTGTCGCCTGGCAAATTCGTTTTCATCGGAGGCTCACTGCAGCAGGTGGGACAGCAGGTGGGACAGGTGGAGGTATGGGGACTCAACTCCGGGACGCCGACGACCTTGGTGGGGTTATTCCCAACTGCCGCCAACGCGACTGCGTCCGGTCTCGTGCTCGATTCCACTGGGTCGTATCTTTATGTGGCGAACGGGAATGGCAGCAACTCGATCTCGGAATTCTCGATTGGGTCCGGCGGAATCCTATCGCAGCTCCCCGGTTTCCCGCTTGGTGAACCAACTGGGGCGACGTCTCCGGTCTCGCTTCTCATCGATCCGTCGGGCAAGTATCTCTATGTCGCCAATCAGGGATCCAACAATCTAGGGGCGTATTCGGTTGTTACTGGCGGCGGGTTGACCGTTCTGCAGAACTCACCGTTCGGTACGATCAAGGGGCCTACGTCGCTCGCAGCGGACCCCAATGGCAAGTATCTGATGGTGGGAAGCCAGTCTGGCGGATCCATTGAAGTGTTCCTCCTGGATGGCAGCAATGGTACGCTCGGAGAGGTCGCCAGCTATGCAACGGGCGGGTTCCCTTCATCCATTGCGGTGCTGCAGTAAGCACTTGAGTGGGGCGGGTTGCACCGTTTTAACAAGGCAGTGACAACTCTGGCGCACAGGGTTGTGAGAATGCTCTTGCCGGCGCGCTGCAAGCCGGCACGCACAGGGTCGCGCTCAACGCGTCGAGATCACCCTGTAGTCGGGACATCCTCGAATTGAGACACCCATGAGAATCGCCAGCGCCGCCAGCGCATTTCCCAAGCATTACTACTCCCAGAAGTTTCTGCTGGAGAAACTGCAGGAGTATTGGGGCGAGCGGCTCAAAAACCCGCTCACTCTTGCGCGCTTGCATCGCAACGTGACCGTAGATGGACGCTACCTGGCGCTGCCCGCAGAAGATTACTACAAAATCACGACTTGGGGGCAGGCCAACGACATCTGGATCAAGGTGGCGCAGGAATTGGGAGAGCAGGCGCTGTGCCGTGCCCTGCATTATGCCGGACTCGCGCCTGAGCAGTTGGGGGCACTGTTCTTTACTTCGGTTACAGGCATTTCGAGCCCTTCGATTGACGCGCTGTTGATCAATCGCATGGGGCTGCCGCGCAACATCCGGCGGATGCCGATTTTTGGGCTGGGATGTGTCGCGGGGGCGGCGGGAATTGCGCGTGCGGCGGACTATGTGCGTGCTTATCCTTCGCAGGCGGCGGCGCTGGTCTCGGTGGAACTTTGCTCTTTGACGCTGCAGCGGGACGATATGTCGGTAGCGAATCTGATTTCCTCCGGGCTGTTCGCGGATGGCTCGGCGGCGGTAATTGTTTGCGGCGCCGATATGAACGCCACTGGCCCGGAGATTCTTGCGACGCGATCTGTTTTTTATCCCGACACGGAAGAAATGATGGGCTGGAAAGTTTCCGAAAAGGGCTTCAACATCACGCTTTCGCCTGAAGTGCCGACCTTGATCCGGGAGAATCTGGGGCACGACGTCGACGCATTTCTGGCTGACGAGGGATACAAGCGAAGCGACCTGAACAGTTGGGTGCTGCACACCGGTGGTCCCAAGGTGTTGGAGGCTACGGCCGACGCCCTGGAGTTGCGAAACGGCCAACTGGACGCTTCCTGGGCCTGCCTGCGAAGAGTGGGGAATTTGTCTTCGGCGTCGGTGCTGGTAGTGCTGGAAGATGTGATGAGGAACCGGCGTCCCGAGCCAGGCACGCTCGGCCTGCTCGCTGCCATGGGACCGGGATTCTGTTCTGAGCTTGTGCTTCTGCGGTGGTGAGGTTTCGCGTTTGTTGAAATCTACCGATGTCTTTGTGGTGGGCGGCGGACCGGCCGGATTGGCGGCGGGAATCGCGGCGCGGCAAAGCGGATTGCGCGTGGCGGTTGCGGACGGAGCCCAGGCGCCGATTGACAAGACCTGCGGTGAAGGGCTGATGCCCGATGGATTGCTCGCGCTGCAGGGGCTGGGTATCACGCTGAAGCCTGGGGATGGGTACCCCTTCCGCGGCATCCGGTTTCTCAATTCCAGTTTGTCGGCGGACGCGCTGTTCCCCTCCGGAGGCGTTGGCCTCGCGGTTCGCAGGACAACGCTGCATCGCATTCTGGCAGATCGGGCTGCGGACGCGGGAGTTGAATTCCTTTGGCAGACTCCGGTCACGGGCATTTCGGGGGAAGAAGTTCAGTTGGGAGATCGCACAGTCCGCGCAAGATGGATCGTTGGCGCCGATGGAGTGAATTCCCGCGTGCGCGGCTGGGCGGGACTTTCTTTGCGCACGCGGACCGACTTGCGATACGCCTTTCGCCAGCACTATCGCGTTAGACCGTGGAGCGATCACATGGAAATCTACGCGGAGAGCGCAGTCAGGGTTATGCCACGGCAGTTGGCGATGAAGAAGTCTGCGTGGCTGTGGCCTCGCACGATGCGAAGCTGCGAGTCGAACAGGCTTTGGCGGCGCTTCCCGCACTCAACGCGCGGCTTCGCGGCGCAGAAATCGTCTCGGCCGAACGCGGTGCGGTTACCGCAAACCGCACGCTGAGGCGCGTCTACCGGCGTAACGTCGCGCTGATCGGCGATGCCTCCGGGACCGTGGATGCGATCACCGGACAGGGGCTGGGCCTTTCTTTCAGCCATGCGGTAGCGTTGGCACGGTGCTTTCACTCGGGCAACCTGGGGCCTTATCAGGCCGAGCATCGCCGCCTGGCGTTGCGGCCGCTGTGGATGGCGCGGCTGATGCTGACGCTCGATGGACACCCCAGACTGCAACGGCGGACGCTGCAGGTATTCCGGCAACAGCCCGACATCTTCGCGCGATTGCTGGCCTTGCACGTGGGAGCCCTGTCACCGAAGAACATTGCTCTGGATGGAATTTCGTTGGGATGGGGACTGCTCACTGCATAACATCATGGACGAAACCAAGCGCCGGGCTCAGCGACGGACTCTGCAACGCAATTTGAGCTTGGCAGTTTTTGCCCTGCTGGCGGCGAATACCGTCGCTGCTGCGCAACAGACCACGCTGCAGCTCGATCCCGTGCAAACTACCGTCAAATTCACCTTAGGGGATGTCCTGCACACCGTGCATGGAACTTTCCGGCTGAAACAGGGTACGTTGCAACTCGACCCAGGCACGGCAAAACTCACTGGCGAAATTGTGGTGGACGCGAAGAGCGGGGAAAGTGGGAGCAAGACGCGAGACGGCAAGATGCATCGCGAGGTCCTGGAAAGCGCACAGTACCCGGACATTGTGTTCCGTCCGGACCGCGTGGATGGGGCCGTCAGCCCAAAAGGAAAATCGACAGTGAAGGTTCACGGAATGTTCACCATTCACGGAGTGGACCGTGAAATTGCGGTCCCCGCCGAGGCGGACCTGGCGGAAGATCATTGGACAGCGAGTCTCCATTTCACGATCCCGTATGTGAAATGGGGGATGAAGAATCCGAGCGCATTGTTTCTGCGAGTCGACGATTCGGTGCAGATTGATGTGGTGGCGGCGGGAACTCTGACCCAACCGTAATCAGCGTCTGGCGCGATCGCTAGAAGCCCTGTTGCGGCGTAATGCCTCTTCCCTCCACACACTCATAGGCTCGGCCGGCGGCCAGATTCTTATACTCTTCGGTTCTGCCGCTGGGCCACTGGATGACGACACGCTCGATCAGGTCACGCTTCTCCAGTCCGAACGTAACGGGCAATTCGGACTGCGACAGGTAGCTCGATCCGCTCTTCACCATTCGCGATTGAGCTAAACCACCGCAAAAGATCTGCACAGTTGCGCCGATGGCGTCGCGGTTCGACTTCGTGCCCACCAGGCGGAACCGGATGCTTTTGTTCCCTGCGAGTTGGTCGTTGCGGTATAGATATGCCGGGCCATTATTGGTGGTGAGCAGCAGGTCGAGATCGCCATCGCGGTCGAAATCGGCGCAGGCCAGGCCGCGGCCTACCTTCGGCTGATTGAACGCCCCGCCGAGTTCCGCGGCCACATCGAGGAAGCTGCCTTTGCCGCCGTTCAGAAAAACTTGCGGCGGCTGCGCGTAGCCAACGTTGCCTCGAATGTTACGCACGGTTTCATCGATGTGGCCGTTGGCCACCGCGAGATCGAGCCAGCCATCGAGATTGGCGTCGAGGAAAAGGCAGCCGAAGCCCAGGCTGGACTTGGAAGCCAGACCCACTCCGCTCTTGGCGGCAATATCTTCGAAACTCTTCGCGTTCGCCCGGTAGAGGCCGATCATTTCGTTGTCGAAGTTGGTAATGGCAACACCGGGATGTCCGGAGTTTTCGAAATCGGCCGCATCCACACCCATTCCCGCTCGTGCCTTGCCTTCGTTGCTGAAGGCAAGACCGGCGTCCACGGCCGCATCCTTGAATGTGCCGTTGCGCTGGTTGCGATAAAGCTTGTTGGGCTGGGTATCGTTCGCCACGAGCAAGTCGGGCCATCCGCTGCGATCGTCGTCGAGCATGGCAACTCCCAGCGATTTCGAACTGCTGTCGAAAATTCCGCTGGCGGCGGTGACATCCTCGAAAGTCCCATTGCCGCGATTGTGAAACAGCCAGCAGGTCTCGCCGCGATAGGCCTCCGGAGTGCAATAAGACTTGTGTTTGCCGTCGAGGCTGCAGAAAACATCGTGCTCCGGCGACCACTTGACGTAGTTGCAGACAAAAAGATCGAGCAGGCCGTCGCGATCGTAATCGAACCACAGGGCGGAAGTGCTGAATCCCTCGCGCTTGCCCAGACCGCTGGTGTTGGTCACGTCCACAAATGTGCCCTTGCCAGTGTTGCGAAACAGGCGGTTCTGCCCCACGCAGGTGATGAGAATGTCCGGGAAACCGTCGTTGTTGTAATCGCCGACGGCCACTCCCATGCCGTAGAGTTCGACATCGAGCCCCGCGCGCACAGTGACGTCGGTAAAAGTGCCGTTGCCGTTGTTGTGATAGAGACGCAGGGTCGAGCGCTGTGCCTTGTGGTTGGGCGAGTCGTGGCCGGGCCAGTTCATGCCGTTGATGAGCAGAATGTCCTGCCAGCCGTCGCGATCATAGTCGAGGAACGCGCAGCCGGAACCCAGGGTTTCGGGGAGAAATTTGCCGCCGTAGGCTCCGCTGTTGTGCTGAAAGTGAATTCCAGCATGTGCTGTGACGTCGACAAAACGAAATCCGGGAGCCGCGGCCGGGCCGGCCTGTGCCGAAAGCGCACGGAGGGGCAGCTGCGTGGACGACGCCAGGCCCGCAATTCCCTGCAGAAACGACCTGCGATTCACGGAACGTTCACCAGCCCGGCTCGGATGGCATAAACGACCAATTCTGCGGTCTTGTGAATCCCCAGCGCGTTCATGATGTTGGCACGATGCACGGCGATGGTGTTGGCGCTCAGGTCAAGAACGGCCGCGATCTCTTTGTTCGACTTGCCATCCACAATCATCTGCAGAACTTCCAGCTCGCGCGGAGTCAGGCTGTTGCGCTCTCCCTTCAGCGCAGTGGGCTGTTCCACCTGGGGATCGAAAACCGTTTCTCCCGCGGCCACCTTGCGGATAGCCGATCCCAACTCCAAATCTAGCGCATTCTTGAGGACGTATCCTTTGGCTCCGGCGTCGATGGCTTGCCGCACCCAGGTGTTTTCGCTGTGCATGCTGAGCATCAGAACCGCGATCTCCGGCGAATCCTCGAGGATCCTGCGCGTGGCCTCCAGTCCGTTCATACCGGGCAGAGCACAATCCATCACGACTACTTTCGGATGGAGCTCCCGCGCCAGCTCGATGGCTTTTTCTCCGTCGCCCGCCTCGCCCACGACGGACATGTCGGCCTCGTCTTCGAGCATGCGGCGAAAACCGCGCCGAACCAGGCTGTGATCATCCACCAACAGTACTGTGATCTTCTTTGCCATGAGATTCCGCTTTCTCCCTTGGAACCACCAGATGAACCAGCGTCCCGCCTTCGGCCGGACGCGACAGCACCAGTTGCCCGCCCATCAGTTCCGAGCGCTCGCGCATCGCTACCAGGCCGATGCCTTGCCGCGACAGCCGTTGGGCGAATCCTACGCCGTGATCCTCCACATCCAGTTCAAGGGTAGTGGGCAGAAAACGCAAACGAACCCAAGCCTGTTTCGCGCCCGAATGTCGCGCAACGTTATTCAGTGCTTCCTGCAGTACCCGGTAGATGTGGACTCCCGAACCTCCGTCGACCGCGAAGGGCTCGCCTCTCTTCTCATAGGATATGGCAATTCCAGTTTGTCTTTCCACGGTGGGGATGTACCAATCGAGCGTACTCTCCAGACCGGCCTCATCGAGCATGACAGGATGCAGCGCCTGCGACAAGCTGCGAACTTTGTCCAGCGTCGATTGTGCGATCTCGCGGACCTCCTGTAAATCAGCCCGCAGCGGCGATCCTTCCGGCACCTGGTTTCCGGCGCGACGCAACATCGATCCAATGGCGGTGAGGATTTGACCGAATTCATCGTGCAGTTCGCGCGAAATGTAGCGCAGCGTCGATTCCTGTGTCGCGATCAGCTTTTGTGCCAGTTCGCTGCGCCGCTCAGACAGTTCGGTTATGCGGGCGAACAAGCGGCGGTTCCAGCGAATCAGAGACAGGCCGGTCAATAAGACCGCGAATAAAGTTGCGGCAAGGAATACATAGACTTGCCGCTGCACACGATCGTAAATCTGTACAATTTGCTGTCCCGCCTGCTCCTCGTTTTCGGTGTTCTGCACCAGCAACCGCGCCACGGCAGTGCTCAGGGCGGCTTGCCGCGACTGCAGAGATAACTGAATCTCCCCACGCGCTTCTTTTTCCCGGCTGGCGCCCGCGAGGTTGAAGACCCGGTCCACCGCATCCCAGAACTGAGTGAGGGAACTTGCCAGAAATGCGCTCTGCTCCGGAGTACGGCTGGCCGCAGCCAGACCGGACTCAATGTGCATGGCATCGTCCAGGTCAGTGCGGATGCGCTGAAACTGCGCGGACCACGCCGTCAGAGGATAAGGCTCGTCATTGCTGGCCATGTCGCGCATAGCCACGGCCAGCACGTTCAGATCGTTCTGGATGCGCAACAACTGCAGCGAATCCTTGCGGTTGCGGTCGACCAACTGGGTCTGCAGCTTGCGCAAACCGGCTACCTGCCATGTAATGTAGGCTGAGTAGGCGAGAACCACGGAAAGCGTGACCAGCAGGCCCACGGCAAGGCCTGGGGTCGGCGAGCGGTCCGGCGGAGACGGGCGGGACACGCCCCGAGCATACATCGGCTGGGCCGGAACTGTCACAACCGAGAGCTGTGACGATGCAGAATAAATGAAGCAAATTTGTTTCAAACGGAGTCAAACAAAAGATTGAGTTCCGCAGAGAAGGATCCTAAGAAACCCGCGAAATCCCAACGACTGAAGGCGGTTCTGCCGGAAGTCTGGAAGCTGATGCGTCCTCGGCGCTGGCTGCTGGCGCTGGGCTTCGTGCTCATGGTGATCAACCGCGTGGCGGCACTGGTGCTACCTTACTCCACCAAGTTTCTGATCGATACGGTTATTAACAAACATCATATTGAGCAGCTGCGTCCGCTGGTCTTGCTCGTGCTCGCGGCCACGCTGATTCAGGGCATGACGTCGTTTTCGCTGACCCAGTTGCTGTCGAAAGCGGCTCAACGACTTATCGCCGACCTGCGGCAGCAAGTGCAAGCGCACATTTCGCGTCTGCCGGTTGCTTTCTACGACAGCAACAAAACCGGGAATCTGGTTTCGCGCATCATGAATGATGTTGAAGGGGTGCGCAATTTGCTGGGCCCGGGTTTGGTCGACTTCGCCGGTGGAGTTCTCACCTCCGGAATTGCGCTGGTCTTGCTCTTTCGCACCAGTTCGCAGATGACGCTCATCGCCGTCGGCTCGCTGCTCTGTTTCGCGATCGCGCTGAACAAGGCATTCGCGACCATCCGGCCCATCTTTCGCGAACGCGGACAGATCAACGCCGAGGTTACCGGCAGGCTGACGGAGTCGTTGGGCGGTGTGCGTGTGATCAAGGGCTACCACGCAGAAGATCGGGAAGAGTCGATTTTTGCCCAAGGTGTCCGCCGTCTGCTGGATAACGTCATGCGCACTCTCACCGCTACATCGGTGATGAGCCTGTCGGCCAGCGTGCTGCTGGGGGGCGTGGGCGCGGTCACGATGTACGTGGGAGCGCATCAGATCGCGGCCGGCACTCTGACCGTCGGCGGCTTCTTCTCCTACACCCTGCTGCTGGGTTTTCTGGTTGCGCCCATCATGCAGATCGTTTCCATCGGAACTCAGCTGACCGAGGCGCTGGCGGGGCTGGAGCGAACGCAGGAGATCATGGGAGAGCGGCCGGAAGATCAGGACCCGAAGCGTTCCGCAGTTCTACGCGACATTGTGGGCACGGTTGAGTTCGACCATGTGAGTTTCAGCTACGACGAAAAGAAGGAAGTCTTGCGCAACATTTCGTTTCGCGCCGAGCCGGGTACGGTCACGGCCTTGGTGGGTTCGTCGGGATCGGGCAAGTCCACAACCATTGGCCTGATTTCTGCCTTCTATGTGCCCACGAAAGGCAAGATCCTGGTGGATGGTGTGGATCTGAGTACCGTGCGTCTCGATTCCTACCGCACGCGGCTGGGCGTCGTGCTGCAGGAATCTTTTCTGTTCGACGGGACGATTCGCGAAAATGTGGCTTTCTCGCGACCCGATGCCAGCGAGCAGGACGTGATGCGCGCCTGCAAGATCGCGCGCGTGGATGAGTTCGCTGAATCTTTTGCCGACAAATACGATACCGTGGTGGGCGAACGAGGCGTGAAGCTCTCGGGCGGGCAGCGCCAGCGAATTTCGATTGCCCGCGCCATTCTTGCCGAGCCGCGCATTTTGATTCTCGATGAGGCAACTTCGAGCCTCGACTCGGAATCGGAGCAGCTGATCCAGGCGGGACTTTCCTATCTCATGCAAGGCCGCACGACGTTCGTGATTGCACACCGCCTCTCAACCATCCGCCGGGCCGACCAGATTCTGGTGATGGAGCAGGGACAGATCGTGGAGCGCGGTACGCACGAGCAACTCTACGCCGCGCAGGGCCGCTATTACGATCTCTATACCAGGCAGCAAGGCGTGGAGCAAAACTTGTTTTTGGCGCCGGGCGAGGGAGACAGCGCGGGGGTGGATGAGAACGGCAATTCCCTGGTAGGACGCAACGGCGGCGGGAAGCCTGCCGATGCGCTGGGCGTGCTGCGAGGAGAGATTCGCTAGACCTTATGGCCAGTGCTCCAGGAAATCCTCCCGTGAATGGTGCGGTCCGCACCGACAATCTCTGCCGCCATTACCGCATGGGCGAAACGCTGATCCGCGCAGTGGATGGTGTTTCTCTCGAAGTGCGTTCAGGAGAATTCGTTGCTCTGCTGGGAAGCTCGGGTTCAGGGAAGTCTTCCGTATTGAATCTTATTGCTGGTCTCGATCGTCCGACCTCGGGAAGTGTTGTTGTTCAAGACATGGATCTGGCGCGGCTTTCGCGCGAAGAACTCGCCAAGTACCGGCTGCACGTGGTGGGAATGGTTTTCCAGTCATTCAACCTGATCGCCAGCATGACCCTGGTGGAAAATGTGGAACTGCCATTGCGTTTCGCGGAAGTGGATCGCAGCCAGCGCGAAGGTCTGGCTCGGGACGCGCTGGAGCGGGTGGGGCTGAAGGCACGC
>VFSW01003569.1_pt1 | contig 23326 bp, 13 predicted proteins | sample 5358111 | NCBI WGS metagenome assembly VFSW01 (sample SAMN11554181, study PRJNA540505) | mine drainage metagenome | isolation source: sediment from site ElyBrook_90M | place: USA: Ely Copper Mine, Vershire, VT | collected 2017
GGGTAATGAAATAGAATAAATATTCTATAGCTACCGGTATGAATATCCTGATTTTTCTCAACTTCACATATTCACAATAATTATTTGTGAATAATTTCCACCGTGGGGTATCAAGGCAGCTAAATAATATGTAGTTTTGTGCATCCAAATTGCAAATCCCAACGCGTATGAATCTGAAGCTTAAGGTATGGAGACAAAAAAACGCCGCTGATAAAGGGAAGTTTGTAACCTACCCTGTGCAGAATATCTCAACCGACATGTCGTTCCTCGAAATGTTCGATGTGCTGAACGAAGAACTGATAAGTAAAGGGGAAGAACCTATTGCTTTCGACCACGACTGCCGCGAAGGCATCTGCGGTATGTGCAGCATGTATATAAACGGAAGGCCGCATGGTCCTTTGAAAGGCACTACCGCATGTCAGCTGCACATGCGCTACTTTAAAGACGGGCAAACCATAACCATAGAACCCTGGAGAGCCAAAGCCTTTCCTGTAATTAAAGATCTGGTGGTTGACCGTAGCTCCTTCGACCGCATTCAGCGTGCAGGCGGGTTCGTTTCGGTAAATACCGGCAGCGCCCCCGATGCCAATTCCATACCTGTTGCAAAAAATATAGCCGATGCAGCTTTCGATGCCGCCGCCTGCATAGGCTGCGGCGCTTGTGTGGCAGCCTGCAAAAATGGCTCGGCCATGCTGTTTGTTTCGGCTAAAGTAGCCCAGCTGAACATGCTGCCGCAAGGCAAGCCCGAGCGCAAACGCCGCGCCCTTGCCATGGTTAAGGCAATGGATGAGGAAGGCTTTGGAAACTGCACCAACACCAGCGCCTGCGAAGCCGAGTGCCCCAAGAACATTTCGGTAGAAAATATCGCCCGCCTCAATAAAGACTACATCCTCGGCTTATTCTGTTAATTGCACTTGCCGCAAATTATCGCTTGCCGGCTGAAAGGCCGCCGTTAAACGTAAGCTGCTGAAAGATTATTCCGTAATGAGCGCCACTGCATGCGCGCTTATACCTTCCCCGCGCCCCACATAGCCCATTTGCTCATTGGTGGTGGCTTTTATCGAAACACATCCTTCGCTGATATGCATCAGCCCGGCGAGGGTTTTTTTCATGGCGGCTGCGTAAGGCATTATTTTTGGGCTCTCGAGTATAATCGTAGCGTCAATATTGCCAATTGAATAATGCGCCTCATTGAGGAGAGCGGTTACCCTGCCCAGCAGAATCTTGCTGTCAATATTTTTAAATTCGGGAGAGGTGTTTGGGAAGTGTGTGCCAATATCACCCATGGCGGCCGCTCCGAGCAGGGCGTCGCAGATGGCGTGTATCAGCACATCGGCATCGGAATGGCCTACTGCGCCGTATTGGGAGTCTATCTTTACTCCGCCAAGAAAAAGCGGTTTGCCTTTTTCCAGCCTGTGTACGTCAAAACCGAAGCCGATGCGGTATCTCATTTATTCATTTTATTTAGCGGCGGAGATACAAACCGAATGGAGCATTCAGGCAAATGCAGCATGGAGCCTTATGGCTGTCTTTATTGCGGAGTATCGCCATCATTTGCGTTGTCGGCATCTTTTGAGCCTGGTTTGGCTTTATCGAAAGCGAAACCGAGCGTTATCCTCAATGTATTCTGAAGCGGATTGTTCGGACTAATAGGTAACAGGTACGCCACGTCAATATTCAGCACATTGAGTTTGAACCCCGCACCCATGGTAATATATTGGCGCCCGCCTTTATATTGGTTTTCATAAAAAAATCCGGTTCGAAATGCAAATTGATTATCATACCAGTATTCTATTCCCCCGCATATATCTATTTCATTCAATTCCTCGGTAAGGCCTCCCGGGGCATCGTAAAAGCTTTGTATGATGCCGTCGGTTACACTCACATTGGGGTTCATGCCTTCCGCTATAATCGGTTGTCCGTTTTTAAGCGAATCGCTTCCGTTTATTTTGCTTAGCAGGTAATACGGCGGAGTAGGAACAAGCAGTTTATTGAAATCGACCATGATTGACAGCTTGTTGTATTCGTCGAGGTTCATGGTGAGGGAAGGACCGATGCGCAGGTTCATAGGCAGAAAATCGGCAATGCCGTCGTTAGAGTAACTTATTTTGGGTCCCAGGTTTGATATGTCAGCTCCTGCCCTGAATTCACACTTTTTACCTGCAAGTTCAAGGTCTTTGGTGTGGTAATAGGTTGAAAGGTCAACCGCAAAGGATTGCCCGGGGCGCGTATATAAGCCTGCCACGGCGCTGGCCCCGGTGAGGTTGGAATATATATACCGGCCTGTCATGGCGCCAGACCACTGGTCGCCCAGCTGCCGGGCATAGCTGAAGTCTATAGCGAACTCGTTGGGGTTAAAGGTGCCTGTCTGTATGCCGTTGTTGTCGGTGAATTCAATATTGCCCAATGAGAAATAGCGGAGCGAGCCGCCGAAGGTTTGTCCCTTGGATAGCTTATAGAACCATGAAAGGTACGATAAATTGATATCGGGAACCAGATAGCGCAGCCAGGGGGCGTAGGATACCGAAAAGCCCATTTGCTGGTCAATAAAGGCAAGCTCCGACGGGTTCCAGAAGGTTGCATTTACATCAGGTGCCTGGGCAACGCCGGCATCGCCCAGCCCGCCCTGCCGGGCATCGGGCCCAATGCTCAAAAATGGTACCGCCGTGGTGATGACATTATCTATTTTGGAAATGTTCTGACCGAGTACGTTGTTGTTTTGAGCCTTCAGGGCATTGGCACCGAGGACAAATAGCACGATTTGCCCAAGGCACAGGTATCGCAGGTTGTGAAATTTCATAGCAATCATCGAACTTTAACGGAAGTACAGGAACATTATTGCGTCGGGTGTTTTATTCAATGGGGTGGCAAAGATAGGAAATGGTTATAAGATGACAAGTTTCTGGTATGTATCGGCTACCTTGCCTTCGTTGGTTCTTACAAGCACATGATAGATATAAACACCATTGGCAATTTTATCGCCGAACTGGTCGCGCCCGTCCCATGGTATGGGCGGTGAGCGGAAGCTGTCTGTTTTTATGGTGGTTAATATATTCCTTACCAGCTTGCCTGCTACGGTGAATATCTGTATCTGAACATCCAACAGGTCGCATACCTGGTTTATCTCAAAATAGAAATCGGTATGGGTGGTAAAGGGGTTTGGGTAATTTAGTACATGCTGCAACTGAAGATTAGACTGCTGTTCAACATTAAACTCCGTGCTTGCTTGGGTGGATGCGTTGAAAACGTTCCACACCCTTAGGCTTACCGTATGGGTGCCTGAACTTAAAGACGAGAACGGAAAGGCAATGATTCCCCTCTGGTAGCTGTTCAGCGCCGGCTGAAAGGAGTTGGTTAGGTCGTAAGTGTTCTGCGTATTGTTATCAAGTACGGCGGTTATATTGTGCCCTATGCCGTTGCCGGTGGTGTTTATGCCATTGCTGTCAAATACAAGTGCATACAGTTCAGGATTCTGGTTGGTCATGCCGCCATAGGCAAAGTTGCTGTCGTTCATATACAGCCTTACCTGTGGTCCCTTATTGCTGATAAATACATTTGACTTGCTGCCGCCCACCACAATTTTCTGGTCGTTGCCGGTGGCATCGGTAGTGCCGTTTTCGGCGTAATAGCTAATTTTGCCGAACCCGTAATTGTAGTTTATATCTTTCGGTATTACATAGGAAAAGGAGAATTTACCCTTGTTTATTGATATAAGCCCCTTATTCAATATGCTGTTTTGCAGGTCAAAATGAAAATGCACGTTGCCTGTGGGGTTGGGGTTGCTGTCGGTAACCAGATGATTGGGCTTGTCATAGGTGGTCGGATACAGCAGCCCGTTAAAATTGTTGTCGGGGTTGCCGGAGGTATCGCCCACATAACCGGTAACGGTTACCTTCGAAAACGCTTTTAATGTATCGGAAGCAGTTGTGGTAACGGCGGTGGTATATACCCTTTCTTTAGGGTAGGCGAGCCTTACCGCAGGGTCGCCCAGCAGGGTGAACATGGTTTGCGAACTTGGTCCGGCAAGGTTCTTGGAGTTCATGAACAGGTCGCCTATGCGCGGCAGGCTGCCGTCGGGGTTGGGGGAATACAGAAGCTGGTAAAAATCGCTGTTGATAACATAATTGTCGCCCGAATAAGTTTCGCGGGTGGTGGTCATAAGGGCAATATTGCCGCCGGTAGACAACAGTACACATAACTGCCCCGCCGACAACTGGGAGGGATTATCGTATGGTGCAAAAGAACATGATGCCGTAACAAAAAGCGAGAGCGCCGATATATTGGTCCAGGAGTTAATATCGCTGAAACCGAGCACCCGTTCTCCGGCCAGTCCCAGCGGGCCGCCATGCCCTGTATAGTTTATAATCAGGCAGCCATCGTTCATTTGCTGGTTTATGGCTGCGTTTACTTCGGGATACCTGGGTCCGCCCGGGGTTTGAATCTCCTGATACGCATCGAGGTAAATTTTATTCACATTTATGTTTTTATAGTTGGCATTAACGTATTGGGCCAGCTGGTCGGCGCCCAGATTGCTGCCATATCCTTCGTGCAGTCCCCCGTCGCCGTCGCAGGCAATAAAGCATATAGTATTTCTCCAATTACCCAAGTTGTATTGCGCCTGCTGGTTGCAGCACGAAAATCCGGCATTGGCAGGTGCGCCCGAACTGGTTTCGTAACCGGTTACCTTATTTACGAGTGTTTGGGCTTCAGATGCCGTATTGGCGGGCATGCGTCCTACGCCCAGCTGCAGGCTGTAGCCGTTGGACAGTACGCCCTGATTGCTGTCAAGCACGGCAAAATAGTCGTCAGACACAAAGGAAGCCGTGGGATCGAAGGGATCTGGTATCGAAGGATATTCAATATCTTCATAGCATACCACATAATTCGTGTTATTTGAAAGCCGGTGTTTGGGGTCGTACGAACCGCCTCCTAACAGAACAAGGTACTTGGGTTGCTGGCTGTACTGCCCTCCTGCACGTGTCCAGAACATACGCATAAAATCTCGTATGGCGGTGGGGTCCTGGCTGCCCGATGAAAATTCGTTGTACACTTGTGTGGTGCTTGCAACGTTCACATTCAGGTTATCGTGGCTGCGGTGGAAGCTGGCAAGCTGCTGCGCCTGTGTCATGAATCCGGGATAGCTGACTATTACGAGGTCTGCCTGCAGCATTCCATGAAGGTCCTGGTTCGGTACCTGGCCAAGATACTTTGCCGAATCGAATGCTGTGTTGCCTGTAAAGCTAATAAACTGCCGCAGTGAGTTGGTTTGCAAGGCATACTGAAAGTATCCTGAATTATGTGTGAGCGGTACGGAGTCTACCTGTTGCGGGTTGGTAACATCCCATACCGTTAACTGCGGTTCAGCGGAGCTGATTGTAAAAAGCGCCGATTTGCCGGCTCCGGTGGAGTTCACATCCCTGTATTCCAGTTCTCCTCCGTTCATTGTCAGGTGCCTTCTTACATTCAGTTCCAGATAGTAGAGCCAGCCTTCGGCGCCTGCGGTAAGCTTGGTAACCGTAACGGTAATGGCTGGGCTGGTGGCCGTGAAGTTGCAAACCCCTGTACCCCATTGCGCGTATTCGCAATAATAGCAGCCGGTGGGCACGCTGCTCACCGAAATGTTGGCGCTGGCCGAAAAGGCACTCACCGAATAATTGCTCGTGTTGTCGTACCGCGAAGCCACAGCGGCGGTAACCGATGCGGCTGACGGGGTAACCAGATTTGGGAAGGAGAAGGTAAAATTATAGGAGGTGGTAGCCCCGAAGTATTCACCCACCCAGGCGCTGCCCGACTGTATCAGATTTGTTGCATCAAGCTCGTGGTAAGCATAGTCGTCGTAAGTTGTTACAGTGTCGGCGGGGATGCCTGCATACAGGGGTTCTGCAGTTATCCTTTTGCCGGCAACAGGTCCCACGGTAATAAAATAGAAGGTTGTATCGGAGTATAGGTTAACCTTATGCTGATACTTTTTTGCGGCGCTGTTGTATGTCCATTGCGTGGGGCCCTGTCCGTAAAACAGAACATAATCGTTTTTGCCGAATGAGATATCGTTCTGCCCTTTTACATATATGGCATTCTCCAGCAGGTCGTCTGCCCTTGCCGAATCGTTGGCTTCCGGAAGCATATAACCGCCGTTTCCGAAAAGGCGGATATTGGCAGGCACAAGTGCGTTCATATTGAACCCCATTCTTTTAAAGAAATTGTAATCGAGTTTGTACACCCCGTCGGCGGTAACGCCTATTTTATACCATTTGCCTGTAGCCAGAACAGAATTTGCGGCAAAGCCTGCGGAGCGCGAACGTTTCATTGCTTTTGCCTGTTCAGGCAGCCGCGATTGCTTTATTTGAAGTGTAAAGGAAACAAGTTTTTCGTACCCCGCACCTCCACTTTTTTTTCTTACCGGCATTATTTGCAGGTATGTATAGTGCTTTCCGCGAATGGCTCCGTCGAAGGTGGTGGGTATAATATCGTTCCCTATGGCAGGGCCTGATCCGAGCAATTCAGCCTCATTGGAAGTAACAGGTTCATACTCCGGTTTAACAATTGTCACCGTGGCATGATTCATGCCGGGGTTCAGGCTTATGCGCTGGGCATACAAAGGCAGTCCGTGGTACTTCGGGTCATACAGGGCGCCGCTGAAATTAAGGAACTCCATCACCGGGCCATCGTCGGTATATTTTTCACGCAGGGGGCTGTTCCATTTCAGGACTATTGTTCCGGGCGGGTTTGCCTGTTTCACCTGTCCGCCCGGCGGATTTACGGGCTCGGTGGCAGGGGTTGGCGCCTGCTGCTGATTTATGGCGGGCTTTATAACATTCTGCGGCTGAAGATTCTTTTCCGGCGCTTTGGGGCTTACAGCTTTGGCTTTTGTATTGTTGTTCACCGGCTGCTGCCCGTAGAGGCTGCCGGAGGAGCTAAGAAATAATACAGGGAACAATACCTGAATGGCGGAAATAGCAAGCCATCCCTTATAGTTCTTAGGCTTTGCAAGCAAATCAATATTTACTTTTGAAGTCAAAATAGGTTTCACCTGATGTGTGGTAATTCAGTAAATACAAAGGTAAAACTTATACAATCGGCATTGTGGAATTGGGGTAACTCATAGAAGAACAGAAATGAATAGAAATTATTGTGTTGTTCAGAAATATTTTAACTCGGCAGGATTCCTATATCCTGATGCCGATTAAGCAAACGTCGTCGGTTTGTTCCATATCTCCCTTCCATTTCTCAAATTGATTTTCCAGTTCTGCCTTTTGCTCATTCAAAGGCTTGAGGGTAATTGCGGCAAGGAGTTCGAGGAGTTGTTTGTACTTAAACTTTTTACCCTTTGGTCCGCCGAACTGGTCGGCCAGTCCGTCAGAGAACATGTAAAGAAGCCCACCTCCTTGTTCCGGCAAGGGATTTACGGGTATGGAATAGGTTGTAAAAGGCTGATCTTGGTTCGGTGAAGCCCCTACCGGCATTTTATCGTATGGCAACTCGTTTAATTGCCCGTTTCTGATTATTACCGGCACATTATATGCTGCGCTGTATTGCACCTGGGTTGCAGAGCCGTTCCTTACCGTAAACTTTACCAGTGCCCCGTCCATTCCATCCTGTTGACCTTCCATGTTTTCAACTAATTTTTTACGCACATGGTCCATGATTAATCCCGGCTGGTTCAGCCCTTTTTCTGTAATGGCTTCATTTAATAAGGAAATGTTAAGCAGGCTCATAAAAGCGCCGGGGACTCCGTGCCCGGTACTGTCGCCTAAGGCGAGGTAAAAGCAGCCATCTTTTGCGGTTGCCCAATAAAAATCTCCGCTTACTATATCTTTGGGCTTATAAAGAACAAAATATTCGGGCAGGTGCTGGGATAAAAGCTTATCGGAGGCGAGAAGCGCATTTTGTATGCGTTTGGCATAATTAATCGAGTCAAGAATTTCCTTTTGTTTCCCTTCTACCAAGGCTTTTTGATTTTCAACAATGGCCTTCTGCTCTTCTACTTCTCTTTTTTGATTGGTAATGATGATATTGTCTTTATGTTTTTGCCTGTAGCTTTTGAAGATGAAAAAGGCGAAAGCAAATGTGAAAGTGAAACCGGCAATGAGGCTGTTGCGGATAATCGTCTGCTTCTTCAGGTTCTGTTCCGCCAATATATCTTTCTTCTCCTGTTCATGGCTCACGGAATCTTGCTCCTGCTTAAATTTGAATGTCACTTCCTTGCGAGTCAGGGCTTTGTCTTTTTCAATATTAAAGAGGGTGTCCTTCAGATCACCGGCTCTTTTATACCAATAAAGCGATTCTTTATACTGGTGGGTGGTGTCGTACATTTGAGAAATACTTTCTTCAATTTCCAGTAAAGTGTGTTGATCGCCTATACGGCATTCGATATTATATGCAGTATCCAGGCATTGTTTTGCTTTAGAATATTTTCCGGTTTTAAGATACAACCTGCCCAGACTGTTGAGCGTAATTGCCTGCCCCGATCCGTCTCCCGCCTGTTCCTCAATTGTGAGGGCCTTGTAAAATAATGGCAATGCCGAGGAGTATGCCCCATGCTTTTCGTACAATATCCCAAGATTAACCAGCGATCCCGACTCAATTGACTTGTCGTGCAAATCTTCCGAGAGCTTTAAGGCTTTCTGATAGTATTCCAATGCCTTGTCATAATTATGCTCATAATCAAAGGAAGTTCCGATATTTCCAATTTCAGTTGCTTCCCGAACTTTATCGCCCAGTTCCTCATCAATCTTCAAAGCCTTAAAAAAATAATCAAGGGCTAGTGGATAATTCTTCTGGTCATTGTATAACAGCCCTATGTTGCCCAAGTCGGTAGATTCCTGTATTTTATCTCCAATTACAGCCGCAATTTTTAAAGATTGGAGATTTGCCTCCAGTGATTTGATATAATTACCCTGCAAGTAATAAACAATTGCTATATTGCCTATTATTCTTGCGCTGTCATTTTTATTCCCATACATTCCGCACATGGCTAAGCTTTTGCCATAAAACTCAAGCGACCTGGTATAATTGCCCTCTGCCTGATATGAAAGGGCAATGTTTCCGGTAGTGCCCATGGTGTATTCTTCTAAGCCATTTTTTTCAGCCAATTCCAATGATTTATTGAAATAATCAAGCGCCTTTTTGATGTCGCCCAGCAAATAGCATGCGGTTCCGATATTGTTGCAGGCCTTTGCCATTCCTTTTACCCAATTTAATTTTGAAGCCAATTTATAAGCTTTTTGGGCAAAAGCAACTGCGGAGTCCGGTTTACGATACTGAACCCAAACCGCAAGCTTATTAAAATTCTTCACCCTGTTGGTGTCGTCTTTTTCTGTTTTCAAAAGGGAATAAAGAGAGTCTATCTTCTTTGTTTGGGCATCGGCAGATATGGCAATCAAAGCCATTTGGGCAATCAGCAGCGTATATTTTATACTGAATTTCATCAGGATAAAGATATATAAAAAGCCCATACCGCATTATGACTTGGATGCGATATGGGCAGTATTAATGAGCGCTTTGCCGTTTGCCGGCGAAACTTTTTGGGCTTAATACATGTGCAGGCCTCCGTTTACAGCCATATTTGCGCCGGTAATATAGGCGCCGAGGTCGGATGCGAGGTACGATACCATATTGGCAATTTCTTCGGGGGAGCCAAAGCGCCCAACAGGCACCTGGGCTACAATCTTCTCCCTTATTTCTTCCTTTATTGCCATTACCATGGATGTGCCTATATAGCCCGGCGAAATGCAGTTTACCGTTATGCCTTTTTTCGCCACTTCCAGAGCCAGCGACTTGGCAAAGCCATACATGGCGCTTTTTGCCGATGAGTAGTTGGTTTGTCCGTAGGCTCCTTTCTGTCCGTTCACCGATGAAATGTTTATGATCCTGCCCCAGCCCTTGGCAATCATGCCCTCAATAACCAGGCGCGAGCAATTGAATACGCTGTTCAGGTTGGTGTTTATAACGTCATACCATTGCTGTTCGGTCATTTTATGCAGGGGTGCGTCGCGGGTAATGCCTGCATTATTAACAAGAATGTCCACCTGACCAATTTCGGAATTTATCTTTTTAAACATATCGGCGCAGGAAGCGAAGTTGGTTACATCGCCGTCGGCAATATGCACGTCATAGCCTTCTTTGCGCAAATCGTCTCTCCATTTTTCGGCATCGGCTGTAGGTACCACTTTTGAGTAATAATTGGCTACGGCTTTATATCCGTCTTTTGCAAGGCGTTTGCACATTACTGTTCCTATTCCGCCGGTTCCGCCGGTTACGAGAGCCACTTTGTTTGCCATAAATTTTGTTTGTTTTTTTGTGATGTTTGTATTTAGTATATTCCGAAGGGCAATGTAGGTGCAAATTATTTTTGTCCGTTCAGGGTGCAGTTCACCTTCACATATCTGCCGGGTGCGTCTTCTATCACTTTATATTTGGCGTTGCCTGCTTTTGCCGGCGGGGTTGTTTCCTTGCCCGATTTTTCTTTCAGCCACTTGTACCAATAGGTCCACCAGCTTCCTTCCTGCGGGTTGGCAGTCTGTTTCCAGTGTTCAAATCCCTTACCCAGTTCTCCGTTTATATGGTACCCGTATTTTTTCTTTGCCGGCGGATTAACAATACCCATTACATGGCCGGAGCCGCCCAGCACATATTCAACGGGTCCGCTTACCAGTTCGGTGGTGGTAAAGGCGGTTTGGGGCGGAGATATATGGTCTTCATTGGTACCTACCACGAAGGCGGGTATTTCTATCTTTCCTATGTCGATAGGCGTATTGCAGATGTGCAGGGCATTTTTACGGCTTAATTTATTTTCCCAAATCATCTGGCGCAGGTAAAAGCCGTACATCTTGCCGGGCAGGTTGGTGCTGTCGCCGTTCCAGTAGAGAATGTCGAAGGGGGCCGGTTTTTTACCTTTCAGGTAGCTGTTGGCCACATAGTTCCATATCAGGTCGTTGGAGCGCAACAGGTTAAAGGCGTTTCCAAGCAGCGGTCCCCGCAGCATATTTTCTTTTTTCAGCTCCCCTTCCTCCAGTTTCTTTATAAGTGTTTCATCTATCAGGTCGCCCATGGGGCCTATGTCCGAAAAGTCAACCATTGAAGACATAAGGGTGGCGGAGCAGAAGGGAACGTTTTTGCGGCTGTATGCAACGGCAAGGGCAATGCTAAGCAGGGTTCCGCCGAGGCAATATCCTACGGCATGAATCTTTTTTGCTTTTGATACCTCCTGAATAATCTCTGCGGCTTTAAGCGCTGCCATGTCCACATACTCCTCGAAGCCGAAACGCCCCAAATCGGGTGTCGTGGGGTTTCGCCATGAAATAAGGTAGGTGGTAAAACCCTGGTCAACAAGATGCTTTACAAATGAGTTTTCGGGCTTCAGGTCAAGTATATAAAATTTGTTTATCCACGGGGGCAGCACCAGTATGGGTGTTTCATACACCGTTTTGGTTGTTGGTTTATATTGTATCAGCTGCATCAGGTCGTTTTCATAAATGACGCTGCCCGCTGTGGTGGCAAGGTTTTTGCCCAGTTCAAATGCCGAGGTGTCGGTTTGTGTTATTTTGCCTGCAACCACATCTTCCAGAAAGTTTTTCACTCCGTCGCTTATGCTCTGCCCTTTGGTTTCCTGCGCCAGTTTGAGCGCTTCGGGGTTGGTGGCAAGGAAGTTGGCGGGCGATATGGCGTCAATGTACTGCCGCGTGTAGAAGCTTAGTTTCTTTTTTGCCTTTTCGTTTATGTCTGCCGAGCTAACTGCGTTGTTCAGCACTTCTGAAATAAGCAGGTAGCTTTGTTTCATGAAGTCGAAATAAGGAATTTCGTTCCATTCGGCTGCTTTAAAGCGTTTGTCGTCGGGGGCCGGAGCTATTACGGGTGCGCTGCCGTTGCCATTGGAGCGGTCCATCATGCTTTTCCAAAGTTCCTGCTGTTTGCGTATATAGTCGGCAAACATACCTTGTATTTTCGCTACGCTCTCTTTGCTGGAGGCTATTTCGGAAAAGAGGTTGGAATACTCAATGGCCATTTCTATATTATCGCTAAGTGTTTCAGGTGCATTTTTTATGCTGTCCTGCATTACTTTTTGCGATGCCGAGGTAAACAATTCGCTAAAATTTCCGGCCGGGTGATTGGTATCCATGCTTGCTGCGTATTTATTATTGTTGATCGCTTATTTGGTTCCAAAATTATGAAAATTACCATTGCCGGGTCCTGCTCTGCAAGCGGGTGTCGGGTAAAATGCTGCCTGCGGATGTGAAGTTTTGATTTAAACGTACGGGGCAGCCCCAATCCTCAATGAACCGGTTATCAGGCTTTTTCGGTATGCGGCTCTTTCCACCAGTCCGATGCCCATCGGGTAAAGTTATCAAGCCCTTTGCTTTGAATCTGGAACAAGGCATCCACCTGTTTGTTGATGTTATCGCCGAATGTTCTGTTAAAGTTCAGCGCCAGGTTGGTGTGTTTGTTGTAAAAGTTAAGTATCTCTTTGGTGTTGTTCAGGGTCATCTCCTTTGTGGCTTCAAAGTTTTCGTGGATAAGGTCCAGAAATTTGTCGGCATTGCCGGGCTGCCCTTCTTTAACAAGCTCTACCAGCTTCGAATTGTAGTCAACTGTATTTTCCATTTGCCGCGTATAGCAGTTAATCACCGCATCAAAGGTATCTTCGGCAAGTTCGGTCGATTTTGCGAAAGTATCTTTAATGGAGCCTATCGTAGATTTATCAACCCCGTGCAGGTTCAGTTTCTCATTTGTTTCTCTGAACATCTTGGAATTGGTATCAATGGCGGTTTCCATCTGCTTCATCGTTTGCCCGATGATTTCGCGGATGGCTTCCTTTGATTTGCCGGCATAGCCGTTGATGTTATTCTTTATCTTTTCGGCTTTGGAGCCTGTGTTCGTTGCCATGACTTTTAAAAAAAATTAGTGATTGGGAATTAGTGTTCTGATATTGTAAAAAAAACTATTCAGTCCAGTTTTTCCACCATTCGGTTAGCAGGTTGGTGGCAAAAAAAGTGTCGAGGTTCTTCTTTTGCAGTTCAAACATGGCCGCTATCTGCGAGTTGATGGTTTCAGCAAAATTCTTGTTAAAGTTCAGGGCCATGTTCAAATGGCTGTTGTAAACGGATACCAGCTTTTCAAGGTTGTTCATGGATAGTTCGGTAGATTGGTTAAAGTTGTCCCTTACCAGCTCCACCAGTTTGTTCAGCCCTTCATTGCTGCTCAAGTCTTCATTGTTTAGTATCTCAATGAATTTTGTGGTAAAATCAATGGAGAGATCCAGGCGCCTGGTGTGTGAGTCAATGATAGAGTCAATGGCATCTTCCGACAGCTTGGTGCCTTTGCCGAGTGAATTCTTTATTGAGTTGATAATGGAGGGATCCAGTTCTTTTTCATAGAGCATTTTGCTTATGGAATCGAATGTTTTCCTGTTGGCTTCCAGTGCCGAATCAAATTGTTTCGAATTCGATTCAATCACGGTTTTAATGTTCTCTCTTGAGTTTTTCGAAACCGTGTCTATCCTCTTTTTCAGGGTTTCCGCCTGCTTGCTTATTTGCGTTTTCATGGTGGCTTTAATTATTTAAGATTATCCTGTAACAGCTTATCCGTTCTTTTTGGCTTTTCCGCGTTCAGCCTGATTTTTTGAAGCGCCGGTATTGCCGCCTTGGCGGGCTTCACGGTAAACCTCATCGAACCAGTTGGTCCAGAATTTTATATTGTTGTTTGTAACAATATCCAGTTCGGCAAAAATTTCATCAAGCATCTTTTTGCCTGTTTGAGTCGAGAAGTTGGCATCTTTTGTATAATTCTCGAAGATAGATTTGATGATCTTTTTGGAAGCCTCAAAGTTTTTTTCCAAATCGTTTTGCAGTTTTTCCGATACCTCCTTGTTCAGGTTTATAGTTTGTTTAAGGTTTTCGGCAACAAGCAGATTCTTGTTTAATTTAATAAGCTGTTCGGTTTGTTTTGCGTATGTAGCCTGCATCAGCTCGCTAATGTCCTTTATAAATCCCTTATCGGAATCACCGCCGATACGGTCAATGATACTGGCGAACATCTTTTTGGTGATGGCAGACGATTCTTCCATATTTTTTACGAAGATATCTACCGAGTTGTGAAATGAGCCGGCGCCGAATTTTGAATCCTTGCCATGGTGCATCAGTTCATTGGCGCTTTCCATAAATTCGGAGTAGGTGTTGAGCAAAAAGTGAACCTGCTTTTCGTATAGTTCCGACATAGATTTGCCTGCATCCTTGAACCACTTGTTGGTTGCCTGAAGGGTGTGCTCCATGCCTTCTTTAATAAATCCTGAAGGATGCGAGGTTTTGTCGTGGCCGTTCAGATATTGTTTTGAAATTGAATCAAAAATGGCTTTACCCGCATTCAGGCTTGCCTCAAATTGTTGAGCGCTCTTTTCGGCAAAAAGCTTTGCCATTTCGGTGGTTTTTTCGGCAGCCGATTGAAGGTTTTCATTCAGGGCGCCGTTACTTGACTGTTTCATGGGATTGGAGAGTTAAATTGATTTTTTTACGGTTACAAAGTTGGTAGATAAAAGTTAATTGAGGTTTTTTTTAAATTATTTTTAAGTTAAAAAGAGTTAAATCTGTTTAATGCTGAAATTACAGCATGCATTACAAATAATTTTTTACGGGCAGCAAAGGTCTGCTTTTTTTTCGTCAATTGGTCGTTTTTTATCATGGTTTGGTCGCCGAAATCCGGTGTTCGTCTATAAATAACTCATTTTCAAGGTGTAATAACGATATGATTCTTATCACCTTTATACCATTACGGATGATGCGGGAGCAGGTAAGGGCAGCCTTCAGGACAGGGTGAACCGGATGGCAAGCCCGCCGTCCATAGTGGAAGTCGGATATGACGATGAAATATAGGGATTGTTGATAATCTTGTCGAAGAATATCCTTGCCGATATCCTTTTGGTTATGGTATATTCCACCTGCGGTTTTATCGACAGGATGGATTGCCCGCCTGTTATCTGACTGGTTTGCTGCAGTGTGCTTCGTATAATGGTGGCGTTCATTATATAGGACAGATCGGCCTTAATGGTCAAATCGTTCTTGATGGCTTTCCCTCCTATTTTAAAGGGCAGCATCAAATTCTTAATCTTATAACCCAGCCCCAGTATGTATTGGGCGCTGTTCACTTCATCAATTGAAAGGTCGCTCATGTTCAGGGCAGCCTGCTTGGATGTGGATATGGAGAGGTCGCTCATGATGCCTGTTTTAAAGGTGCCCGAAATTTTAAGCAATGGGCTGAACTGGCTGGTAAGGGCTACGGTGGGTATCTGGTCGCGGGGCAGAAAGTCGCCGTTCACATCCCTTATTATCGCAAAAGGCGATCCAATGTCGTAAAGCATGTTATAGTTGTAGCCGCCCACGCTGTACGATGAAGTATAGGCATTGCTTACGGTTACGCTCTGGAAATGTTCTTTTACCCATTTTATTTTTAGAAGCCCCGTATAATTAAGGCTGTAATTAGGTAAAGGAATTTGAGGAAACGGGCTGGTGGAAATGGTGTTGGGGCTTTGACCGGAATAGGCTGCCAGAAATGCGGGTATAACCACATTCTGCGACATGCCGCTGTAGCCGTCGTAGTAACCCGTAACAGGGCTGTAGCCGGCCGAATAAGGGTTCTGAACGGCCACCCTTCGCGATATTACCGAGCGGTCATTCAAATAATTAGTGAACGCCGTCGAAGAAAGGCTCCCGTTAAAAAGTCCTGAAAACGCCGTACGCATGCAAAAATAGGACATGCTGAAGTTGCCCGCCTCGGTGGGCGTATAATATACAAAGCGGTTTGCCGAATCATGCACATACTCGCTGAAACTTGCCGTTACGGTTCGGTTAGCGGTCAAATCCATTTTCAGGTCGGGTATGGGCTCCAGAGAGGCATGAAGCATTAATGACTGCGAGTTTGTTGTGCTGTAAGGCATAAAAAAGGCGCTGGTGTTCACAAGCCAGTTGTTCTGGGCGGCGCTGTTCAGCAGCTGGTTGCCGTTTTGCACGCCAAACACAAAGGGCACCCCCGGAGCCCAGCCGTTACGGTCGTCCATACCAAAAAAGCGTGTGGAATCGTTATAACCCGGCAGCACCGTTCCGCTGGTGTTGGTGTAGTTGAATGAAATGTTCTTTACCATTGTAAGCAGATGCCCAAAGGTTCTTCCGGCATAATACGCAAACGATTTCGATCTGGCCACGCTGTCATTCTGGCGTGCCGCCTTTATGCTGTCCTGTACTTCAATCTTCCGCAGGCTGTCGCGCGCTTTAGGATTCAGGTTCCTGCCCATGCCCGGCATCCTGTTCCTCATCATACTTGGCGAACGGTTCATGCCGGGGCGCGGGGCGGTTTCGCTTAGCAGTTTTTTAAACAGGGGTATCTTATTGTAAAACATGAGCATATTCATCTGCCCGTTTATGCTCTTGGTATTGGAGTTCTGTATGGTGGCCCCAAGGCTGTCGGCGGCAAACGGTGCGTGCACCCACTCGTACGACCCTTCGTAGTGCGCCGAAAGGTTTATAAAATTAAGTGCCGGTATTTTGTTCAAAGGCACCTCGTAGGTTGCCTTTATGGTCTGCTTGAAATCGGTGTTTACCTGGTGATTAAAAAAGCCCCGCACCACGCTGTCGCGCTGGGCGCTGTTGGTAATGGGTTCGCCTTCCGGTTCCATTACCCGTGCATCGTCGGTGGCGCCGTATTCCAGCTTCAGCGACTTGGTGAGCGGGAAAGGCAGCGCCCAGGTGCGCACCAGATTAAATGTTTTACTTGCCGGTGTAGGCATAGGCAGTTCCTCGCCCGAAGGAAGGGCAAAGCGCAGCTGAAAGGCATTGTAATCCCTGTCCACATTCTCGTTGAAGCTGAACATGTCGGGCAGGGGATAAAAGTTAAAGTCGCCGATCAGTGCCAGGTATTTCCGTTTTTTGAAAAACGGGGAGTTGATGAGGGGCTGTACGGGTTTGGGCCTGAAGGAGTAATTGTACGTAAGCGCCACATGGTAGTTTTTATCAATGTTGAATGCCGTATTAACGTCCGAATGGTTTTGTTCGCTGTAGGCAAACGTGCCGGAGAAGTTTTCAACATCCCAGATGTGGTTTTTCTTGGAGTTTTTGCCCTTGTTCTTATGCACGTTGGTAAAATTAACGCTGTTGCGGCGCGTTACGGTCAGGGTTTGGGCTTTCAGGTCGGCCTGCTGTGTTTTGTTCATGCTTGCCAGTTCCGTGCTCATTAATATATCGGGGTTTAGCGGGTCATATTCCGGTATGCCTATCTGGTCGGAATAGCCCACATACATGGGTATGCTCAATCCCCAGTTTTTAGGAAAGAATTTATCCATCTGCAGGTTTGAAGCCATATCGAATTCGAGGTCAGTTTCCCGCGACAGATCGCCTACCGTGGTTTCCAACTGTCCGAAGCCGGGTGTTTTTATATTGCCCGACAGGGAGATTGTTCCCAGGTCGGCGAGCTTGGCCGTAACCCGCGATACGGCCGCCACACCTCCTTTTTCACTGAAACCCGTAAGCCGCAGTTCGTCGAACCATACCTGCGCACACTTAGGCTTGCCGTCGTTGGAATTTTCGTTGCTGGCGGTGCGTTTGGGATTTCGCACGCCGAGCATCATCTCCTGCACGTTGCTTATGGTAGGGTTGCCAATAACGGTAACAATGTTCGCCCCGTCCTGCACCGAAAAAGGCAGGTTCACCGTAAGATTGGGGTTGGCGAGCAAGGCGGCGTTGCGCGCCAGCTTGGCGTTCTCCAGTGTGGTCATGGCTATGTTCATGGTGTTGGCATCGGGCCATACCGTGGCCTGGTCAACCGGGTTATTGGTGTTATAACTGCCGGGAAGTGTAACCTGGCAAGGCACTGCATACTCGTAATAGTTCTGTGTAAAGTCGCTGCCGAGCCTTAAAAAGGCCTGCATCGAACCGTTACTCAAAGGATGCGAAGGGTCGCCCGACTGGCAGTGAACGAACATACTAAGGGTAGTATATGCACGCAGGTCAAGCTGTGCGCTTTTGTAAACGCCCCGTGCATCGCCGCTCTGCAGGTTGCATACGTTAATGGCGAGGGAACCTTCGTTTTCCTGAACCAGATTGGCCGACTGCAGGTTAAGCTGACGTTGTATGCCCGGCGGTATCACATAGTTAACGGGCGCGGTGGCTCCGTTCTCTTCAAGGTTCACCCCATACATATCAAATTGGGTTTGCATGTCGTTGGGTATATAATCACCCGGTTCCAGCAGCGATCCGGTGTACTGGCGCCAGTCGTCCTGAACAAATTCAAGTTGTGCAAACCTTAGCCGTATGGGTTTGTCGGCGCCCTTAAAATACATACGTATGAAGCGTATGGAGTGAAAGTCGGAAATGGGGCCTATCTTGCGGATAAAGGAGGCTATAGGTATTTTGAACTGGTACCACCACACCTGCTTGGTTTGCCCGTTTGGCGTTTGAACCGATCCCTGAAAAGCATCGGTAATGTAGTTGTTGCCCACATTGTTCGGGTTAACCTGTTGCTTGGTCATCTGAACCTGATATTCGTAATACGCCTCGTCCTGATCGAGTGTGTTGTTCTGGTTTATGTCCTCGGTATTGGGCAGGGTCGATTCAGTGGTAGGGTAATTGCCTCCTTTCGGGTTCAGGTTGCCGTACTGTGTCTGGGTTGCCGAGTTGCCTTCCAGCCCGCAGTACATGGAATAGCGGGTTTGAATGCCATAGTTGGCTGCATCGTAATCGTCGCCGCGGTAGTAGTGGTAATCGTCGCCCGATGGGTCGGCGAGGGCTTTCTGGTATGCTGCAGAATTGGCTCCGAATTTGGTTTTTATGGCATTCAGGTATCTGGCAAAATAGGTTTGCTCCGAACTGTCCACCAGCCCGTCGAGTCCTGCATCCTGAAAGGGCCTGCTCGCATCCGTGTTGGCGAAGGCATTCACCAGGTTAGGGTTTACCGGCGCCCTGCCCCATACCGAGGTGGTATATGGGTTGTTCACATTTGCCGGGTTTACGTAATCGGCGGCATCGGTTGGCAGTCCGTTTTCAAATTGTTTCACCCCGTCCTTCATTACGTCTTCCGAAACATCACCCAGATCGAAGTAAAGGGTGCCGCTGGTGTTGGGGTTGGAGTTATCGCTGTTATACGGGTCCATCATCCAGAATTCTATGTAGCCGATATTGGCCGATTCGAAGTCGGTTTGCTGTATGGCGCGCATGATACCGCCCCATCTCGACTGCGGGTCCACGAGGTTGCCGTTTACGTCAATACCCTTGCTCCATTGCGAGGGGCCTACGTCATAGTTATAAGGTCCTTTTTGAGACGGATAATATTCCAGATTGAGCACAGGCAGGTTGATGGGGGTTCCGGTCGGCGACTGTTCCTGCGGAAAGACTTCGGTCTGGAGCACCATGCGGTAAAAGTTGTTGCTCATACTGTCTACCGTAATGTTGGCAGGGGTTACGCCGCCTTCTACCTGCTGGAAGAGAGGATCGACCACAAACCAGCTTACCTTGGCCCTGTTGTATCCTATCGGCAGGGTATCGTTCAGTTGCCCTTCGGGGAATGCCGAAGGCTGCCCCTGCGGTGTGCTGGCTATTGACCAGGTGTAGGGCTGCGATATGTCTATAAAGCTCTCGCTTCCGTCAAAGTCGTCAATATATGCGGTTCCGGTGGAGCCTATGTATTTGGGGTGCCCCGGAATCATGGCGGCAACCTCGGTGCTGGCGGTAATTTCAGAAGGCGCCTTGGTGTGAATGAAGGGCAGGGCGTCTATGGCTCTTGTAAGCCAGGGGGCCTGGGCTTTAAAGTCTTCATTCAGTCCAAGCATGGTATTGGATACCGGTTCCTGACCAATCATAACAATCTGGGTAAGCGGGTGCTCCGTATAGTTTATGGCGGTGGCACCGAGTGTAAAATCCTTGTTTACCATATAGTCGAAGTGTGCGCCGGCATAGGTCTTGCTTTCTATGCTGAAGAGCGCATTGTTTTCGAGCGATATTTGTATGGGCGTGCCCGAACTCAAAAGGCCCTGATTGAGTATCTTCACCCGTCCCAGGGTATAATCCACGGTATAATCCACATTTTCGGTAAGGGTAATTCCGCCGGCGGTAACCAGCACCGATCCCGGCGGTATGTTCATGGCCCCGAGCGATATATCGGAGCTTGACGAGGACTGAAAACTGCCCCGCAGCCAGTACCTGTCGTAATTGGGCTGCTGCTGCGCCACCACAAGTATGGAGTCGTACAGAGACTGAAATATAAAACTGCCCGCCGATCCCGCTCCTGATGTGGGATACCCGGCCGCCACAAGTTTATTGTACATATCCTGCCCGAAGGGCTCAACGGTAGGAAACATAATCCAGCCGTCGGCAGGGTCGATGGTTACTCCCGGAAGGAAATCGAACAAGCCGTCCGATACGCGGTCTCCGTTCTGGTCCAGCTGATCCAGCCCGCAAACCTGCAACAGCTGGGTATTATTGAATTTGCCGGTTGGCAGGTAGGGTATGTCCACTCCTGTTGCAGGGTTGTTATACCATATATTCAGCATAAAATTTGTCGCATTTATCTGGAACGAACCGAGTGCATATATGTTCTTCATCATCAGTTTCCATAGCGGCACCTCCGGGCTAACGTTCGTACTTTTCAGCATCTTCACCATAAGCTCGTTGGCAGTGGGAACACCATCGGTTGAAAACTGGCCTACCTGATAAACCTGTCCGTTGTATGTGTACTGGTATGCCACGGCAAGAACCTGGTAGTAGTTGAGCGGCTGGCGAAGCGATATGAAACCCAGCTTAGGATTAAGGGTATATTCCGAAGGCGACAGCATACGCGCCAGATCCACTTTTTCGAAATCTGTAACCTGCTGAAATCCTTCTCCTTCCAAAGTACCCAGTGCCGTGGTAAGCCCTACCACATTTGGGTTTCGCCTAACCTGCATGGCAGGGTCAAGGGAGTTTACCGTATCGTTGGGCGGGTCGTAGGGCGGTCTTGGGTTTTTAGGGTAGCCGCTGCTCGACCATACTACGCCGCGCTTGGGCAGCGTAAGGTTGGCTGGACTTTCACCAAGGTCAGAGTAGGCAATTATGTTGCGTGTGTTCTGGGTTTGGGTTGTGGTGTTGGTTACCCATACCTCTATCCTTGTAATGTTTACGCTTGTGTTGATGATGGGCAGGTTGGCCAGCGCCTGATCGTACAGGTCATAGAAGAACTTCGACAGGAAGAAGTGCTGGTTGGCCTGGTACTGGTCCATCTTTATATTGAAGTTGGTGGTTTGCGAACCGTTCTGCACGGTTATCGTTTTTTTCTCGCCTTTTTCCTGCGAATAGACCAGTGTACCTGTAAGCCGGCCGAACTGCAGTTTTGTTTCCACCCCGAACAGGCTCTGGCTTCCGGTAATTAATGTTCCGGGCAGGGGGAAGGTGATGTTGCCGGCCTGTATGCTTTTAATAATGTCGTCTTCATGCCCGGTGTATCCCAGCTTCATCTGGTTCTGAAAATCAAAGGTGGCCTTAGTGTTATAATTGGTTGACAGTTTGAGCTTGTCGCCTATTTCGCCCGTAACATTCAGCTGTATGTTCTCGTCGAAGTTGAATGTGGTAAGGCTTCTTTGAAGCACCGGCAGGGCAGGGTTTAAAATTTTAGAATTGTTGAACCCGAAAATAAGTTCTGCCGAGCCTTGCGGGCGTATGTTCACCGTATTGCTTCCGAATATCATCTGGAAAGCTTTTCCGCCTATATGTATGGGGGGTATGAGCCCCTTTTCCTGCCTTTTGGTCTGGTCTGCCGCCTGGCTCTTCTGCTGGAAATATTTTTTTTCGGACTGTGAGAACAGGTAGTCCTCATACTGGTCGGAATCCATGTCCATGGGAGGTCGGTAATCCAGGTTACCCATTTTCTGGTAGATATCATACTTGCCCGTTTCGGTGTTGTATTGCACATCCGTTTTTATGTTGGAGGGCTGCGACAGCAGCAAACCGCCGTTGGGGTTGTAAAACGGCACGCCGTACGACTCGTCGTCCCAGGGGTAGGGCAGGCCCGGCGGGGGCGTATCCGATTGCACGACAATCCTTAGTCCTTCAGCGCCTTTCAGGGGCAATAAACGTCCCTTACCACCGGCGAACAATGGACAAAGCAGTACAATAGCCTGCACTGCAGCAAGCACAGCATATTTCTTGTAAGAAATCAAATCTCCTTTTAAACAAAAGAGTATTAATGCTGCATCAGGGTAGGGGTGGGGTTATGGATTTTAATAATAAGGAAACGTTTATCAGCAAATGGGAAGCCTGCGGAAGGGCGTGGGCAAAGGGGCCTTTTAATGACCTTATCTCCTTTATGTTGTTTTGTTAAATTCCCATTAAATAGTATGTTTTTCTTTAAGCAAAGTTTCCAAAAGTAGCATATTCTGCATATAACGTAGCTGTTTTTTCAAAAATTCTTCAATACTTTCTTTACCAGTTCTTCCACAGTAAGGCTTCCGTCCGACTCCTTCAGCGCTTTTTCAATGGCTTTTTCGGCTATATTTCGGGCATAACCGAGTGTTTCAAGAGCATTTAACGATTCCTGTTTCAGTTTATTGTGTACCGTGCCGAATGAAGAGGCTGCGGCGCCGAAAGGCTCTTTGCCTAATTTGCTTCCCAGATCAACAATGATGCGCTGCGCCGATTTTTCGCCGATTCCCTTTATGGAGGTAAGCTTTCGAACATCGGAAGTAACTATTGCCTGCCTTAGTTCGGCCGGCGACAGGGCGGAGAGCATAACCCTTGCCGTAGCCGCACCCACCCCCGATACGCTTATCAAGTCGCGGAACACACTGCGTTCCTGCTGTTCGGCAAAGCCATAAATGATATGGGCGTCTTCGCGTATGGCCAGATGCGCATAAAGTTTGCACTTGCCCGAGGCAGGCAGCTTATCGTAAGTATTAATGGATATATTGAGCAGAAAGCCAATGCCGCCGCAATCCAGCACCACGTAGGCGGGGTTCTTTTCCACAAGTTCCCCTTCAAAATATTCGTACATACTAGTTTTTTTTGAAAACGTTAAATATAGGTATTTTAGGACGACTTGTGGGAGAAGGGCTTTAAAAAGGAGACAGGGTATGCCTGTAAGAATAAAAACCGGATTAAATGATGCCGGAAAGCAAATGCCATGACGTTTCAAAACCCCGAAGGGGTATAATATGAATAGCCCCGCCTTTCAAGGCGGGGAATAGAGACATCAACCATGTTCCCGCCCAGGGGTTGGGGTAAAATAAATTCATATTATCATTTTCCTTTCGCTCAACCAAAAAATATAATTTTAAAAGACCTTGGGGAAAATGGCGTTAAGAAAAGAGGCTGGGTATGCCTGC
>VFSW01003570.1_pt1 | contig 23325 bp, 28 predicted proteins | sample 5358111 | NCBI WGS metagenome assembly VFSW01 (sample SAMN11554181, study PRJNA540505) | mine drainage metagenome | isolation source: sediment from site ElyBrook_90M | place: USA: Ely Copper Mine, Vershire, VT | collected 2017
CCATCCAGACAGGCTTGGATCAGCGCGGGGTCACTCAGAGTCGATGGATTCGGAGGTAAATTCTTCATGGCGAATCAGCGCGATCAAGACGTGGTGCCGGCAACCCAATGTCCCTGAACGCAATCCTCTTCAGCAGCACATCGCCGGGAAAGCGCGCCACAAGACCGTAGCGCGATCGATAGACCCTGTAAGTCGGAAACCACCTCAAATCGGTCGGCACTGCGCGAACCACTGATCCCATTATATCGCAAATCCTGGCGAAACAAAACGAGTAGTACCTCCAGCGATTTGACTCCTGTCTCCGCGAACCCGTTTACATCGGGAGTTGGCCTACCGAGGACAGACGGGCATACCCACTGTTATGGGCTTCACGTTCCTGGCGCAAGCCGTGTGCCCTCTCAAAGCCTGGGCCGTGTTCAACACCAGAAGCTACTGTCTTGAGCCTTGGTGACAATGTCAAGTTCAATATGCCGTTACCCGCGTCCGTGCCGTAATTTGCGTACCCCCAGAAATGCTCTATCCCTAAGCGCCTATGACCGCGCTATTAACCTGATGCCCAAGTTTTGCAACGAATTAGATCAGGCGTGTTGTTTAGCCAGTACCGAAATTGACGACAGGACCATCTCCACTGGAATGGATGAGCAAAGTGTTGAGTGTAGTCCGATTGACTATCTCGGATATGTTGGATCATCTGATCACGGCAGTCCCGGCTCCCGCGCAACAGATATCGTTCGCTGAACGCTTCCAGCAAAGACTCGGCTTGATTCAGCCAAGACGCATAGGGTCGGTGGGAACAAGACATGGATGCGTGGCGAGAGATCGCGAAGAAACGCCAGCGTGTCGTCCCTGGTGTGACTGGAGCCATTGTCGATAATCAAGTGAATGCGCTTGGCCCAGCCATACGGATGTAACAAACGCCGTACGGCGGGACGAAAATGCGCGCCATCGTTCCTGTCCAGGCACTCGGCCCACATGCGTCCATTGTACACCATCAAGCCAGCGAAGAGATTCACCGTGCCATGTCGTTCGTATTCGAATTCCTGTCGCTCCATCTGGCCAGGTCGCATGAGTTGCGTGGGCATCGCGCGCTCCAGAACCTGGAGATTGAGTTTTTCGTCAGCGCAAATGATCACTTCGCCGCGTTGCCCAAGACTCTCAATTCGCTCATAATACCAGAGGATTTTTAACGCGCGCTCAATGGCTTCATCATCCCAAACGGTCGTCTTCCAGTAGCGAAAGCGATGCGGTTGCAGACCCGCTGCACGGAGGATGTCTCGCACGGTCGTTGCGTGAATGCTGTCGACATATTCCAACTCACGGGCAGCTTGCGCCAGACTCCGTTGCGACCAATGCGTTACCTTCCAACCCATGCGGTCTGGGGATTGACAAGCCAAGTTTTCAATCGCGGCGCGTTCGGCGAAGGGAAAAACACGCGGACGACCTGAACGCGGCGCGTCGTACAACGCGGCTTCCAAACCGTTCTGGCGACAGCGTTCGCAGACCCGCCAGATGGTGGCGGGGTCGTGTTCGACTTTCTCGCCCAGTAAGATCACTTGCTGTTGCTTGTCGGTTCGGCCCAACACGATCTGCGCTCGACGGGCAACTTTCTGCGGTGTCTGCCCATCACGCAACAGTTCGAGCAACAAGTCTTTATCTTTCCGTTTCAACACAAACTTGTCGGGTTTGCGACCGCGCATAGCTCGCCTCTCCGTTTAGGTTGGGGGCATGGCCAACCCTAACATATGCGGTCGAATCCGACAAATTATTCATTGCAGAATTTAGGCATCAAGTGACTAGGGGCGTTGAGGGCAAACGAAAAGACCCGTCGAAATTCGGCGGGCCTTTCGCGTTGCGGCGACCCCGCTCGATGCGCGATTCGCGGGGGTAGGCGGCTCTCGCATTCAGGGAGAGAAAAGGTCGAGCGCCTGGACGATGTGCGCGAAGTATGCGAACAGTTGCTGCCGCATCTGTCCCAGCGCAAAGTAGGACAGCGCGAGGTACAGCGTCGAGATCAACAGGTCCGTCAGCAGCCCGTTGGATCGCATGATGCCCCCTTTCTCCGGCGCGCCGTCGCCGGGAGCCGTGCTTCTCCTTCATTCCATTCCGCTCAGCATGGTGAGTGGAGCGTCATAGACCCCGCGCTTCCCACCGAGGTGGCGACCTCGGTCGTCAGCGGGGCAGTTAAGTGATTGACTACTTGGAGGTTTTCTGACTTTTTTGATTGATCAGATAGCCCAGAGACTCGGAAATCTTGGATGCTGCGCGGGTGAGCGAACTAGCTAACTGGTGGAGTTTGGCAATCGATAGGCGTGACGAGGGTCCACTAATGCTTATGGCAGCGACCACAGAACTATCGGCATCAAAGATGGGAGCAGCCACGCAGCGCACACCTGCCTCGCGCTCACCATTGTCCAACGCATAGCCCTGCTCTTGTATCGTTTGCAATTCGCGTTCAAAGCGTTTCCGATCCACAACCGTGGCCGCGGTAAATGCATGGCGCTCTACTTCGCGAAGAATCCTATCGCGTTCCTCTTGCGGAAAGAACGCAGTAAAGACTTTGCCGGACGCTGAGGCGTGGAGAGGAAAACGCTCATCTGAGTTCCATGACACGCGGAGCATGTTCGAACTGTCCACATGGTCGAGCTGAATCACACTGTCTTCGAGTCTCGTTGTGAGGTTAACGGTCTCCCCAGTCTCACACGCTAACTCCTCTAACCAGGGGCGGGCAATTTGTGGTAGCTCTTGCTTCCGTAATGCTTGGCGACTCAATAGGATGAGGCTCTTCCCGAGACCATAGCGGCTAGTCACCGGGTTTTGGGTGACATAGCCCATCTGGATCATGCTGTCAAGCAATCGATGCACAGTGCTGGCAGGGAGATGCGCCGTCTGGCTGAGGTCGCTCAGCGAACAGTCGTTGGGTTTCTCTGCTAGAATAGTGAGCAGAGAAAGCGCGCGTCTGACCGATTGAACGTTTCTCCGATTTGCTTGAGCCATCAAGCCCCGCGTGCTGCCAAGCCGTTGTTTGTAATGAATTCCACAATACGGAATTCAATTCCAAAATATACAGGAACCAATATAGCACGAGTATCGGGGCATGTCAAGCCTACGAGTTGACTAGGTGACTCGTCGCGGCTTCTCAAAAGTCAGACAGTCGGCGAAGAACCAGCCGTTACGCTTTGCCTGGATAAGCATCGAAGTAACGCCGCATTGCGGCGAGATTTGTCCAGCCCAGGCGCAAGGTCAGCCCTACGATCAGATTGTTGATCACGGCCATGGCACGTGGCCGCCTAGTTTGGCCAGAACCAGGAAGACCCACACAGAGACCAAGGCGTAACGCACACCGCGAGCGTGACGCTTATCGCGCAAGCGCGCCAAGTACCCATACAAACTATCCAAGTCAATCACGAATCCGGCGGGATCCATATTGACCTCAAAGGTGGGTGTGCTACACTCCCTTTGACCTTCCTCCGATTTGATGATGGTTTAGCAACTTCAGCATACTCGGAAGAAGGTCTTTTTTCAAAGCGCGTCAACCGACTTTTGAGAAGCCATGGGCAGGTCGTCCACGGGATTGACAACGCGGCCGAATCGTGCTATACTTTGTTTTGTCAATAAACAAAGTAAGTTGTCTTACTATGCCGCACCCTCGCACGGGCAACCGCAACCTCATTCGCCGCATCAACCAAAATCTCCTCCTGAATCTCATTCGCACTCAGGGGCCCATTTCCCGCGCCGAGCTCGCCAAGCGGACCCAGCTGGCTCCGGCAACCGTTTCACAAATCACCCACGCGCTTCTCAGCCGCGGGCTGGTGCACGAAATTGGCGCCGGCTCATCCAGCGGCGGGCGCCGGCCGGTCTTACTCAAACTCGAGCCCCAAGCCGGTTTCGTCGTGGGACTCAAACTCGCCGCAGACTCGATGGCCGCGGCCGTCACGGATTTACAGGCCACCGTTCTGCATTATCTCGAGGTGCCGCGCACATCCGATGAGCCTCCCACGCGCACACTGGGAGCGTTGATCCGCACGGTTGAACGTGCGCTTAAGGAATCGCGTGTGGATGCCCGAAAAGTGCTTGGCATTGGCATCGGCATGGGAGGCGTAATCGACAGTCAGAATGGAATTTGCCATTATTCGACCATCCTGAACTGGCGCGATGTTCAAGTGACGCAACCGCTGAACGAACATTTCCATTTGCCGGTCTACGTGGATAACGATGTGAATACGCTGACGGTCGCCGAACAATGGTTCGGCCACGGCAAGGGCGTGGATCACTTTGTCGTCGTCACGATCGGGCGTGGAATCGGAATGGGGATTGTTGCGAATGGGCAGTTCGATCGCGGCGCGTTTGGCGGCGCAGGCGAACTCGGGCATGTCACCCTGGTCAAGGACGGTCCGCCGTGTGATTGCGGCAAGCGCGGCTGCCTGGAAGCGCTGGCCTCCGACCCGCGTGTGGTCGAGCAGGCGCGCGCGTCCCTTCGCGCCGGAAAGAAGACGCAGTTAGCCGAACATGGTTTGACGTTCGACCGAATCGTTGCCGCGGCGCGGGCGGGCGATGGACTGGCGCAACGGCTGCTGGCCGACTCGGGCCGGTGGCTGGGAATCGGGATCGCCAACGTCGTGAATTTGCTCAACCCTGAACTCGTGATCGTGGGCGGCGAGGGTGTGCGCGCCGGCGATTGGCGGTTTGAAACGATGCGGGCGGCGATTCGAGAGCACACCTTCAATGGTCTGGGTCAGTCGCTTCAAGTCGTGATCGAGTTCGGCGGCGATCAGACCTGGGCGCGCGGGGCCGCCAGCCTGGTCCTGAATGAAATCTTCGAGCACCCGATTCGCCAACGGGATGACCGTCCGATTGCCGTCCAGGGTTAAGCGGTCTCTTTTTTTACCCATTACTTTATTCGTTCACTGAATGAAGTAATTGACAAGGAGGTGAGGTCTATCCGGTCGTCCGTTTTCAGCCCCATTTCAATCATGTGCAGACCACATTCCAAAGGAGGAGTTTGAAATGAACGCCAAGCGTTTCGCCAGTTTGCCGATCTTCGCCGTCTTGCTGGCTCTCGCCGTCGCCTGCGCGCCCGCCGCGACGCCGGCGCCGCCCGTCAAAGAGACCGTCCTTGTTCCGCAAACCGTGGCGGTTCTACAGACCGTGGCGGTTCCACAAACCGTCGCCGTCCCGGTCACGGTCACGCCCGCGCCGACGACCGCGCCGGTCGTCACGCTCACATTCTGGCACTCATACAACCCGGTGGAAACCAAGGAACTCGAAAGCGAAGTCATTCCGGCATTTCAGAAAGCGCATCCGAATATCCAAGTCCAAGATCAGCAAGTCCCGACCGACGATTTTCATAAGAAATTGCTGACGGCGGTGGCTGGCGGGACAGCGCCGGACGTTGCGCGCATTGACATCGCCTGGTTGCCGGAATTCGCCGACCTCGGCGCGCTTGCCCAACTTGACACGGCGATGAGCGACTTCAGCGATCTGAAATCCAAAGTCTACCCCGGTCCCCTCTCCACGAATGCGTTGCAGGGGCATTACTTTGGACTGCCACTCGATACCAACACGCGCGTCTTTGTGTGGGACCCGACGCTTTTCACCCAGGTCGGCTTGACCGATGCGCCCAAAACTATCGATGAATTTACCGCCGACTGCGCCAAGATCAAAGCGGTGGGCGCAACGTGCTACGCCGACGGCGGTACGTACGGCTGGGCTGTCATGCCGTGGATTTGGTCGTTCGGCGGCGACCTGACCGATCCGCAAATGACCAAATCGACCGGCTATATCAATGGTCCCGCGACGGTCCAAGCCTACACTTGGCTCAAGTCCATGATCGACAACGGCTATCTCGACAAGGGCATCCTCGGCGGCAACGTAGATACGTACGGCGGGCTTTCGAAAGACAAACTCGCTACGGTGCTCGACGGTCCGTGGTTCCCGCCGCTCTTCGCTTCCCAGTATCCCAACAAGAAGCTGAACATGTCGCTGCTCCCGGCAGGTCCGGGCGGTTCGATCTCCGTCGTTGGCGGCGAAGACATTGCGATCTTTCAACAGTCCAAAAACAAGGATGCCGCGATGGAATTCATCCGCTACATGCTCTCGCCCGACGCGCAGTTGATGATGGCGAAAGCGGGTCAGATGCCGGTGCGTTCCGACGTCGCGGATCAAGCGGTGAAGGATCATCCCTACTTCCAGATCTTCTTCGATCAGCTCAAGACGGCGCGGGCGCGTTTACCGCACCCCAATTGGCCCAAGATCGAATCGATCTTAACCGACGCCGGTCAACTCATCCTGCGCGGCGAGAAAACGCCTCAAGCCGCGCTGGACAATGCGGCAGCTCAGATTGACCCCCTCTTGAAATAGCGACCGAACGCGTATACTCTTGAGAGGGCGGTGGTTGAGCCATCGCCCTCTCAAATGGACAAGCCATGGCATCTTCGCGCCGCTTTTTTGTCACGCCCTATCTCTTTTTGTTGCCCGGTCTTCTCTTCTTTGCCGTCTTCTTGATTTATCCGCTCGTCGAAGCATTTCGCATCAGCCTGTACGATTGGAAGATTATGCCGGGTGTGGTCAGTCCCTTTGTTGGACTTGGGAATTACGTGCGCGCCTTCCACGACGATACGTTTTGGATCGCGCTGCGGAATACGGTTCTCTACACGGCCGTGACGGTGCCCGCGCAGATGGTGCTGGCGATGATCGTGGCCGTCTGGCTCGACGCGCTGCCGCGCGGGCGCGTGGTCTACCGCACGCTGTACTATATCCCCGTCATCACCTCCTGGGTCGTGGTTTCGCTGCTCTTCAGATATCTGTTCGACTCGAGCGAAGCGGGCTTGGTCAACTATGTCCTGATGCACATCTTGCATGTGATTGCCCAGCCGATTCCCTGGATGCAGGAGGCTGGTCCCGCGCTCATCGTCATTATGCTTCTGGGAATCTGGAAAGGGATCGGTTGGTCGATGATTATCTTCGTCGCCGCGCTCCAGGCGATCCCCATCGAACTGCACGAGGCCGCGTCGATCGACGGCGCGAATGCGTGGCAGCGCTTTGTGCGGATCACGTTGCCGCTCATGCGACCGACCGTTGTCTTCGTCCTCGTCATGCTCGTCATCGGCGGATTCAATGTTTTTCTCTCGATCTATCTCATCACCGGCGGCGGCCCGCTGCACCGTACGGAATCGGTCTTGACTTACATGTACAACGAAGCCTTCAATTTCCTCGAGTTCGGGTACGCCTCGGCGATCTCGTACATCCTGGCCATCATCATCTTCGTCATCAGTTTTCTGCAGATCAAGTTTCTCCGCAATCCGGTGGAGGTCTGACACGATGCGCAAGAAACGCTCACGGCTGGTTCATCTGCTGCTGTACGTCCTGCTGACCGCCGGCGCCGTTGGCATGATCGTTCCCATGCTTTACATGGTCTCGACCGCCTTTACGGGGCAGACGTACGTGCTCGAGCTGCCGCCGACCTTCATCCCGAAAGAGCCAACCTTACAGAATTTCGTCGATGCCTGGCAGTCGAACAACTTTTCGCTGTACTTTGGTAACAGTCTCGTCGTCGCGGTCTCGACCACATTGCTGTCCGTGCTCATTTCGTCTATGTTCGCCTATGCGCTCGCGCGATTCAAATTCGTGGGTCGAGAGATGATCTTTTACGCGCTGATGCTGACGCTGATGATCCCCAGTCTGATGCTCATTATCCCGCAGTTCATGCTCGCCAAAACCCTGGGTTTATTGGACAGTCTCACGGGGCTCGTCCTGGTCTACGTGGCCATGAACATTCCGCTCAATGTCTTTTTGCTGCGCGGCTTTTTCGAGCAGTTGCCGCGCGACCTGGAAGAAGCAGTGTTGATTGACGGCGGCGGCTACTGGACAATCTTCTTCCGCATCGCCTTGCCGCTCTCTACCCCGGCCCTCGCGACCGTCGCCATTTTCACATTCCTCGCCGCCTGGGATGAATTCACCTGGGCGCTGACGGTGATCAACAGTCCACTCAAGCGCACGCTGCCAATTGCGATTGCCGCGTTTCAAGGCGAGCATCTGACACAGTGGGGCTTGGTCTTTGCCGCGTCGCTAATTGCGATTGCGCCGGTCGTCGTCGTCTTCATCACGTTGCAGCGCTATTTTGTCAAAGGTCTCACCTCTGGAGCACTCCGTGGCTGATGCACTGGTTTCTCGCGCGATTGAAATCATCCGGGCGAATCAAGCGTCGAGCGGCGCGTACATCGCGTCGCCGAATTTTCCACCCTACCGCTATGCTTGGTTTCGCGACGGCGCGTTTGTCGCGTACGCGATGGATGGGGTTGGCGAAACCGCCAGCGCCGCGCGCTTTCACGATTGGGCGGCGGCGACTATCGCGCAGCACGCGGCGCAAGCGCACGCCGGCATCACCCGCGCGCGGCGCGGCGAGTCGCTCAAGTCAGAAGAGGGACTGCACACGCGCTATGCGTTAGACGGCGCCGAGGGCGATGAAACCTGGCCCAATTTTCAGCTCGACGGACTCGGCACTTGGTTGTGGAGCGCGGTCGAATACCTCAAGCGACACGACGATGTATCCGCGGCGACGCGTTGGTCTGATTCGCTCAATCTAGCAGCTGACTACCTCGGCGCGCTCTGGCGTGTGCCAAACTACGATTGCTGGGAAGAATTCGGCGACCATGTTCACGTCTCTACGCTGTCCGCGCTCTATGGCGGGTTACGTGCCCTTGCGGATTGGCAAGGCGATCCCGCGCGAGCGCGCATCGCAGACGCGATTCGCGCGTTCGTTTTGGAGGAGGGCGTACGCGCGGGGCATCTGATCAAATTCTTGGGGAACCTTGAAGTAGACGCCAGTCTGCTGGGCGCGGCGACGCCGTACCGCTTGATCGCCGTGGACGATCCGCGCATGGTGGCGACGGTCGAAAAGATCGAGCGCGATCTGCGACGTGCGCGCGCCGGCGTGCATCGCTATGCAACAGATTCATACTATGGCGGCGGCGAATGGGTCTTGCTGACCGCGTGGCTCGGATGGTATTACGCGGAATGCGGCAAGATGACGCGGGCGCGCGATTGCCTCGCCTGGGTCGTCGCGCAAGCAGACGCGCAAGGCGAATTGCCGGAGCAGGTTCCTGTGGACCTGAACGTTCCAAGCCAGTACTCCGAGTGGCTGATGCGTTGGGGACCGATTGCCAAGCCGCTGCTCTGGTCTCATGCCCAATTCTTGATTCTGTGGAAGGCGCTAAATGATCCAAGTCATTGACGTCTTGACTGACTGTGCTACCTATCACCCCGGGGAGCGCGCGGCGATCCAAACGGTATTAGGGAACGAATCGCGGCGCGCTTTTCGCGGCTTGCTGCGTGTGCGGCTCTTATCGCTAGACCGCGAAATCAGTCGTGCGGAAGAGCCGCTCAAACTCGCACCTTCCGTGCAGGAGAAACACACTCTCACGCTGACTCTGCCGCTGGCGGACGGACGCGGCTACAGTGTTGAGACTGAACTGGTTGATGGGCGCGGGCACGTGGCCGCGCGCAAGGCAACCGCGCTAGACGTTGCCTCAAATTGGGCGCTGGCGCCGCGCTACGGTTTTCTTTCCGATTTTGCATCTGACGAAAACGATTCGGCGGAACGCCTCGCGGCGCTAGCGCGTTACCATATCAACGCGGTCCAATTCTATGACTGGATGTATCGCCACCACGAATTTCTGCCGCCGACGCGTGAGTTCATCGATCCATTGGGCCGCCCTCTCTCGCTCGAATCCGTTCAGCGCAAAGTTCGGTTGACGCAGGAATTTGGAATGAAGGCGCTCGCCTACGCGGCGATTTACGCGGTGAGTCCGGATTTCTTTGCTGAGCGCCCTGGAGAAGGGTTTTATCGAAGTGATGGCGCGCCGTTCATGCTCGGAGATTTTCTGAACATCACGAACATCGCGCATCCGGCCTGGCGCGAGCGACTACTCGCCCAGTGCCGCCGCGCGGTCAACGAGGTGGGCTTCGACGGAATTCACCTCGATCAATACGGCTATCCGCGCATCGGCTATGCGGCGAACGGGACGCGCGTGGATGTCGAAAAGGAACTGCCCGCGTTTCTCAGCGCTGTCCGCGCCGCCGTGAACGGCGCGCCGACCGTCTTTAACGCCGTCAACGCGTGGCCTCTCGACGCGATCGCGCAATCCTCGGTCGAGCCGCTCTACATCGAAGTCTGGCCGCCGAACGACACGTTCCGCGATTTGCGCGAGGTGATCTTGAGCGCACGCGGCTTGCGCGGCGGACGGGCGCCGGTCCTCGCCGCCTATTTGCGCGATTTTCTTGCGACTAATTCAAGGGCGCGCCGTGGGGCATTCCACGCACTGCGCCGACTGACCGCCGCGATCTATCTCAACGGTGGGTCGCACATCGTTCTCGGCGAACGAGATGGCGTGTTGTGCGATCCGTATTTTCCCAAGTACACGCGGCTGCGCCCGGCTGAGGCACAAACCCTGCGCGCCGACTACGATTTCATCGCGCGTTACGCAGAATATCTTTTTGACCCGGCGTGGAGGGATGTTTCGGCGACACGCGTGGGAGGAATCAACGAGGAGATTCGGTTGGGCACGCCGCGCTACGGACCGCATGCGGACGCAGATTCGATCTGGACCATCGTGCGCGAAAAGGAGAATGGGCTGACGCTCGGACTCCTCAATTTGCGTGGATTGGGAACGACGGCGTGGAACGCGCCGCAGCCCGCGCCGCGGCGCCTCCGTAATTTGCGTGTGACGTTGCAGTTGGAACGTCCGCTGCAGGCAGCCTATTTCGCCTCGCCCGATTACTCCGAAGGCCGTGCGGTTCCATTGCCGATCCAACGCGCGGGCAGACTTGCTTCCATCACCCTGCCGGAGTTAAACTATTGGGGGCTCGTCATTTTGAGTCTACAAACATGATAGACACCTGGCGTCAGATCCCTTTTCACCTGGTGGCGAATCCTCAAGCGATCGTGCGCGCCCCCAACGTTCGCTTCACCGTGTTGACCTCGCGACTGATCCGGCTGGAATACAGCGCGCAAGACGAATTCGAAGATCGACCGAGTCAGGTCTTCTGGCATCGTGAGCTGCCCGTGCCTAGTTTCACGGTAACCCGTTCGCCATCGCAAATCGAGATTCTGACTCAGCACGTGCGTCTGCGTTACCGCGTACACCCGAAGGGCTTTACCGCGGATTCGCTCGTCGTCGAGTTGATGGGGACAGGGATGGTGTGGCATTACGGAGACCGCGATCCACACAATCTACATGGAACCGCGCGCACGCTGGATCTGGCCGATGGTCCCGTCCCGCTCGCTCCAGGATTGATGTCCAGGTCAGGCTGGGCGGTGGTCGATGATTCGACGACCCTCATCTTCGATGCAGAGGGATGGCTTAAGCCGCGCGCGTTAGGCGATAACCTCGATCTGTACTTTTTTGGTTACGGTCACGATTACCTCGAATGCTTGAGAGATTTCTGCCAGGTGAGCGGGCCCATGCCGCTCATTCCGCGTTGGGCGCTGGGAAATTGGTGGTCGCGCTACTGGGAGTATTCGCAGGATGAACTGACTCGCCTGATGGAGGATTTTCAATCGCATCGAATCCCGCTGTCCGTCTGCGTGGTGGACATGGATTGGCATCTTACCGAAACCGGCAACGCCTCGTGCGGCTGGACCGGTTATACCTGGAACCGTGCGCGGTTTCCTGACCCGGAGCGATTCATCCGTGGACTGCACGATCAGGGCTTGAAAGTGACGCTCAACCTCCATCCGGCGGACGGCGTCTATCCTCACGAAGCGCAGTACGTCGCGATGTGCGAACGGCTGGGCATCGATCCGCAGAGCCACGAGCCGGTGCGATTCGATATCGTGGATTCCAAGTTCGCCGAAGCCTATTTCGAGCTATTGCATCATCCGCTTGAAGCGCAAGGCATCGACTTTTGGTGGATTGACTGGCAGCAAGGGGAACAGACAGGTTTCCGTGGACTCGATCCACTCTGGTGGCTGAACCATCTGCACTATTTCGATCTGAGTCGCGACGGAAAGAAACGTCCCTTTATTTTTTCGCGCTGGGGCGGATTGGGAAATCATCGTTACCCGATCGGGTTTTCTGGTGATACGATTGTAAGCTGGAACTCACTCGCCTTTCAGCCCTACTTTACCGCGACCGCTGCGAATGTCGGCTATGGGTGGTGGAGTCATGACATCGGTGGGCACCAAAAGGGCAGCGAAGAGCCAGAACTGTATGCGCGGTGGGTGCAGTTTGGCGTATTCAGCCCGATTTTGCGGCTGCACAGCACCAAGAATCCGTATCACGAACGCCGCCCATGGGGATACGATGCCGAAGTCTTTCGCGTGACCCGGCAAGCCCTGCAGCTGCGTCACGCGCTGATCCCGTACCTCTATGCAATGGCTTGGAAGTGTTTCACCGATAGTCGCCCGCTCATCTTACCGATGTACTATCTTCACCCGGAAGAGGAGGCGGCCTATCAATGTCCGAGTCAATATTACTTTGGCAGTGAACTGGTCGCTGCACCGTACGTTTCACCACGCGATCCCGACACGCGGCTCAGCCGCCAAACGATCTGGTTACCCGCGGGCGATTGGTTCGATTTCTTCACGGGCGAATACTATCCAGGTAGCCAATGGCACACATTTTACGGCAAACTGGAGGAAATCCCAGTGTTGGCAAAAGCAGGCGCGATTATTCCGCTCGGTCCGAAGCTGGGTTGGGGTGGAATCGCGAATCCGATAGAGTTAACCGTTTTCGTTTTTCCCGGCGCGAATGGCACTTTCGAGCTGTACGAAGATGATGGCGAGACTCAAGCGTTTCAAGACCACCATCACGCCATTACCGCGCTCGCACAGAACTGGCACGACAATAGCTTAGAAATCAGCGTCGCTCCTGCCCGAGGTGACGTTTCCTACATTCCATCGCCGCGCACCTATACGATAGCTGTGCGCGGAATTAGACCGCCGGACGAAACCCAGTTGCTTGTCAATAACCTAGCGCATGATCTTCGGCTCGACTATGAGGAAGCGACGGAGACGCTGACGGTGGGCGGTATCACGCTAAGCCCTTACGATGAATTGCATCTGCGGCTGAGCGTGAGTCAAGGAACACTCCTCTCCAAGCGAGATCGCCGCCGTGAGCGATGCCGGAAGTTGCTGAGCGCTTTCCGGCTGGACACCGTAACGAAATATCGGATTGATCAAGCTCTCGATGAGGTTATTGATGGACGCGCATCGCTAATGAAGTACAGCGATGCGCTCTGCGATGGGCAACTGAGTGCGCTGTCGAACATGATGCGCAACTTGGTCTGACATAGGATTCCTCCATGCGGCTATTTCTCCTCTAGTTTCTCCACCGCTCGCGCGAGGTCTTGCTGCGACGGCTGGGTGTAGCGCGCGGTCGTCGTGAGCGAACGATGTCCCATCAGGGTCGCCACCTGATCGAGCGAAACACCCGAATCGACCAGGTTCTTCGCAAAGGTGTGCCGCAGCATGTGCGGCGTGATGTGCTCCAAGCCCGCCAAGCGACCCAGCACGCCGATCTGATATTCGAGACCCAGTTTTCCCAGCGGCTCGCCCTTCTGTCCGACGAAGAGCGCGGTGTGTTCGGCGTTCGGTCGCTTCGCCAGATACTCGCGCAAGCCCTTGCGAACCTCTGCGTTCAGCGGGACGGTGCGAACCTTCGTCCCCTTGCCGCGGACGACCACTTCGCCCTTGCGTTCGGAGAGCGTGAGGTCGTCGAGTTTCAAGTCCGCGACCTCGCCGACGCGCAAGCCGGTGTTCAGGAGCAAGAGCAGGATCGCGAGGTTGCGGGGGTTGCCGTCTTTTTCCGCGGCGCGGCGCAAGGCGTATTGCTCTTGGCGGTCGAGCCAGCGCGGGGCGAGCTTGACCTGCTGCACCGCTTTGATGCCGTTGACGGGATCGCCCTCGATCAGTCCGGCGTGACGCGCCCAGCGCACGAGCACGTGCAGCGTGGTCAGGCGGTGGTTGATCGTGCCCGGCGGCGTGTGCTGGACGTTCAGGAGATAGGCGCGGTAGGCGCGGACATCCGTGGGGGTGATGGCGCGCACGAACGCCTGCATCGTCGCGTAGGATTCGCCGCGCGTCTGGGACAGCCACTGGGCGAACTGCTTTGCGGAGTTGCGATAGCCGTGGATGGTCGCGGGGCTCCGATCCTGGCTTTCCAGGGCGCGGGCAAAATCGTCCAGGAACGCAAAAGTAGACGCGGGACGGGCGCGTTCCGCGCGTGGGGTTTTCGAGCGCGTGCGGGTGGATTTCTTTTTAGCGGTCATGAGTTCCTTTCTGGTGAGTCGAGCGACTTGCTTTTTGTTGATTTGACTCGTCCGATCTAGAGTTTCGGGTTTACGAGCAATTCCGCCGTTTCCTGGTGTCCCACGGCGCGCATTTGTTCGACGACCTGTTCGGCGTCGTCGTCCGAAATGTCCACACCGCGCTCGCGGAGCAGTGCGATCGTTTGACGCGCGATGGAGGCGTGCAAGCTGCTGATGACCTCGTTCATCTGGTCAATGGATTCTTCCAGCGCGTGCTGGGAGCATAGCGGCTCTTTCCCTTCCAGGATTTCTTTGACGGGCTGTTTGACCGGCGCGCCGCAGCGCGCGCATTGGCGTTTGCGATAACGCGAACGTGGCATCTTGCTCTCTCTTTGAATGTTACTACCCACACAGTAGTCCTCTCCGCGCAACCGTACAAGACCTTTGCGGTTTTTCGCGCGTCGCGCGAGTTCTTTGGCTTGGGTAATGGATAATCGCGGTACCTACGGCGGGAATGACGCCCAGACCGTTTTTGCGATGCGCATCCGAGGGAGCGTCCACGATGCGTCGTCTGCGGAGCAGACGGCGCATAACGGACGCCCCCTCGTGTTCCGTGGACTTGGGCGGCTCGAAGCCCAAGCCGCGCACGATCGCAGATGCAGGTGTGCGTTCCCGCCAGGGCAAGTGTCTCGGCGCGTTCGTCGGCAGGACTCGCGAGCGCGGCGAGGACTTGGCACGTCGCGTCGACCGCGGCGTCCAGGTAGGTGCGCTGCTGGAACTTGGGCGGCTGAAAGTGTTCGACCGCGATTTCGGCGACGTGGAACTCGCCCGTCTCCGGACGGTAGACCGCGATCAGCACGCCGCCGAGGGACTTCCCAACCCGCGTCGTCGATCTGAACGGTTATGGTTTCTTGCCTTTCCGCGATCTTCTGGAAACGCGTGCGCCCGCTCTCAGCAGGTCCACGCGCTGGGATTCCAGGAGGTCCCGCAACTCCGGCGACCGCGACAAGTCCAGCCCTGCGACGAAGCGATCCAGCGTCTTTAGGGCTTCCGTGTAGCGACCTTGCTCGGTCAGAACCAAACTGAGTCCGTGGAGCGCCCGGCGATCGTGTTTCGCCGCGCGCCGGAAAGCGTCTTCGGCGCGGGCGAGTTCCCCTCGCTGTTGATACAGCGACGCCAGGTCGAGTTCCAGTCCAGGCGTGTTGTATCCCAACTGTTGCGCGCGGAGATATGCGCGCTCCGCCGACGCCCAGTCCTCGCGCCGGAGGTACGCAAAGCCCAGGTGGAAATGCAGTTCGCCGTCCCAGGTTTTCCGACGACGTTTGCGCCGGCGGCTTCAGCAGCAAGGACCGGGCATACTGGCGCGCGCAGACCAGGGCGTTGGGGTTGTCGAGGTGGTCGCGCAGAATATTCCACGCCACCTGAAAATGCGCGTCGCTCTCCGGGTCGTTCGTCTCCGCGTAGACCTGAGCGAGGAGCAGGTGGACCAGCCCAAAGAACAAGCGGGCTTCTTCGGACTGGTTCACATAGTCTGACAGTTCCTGCGCGAGGGACAGCAGCGGCGGGGTGAGGCGGCGCACGAGTTCGGGGCGACGGTCCACGATGGTTTCGATGAGGGTCTCGACGCTCTGATCCTCTGCCAGCGCGTCGGCGGTGGCGCGGCACAGTCGGTCGGCGCGCTCTAGCAAAGCCAGCAACTCGTCGGGCAGGTCGTCGTCGTTGATCGTGGTTAGGTCTACAGGTGTCATCGGTTCACCTTCTTGCTTTCTTTGGCTTCTGACTTTGCCGGTCCAGACGGAAAACCAGAACGTTCATCCAAAACCGACGCCACCCATACCAGGGAAAAAGTTCGTGCACAAAATGAAGAAATTGTGTCATGGTCGGTTTTTCCTCAGCGCGTTCCGACTGACAACCTCGCGCTGTCCGTTTTCAAATTCGACCAGCGCAGAATTCATCTTGCCGCGCGCCAAGACGCGACAAGGGCGACCGTAGAGCGTCGCGCGCTTGGAATTGTTCCTCCAAGCAAAGCGGTAGATCATCTCATCTCCTGGCGAACCGTTCTGAGAGATCGACCAGTTTCTTGATCTTGGCGCGATCCGCGAGAAAACGCCCTTCGCCCACGTCGGCGACCAGTCCGGCTTTCTGTGCCTCGCGGAACCCCGCTTTGTAGCGTTTCAACCCTTCGGGGCCGAGCGCCTTGCCCGCACGCAGCTCCTCCAGCGTGACCGGCGAATCCCAGCACACGCGAATCGCTTTCTCGACATAGCCGCGCGACTTGACGCCGATCCGCGCCTCGGCTTCCGCGATCAGTTTTCGCACCGCCGAATTCGTGAGCGCCGCGTCCACTTCGGTCTGCGCTCGCGGCGCGCCGGGGGTCGGATGCGTTCGCCGCAAGGGGCGCGCGCTCATCGCGCGCTCAGCACGGGCGCTCGCGGGCACAGAACCAACCGTCACGAATTCCAGGTCGATCTCGCCGGCGAGTTCCGCCTCGATGCCGAAAATACGCGGGCGAAATTTCTCCGCTTCCGCCGGCGTGAACAGCAGATAGTGCTCGCCCTTCGCTTGGCTGTGCAACAGCCGTCCCAATCGCTGCGCTTCCTGCTCGCGCGACTTGCCCAGAAACGCCACCTCGACGACGAGCGTCAAGTCCTCGAAATCGAGTCCGCGATCGGCGATACGCGAGACCACGCACGCCTCTGCTTCCTGCACGCGCTGGAATTTGTGCGGCGTCTCGCCGGAGACGAACGGCAGCCCAAGCGCGTTCGCGAGTTGTTGCCCCTGATCCAGATAGTCGCAGAAGACGAGGGCGCGTCCGCCGCGCCGCTTTTCCAGCAGCGTGCGCGTGAACGCGGTCTTCGCCGCGTCGTTCGCGACCGTGGCGATGACGACGCGGGGGCGCTTCAAGACGCCAGCGCGGACGAGCTCCGCCCAACGGATCGAGCACGGAAAGCCCGCCAGCGCCGCGATCATGTATTGCCGTCCGTCCTCGCGCCAAGGGCTGGCGCTCAGACCCGCGCGATATTTCGTTTTGAGGAACGCGAGTTTCGAGAACGTATCGGCGGGCAGGGTCTGCACTTCATCGAAGATCGTGAGCATCCATTCGCGGTCCAGGGCACGCTTCCCGCTCGCGTAGGTGAGGATCGTCACGTCCGCGTTCGGCGCGTATTTTTTCACGCGCGCCTGCCACTGCTCGCAGAGGATCACGCTCGGCGCGAGGATGAGATGTGGTCCTTTCAAGTGAGCCAGGAGATAGAGCGCGAGAAATGTCTTTCCTCCACCCGGCGGCAGATTGAAAAAGGTCGCGCCTTTCGCTTTGAATTCCTCGGCGAACGGCTGCTGATAGTCCCGCAGCGTGATGGAGGATTCGGCGTGTGCGTCCCAGTCCTCGGCGGCGACGGGCTGCGGCGTGTAGGGCAGGATGCCGTCGCGCACGAGCGTCGCCACCAGGCGGATCCATGCCGCGCCGCCGCGAATCTTGAAACCGCCCTCGACCTTGCCGTCGAGGTATGCGCCGTACTTGCGCTTGAAGCTGCCCAGGTCGCCCGAAGTGACGCGCACGACGGTGCGTGTGCCGTCGATCTGGGCGGCGTGTTCGGGCGGCGTCCAGCCCATCTCGCGTTTCAGCCAGTCGGGGAACGGCGTGAGCAAGTCCATCCCGCGCGCGACGCGCGAGATGGTGAACGCCGGTTCTTGCTTGACGACCCAGCCGAAGATCGGCAGCTTGACGCCGCGCCAGTGGATCAGCGTGGCTTCGTGCTCGCTCACGGGGATGAGCGTGTAGGGACGCGTGAGCGTCGCACGGATCGCGTCCCGGTCGAGTTCGACGCCGGACTCGGCGCGCAAGTACTCGGCGATCTCGGCGGTCGCCGCGTCGCGCAGCACCGCGAGTTGGTCGAGCGCGTGCGTGAGTTGAGCCAGTCCTGCGTGCGCTTGCGCGACGGTGGCTGTCCAGTCGGTTTCTGGGCTTAGGATCGTGTGGTCTTGTTTCACGCGAGTTCCTTTTTGGCTATCGCCAAGTGCGCGATGTCCTTGGAGCGATCATCGTAATGCGCCAACCACTCGTCCATGGTGAGGCGCACGAGTCCGCCGAAGGGCGGCAAGACCTCGAAGAGCGGCACGTCCCGCGGCAACGCTTGCAGAAACCTGGTGGGCAGACCGTCGAGTCCGTGGTGCACCAGATAATGAATGCTTCCGAATTGCTGCTCGCGCACCATGCACCCGGCGAGCGTGTCCCAGCGCATGTGCGCGGAATATTCTCCGGCGCAACCGGACTGGGCAACAAACTCAGCGGTCGGAATGTGCTTTTCGATGGTGAGGCGCATCTCGTACTTCGCGCCCCACTCAAACGCCCAGTAGAGAAAATCGCCCGGACCGCGCACGTCTGGGATTTGCCATTCGATACGCATGTCGCGCTTGTCTTGTTTTACGACAAATACGATAGGTTGATGGGACATTGAAAATCCTCCAGCGCCAGGATAGTGTCGCGTCAATCTTCATTGCCGTCCCGCGCGGGATTTGGCGCAAAGCGATCGTGGTGGACGCTCGCCCGATTGAAATCGTCCACGCTCAGTGCGTTGGCTGCCAGTTGGAGCAGGATCGACTCTCCGCGCTCGCGTCCGCCCTTGTGCGCTGCCGCGCCCATTTCGTTCACGTGCGCGAGCAATGCCTGGATGTCAGAAAATTGCTCTGGGGTCAGAAACACCTTTTGCTCCCAGTTGCGTCCGTTCTTGCGGGCTGGATGCGCCAGGGTATCGACCGGCTTGCCGTCTGGATCGCCGTAAGCGGTGTATTCGCCGGCGAACCGAGTGCCGAGCAGTTCCAGGATCAATTCGATCAGCCGCTTGGACAGGTCGGTGGTGCGACTGCCGTACAGATAGTCGAGCAGGTCGCGGTGTTGGACGGTATACAGTTTCCGTTCGCCGAAAGCCCGACGACCGGTGTGCAGAGCCGCGCGGCAATTTTCGCAAACGACCGGCTCGAATCCCCGTCCGGCGTCTCTCCCACAGGTGAGGCACTTTTGCGCCGGTCCGCGTAGAACTTCGTCCTCGTCGAGGATGTCCTTGCCGCGATGGAATGGCAGCTGCAAGCCCTCGGCTTCGTGGACGGCAACCTGCTCCGCGTCGTGCAGTGTCGAGAAGCGGCGCTGGCGGGCGTAGAGGTCGTGGTCGTCTTCTGTCAGATCACACCATTCGCCGGCAAAGTCGCGCTCGCGTTCGCGAATTTCCCAGACGCGCACGATCGACGCACGTCCGGTGAGAATGACATTTCGGACGATGACCGCGTAGGTCACCGAGCGGTAGTGATCCTGGGCGATCTTCAGGATTTGGAGGCGAAACGGTTTGAAGAATTGTTCGCGCTGGGTTGCGTTCAGCATGAGCATCCTCCTTGCGCTTCAGTGAGAAGTCTTGTTCTGCACGATGTGGTCCATCACTTCTTTCGGAAGTTTTGCGACGAGGACCCACTGGCTCCAAGGCAGTTTCCAAAGGAAATCAATCCAACGTTGGTGGATCACACGGAAAAAGCGAAGCATCAGTCTCCTCCTTCACGGTCGGCGACGATATGATCGTCGCCGTAATGCGGTGCGTGGGGCGCGCATTCGCGGTGGTATTGGAATGGCGGACGCTCCAAGCGCGCATAGACCGTCCCGCGTAGAATCGGTTGGTTGCACCGCGCGCAAGTGTAATCCTTGCGCGCGGTGGCGTAATGGATCGCGGGGGTCTTGGTTGTCGTGGAGGTTGCCTTCAGCATGGCGGTTCGTCCTGATCGACGCGGCGCGGTCATTTGTGATGCAGCGCGGCGAGGTGCTCGGCGAGCGCCGCGGTCAGATGCGACTGCCAATCGGATGGCGAGCGATCGGTGTTCGTTGTCTGTTTCACGGGACTTCGGCTCCATGTTCAAAGCAGATCCATGCCAATTGGTATGCGCCACGATCGGTGTGCGCGGCTTTTTCGGCGTTGTTCTGAAAGCGTTTGCGATGGGTCACACAATACCAGACACCCCGACCCGCGACACCGCACGACGGCTGCACGACTTCGGTTTTGTGATCGCGCTCGATCTTCTCCCCGATGGAGACCGTTGAGACGGTGTTTCATTTGTGATGCGGCGCGGGCGCGGGAGCCGTCGCGTGTGCCGGCGCGGAGCCGAGCATCTGCTGGTAAAAGTAGCCGGTGAATTTCGCCATCCAGGTCGCCGCCATGTAACTGGTGAGGTCGATTGCGTTGCCGATTGCCTGGAACATCCAGTCGGTGATCGAGGACATGTGCGAACCGATCGTGTCCTGGAACGACTGCTGCTCGCCGGCGATTGCGGTCTGGGCGATGCCGTTCTGGGGTGCGGCGCTCCAGTTGGCGATGGTGAGTCCCACGAGCGCGATCCAGAGCACGACCACGAGCACCGCGGCTTCGATGGGGTGGTGGAACGCGAACTTGAGGAGGCCAGCCATCCGGCTGCCGAGCCAGCGCAGGATCGAGTGAGTCGGTTTCGATTGGGTTGTTTGAGTCGGGTTCATGTTTCTTCTCCTACGCGTAATGTGCGACGGCGATGCGCCGTCGTCTTTTTAGAAAAAGATGGTTGGCTCTCCGTCGGACGGCTTGATCGCGCCAAGCCAGCGTTGCGAGGTCCAGACGAGCACGGCGCGCAGCACACCGGGCGGAACGGTCTTGCGCCGGCGAGGCAGCCGCGTCAGCCGTCGGGCTTCGCGAACGAGCAGTCGCCGCGCGCGATTCGGGTCGTCCACGCGTTTCACCTGGACATACAGCACCGCGTGGGGACCGAGGAGATTGATGTCCCAAGTCCCGCGTGACCCCGCGCTGCGAATCGCGGTGTGCCAACCCAAGCGAAAGAGATCGGGCGAATCGGCGCGCGGGTGCAGGAGTTCTTTGATCGCGCGGCGTTCCGCGTCTGCGCCGCGACGGTAGTTGGTGGTTTTTCTCAGAGCAGGTTTCGGGTGTTCCATGGACCATCTCCCTTATACTGGACGGTTAGTTTTTCGTCGTCGAAGATGATGTTGGCTTCGAGATGGGCGGCGAGTTCGGGATCGTGCGTCCGAATCTCGTCCAGCGCCTTGCGAATCTCTGCGCGTAGGTTGGAAATTACCGAACAAGGGTCCGCTTACTTCGTCGCGACTCGTCGGGCAAGACGACGAACTCGACCGGCGGACCGACCAGCACGTATTCTTTTCCGCCGCGTTTCACGCGGACCCCGTGGTAGTATCCCTTTGGGGCGTGCCGTCGCTGATCGCCCGCGAACTGCTCTTTCAGGCGTGGATCATAGTACGGCGTTCTGCGAAATCCCGCAAGATCGCTGTCACGAAACGTGCGTTCCTGAAACTGGCTCCGCTCGACGACCCGGTAGCCCTCGAACTTCTGTCGTGTGCCGCCAATGTTGCAGTACAGTTTGCCCTCGAACAGGAACGGTTTGCGGATCGTGTCGTATTCCGCAATCGTGTCGCCCGAATAACTCTCCCACGCCTGCTCGCTCAGCGCGGGAGCGATCGACACCTGGCGGTGCGGCAGCACACGCCGATCCAGCGCGCGATGGTAACGGCGGTCCGCCGCCGTATGTCCGCAATCGACGTGTCCGCAAATCGAGCACTCGATCTGTCCAAGGTCGAACAGTGTGTCCTGAAATTGCCGAACCACGGTCCGCTTATTTCGTCGCGCATTGTGCCGCGCCGCGCGCGGTGTGGCTTGAGCCGTGTCGGCGCTCTGGAGATCACGGCAGGCGGCTTGCAGCACGGACGGGTCGAGCGAGAGTTGTTGCGCGGTTTGGGCGAGCATCTATGCCTGAAGATCGGCGAGCGGATCGTCGCGTTTCCAAACTTCGATTGGCGGCGCGTCGTCGAGCGCGTTGATTTGCGCTTCGACCGGGCAATGCTGATAACGACACAGGACCGGGTGGAGGCGCGAACGATACGCCCGCCGCGTGGCTTCGTCCCAGCGATCGAAAGTGTTGTAGGGCGTCTCGCGGGACTGAATCAGCAAGTGGTGCTGCTCGACGCAGGCGGGACACGCAACGACGTACGCCTGATCCGCATAAAAGCACTTGTCCTCATCGCCGTCATACCGGGGCGGATACAGTTTTCCGGCGTCGGGATCGTCCGCCCAAGCGTCTTGCAGAACCAGATCGGTGTAGACCCGTCCACACACATTGCACAATCCGTTCCAGCGCGGCGTGTAGGACGGCTGATCGCGCCACCACGCCTTCCGTCGCGTCATGGCGATCTTGCCGTCCGCGATGAAGAACGCGACGACTTGCGACGCCATGCCCCGGCGTCCGCCCTTGCCCTTGGGTCGCCGGTAGTTGACCGACACGCGGGCTTGTGCGACTTGCGGGTTTTCGCGCATCCACTGGCGGGCGTAGTCCATCGGCGTCATGGCGATCCTGCCGCCCCGTGCGGCGACCGACACCGCGCGCCGGGCGCAATAAGCGAGGTGCGCCTTGAACAGGTCCACACGGTATTCTCGCCCTGGGTTGTCCAACCCCAGCAGCATCGCGGCGTGCTCGACGGTAATGGTTCCATTGAGCGAAACGATGCGGGCGATGTCCGCCAGTGCTTCGTCCAGACCGGTCGTCAACGTATCCGCCGTCGTGCCTTCGTAGATCGCATCTACAAAGTCGTCGCCCATCTTTTCTGCGATCATCTTTTTGTCGTGTTCCACTTGCGCCTTCCTTTTGATTAACTTGCCGGCGCGGCGTCTGCAAAGAGAGGTCGCATCTGTGCAGGGGCGGGCACTGGCTCCACCGCGCCGATGCTCCAGCCGGGTTCGAGGAAATCGCTGTAGACGATCCGCGCGTATTCTGCGTTCGGCGCGCTGAAGAAGACGATCTGGGACGTGACTTGGTAACTGACAACCCTACCCTCGCTAACGCGCAGGTCGTGGATTTTGTAGAGCCCGAGCGCGAACAGCCAGTTCACTGGTTCGGTCATCGACCACCTTCAATCCCCGATTCCTCCGGTTCGCATTTCAACTTCCCGTTCGCGGCTCGACCCTACGCGGGAGGAGGGGAGGGCCGCGGAGGGTCGAGCGCCGGGCGTGCGGTTGCAACATGCTGGGGGCGCCGTGGGCCTCGCCCCTCCGC
>VFSW01003571.1_pt1 | contig 23322 bp, 18 predicted proteins | sample 5358111 | NCBI WGS metagenome assembly VFSW01 (sample SAMN11554181, study PRJNA540505) | mine drainage metagenome | isolation source: sediment from site ElyBrook_90M | place: USA: Ely Copper Mine, Vershire, VT | collected 2017
AATCGGGCCGATATGCCCTTTAAATACATATATTCGTTAGTTTAGAGTAGCCAACAGCGTAATTCCAAACAATTGTTTGGCGCGCTGGCCGAATACGTTGTGGCCGCTGGCGCTGCGGGCCAGTCCCGCGAAATCAGGGTACTGCGTCGAATCGCATGGAAAGGTCGATGGAATGCGGGCTTTTGGTGAGGCTGCCGACGGAAATGTCGTCCACCCCGGTTTCGGCGATGACGCGAACCGACTGGAGCGTCACGCCGCCCGAAGCCTCAAGCCGTGCGCGACCGCCTGTTTCGCGCACTGCGGCGCGCAGTCCGGCGACGTCGAAATTGTCGAGCAGCAGCCGCTGTGCCCCAGCCGCGAGTGCCTGGCGCAGCTGTTCGAGGGTTTCAACCTCGATTTCCACCGGCGTGCCGGCTGCAGCAAGGGTGAAGGCGTTTTGAACCGCGGCGCCGATCGATCCGGCCGCGAGGATGTGGTTTTCCTTGATCAGAATTGCATCATGCAGCCCCATGCGATGGTTACTGCCGCCGCCGCACCGGACGGCATACTTCTGGGCATTGCGCAGGCCGGGGATCGTCTTGCGCGTGTCGAGTATGCGCGCGCTGGTGGTCCCTACGGCGTCCACGTAGCGTCTGGTTAGCGTGGCGGTGCCTGAAAGCAGCTGCAGAAAATTGAGCGCCGTGCGCTCTCCGCTGAGCAGCGGGCGCGCGGGTCCGTGAAGCTGGCACAGCACCTGATTCGGTTCCACTGGGTCGCCGTCAGTCGCTGTCCAGGAAACCTGGATCCGCGCGTCGAGCTGCTGAAACACTTCCTCGAACCACGGGGCGCCGCACAGCACCGCAGGTTCACGACTGATGACATGGGCCGTGGCCAGGGTCTCCGGCCGGATCAGCGCGGCGGTCAGATCGCCGGCGCCCAAGTCCTCGCGCAGGGCCCGACGCACGTCTTCGGCGACATCGGACGGCGCAGGGGGCAAAAACCCTCCGCATACGGCATTGATTTTCGGCATAGACCGGTATTTAACCATAAAGCGGCAGCGCGGGATCCGGCTCGTCGCAAACCTTGACGCGTCTTTCTGTGTGGTGGTCGATGGTAGCACCAGCTGCGGCTGCTGTAGTCAGCCATCACGTTTCACTGACGGTGTGGTTTGCGGACAGGCCGTTCAGCCGGGCAGCTGCGAGGCGTGGCGTATATGAAGCCACTTCAACGCCAATGGCGGCAACAGGGTGCTGAGTGCAATCACCATGACCAGGATGGCCGGAACCGCGCCGTTGAGTATTCCAGTGGATTGGCCGAGCGCCACGAAAATGAGCCCGACTTCGCCGCGTGGGACCATTGCCATTCCGATAGCGAGGCGCGATAGAAAAGGGCCGCGTATCATGAATCCTGCCGCTATCTTGCCGGCGACCGCGAGCACGAACAGCGACAGTGAAAATGCCCAGACGAACGGTGATGACCAGTCTATGGTGCGTAGGTTCATGGACAATCCGACCATCACGAAGAAAATTGGCGCGAACAGATGGATGATCGGCCGCATCGCCCGTTCCATCGCGGTGGTGAATCCGGCATCACCGCCCACTACTGCTCTGAAAGGCCACCGGAACCTGCGCGACAACGCAAGACCGGCGGCGAATCCCCCAAGCAGTTGCGGTGCACCCACATAATGGGCGAGCCAGGCAAAGAACAGAACCAGCGATACGACCGTTGTCGGGATGAGCCCGGGCATCTGGCTAACACGGTTGAAGCGCTCTATGATGCCGGCGATCGCTCTTGCCGCAAACGGGGCAAGCAGCAGGAACAGGGCGACAAATAAAAGCACTTTGCCCGCCGCGGCGAAATCAATGTGCCCGCTGCGCGTGGACTGGTAAAGAAATGCGAGCAGGACTACGCCCAGAACATCATCGATTACCGCTGCTCCCAGTACCACCTGGGCCTCGTTGCTCGCGCTGCGACGAAGATCGGCGAGTGTACGCATCGTGATTCCTATGCTCGTTGCCGTGAGCGTGCCGCCGATGAACAATGATGCGAGCTGTCCCTGGGAGAACAGATAATGACTGAGCGCATAACCGAGCACGAACGGCATGACAAAACCGGAAGTCGCGACGATGATCGGCCGCAGGCCGGTTTTGACCAGGCGCACGACGTCGGTCTCCAGTCCGACCTCGAACAGCAGGAGGATGATGCCGATTTCGGACAGCAGCTGTAGGCTGTGTGTGGGTTTTGCCCATCCGAGAAGACTCGGCCCGAGCAGGATGCCGGCCAGTAGTTCACCGATCACTGGCGGGATGCCAAAACGTGCCGCAAGCTCCCCGAGGATACGTGCGGTGAGTAGAATGGCAATCAGAACGAGAAAGAAAACCTGGGCATCCATAGAATGTTCGTGGCGCGGTCACGGGCAGCAGGATCCAGCCGATGGCGGGAGTGTACCGGAAGCGCTGTGGAGGGGCGAGCCGTTGCGCGCCGCGCGTGGTGTGAATCCGATGGTGCAGAACCTGTACGATATACCGGTCTGCACGGTGCAAAGGTGGCCGTGCTCGGATACGGTAACGGCGGTCCGCACCGGCTCCCGGGCGGGTGTTGGCGGGTCTGAGACTGCACGGCAAGCTTGTGGCGTGCGAAATTCATGGCATTGAAACCGCTCGTGCTCTGGGTGACAGTCTCCGCCTGTCTCATCGGGGCGGTCCGCGTGTGGCACCACCTTATGCGGCGACTGGAATTGGCACAAGGGGCCGACTGGGGAAGCAAATGGCTCAATCGACTCGACGGGCTCAATCGCATCTGGTGCACTCAGTTTCACCGACTGCATAGCGGTAAAATCCGCCTTCCGGCCACGGGACCGGCGCTGGTGGTCGCCAATCACGTGTCCGGACTCGATCCGCTACTGATGATCGCCGCAAGCAGCCGGCCGCTGCGTTTTCTGGTCGCCCGGGAGCAGTATGATAGACTTGGGTTGCGCAGACTGTTTGTGGCCATCGGTTGTATTCCAGTCAAGCGTGACCGAAATCCGCGTGCGGCGCTGGCAGCGGCGCGCAATGCGCTGGAGCGCGGTGAGGTCGTCGCGCTGTTTCCTCAGGGCAGGATATATCTGGATAATGAGCCTGCGGCGCCGCTTAAGCGCGGAGTCGCATATCTGGCGCGCACCAGCGGCGCACCGGTCATCGCGGTGCGCGTGGAGGGTGTACAGGGCAAGGGCCGCACAGTTTCCGCTGTATTCCTGCGAAGTCACGCGCGGCTGCGGCATTTTCCACCATTGCACCTGCGGGAAGGCGATGCCGATCGCTTTCTGCGGCGCCTGCAGTCGATGTTGACCGAAAAATGAGTGTTTCTCCGGCTTGAGTCTGATTGCGATATGCCCGAACCGCGGGTATCTGCCCGGAAGCAGACGGTTCCGCCGCCGGATACAACTTGCAGACCTTGGCGGCCACGGTTGCCCGCGCCTTTTGGGCACTCCTCCTCGGATTGCTTGAAATTGCGAGAATACCGCCCCATTGACACCCCATAACGCACGGTTCGAGAGAGACCTCCCTTATGCGCATGGAAAAACTGACCACGAAGTTCCAGACCGCCCTGGCAGAGGCTCAGAGCCTCGCGGTCGGCCGCGATAACCAGTTTATCGAGCCGGTGCATCTGATGGCCGCGTTGCTCGACCAGGAGGGTGGAACCAGCCGCCATCTGCTGACGCAGGCGGACGTCAACGTCAATGCACTGCGTTCGCGGTTAAGCCAGGCAATCGACAGGCTGCCCTCGGTCGAAGGCTCTGGCGGCGAGGTGCATGTCTCCAACGACCTTACAAAGCTGCTCAACATTACTGACAAGTACGCACAGCAACGTGGCGACCAGTTTATTTCCAGCGAGCTGTTCGTGCTCGCCGCTCTAGAAGACAAGGGCGAACTCGGACGTCTGCTCAAGGAGGCTGGAGTCTCAAAAGGTGGAGTGGACAAGGCGATCGACGCACTGCGTGGCGGCCAGAACGTGCGTGATGCGGGCGCAGAAGATCAACGTCAGGCGCTGGAACGCTATACCATCGATCTGACGGAGCGTGCGGAACAAGGCAGGCTCGATCCGGTGATCGGGCGGGACGAGGAAATTCGCCGGGTGGTGCAGATCCTTCAGCGCCGCACAAAGAACAATCCGGTTTTGATCGGCGAGCCGGGAGTAGGCAAGACCGCCATCGTGGAAGGTCTGGCCCTGCGCATCGTGAACGGTGAGATTCCTGAGGGGCTCAAGAACCGCCGCCTGCTGTCGCTTGATATGGGTGCGCTGATCGCCGGCGCCAAGTACCGCGGAGAGTTCGAGGAGCGCCTCAAAGGCGTGCTGAAGGATCTTGCCAAGCAGGAGGGTCGCATTATCCTGTTCATTGATGAGTTGCACACCATGGTCGGCGCAGGCAAGGCTGAAGGCGCGATGGATGCCGGGAACATGCTCAAGCCTGCCCTGGCGCGTGGCGACCTGCACTGCATTGGCGCGACCACGCTCGATGAGTACCGCAAATATATCGAGAAGGATGCCGCGCTCGAGCGCCGATTCCAGAAGGTTCTGGTGGAGGAACCCAGCGTGGAAGATACGATCGCCATCCTGCGCGGGCTGAAGGAGAAGTACGAAGTTCACCATGGCGTGGACATCACCGACCCGGCGATCGTCGCGGCGGCGAACCTTTCGCATCGCTATATCACTGACCGTCAGCTTCCCGACAAGGCGATTGACCTGGTCGACGAGGCGGCGTCGCGTATCCGCATGGAGATCGACTCCAAGCCCGAAGTGATGGACCGGCTGGACCGGCGCGTGATCCAGCTCAAGATAGAGCGCGAGGCGCTCAAAAAAGAGACAGACGAGGCATCCAGAAAGCGTCTTGAGGCGCTGGAAGGCGAGCTGCGGAAGCTCGAGCGCGAGTATGCCGACCTGGAAGAGGTGTGGAAGGCCGAAAAGGCCGCGGTTTCCGGGGCGCAACACATCAAGGAGGAGCTGGACCGCGCGCGCGTAGAGATCGAAACTGCGCGCCGGGCGGGGGACCTGGCACGCATGTCGGAGCTTCAATATGGCCGTATCCCGGAACTGGAAAAACAGCTGTTAGCAGCAGCTGCTGCTGAAGGCAAGGAGCACAAGCTGCTGCGTTCGGCCGTGACCGAAAATGAGGTAGCCGAGGTGGTATCGCGCTGGACCGGCATCCCGGTGGCGAAGATGATGGAGGGTGAGCGCGACAAACTGTTGCGCATGGAGGAGGATCTGGGCAGGCGCGTGGTCGGGCAAAGCGAGGCCATCACGGCAGTGGCGAACGCAATTCGCCGTGCGCGCGCGGGGCTTTCCGATCCTAACAGGCCGAACGGCTCCTTTTTATTCCTCGGGCCGACGGGCGTGGGCAAGACCGAGCTGACCAAGGCTCTGGCCGCTTTCCTGTTCGACACGGAGGATGCCATGGTGCGTGTCGACATGTCGGAATTCATGGAAAAGCATTCAGTGGCACGGATGATCGGCGCCCCCCCTGGCTATGTCGGCTATGAGGAAGGCGGTTATCTGACCGAAGCGGTGCGGCGCAAGCCCTACTCCGTGATCCTGTTGGACGAGGTTGAAAAGGCGCACCCAGAAGTATTCAACGTGCTGCTTCAGGTTCTGGACGACGGACGGCTCACCGACGGACAGGGACGCACGGTGGATTTTCGCAATACAGTTATCGTGATGACTTCGAACCTGGGCTCACAGCTTATCCAGGAACTGGCGGGGGAAGACAACTACGACCGTATGAAGACGGCAGTCATGGAGATCGTCGGCCAGCACTTCCGGCCCGAGTTCGTCAACCGGATCGACGATATCGTCGTGTTCCATCCGCTCGCACGTGAACAGTTGCATCGCATCGCGCTGATTCAGATCGAGCACCTGCGGGGTCGTTTGCGGGCGCGCGACATGGATCTGCGCCTGACGGAGCAGGCGTTGGACCGGCTCGCGCAGGCGGGATTCGATCCGGTCTACGGCGCGCGTCCGCTGAAGCGCGCAATCCAGCAATCGCTCGAAAACCCGTTGGCACAAGAAATACTTGCCGGAAAATTCGGCGCCGGAGACATCATCGTTGTCGATGTTCACGCCGACAAGTTCAGCTTCCGCCGTGAGGGATCGCGCAGACGTTCGGTGAGCGGCTGAGCGCTGCCGCGCTGGTCTGCATTTCGCTGTCGCGGTGTGCACGTGTCTTGCGGTCGTATCCCGGCCGGTGGGCTTTGGTGGCCACCGGCCGGTTTGTCAAGGGGAGACATTCCCTCTATCATGCAAGCGTCGCCTCTGTTGGATATCTGGCTCCTTGCACAATAAACAATGCAGGCACTTGCCGCGAAAGAGCGGTTCTCTGGTCTCGACCTGGTTTCCTGACCGATGCCGAGTGTTCGTCCGGTAAAGCAGGCTACATGCTTCGGCGGCTGAAAGCGCCATCGCTGTCCGGGCTGGGGCTGCAGCGGCTGTGGTCGGACCTGACAGTGCGACGCTACCGGCACCGTCAGTTCGTCACCATCGTTTATGTCGTATTGCTCTCCGTGCTCGGTGTACCCGAGCGGTTTCCCGCGCTGTTTTGGCCCGGTGCGATTCTGGTGATTGTCGGGGAGGCCGTACGCGTGTGGGCCTCGGGCCATGTAAAAAAGGATAAGTGTCTGGCGACCACTGGCCCCTATGCCTTCGTGAGGCATCCGCTTTATGTCGGTAATAACACGATCGTCGTGGGTTTTTGCTTGGCGTCTGGTTTGTGGTGGGGCCTTCCGCTCTGGGTGGCGCTGGCTGTTGCGTTTTTTCCGCCCGCTATTTCGCACGAGGATATGCTGCTGCACCGGTTGTTCGGCTCCGAATGGGAGGATTGGCGTATGCATACTCGTGCACTCATCCCCAGGCTGACCCCATTCCGGCTGGGGATACGGGGCGAGTGGTCGCTGCGGCAAAGCCTGCGGATCAACGGCGAGCCACTCATTGCGGTATTTCTGGGCGGCTGTCTCTACGTGCTGCACCTCAAGCTTACCTAAATGCGCCATGAGTACCGCATTCAACGCCGTTACTGATGACGAACTGATCCGATGGGTCGAGCGCTGCGCGATCCGCCGCAGCGAAATTCTGGCGAGCGGCTACCAAGGCCATGTCTACTTTTTCAACAAGAACGGCCAGCGTCTGGTCATCAAGGCCGCCTCTGGCCGCGGCCCGATGCGGTGGCTGCGCCGCCGCATGCTGCGCAACGAGTTTAAGGTCTATTCGCGCCTGGCCGGGTTGCATGGATGTCCGCGCTGTTACGGTCTGATTGGCGGCCGCTACCTGGTTCTGGAATACCTGGAGGGACAGTCGCTGCGTCATACCGAAGCAGAGGACCGGGCAAAGTATTATGCCGAATTGTTCTCCATGATCGAAGCGTTGCATTGTCAGGGGATCGCCCATTTCGACCTCAAGCGCAAGAACAATCTGATGGTTCTGCCCGGCAGCTGTCCGGGAATCGTCGATTTCGGGACAGCTGTCATCCGCAAACGCGGTTTCGCTCCTGTAAACCACTTTTTGTATAACCTGGCAGTCAAGATCGACTTCAATGCCTGGATCAAGCATAAGTATAGGAAGCGCTATGAAGATGTTTCGGATGCTGACAGGGTCTACTATCGGCACACGCGTGCCGAAAAGATCCTGCGCACGACTAAGCGCGTATGTCGGGTGCTGAGGGCCCTGTTTGGCGATGGCCAGCATCGGCCGGCAACGCATCGCGGCCCGAACGGCACGCACGGTTGTGTGGTCTTGCGCACCGATTCTCTGGCCAGGCACCATGGAGGCGGCGACGGGGCGATGTGCGACCGGCTAGATGCCGCGAAGCCTGCGCCGCCTGATTTCTGACCGCGTCTGAAGCGCGGGATGGATGCCGTGCCGTTGCCGAAGCCAGGTCCAGTCGGTCGGTGATGCCGCAGCGTGTGTGTGGATTTCCCACGCGTGACCAGACCTGGCTTTTTGCGCTAAGGTAACGCGGACATGTCGTACCGCGCGGCATGCCGGATTTCTCGCGCGGTGCGCCAGCAGGAGTTGTACAGGTGCCCTGTGCAGCGCTTCCCGTGTCACTGCAGGCTGCGCGGTTCAGCGGCCAAAAGGCCCTTGTGGTTTGCGCTGCGCATACGTTCGATGCGTTGCCCCCGGCAAGCCGGCATGGCAGATGGAGCCGGTTTGCCCTCCTGTTTTTCAGATGCTTAGACCGATCATGACGAGGGTTCAATATGGATTCGCAACGACAGGCAGTTCTGGAACGCTATTCCGAGGGCGCCCTGGTCCGGCAGCCGTCGCTGTGCTGCCCGGTGAATTACGATGCTCGGCTGCTCGACGTGCTTCCGGCGGAGATCGTCGAGAAGGACTACGGCTGCGGCGATCCTTCCCGGTACATTCGCAGCGGCGACACAGTCCTCGATCTGGGAAGCGGCGGCGGAAAGCTGTGCTACATCGCCGCGCAAATTGTCGGACCCAGCGGGCGCGTCATCGGGGTGGACATGAATGACGACATGCTGAAACTTGCACGCAAGTACCAGAAGGAAATGGCTGCCAGGCTTGGCGGCGACCGGGTAAGCTTTCTAAAGGGTCAAATCCAGGACCTGGCACTCGACGTGGAGGCGCAGGAACGCTGGCTTGCCGCTCACCCGATAAACAGTGGTACTGATCTCGTTGTGTTCGAGAACTGGCGCAGCGAGCAGCGTGCCCGGACTCCGCTTATTTCGGATGCGAGTGTCGATGTCGTGATGTCAAATTGTGTTCTGAATCTCGTGGATGAAGCCCATCGCCAGCAGCTGATACGTGAAATATACCGGGTTCTGAAACCCGGCGGGCGCGCCGCGATATCGGACATCGTCAGCGACGAGTCGGTGCCGGCGCATCTCAAAGCGGATGCCACACTGTGGAGCGGCTGCATCTCCGGAGCGTTCCAGGAGCAGGAGTTTTTGCGCGCCTTCACCGACGCCGGGTTTCTCGCCGTCGGTTATGATAAGTGGGATCCAAAACCTTGGCAGGTGGTGGAAGGCATTGAGTTCCGCTCAGTGACGCTCACTGCGGTAAAGGGGGCGACCGGTCCTTGCCTCGACTATGGGCACGCTGTGATCTATCGCGGACCCTATGCGGAAGTGCGCGACGACGAGGATCATCGTTTTCCGCGTGGTGAACGTATGGCGGTATGTGAACGTACCTACGTATTCCTCACAGAAGGGCCGTACCGGGACGATTTCATCGGTGTATCTCCGGCGGCACGCGAGCCGACGCCGTGGTGCGCCGTGCCGGGAACCCGCCGGCCAGCAGTGCAGACCAAGGGTGCCACCCACGTTGGGACCTGCGGCGGCGAGGACTGTTGCTGACCCATGCAGGTCGTGGTCATCGGCGGGGTTGCGGCCGGGATGAGCGCCGCCAGCCAGGCAAAGCGGCGTATGCCGGATGCCGAGGTGATCGTGCTTGAGCGTGGTCCCTATGTCTCCTATGGGGCCTGCGGTATGCCGTACAATATTGCGGACCCGCAGCGTGCCATCGATGATCTCGTGGTCATTACTGCCGAGGAATTTCGGAACACGCGCAGTATCGATGTGCGAACCCGTCATGCGGTGCGTGCGATAGATGCTACCCGCAAGGAGCTTGCGGTCCGCGATCACGTCTCCGCGCGGGACTACACGCAGCGTTATGACAAGCTGGTACTCGCAACCGGCGCCGAAGCCGCGCGTCCTCCGATTTCGGGGCTGGATCTGCCGGGGGTGTTCTTGTTGCGTGAACTGACCGATGGCGCGGCGATCAAGCGTTTCATCGAAAAAGTGGTTCCGCGCCACGCCACGATCATAGGTGGCGGTTACATCGGCATGGAGATGGCCGATGTGTTGAGCAAGCGTGGTCTGGAAGTGCATGTTCTCGAGCGCGCAAGCCAGATTATTCCGGGTTTTGAGTTGGTTATCGCCGATATTGTCGCCGAACAGCTGCATCGTCACGGCGTGTGCGTGGATACCGGAGTGACCGTACAGCGGATTGAAGCCACCGGGCACGGCGTGAGTGTGCGCACCAACAAGGGCGAAGTCGCGACGGACATGGTGATCGTATCGGTCGGAGTGCGTCCCAACGTTGCGCTGGCACGGTCAGCCGGCGTGCAGTTGGGCGCCAGCGGGGCGATTGCAGTAGATGCCATGCAGCGCACCAATATCACTGATATCCTTGCGGCGGGTGACTGCGCCGAAGCGTTTCACGAGGTGCTGAGACAGCCGGCCTACATTCCACTTGGCACGACTGCCAACAAGCAGGGCAAGGTTGCGGGGGCTAATGCCGTGGGTGCCGAAGAGCGGTTTGTTGGCATCGCCGGGACCGCCGGTTTCAGGGTTTTCGATCTCGAAGTCGCGCGCACCGGGATCGGTGCTGCGGAAATCAGCCGCTACGGGCTGGACGCGCTTTCAAGTGTTTCCCGCCACAGCAGCCGTGGTCATCACTACCCGGGGTCCACCCCGATTACCACGGTGGTGTTCGCCGAACGCGGCAGCAGCAGGCTGCTCGGTGCGCAGATGGTCGGTGCCGACACCGTTGCCAAGCGTATCGATGTTTTTGCTACAGCACTGCACGCGCGCATGAACTTGCGCGACGTGGAATCGCTTGACCTTGCCTATGCGCCACCGTTCGCGCCGGTTTACGATCCAGTGCTGATCGCGGCGACTGTAGCGCGCAAGATCAACTTCGGGTCTCGCCAATGACCGCCGCTGTCGCTGGGTAAAATTGTGATGCGCGCTAATCCGTTCCTTTTTTCCGACGGCGCCAGTCGCGATGGGAGTTGGAACCGACCCAATTTTGGCGGACGCCGGTGTCTGTGGTCGATGGACAGGCGTCCTTTTATTCCATGAGCATCGTCTTCCTCGATCGCGATACCTTCGTCGCTTCGGTGCGTTTTGCCACGGCAGGTGTGGCCGGGAGGCCCTGGCACGATCATTCCCACACGCCGCCGGAGCTCGTGCTGGAATGCGCGCGGGATGCCGAGGTTGTGGTTACGAACAAGGTGCGTTTGCCGGCGGCGCTGATTGAGCAGTTGCCGAGCCTGCGGCTGATCGCGTGTGCGGCGACCGGTGTCGATAATGTGGATGTGGATGCGGCACGGCGGCGCGGGGTGGCAGTGTGCAACGTACAGGGATATGCAATTCACAGCGTTCCCGAACATGTCTTTGCCATGTTGCTGGCGCTGCGGCGCAATCTGCTGCGCTATCATCAGGCGGTGCAGGCCGGTGAATGGGCGCGCTCCGGTTCCTTCTGTCTGTTGACCTATCCCATCGACGATCTGGCAGGCGCTACTCTCGGCATTGTGGGAGCAGGTGCTCTGGGGCAGTCAGTGGCGCGGCTCGGTGAGGCATTTGGAATGAACGTGCTGCTGGCAGAGCGGCGCGGCGCCGACGGTGTGCGTCCGCAGCGTACGTCATTCGAGCAGGTGCTGTCAGACTCCGATGTCCTAAGCCTGCACCTTCCGCTTACGTCGCAGACACGCAACCTCATCGGGGCCCGTGAGCTGGCGCGCATGAAACGTACCGCCATCCTGATCAATACCGCCCGCGGCGGCGTGGTTGACGAGACCGCACTGCTTGCGGCGCTGCAAGCCGGGCATTTGGCAGGCGCCTGTCTGGATGTGCTCGGGGAGGAGCCGCCGGCAGCGGATCAGCCGCTGATATCGGCCGGCCTGCCGAATCTGCTCATCACTCCGCATCTCGCCTGGGCGAGCCGCCAGGCGCAGCAGCGCCTGGCGGACGAAGTGATCGAAAACATCGCTGCGTTTTTTCGTGGCGAGGCCCGCAACCGGGTGGTATAAGCGATGGTTCCACTTCGGTGACCCTACCAATTGAAGAGGCGTTGCCGCAGCTGCGCGCGGTGCTCAGCGCCCATCGGTCCGTGGTGTTGCAGGCGCCCCCGGGAGCGGGCAAAACCACATTCGTGCCCCCGGCACTGCTTAACGAACCCTGGCTTGGTGGCCGTTCTATATTGATCCTGGAGCCGCGACGCCTTGCGGCGCGGGCGGCTGCCGCGCGCATGGCGCAATTTTTTGACGAGCAGGTCGGCGAGACGGTTGGCTACCGCATTCGTTTCGAGAACCGGGTATCGGCGCGCACGCGCATAGAGGTGGTGACTGAAGGCATTCTTACCCGCCGACTGCAGGGAGATCCGGCGCTCGACGGGGTTGGGATGGTGATATTCGACGAGTTCCACGAACGCCATCTTCATGGCGACCTTGCGCTCGCACTGGCGCTTGACTGCCAGCGCGGCCTGCGCGAGGACCTCCGTATCCTGATCATGTCAGCAACCTTGGATAGCTTGGCGGTCTCGCAGCTGCTCGCGCGCGCGCCGATCGTTGCCAGTGCGGGACGCAGCTTTCCGGTGAGCGTGCAGTACTGCGAGCGCGACCCGACCGCACCCTTGGCTGAGACTATGGCTCAAGCGATCGGCCGCGCACTGCACGACCATGGGGGCGATGTGCTGGCGTTTCTGCCCGGTTCCCGGGAGATTCGCCGTACCCAGGTGCTGCTGGAGGGCAGGTTGCCACCGGCGGCGCTCCAGGTTTTTCCGCTCTACGGCGACCTGCCATGGGAGCTTCAAGAGCGCGCCATCCGCCCGTCCGGTCCTGAGGTCCGACGCAAAGTGGTGCTGGCGACCCCGATCGCAGAAACCAGCCTCACCATCGACGGCATACGCGTGGTGGTCGATTCGGGTTATGCGCGCGTTCCGCAGTTTGATCCAAAGAGCGGCCTGACCCGCTTGACGACCCAGCGCATCTCACGCGCTTCCGCAGAGCAGCGTAGTGGACGTGCCGGACGCACCGCGCCGGGTGTATGTCTGCGCTTATGGAACGAGAACACGCAGCGCGGGCTGATCCCTCATGCGATCCCGGAAATTCGGGGCGCCGACCTTGCGCCCCTTGCCCTGGAACTTGCCGCATGGGGCGTGCGCGATGCCGCGACCCTGTCCTGGCTCGACCCACCGCCGGCCGCGGCGCTTGCCCAGGCGCGCGAGCTGCTGTGCCAGCTTGGGGCCCTGGATGCAGACGGACGGATCACGGCCGTGGGCGGCCGCATGGTGCAGCTGCCCCTGCACCCGCGGCTTTCCCACATGCTGATGGTTGCCCGCAATGTGGGGCTAGACGCGCTGGCTTGTGATGTCGCAGCGCTGCTCAGTGAGCGAGATATCTTTACTGGCGCGGCGCGCCAGTCCTGCGATTTCGGCGCACGTGTCGAAGCGTTGCGCGATTTCCGTGCTCACCGGCGTCACGCGGCGCAGACGCACGATGCCGATCGTTGCGCGCATGTCGACCAAGCGTCTCGCCAGTATCGCCGGCTGATCGTGGCGCCTGCGCCGGATGGTGCCTTTGCCGCCGCTGACGTGGGCAAATTGTTGGCGCTGGCTTACCCGGATCGCATCGCGATGCAGCGTGCGAGTGCCGGGTCCAGGTATGTACTGGTTCACGGGCGGGGGGTACGATTGCCGGAGCAGGAAATAGGTCTGCGCCAACCGCTTCTGGTAGTGGCGAATGCCGATCCCGGTGCGCCGGATAGCGCCGGCGCGGCGGGTGGCCGGGCACCAGGCACCGCGGCGAATATGGAAGGATTGATTCATCTCGCTGCACCTCTCGATGTGGGCGAACTGGAACGGTTGTTCCCGGAGCGCCTGCGCAGCGAGGAGGTGGTGCGCTGGGACACTCAGCAGCAATTGGTCATCGCGCGCCGCGAGCAGCGCATGGGCGCGCTGCTGCTCGCTAGCGTGCCGCTTTCCAAAGCTGCGTCTGAAAAGATGCGCGCGGCAGTTCTGGATGGTGTGCAACATCTTGGCCTGCAGGCGCTGCCGTGGAGCAAAGAAGCACGGCAATGGCAGATTCGGGTGTTGTGCATGCGCAGCTGGTTTCCGGAGGAGGATTGGCCGGACGTCTCGGACTGCACTCTTGCAGTGACACTCGATGGCTGGCTCGGCCCGCATCTCGATGGTGTCACGCGGCGTGAACATCTTGCACGGCTCGATCTGGTTCGCATTTTGGCGGGCCGTCTCGACTGGAATCAGGGGCGGCGGCTAGAGTGCGATGCGCCCACACACCTCAGAGTGCCGAGCGGCTCGCTCATTGCCCTTGAATACCTACCAGACGCGACGCCGGTGCTGGCGGTGAAGCTGCAGGAGTTGTTCGGACTTGCCGACACACCGCGTGTGGCGCGTGAGCGCATCCCGGTGACGCTGCATCTGCTATCTCCGGCGCGTCGTCCGATCCAGGTGACCCAGGATTTACGTGGCTTCTGGAACCGTACCTACGCCGAGGTGCGCAAAGAACTCAAGGGCCGCTATCCCAAGCACCCCTGGCCGGACGACCCATGGAAGGCGGTGCCCACGGCACGCAGTGCCCGCAGCCCCGGGACGGCATGATTGCCCGGACGGCCTCCGTACCGCCTAGCCTGCGACCAGGCTGGCACACCAGTGTTCAATCGCCTGGCGCATCGCATCGGGTGCCTCGGTCGGTATCCAGTGCCGCGAGTCCAGCGTCAGCAGGCGGCATTCGCTCAGTTGCCCCAGCAATTCCCGCGTATGCTGCAGGTTGCTGAACGCGGCACCCGTCGACAGCAGCGCCAGCGATGGTGCGCGTACCTTTGTCAGTGGGGGAAGGGGGCCGCTAACTGCCAGCAGATCTTCCAGGTAGTTGGCGCTTGGCATGAACTTCAGATCCTGCCAGGGAGAGGCATAGCGTCGCGTTAGAGAGTGCGTGCTTTGCTCTGCCGCCATGGCTGAGCGCGTGGCCTGGTCGAGACTCTCGAGATCGAGCAACGGTATTCGCCGGCGGTGAATACCCATCCGGTTCAGGATACGCACGCCTCCAGCCAGTGCGGCGACGCAGGGTCTCAGCGCACGGACGGTCCTGAGCGAACCTGACAGTGCTGCAGGCAGCATCGGTTCGATCAACACCAGTCCTTCGGTTTTTTCCGGGTAGAGTGTGGCGAATTGCAGGGCGATGTTCGCCCCGAGGCAATGTCCGATCAGCACCGCACGGGCGTGCCGCTCGGCGCCGAGGACCGCGGCGATGTCTTCACACCACAGCGGCATCCCGAGCCGCTCGCGCACAAGCGATCCGGCGTGGCCGCGCAGATCAAGGCGCACGATGTCCCAGTTCTTTCTGAGCACAGTGCTCCGCACGAACTCGGACCAGCGCGTCATGTTGCTCGCCATCCCGTGGATGAGCACGACCAGGCGTGCAGAGCCGGTTCCGGCGCACCAGCGCCGGTAAGCGATAGCGACGCCATCAGGCCGGTGCAATGCGCGGGCTTCGTCGATGTCTTTCAGCATTTATTGGATCGGCATGTGGCTGCGTGTGACCGGGAATATAGCCGTCACGCCCGCTTCGGCTCTTTGCCGTAGTCTGTGCCAGACATTATTCCGTGTGCACCCGCCCCGGCGCAAATTGTCGGACCTACTAGATCTCCCCCGCAGTACTCCACCTGTAACCACGCAGCGGTTCAGGGGGGTGGTGAAGCGGCGCTATTGGCTCTAAGGCGATCATTCCGGACTCTGCTGTTGCTCGATTGTGTTGGCTCGAAGCAAGGTTGTCCGAGTGGGAACCGTCTGAGGTGTGGACCGGCGGAGGTCTCGCCGGGGTGAAGCACGAAAATCACGCCATAGCCGTCTAGGTTTGGCGGGGGTCGATCATGCGTAGTGATTCAGGAACGACCCTTGGATGCCCGTGCGGCCGACGGCGCTGTGAATTTCTGAGTAAGCCGAGATCGCATTGCGAGAGCGCCTATCCTCGCCCGGCTGTTCCCCAGGGGCCGGAATTATCCGGCCTCGCAGCGCAGTGCTGCGCCGGACGGCAGGCCAGGCGGTATCCGCATTCAGGTATTTTTCCACCAGCGTGCCTTCGACCATGCGCACGACCGGCAGGCGAGCCTGGCGCGCTGCGCCCTCGTCTGGGCGGCGTCGCGCCGTGCCGGCGGGTGCCACGACCAGGCGGATTTCATGCGCGCCCGACGTTGTTCCCGGAGCCGGGGAGTCATATTGCCATCGCGTCGCGTTGATCTGCATGGGAGATGTGCGCAGCCCCTGACTATCGATTTGGATTGATGAACTCCAATTGCCCGGAAAGTTCTGGCGCCAACCACGATATCGGAATTAGCTTAACCCACCCACTGTCATGGCTCCAGCCACCCCGATCAACGGACGGACGGACGCTCGGATACTAATATATATGTTTTTAAATCAATTATTTGCGTATATGCGGTTGGTACCAAAATCTGTGATTCGCATTGTGACTGGCCTTGCCATGTGCGGACTGGTTCTTGCTGGCCGGGCTCCGGAACTCACACGTTAACCCGGCCCAAAATTTTTTAGCCCCAACGAGTTGAAGTCACCGCGGCGACACCTTGGATATTCAATCCTTGCCCGCACGTTGCCGCGAAAACTAGCGGCTATACTTCTACAGTTAGTTACCTGATCAATCGGGGGTGATCCTGGGCTTTTCCGTACATTTGTCAGCTGCAGCACCGAGCCAGCCTGATTTCGCTTTCGGATGCAGCATGGTCCGAGGCCTGCGCGCGGTCGCTATGGCGTTGATACTTCTGCTGTCGGTGTGGTCGCCGCCGGCTGCCGCCAGCCGCGGCATTGATGCTGTGCTCGTGATCGACAGTTCCGGCAGCATGAAGTACAACGATCCGTTGAAACTCCGAGTGCCGGCGGCAAAACTCTTTGTGTCGCTCTTGGGCGCGAGCGACCGGGTCGGTGTGATCAGCTTCAGCGACCTGGGCTATCCGATCATCGGACTCACTGCGCCGCAGCCAGTCAGCGATCAGCACCGACTGTTCCACGCCATTGACAAAATATCGTCCAGGGGCGCCCATACGAATCTCTACGATGCGTTGCGCAGCGCCCAGAAGATGCTCATACGGGAAGGGGATTCGAACCGGCGGCGTTACATTATTCTCATGTCCGACGGCAAGATGGACACGGGACACAAAGCGCTCGACAAATCCCTGACGCAACGGATCAAGTCCCAGCTACTGCCGCAACTCAGAAAGCAAGGCATACGTGTTGATACGATCGCCTTCACGGTAAATTCCGACGCGACGCTGCTGGGGGCAGTGGCGCGGAGTACGTTGGGGCAGTTCCGGTTTGCGCACACCGATGCTGACCTGCATCGCGTTTTCACCGGCATCTTCGAGAGCACCAAACACCCTAACATGCTCGTGGTCAAAGGCGGGCGTTTCCTGGTGGATAATTCTGTGCGGGAAGTCACCGTGGTGGCCTCGAAAAGCGGTGCCGGCGTGAGAATCGTGCTGCAGGATCCTCACGGCGTACGCTACCGTGCGCGCACGGCGCCTTCATCCATGCGCTGGTTTGCCTCCACGCGCTTTGACATGATTACTATCGTGCATCCCGCACCCGGCCGGTGGGCGGTGCTCGCCAGTTCCGGGGGAGACAAGGCCTACGTTCTCACCGACCTCAAACTCATGACTGATTCTGGCACCGCCGATTTGCCGCAGGATTCGGAACCGGTACTTCGGGCCTGGCTAACGCGCGCGGGCCAGGCAATCACCCAGCCGCAGGTTCTGGCCACGACTCGGATGCAGGTGATGATCCGGCAACCGGACGGGGTGACCGGCAGTTACCAGCTGGATGCGCCCGTGCTGCCGGTGGGCAAGACGGCGGGAGATGGAATCTACAGCGGGCGGGCGCCGCTCTGGAAAGTGGGTCTCAACAAGGCAACCTTCATCGCCAAGGGCAAGACGTTCGAGCGGGAAACGGTACAGTATTTCTACGTGAACCCCGCGGCGGTTGCCTTGCCCGCAACTCCGCTGCCCGTTGCCGCCGCGGCACCGGCAGTCTCTACACCGCCAGCCTTGCTGCCACCCACGGCCGCCAAATCCCCGCCGCCCGCGGTCGTCGTAGTGCATCAGCCCGCAACGAAGGTGATTAGCTCCGGCCCCAAGCCGCTGAGTTTCTGGGTGGTGCTCGGGATCTTTGTGCTCCTCAACTTGGTCGGCGCTGGCATTATTATGCTGGTCATTGCCTTCAGGAAACCACAATCAGAAGTAGCGGAGTCTGGGGACGAACAGAAAGACGGTAGCGGGGAGGCAGAGTGATCCAGATTAGCCTTTCGGTGTTCCTGGCCTTGCTCGAGACCCTGCTGGCCGCTGCCGCCCTGGCGGTGTATTGGTTTGTACGGGCGCGCCGGGCGGTGAGTGTCCGGCATAAAGCCGGGACGGCGCCTACCGCAACCGCATATCTGGACGGAGAACTGACGCGGACGCGCGTGCGCCTTAAGGTCGCCGCCAGCGAGGCCGCGGCGGCGGCTCTGAAACTGCGGGCGGAATATCTCGGTTTCGAACGGGAATGCGCCGAGCTGCCCGGGCGAGATGAAGCCTTCTGGGCAAAGGTCAGCGAGCGGCTGTCGACCTTGGTTAAGCCGGCCAAGACCCCAGTCGCCATAGCCGATGCCAGCCAGCTTGCGGCTTCCAAGTCGATCGATATCCAGGCGCTGATCGAAAGCAATACCAAGGAGATCAATAGCCTCAAGGAGCGCGTGCTGCATGTTGTCTCGGACCCGGCACAGGGCCGCGAGCTGCTTGAGCAGATCGACCGGCTCGGTCACGTCAACCGCGAGCTGGCCGACTGCGTTGCTGTTCTGGAGGACGAGAATGACTTGCTGCGAAATCAGGTTCAGGGGCCGGTCAGCACTGCCTAGGCGCCTTCGGAGCCGCGATTGTGGCATAATGGATGTGATCTAGTATTCCTGCACGAATTCTTTGAATTCACAACAAGGTTACCGATGAAGAAACTGGGATTGACTGGCTGCTTGGTGTGCGCGGCAGCTCTGATTTTCGGTGCCTGGTTGCCGGCAAACGGCACGGACGGCGGGTCAGCATCGAAAGAGTACCCCCCACCCATTCAGATGGCTGTCCATTCCGGGATGAAGGTCATCCGGGAGTTCCCTGCGGCTTCCGGTCTCACTGGTTGGGTGCTTTCCAGGGATGGCCGATACACGATGGCATTTACCACGCCGGACAGGAAAACCATGATCATCGGTGTTCTGATGGACAATACCGGTGTCGACCTGACGGCTGCGTATGGCAAGAAGTTCATCCCCAAGCCTGATTATGCGGCATTGTTCGGGGGTCTGGGATCGACAGGTTACATCGTTGAAGGTGCGGTCAGGCATGCGAAAAGCACGCTCTATGTCTTTTTTGATCCCAACTGTGTCTATTGTCATCTGACGTGGAAGGCACTGCAGCCGTACGAAAAGGTCGGGCTGCAGGTCCGCTGGATTCCGGTCGCTTTCCTCAAGCCAACTTCGGCCGGAAGGGCGGCAGCCATCATACAGGCGAAGAATCCCGAAACCGCGTTTCAGGACAATGAAACGCGTTTCAATACGGCCACGGAGGACGGCGGCATCAAGCCCCTGACTGCGCCCACCCCTGCGAGTCTGGCGCGCATTAGCCAGAACGGTCACCTAATGAGCCGCTTCGGGTCGAATGGGACGCCAACCCTGGTGTGGAAAGACAAGGCTGGAGCCGTCCGCGCGATTTATGGCCTGCCGAGATTGTCCAAGCTTCCCGGCATCACCGGCTTGCCGCCGCAGAAGATCAATGACCCGGCACTCGCGCGATTCCAGTAGAAAGCTTGCCGCTGCCTGGTAAATCGGCCGCGCAGCGTGAGTTTTTTGGGCAATGACCCAACGTAATAGAACTTTTGGGCCATTTCATGATCCATGGAGTGGGGAGTGTTGATCCGTTAGGTGGTTGCTTTGCCCTGGGGTCATTGTCTTTTCATCGCTGACACGGTTTTCACTTGGAGGCTTCTGGATGTCGATTGACCGTCGTTCGTTCAAGATAGGTGTCATTGCCGGGCTATTCCTGGTTATAGGCGTGGTTGTGGGCGTGGTGTTTGCGATGCGTCTGGATGGCCATGCGTCCATGACCAATACGGCGTTCGCGGGTGTTGATACGCAGCCGCTCCCGATAAAAGTCAGTGCCGGTCCGGATTTTGTTCCCATCGTTAAGGCGGACCTGCCGGCGATCGTCAATATATCGACGACACGCATTATCAAATCCCCAGCCCAGACGATGGGCTCACCGTTCGGAGAAGATCCGTTTTTCCGCCAATTCTTCGGCAATCAGTTCTTCCATAACTTCCAGATTCCGCGCGAGGAGCGTGAGAGCGCCCTGGGCTCCGGGGTGATCGTCAGCCCTAATGGCTACATCATCACGAATAACCATGTCATAGCCAAAGCCGATACCATCAAGGTGATACTGGGCAACAACCGTGTCTACAAGGGAAAGGTCGTCGGTGCCGACCCGCAGACGGACATCGCGGTGGTTAAGATCAATGCCACCAACTTGCCGGTTATCGCATGGGGCGATTCGAGCAAGCTGCAGGTCGGCCAATACGTGCTGGCGATGGGTAATCCGTTTGGGTTGAACCAGACCGTCACCATGGGTATCGTCAGCGCGCTTGGGCGCGAAAACGTCGGGATCGACAATTACGAAGACTTCATCCAGACCGATGCAGCGATCAACCCCGGCAATTCCGGGGGTGCGCTGGTGAATACGCAGGGTCAGCTGGTGGGCATTAATACCGCGATCTACACGCGCAGCGGTGGCTACATGGGGATCGGATTTGCCATTCCGAGCAACATGGCACGTCGTGTCATGACTCAGCTCATCGAGCATGGGCGCGTGATCCGTGGCTGGCTCGGTGTTTCGATTCAGAAGGTCACGCCCGTGCTCGCCAAGAACTTCGGGTTGTCCACGCCGCACGGCGCACTGGTGGGCCAGGTGTTCAAGGGCAGTCCCGCAGCCGGCGCCGGCTTGCGGACTGGCGACATCATCGTCAAGTACGACGGCAAGGAAGTCGACACGCCGACGGCATTGCGCGACTTGGTGGCTAGCACTCCCGTTGGAAAGGTGGTTGAGATCACGGTGATCCGCAGCCGGGAAACGAAGACCTTCCAGGTCAAGATCGCCGAACAGACCAAGAAGGTTCTCGAGGCCAGCGCAGGAAACGAGTCGCCCCAGCGAAGCGCCCATACGCTGCTTTCGGGACTGAACGTCCAGAACCTCTCGCCAGAAATTGCGCGGCAACTTGGCCTTCCGAGCTTTGCATCGGGGGTAGTGGTTACCCAGATTGACCCGGCGAGCGCTGCGGCTGCCGTCGGCCTGCAACCCGGGGACGTGATCACCCAGATCAACCGTCAGGTGGTGCATAATATGAAAGACTACCGACGCATCACCTTCAAGCTCGGCAAGAATCAGAGCGTGCTGCTTCTCATTAAACGCGGAGGCACAAACATGTTCGTGGTGATCAGTCCATGACCTTGCCCAAGCAGCTGTGGCGGCAGACGGCCGCTGCTACAGGGTCGGCGACGACGGGGCGGCTGTGGCGCAGCTTCGCCGCCCTCGTCGCAGTCGGTTCTGTTGCCCTGCTCGTCGGGGCCTGCAGCACCGTGCAAGTCGGGCACAACTTCAATGTGCGGTCCTTCCAAAGTCGGGTGGAGCGTGGTCATACCACGGAGGCGCAGGTGCGGGACTGGCTGGGTGCCCCGAGCAGCACGGGTATCGTGGTGCAGACGGACGGAAAGAGCTTCACGCGATGGTTGTACTATTACGGCGAAGGCAGGCTGCCGCGGCTCGCCGGGGCACATCTCAAGATGCTTGAGGTGCAATTCGACCGGCGCGGTATTGTGCGCGCATATAACTGGTCCCGATAGCGCCTCGGCCCCTTTGTCCAATAGCTGTTGTACCGACTTTAGGGTCCCGTGCCCGCGCGGTGCCGGTTCGAACTTATGAGGTCGACGGGTGTTTCGGACTCGCATAGCGGCCGCAAACTGATTTTCCTCTCGGCAGATCCTTTAGTTGTATTTCCCCAGTAATGGCGGCGCAGATGGTGTCTGCGCGGCTCTCTTTGGAGTTGGTTCCCGGCAAGTGTAGTGAACACGGTTCCAGCCATTTGTCCGATGTGCAAGGCAGTCCTGGTATCACCTCCAATTACTGATTACTTCGGCAGGCATTCATTCTCCTGGCAGTGGCTTGTGTCGTTCATGGAGCGGTCATGTCGTGGGCAACGAGTAAGCAGATGTGGTCATCTTTTCACTGTGTGAATGTGTTATTTTACTGAAACTTGAATATTTACGGACAAGGCAGGGCGAATATGCGGAACACCTATAAAGCAGTGACCTTGTTTTTCATGGCGCTGATGATCCTGGCAGCGCCGCAGGTCTCTTTTGGCGAGGTCAGCATCGGTGTATCGGTCTCGATCGGACCTCCGCCATTGCCCGTTTATGTTCAGCCTGCCTGCCCTGGACCGCGTTTTATCTGGACTCCGGGCTATTGGGCGTGGGCCGCCCCTGGCTATTACTACTGGGTTCCGGGCACGTGGATTCTTGCACCCCAGCCGGGCCTATTATGGACCCCCGGCTACTGGGGTTGGAGCGCGGGATCCTACCTATGGTACCCGGGATACTGGGGTCCGCGCGTCGGGTACTATGGCGGGATCAACTACGGTTTCGGCTATACCGGGTTCGGGTACGTCGGAGGCTATTGGCATCGCGGGATCTTCTTCTATAACCGCAGCGTCAACAACGTTAACGTTACGGTCATTCGTAACACGTACTACCGCACCGTAGTCCGCAACGTGACAGTGAACCGCGTCAGTTACAACGGGGGACCAGGCGGAATTGCCCTGCGCCCGAATCGCTGGCAGGAAGCCTATGCGCATGAACGGCATTTCGGATCGACCCGGTCGCAAGAGCTGCACGAGCGCACTGCCCGGGGGATTCGGGCACTACGCGCCTCCGTCAATCACGGTCGACCGATGATCGCGGCGACCGAAAGGCCCGGTGTTTTCCATGGGCGTGGGGTGATACCGGCTGCCAGCGTGCGCGGCCGGTATCAGCCGCGCGTCACGCCGATGCGACCCGAACGACGTTCTATCGCGCCCACGCCGCAGCCATACAACCGCAATTACCGTCCTGACAGCCGGAGAAATCCCGGCCGTCGCCCTCAACCCGCGAATAATCGCGATAATCATTTCCGGCCGGGCCAGGCACAGGGCGGGCAGCATCCGAACCGCGGTCGGCCTCCTTTGCCGGCCCCGGACCAGCGTCGGGCACGCCCGCCACAGAAGGGGCAGCATCCGAAACCCCAGCAGAGACGCGACAATCGCGGAAATGACAATCGCCGTGAATCTGGATCCCCATAACGTGAGCTACACCCGCGGGCAGTTGTTGTAGGCGTTTGTTCATTTCCGCAGTGTGGAAAAGTCCGGCTTAGTCGTCCAGACAGCTATCTATTACACACAAGTTTGAAGGACGACAAGTCAGAAGACAATGAACATCAG
>VFSW01003572.1_pt1 | contig 23322 bp, 12 predicted proteins | sample 5358111 | NCBI WGS metagenome assembly VFSW01 (sample SAMN11554181, study PRJNA540505) | mine drainage metagenome | isolation source: sediment from site ElyBrook_90M | place: USA: Ely Copper Mine, Vershire, VT | collected 2017
CATTTTAGCTCCTCCCCGCTAACGCTAAGTGTTTGAAAACAATGAGCCGATGGCGTTCTTGTATTGCTCCCGACACGACCCTTTCGAACCAGAGCAATGTACTCCGTGAAGCAACCCGTTGTGCAGGTGACCGGAGAGATCAAGTTCACTTCGTGAGTGGACCGGCTTATGCACATGCAAAGCGGCATCCCGTGACGTACGCGCCCCTACTCACTAAACCGCCAGCGGCCGCCGACACTGGCTGACGTCACCGAATGGGTTTTGTGCGAGGCATTTCGACAGTTGTGTCACGGGCGCCCATTGCTGAGCGGCGATTCTCTCCGAAGCATGATTTAGTAAGTGTTGTTGTGCCGGGATATTTCGTCTATCAGGACTGAGAAGCAGGATGATTGATTGCTGCCGCTTCATTGCATTTTCAAGGATAAGAAGCATCAGTGCAGTTCGTTTGGCGTCCTCTGCGTGGATTTTGGCATGCTTTGCACGGCGCACTGCTTCAGAAAGGCCTAGTTTTATCTCATGTTCAAATCGAAAGCTTACTCGGCCGTTAGTCCGACCTCGCCGCTTGCCCCAACCGTGATCGCGCGGCGCGATCCTGGCGAAAACGACGTGCAGATAGAGATCCTGTTCTGCGGTGTCTGCCATTCTGACCTGCATATGGCTCGCAACGAGTGGAGCAGTGTGTGGGCGACCGTGTATCCCTGCGTTCCGGGTCACGAGATCGTGGGCCGTGTGACGAAGGTTGGCACCTCCGTTACCAAGTTCAAAGCGGGCGACCTTGCTGGCGTGGGCTGTCTTGTAGATTCGGACGGTACTTGCCCAGCCTGTAAAGAAGGACTGGAGCAGTTCTGTCCAAGTCAGGTCCTCACCTATGGTTCTGCCGACAAGCATCTGGGGGGCGTCACATATGGCGGATACTCAGACAGCGTTGTGGTCGATCAGCGGTTCGTGCTGAGCATCCCGACAAACTTGAACCTCGCTGCAACCGCACCGTTGCTTTGCGCTGGCATTACCACCTACTCGCCGATGCGCCACTGGGGTGTCACCGCAGGCAAAAAGGTTGGCATAGTTGGTCTGGGGGGACTGGGGCACATGGGAGTGAAGTTCGCGCACGCTATGGGCGCTCACACGGTCGTCTTCACCACATCTCCGAGCAAAGTAGAAGATGCGAAGCGGCTTGGAGCCTACGAGGTTGTGATATCTAAAAACACGGACGAGATGAAGAAGCACGCAGGAACGTTCGACTTCATTCTCGATTGCGTCTCGGCAGACCACGACATCAATGCTTACATCAACTTGCTCGCTCGCGACGGAAACATGACACTGGTCGGCGCCCCGGAGAAGCCGATGAGCCTTAGTTCCTTCGGCCTCATCTTTGGCCGGCGCAGCGTCTCCGGCTCACCCATTGGCGGAATCGCCGAAACGCAGGAGATGCTGGATTTCTGCGCCAAGCACAACATCACCTCCGACGTTGAAGTGATCGCTATCCAGCAGATCAATGAGGCATATGAAAGACTCCTCAAGTCAGATGTGAAGTATCGCTTCTCGATCGACATGGCTTCTCTGAAAGCCGAGTAAACAATGGTTAAACACTTTCGCGTTCAGGTTCGATCTGCCTTGAACTGTGGCCTTCTGATGCGTTTCATGCTCGGGGGGAACTGTAGTCCGGATCCATATCGGGCTTCCGCAGCCCCGCCATTTCGAGTGCCTGAAGCACGAACGAATTCCATGCGAATACCCGATGAAATCCAAAGAACGGATTCTTCGTATCGGTCGGCAAATATTCCTGACTGGTCGGAAAGTCTTCGTCCGTGTGGATCTCAGCCCAGAGCCGGTTTGCAATTGCACGTTCCGCCTTGTTCCATCCATGGAATTGGCCCGTGACATAGCCACAGACTTCAACCCTCATCCAGCTGCCGCCGTTGTAGTAGACGCCGTCCATTGCCTTGTTGACATAGCTCAATGCGTAGGAGTTACTCACCATTGGGTGCCAAGTCTCCGTGAAGTAACTCCATGCTTTAGTTGCAGCTGGCAGGCCAATGAAGATCGGACGCACCGAGCCACCCTCGGCTGGATAAGGACTGTCACTCCTCTGCAACATCGGCGGAATGTGATCGAGGTGATTGACTACCATTTCATCGGTCAGTATCTTTCGCTTGAAAAGCCACAGGGATAGAAACTCGGGAAAGATATCGGAGAAGCCTATCGCATCGCGTATATTCCGAGCGGGAAGCAGAAAACCCCGACTCGCATCGTAGTAACTGCGATAGCCGTCTTCTGCTTTTGCAATGTAACTCTCTGAGATCGATGCGCTCACTTCCGGAATATTGAGCTCGCGTATCACCCTAAGGAGTACCGCCAATACTCCCTGGTTTTCACACAGGATGCTCGTTCCCTCCGGATAGTTGATTACGTCGAGTTGACCCATAACGAACTGCGCTGTGCAAACGGCTTCGCGTCGAGGATCATAAGCAGCAAGGCAATATTCCGCGGCTCGGCGTATTCTAGCCATCGGCAGTTCAGTACCGAATCGACGGCGATTGAGGAGCGCCCACATGAGCCATAGCGGCGTTGAATCATTGGATTTGCGTTCAATATTGGCAATGTTTGGTTCTACCAGGGTGTTGATCGCTCCGTCGGTGCCCTGGTTGTCGGCCCAGAGGCTGAAGACCTTCTCATTCAATTCGCGATTGTGAATCCCATTGAGTGCATAAAAGCTGTCGCGCAGATACATTTCACCGGCGGCCGAGTACCAGATGCTCGGCGCCAACATGGGCCGTCGTTCTTCCATTTCGGCATTCCAACTCAGCATCATGAGGTCGGCATAGAGCACCCTCTCCGTTTCGCCCCCTTTGAATCCGAGCCCATCGGCTAGACGAAGCTGGCTGGCCAGTCGATAACCTCCCATGGTGTCGGGAACCGCATCACTTGCAAAGACGAACATGGTCTTGGTTTGCGCATTCCCCATTTCCAGGCGGTGATACGGTTCGGTTCGGGTCGCAACGCGGAAGATCTCAATGCTTTGCACTTCCACTGCGGGGAGGGCACTCCCTCCAGTGTGCAGCCCTTCAATCTCAAAGTCAGGGAGCGATAGAACCAGGGCGGCGCCTGTGCCTTGCAGTGCAGTTACGACGAATGAATTCTTAAACTCCGAGAAGGTTGATGGTGATGCGGGCGCGGTGTCGTTGAACAACGTGAGGTCGGCGAGTTTCTTGAATTGATCATCCGTATCCCACGCACGAACAGAGACTGGGACCGTGGAGCGATACTTCAAATGCACAGAAAAGACCTCACCCCCTTTTGCCGCAAAGGGCAAAAGAACGTAATCTTTTATAGCGCTGGGAGACAGCTTGATTATGCCGTCTTCCTGTTCGACATGAATATTGCCCTCTCTCTTCCAAAGCGACAGAGCCGGGAGATTGACACGCGTATGGGAACCCTCTCCAGACAGTTGGACTGTGGACTCGCCAAACGTTTGCTGGATGAATTCGCCCTGCTGTGAGCGCACATCGACCTTGGGAACAACATAGAGATTCAGATCTGGAATGCTGGTGGGCGCGGGCTTCACGGGCGTCCCATCTCGTCGTATGATGCGGCTCCACTGATTTCGATACCCTGCATCGGTAAGCAGCCCGACAGTTAGTCCATCTCGTGTACGAAAACCTGCGGCAGGAAAATATTCATGCAGCGCGCCGCCTCTGCAATCTGCGTGGTCAAAACTCCAGAGCTTCGCAGGTGCTGTCGCAGGCTCAAGGCGATTCGTGAGTTGGTAATACAGCATGAACATATCTGCCTGGCGCAACTGGATCGTCTTCTTGACCACCTGAGATGGCAGTACTTCATAGCCGACCTCGAAAAGGACAGTTGTGCGCAGGTTACTCAGTTGTGCTTCTCCGGTGAGCTTCACACTCGTCCGATTTCCGGTCCACGCGGTCGCTTTCCAAGCTTCGGTCCGATCTTCCAAGCTGCGTTCGCTGTTCTGAAAGACCGCCGAGAACTCCCCGCCCTGATGGTGCCGAGCGATGGCTTGACCGCGATAGAGGATAGTAACTCCGAATCCTTGTTGGGCGTCGCCGGTCACTTGGAGAGTAATCATGCCGGATTCAGAAGACGGAGAGGCATGCAAGGAATGCGGCATCAGTGCCGCCGCAGTTACAAGTGCGGATAGGGAAAGAAATTCGCGGCGGTCCAATTCCATGTTGGATACCATCTTCTTTGAATCCTCTTTTACAGAACAGATCAGTTGCAATTTAAGGTTGGGGTGAAGGTGCCTCAGAAGAGTTCGGCTGGAAACTTGCAGCCCGCTCTCTCTGCTTACGGAGCGCTTCGTCGCGCTGCGCGTCCACCAGGGTGCGGGTTTGTTGCACCTCCTGCGCGGCTTCTGCGTTCAGGCCCAGACGCGCGTAGACGTGACTCAGTTGGTAGTGCGCAGGCTGGAATTGAGGATTCAACTGGACGACATGCTCGAGGGCCTGGCGTGCCCGCGACCAATCCTGTTGGGCCATGTAAAGTTTGCCGAGTTCATAAAACGGATCGAGGGATTTTGGCTCCAGTTGCGCTGCCTTTTCAAGTGCGGAGATGGCCTCCTGCTCGCGGCCCAATCGGCTTGCCAACAGGCCAAAGTAGTACTCCAGAGAATACCGTCCGGGAAGTTTCCCTCGCGCCGCTTCGAGAATGCGAATGGCTTCGACGTCGTTGGCTTGCCGCGCGTAGGTCTGCGCCAGGCCCACATAGGCAGCATCCAGTTGCGGATCTGTTGCAAGCGCGGCCTGAAAAGCCTCGCGTGCAGCGGAGTAGTTGGCCTTTAGCATCTCGACCGCACCCAGTCTTAGTTGCAAAGGCGCCTTCGCCGATGTCTCTCCTATGCCTGCCTGAACGGTCTCGATTGCTTCATCGTAACGATCCGTATCCATGAGCAGTCGCGTATAGTCAAGCATTCGATCAGGATTGGTGGGATCCGCTGCCAGAGCGGCGCGATAGGCATCCAACGCCTCCGGCATCTTTTGCTGCATTTCAAATGCTGATCCGAGGAACATCAGTGCGTCGGCACTTGCAGGCCGTTCCGTGTGCAGGGCGGAAAGCAGTGCGGATGCTTCGCCGTACTGCCCGTCGTACAACAGCGCGAGTGCCAGGTTGTAGCGGCTTTCCCATGACGGATTGAGAGAAGCAATTCGCCGAAAGCAGTGGACAGCCTCACGGTAGTGTGCTTGGCGGCTGAGAAGTACTGCGATCGAATACTCTTGCGTCGCCGAAAGCTGGTTGGTCTTCTCCATATGCTCAATGAGGCTGGAGGCAGCATCTATACGGCCGATCCTGACCTCTGCCGCTATAAGTCCAGCGCCCGCGTCCGGATCGTTGTCGAGCAATTGACCCGCATGCGAAGCGTGCTCCACCGCATCGGCATCTCGCCCCGTGGCAAGGTCCAGCAACAAGAGATAGTAATGAACAAAGTTATCGTTGGGGGCTAGTCGCGATGCTTTGAGCAGCTCGGTCTCCGCACCCGCATATTCCTTTTGGTTAAGCAGGTTGAATCCCAGATTCTTGTGCGGCGCTGCTTGCGACGGGTCAAGGCGAATTGCGTCGCGATAGTGGTTGCATGCATCGTCAATGTGGCCAAGCTGGGTTTCGGTAATCCCAAGCAGGTTTTCAATGGTCGCGTTGCGGGGCGCAGCACGGTGTGCCTCCTCCAGCTTGACCAGCGCCTGATCGAAACGGCTTTCGCGAATGAGTCTCACGCCTTCTTCCAAGGCGGTGGCCTGTGCGCTCGCCGTCTGTGCGCTACAAGAGCATGTCATTGCAGTGAAAACAAGATAAGAAGCGATAAACCAACGCAATGTCATTGCTTCTCTCTCCCGCTTGCGGCATCGTCGCTTGAAGGAGCCGCCATCCTTTCGTTCTTGATGGCCCGCACTTGCTCAAAAGCCTGGGCTGCCTGCGTAGTCTTGCCCTCTGCGCGAAAAACTAACGCCAGCTGATAATGCATAGTGCCATCCTGATCGTGTGCAACGGCGCGATTCAACACTTCCTCGGCGCGGGCGTATTTCTTTTCGGATGCATAAGCGCGCCCCAACTGAGCATACGCAGGCCAGAGATCGGGCTTGCTGCGAATGGCGGCTTCGAGATGCGGAATCGCCTCTTCGGTGCGGTCTTCAGCCACAAGAACAGCTCCCAGTTCTCCGTTGGCTTCGGGATGGCCGGGGCTCAGTGCGAGCTCGCGCATCAACTCCGGGAGTGCATGATCGGCATCGCCATGCTTCCAGTAGAGGTGGCCGAGCCAAAAATGAACGTTGGGAAGATCGGGACGAGCTTCGGCGACGGCGAGATATTCAACCAGGGCTTTGTCGTCTTCCTCGCGACTGGCGTAAAGCTGGCCGAGCATTTGATGCACATGATAGGAATCCGGCGCAATCCGGAGCAGGTGCCGAAGCTGTGACCTGGAGATCTGCCTCCGTGTCTGAGCAAGTTCGTAGCGCGCGATGCGGTCGTCTGGATGAGTCTTCAGCCAGCGAAGAAGAGGCGCTTCTGCGTCCTCGTAGCGGTGCTGATGAATCGTGACCATCGCACCAGCAAAGTCATTTGTGGTGGGCCTCGGACTTGACGGCATAAGCCAGGCTTTCTGATAGAACCGCTGCGCGGCGCCCTCGTCGCCTGCCAGCACATCTAAGGCCGCGAAGGCAATGTTTTTGACGATGCCAGTGGTCGGATATGCTTCCAGCTTGCTTGATGCTTCGCGACACCGCGACAGGTGTTCAGTATCCATACTGTTACGAGCCTGCTGGTCCTCGATGGGAAGCCCCAATGCGTCAAGAGCTTCGCTGCGATCGATCTCCACCGCCTTTTCGATCAGTGCGAGACCCTCACCTGGGCGTTGCATCAGCAAAAACAATTCGCCGCTTTGCGCCAGCGCGGCCGCGGATCGTGGGACCAGTTCCCTGGCTTGATCCAGGAGTTCCTGCGCGGCAGACAGGCGGTCTTGTTCGATGTAGACCTGCGCCAGTTTCAGTCGAGCGTCGATCGAATGGGGATCACGCTCGATGGCACGGCGAAGGTGGCTTTCCGCCTTTGGCCATGAGCGCTCCTCGAAATAGATGCTTCCGTAGATGAGATCGGACAGGCTTGTCCCTGAAGACTCCTCCAGCAGTTGTTCCGTCTCTTGGCTCGCGGCCTTGTCATAAGCCTCACTAAGCGCAAAGAGTAAATCGGGATCGTCGGGAAATCGCGCATTGGCACTGCGCAGTTGAGACAAGGCGGCGTCCACCTGTCCCGCATCCCACAGCGATGTTGCGAGCCAACTCTGTGCCACCTTATCCGCGGGATCGAGACGAACAGCCTCGCGCAAAAACGTGACACCCTGCGCCGGATGATTCAACTTCACATAGTCGATTCCCCGCCAAAGGCTTACGCCGCGCATACCGGGTCTCAATTTAGCGGCTGTAGCGAATACGCGGGCCGAATCCTCAAACTTGGCTTGAGCATAGTAAACAAGCCCGAGATTTACATAGGCCTCGGGCAAATCCGGTTGGAGCTTTATAACAACCTGGTATTCATGTGCCGCCGCATCAAGCAAGCCTTGCTGTTGATCTTGCTGCGCGAGAGAAAAGTGCTCCTGTACCGCGCTGCTCTCTTGCGCAAGGCCTGGCGATGTTAACGCAAAGGCAACGACCCCGGCGAGCGACAGAAATCTCAATGTTCGAGCAGGAGACATTTGTTATCCCATCCCACGGACCTCTGCGCAGAGGTCCGCGGGATTTGTTGCCTTAAAACGAGACTCGAAGGTTGGCTTGAATACTTCGCGGTCCGTTTTGTCTATTGGAGGCCTGGCCGAAGCCCGGTGTTCCGGCCTGTGTGTTGAAGCCCGTGAATTGCCCCGCTCGATTGAACGCGTTAAAGAACTCCATACGGAAGATCGTCTTGATTCGATCCGTGTACATGGGGATCTCTTTCGAGAAGTTCAGGTCTTCATTGTGACTGGCGAATTCACGAAGTGTAAGCGCTCGCGGTGCATTGCCAAAAGTAAAGTTAGGCGCTGGAACAAATGCCGCCGGGTTCAATCTGACGCTTTGTCCCCACTTCCAGCCGCCCCCGTGGTAGCCATTAAAACTCTGCCCCGGAACGATATTGGGGCGAGCGGAGGCGCCGAGATTTGCCGCAGGGCCGGCAAAGATTCCGGAGTCCCAGTTGGGAGAAGTTACAGAGAGCGGAGTACCGCCTTGGTAACTTTGAACACCGGCAATCTGCCAGCCACCCACCAAAGCGTTCGCAACGCCTCCCTTATTCAGAAATTGCTTACCCTTACCGAACGGAAGTTGGTATGAGTAACTCAACACCACACGTTGAGGCGTGTCGTATTGACTCAGCCCCTTTTCCACCTTCAGATTGTAAGTGTTCAACGCGCCCGAAGTGCCGTTACCATTCCACGCCGACTGTGTCGGATACTCCGCATCCGCATTGGTGAGCGTCTTTGACCAGGTATAGTTTGCCAGCAAGGTAAGACCCTGCGAGAAGCGCTTCTGCACTTGGACTTGCAAGGCATGATAGGTGTAAACGCCGAACGGATCCGCCATTGTTACCGAATCCACCTGGGCAGAATTATACTGCGGGAAGGGCCGAAGGGCCTGTGAAACAGTGCCGCTGAACCCCGGATATGGTGACGCCACCGCAGCTTGACCCGCGCATGCTGGATCGCTGCCCTGGGCGTTGATATCGGCATACAAGCACTCGCCAAGCGCCTGGTTAACCGGGTATCCCTGGTTCGGATCGTGCAGGAATGCCTGCAGGTGATCGCCATGATCGCCGACATATGCCATATCCAATAGGACTTTCCCGGGTAGTTGCTGTTGCACGTCAAGAGTCCAAGTCTGGGTAGTTCCAGGCCGCGCAACCTTTGACATGATGAAAGTCGGAGATTGACCATTTAACACCGTTGGATCGATGAATGGCGGCGTCGGACCAGGGTAAGCCGAAATCTGCGACAGGATCACTACCGGAGCCTGCGGGCTCGCGGAACTTGGGTAGTTATAGCTACCAAAGAAGCCGGCTGAGTCGTTTTCACCAAAGCCGCCAATCTTCAGGTTCTGATAATAGATTCCATAACCTGCCCGAACTACCGTGCTCGGTCTTAGCTGGTAGGCTAACCCAACGCGCGGACCAAACGACTTGTGGAACGTATCCTGTGAGCCATTGGTGCCCAACCTGCCCTGACCTTTGCCCAGGAAGACATATGCCCCTGGACGTCCTCCGGCACCGGGATTTGGCAGAGTTGGATCGACAAACGACTGTTGACCATGGGCCTCGGTCACAGGCGTCGGTATCTCATATCTGAATCCAAGATTTGCGGTGAGCTTCGGAGTAACTTTCCAGTCGTCCTGGATGAAACCCGCGTAGTATTTCACTCGCCATCCAAGTTGTTCCGGCAGTGCGATGTAGGCATGGGACGCTGCGCCTAGATAGAAGCTCGCGAATCCGAATCCCGAGTTGGAATCGGTGGGACTACTGGTTGGGCCGGTGTCGAAGTTAAACTGCCCGGAGGTGCCGGTCCGAATGTTGATATTGAATTCCTGCAAGCGCGCTTCAACGCCGAATTTGAAGCTGTGACGGCCATGCTGCCAGGAGACGATGTCGTCATACTGGTACGTATTATCGTAGAACTGATTGGCGCCGTCGCTCGGCATCGCTGCGCCGTTTGGATAGTTAAAGTTGATGTTAGGGAATGTGGTGTTTAAGACTCCCTTCAATCCGATCTTGGTCGGCCAGTTGCCACCGTAGCTTCCGATTCCGCTGAACTCCTGACGATAGCGGCGGCTGAAGCCAGCGTTGAAATGATTCAGGAGGTTGGCCTTGAAAATATAGTCGTAACCGAATCGAACATAGTGTGTTCTTTGGTTAGTTGAGCTGGCATCAAGGGGAGCTCCATCTATGACGTAGCCTGTCGGACGCCAATCGTAGTCATAGCTTCCACTTATCTTCTGTTTCGCCCCGATGTTCTGATCGATGCGAATCTCATACATATTGGCGTTGGTAATATTCTTCGACACCTGGTAGAGATTCATGTACGGCGAAGTTGCGCTCGACGGCGCCTGAGGAAGATATGGTAAAGCTGCACTCGCGACCGCGTCTGGAGCTTGGGTGATCTTGTTCCCTGGATAAGCCTTGCATGGCTGCCCCTGGTTCGCGCCCGTGCATGTGGTGTAGTCGTAGAGAATATGTGCGGGGTAAGTATTTCCAAACACCGTTACCGGCGTAAGGAGTGCGGAAAAGTCACCATTCACCATGGCTTGTGTAGGTGCCGAATTCAGACTGTTGCCGCCCGTGTTATATCTGAACCCCTCGTAGTTGAACATGAAGAACGTCTTGTCGCGGCCATGGTAGAGCCCGGGGATGTAGACCGGACCCGAGATAAAGGCGCCGAAATCATTCTGCGTGTCAACCGGTCTCGGAGAGCCCTGCAGATTGTTGAGCCAGCTATTGGCATCCATTGATTTGTTTCTCAAAAAATCATAAACCGAGCCATGTAAATCATTGGTGCCAGACTTAGTTACAAGGTTTACTAAGCCTCCGCTTGTTCTTCCGTATTCGGCGTCGAAGGTATTGGTCATTACCTTGAACTCCTGCACAGCCTCGACGCTAACGCCGTAGTTCATTTGCAGGTTCGCGGATGCCAGTTCAATCGTCGCTCCGTCGACAAAGATATCCGTTCCGGACTGTTGGCCGCCATTCAGCTTGAAGCCGCCCTGCTGCGTTGGGGAGTTGGTGTCGGCGCCAGAAAAACCCGGTGTCAACTGCACAAATTGCAGGGGATTGCGCACCGTTCCGTTGAACTGAAGGGGGAGATCTTCGATCAACTGGGTGGACACTGTGGTGCCAATATCCGACGACTCCGTCTGCAGTTGCGATGCATCGCTTGTAACTGTGACGCTCACCGTCGCGGATCCCACGTGCAATGCCACGTTGACGGTCGCCGTGCTGCCCACCGATACGGTGATGCCATTCTGTGTATAGGACTCGAAACCTGGCGCGGTTGCGGTGAGGGTGTAAGTCCCTGGTTGAAGCTCAGGAAAGGTGAACAAGCCTTCTTCGTTGGCTTTCGTGTCATAGCGGCTGCCTGTATTCGTACCCGTGAGGGTAAGGGCGGTCCCTTGAAGGATCGCGCCGTTTGCATCCTTTACTGAGCCGGTTAATGTGCCTCTACCCGATTGGGCGATCGAGGGTACGCCGGCCGCAAGGCCGATCGCCACTAACAGCCATACTGTCAGTTGCCTTATTCTTTGCGTCGTACGACTTGTGGGAATCATTGTGTGTCTCCTCAGATACTGCATAGTTCTCAGGCCTCCGTAGTTTGCTCGGTGAAGCTTGCGGCGGAGGAGGTGCTGCCCGCCGCAGTTATACCCCGAAATATCTGACCCGCTACACCGATTGATAACAACTGCAACAAAGCAATTACAGGTAAGGCGTATTTAAGGGCGGCAATCCCTGACCACCAGTAAGCTATGCCGAGGAACAAGCCGCAGCCCAGGCAACGTCCCACGAACAATCCGAATTCGTGGTTGAAGATATAGGCATACTCGTTGCGCCCCTCCAGCCGGGAGACCACATCGATCACCTGCAACTGGATTGGGTAATAGGCAAGGTCCAGCAGCGGCTTGGCCAGAATGAGACAGCCGATGAAGACGAGCACACCCACGGCGTTGAAGAGCGCTGTATTGACAACTGCGCCCAGGAAGAAGAGCAAGAGTCCGGTCGCGAAAACGATGATGCGATGCCTGGGTGCTGCGATGCGGCCGGCTAGGTACATCAGGCATGCGGAGAATACGCCTCCGATTGCCTGAGTAGCACCCAGTGTCCCCTCCTGTCCGACAAGCAACATGATGAGCATGGCCGGGGCAGTGACGATGTATCCCTGTGCTAAACCCTTTAGCAGCGCCAACTCGAGCATGCGCCACCACAGCGAATGAAATCGGAAGAAGACAAAACGGGTGGCTTCCGGATTACGGAAAGTGCCCCGCTCGAGGATGCCCGCAGCAAGAACCGTCAGGCCAAAGACCACTGCCGCAACAATGTGGTAGGCGCGGTTGGGGATTCCGCCCAGCCAGCCGTAAAGAGTGGTACCACTGATAAACCAGCCGATCAGTGCGGGAACCACCACGGCGGCCAGTGTCGCGACGAACATTTCAAGGCCATAGTAGTAATTGCGGTTGCTGTCATTCGTAGCGGTCAACGCCAGGCATCCGCGGTTGGCCCAGAAGAGGCCCGTGGCAAGGCCCATGGCGAAGCCCGAAGTAGCGACGCCGATTGGTGTCAGTATGCTCAGTTGCATCATCAGCATCATCGCCAATCCCGAAAGCAGCATCCCGGCGGCATAAAGGTGTTTCGCTCCCACCCTGCCCAGCAACTTGCCGTTCAGATAGAAAGCGAGCGGCGTCGCCGCATAGATCGATAGCTGATAGGTGACAACCTTGGCCACGGCTCGGGAATTACGCATGACATAAGCAGCCACGAAGATCTCGATCACCGGCAGCACAAGAGCGTAGATCATGTTCGACACGATCAATATCTGCATGGAGCGGGGGCAGAGGAGAAAGACTTCGAACTCCTTACGCAGGCGGCTCATTGCTTCGCTCCTGGCGTAATGGAAAGGCTGGCGAGAATAGCGCGGATCGAGAATTGTGCGGCACAGATCACGCTGTCGGCTGCGCCGTAGTAGACGGTGACGCAGTCGCCATCGACCATGTGCCCATTCGTAAAGATGACCTCACCGAAGAAACCTTCCTTCTCGTAAGGGGCCGACGGTTCCATGATGGGCGTTTCAGACCGGGCCAGAACCCGCCACGGCTCATTTAGATCCAGGAGTATTGCGCCAAGGCAGTACCGGTTTTCCTTGGTAGCGCCGTGATAAATCTCCAGCCACCCCTCGGCTGTCCAAATCGGAGCCGCCCCTGCTCCTACCCGGGCGCTGTCCCAGTACCCCTCGCGGCTATGAGCCAGGCAACGATGCCCGCCCCAGTGAACAAGGTCGGGCGAATCTGCCAGCCAGATGTAATTCCCTCCCAGTTCCGGGCTGCTGGGCCGGTGCAGCGCATAATATCTGCCGCCGACCTGTTGCTCGAAAAGCGCGCAATCCTTGTTGTGCGGAGCGAAGATCATGCCCGCATGCTCAAAGTGCTGCCAGTCGCGTGTGCTTCTCAGCCCCACCCCGACTCCGTGGCTGGATACCTGTGTGTACGTCAGGTAGAAGGTTTCGTCGATCTGCGCTACGCGGCAGTCTTCGATGCCGTATGTTTCCAGTTCCCCAACTCCCATCATCGGTCGGTTGTGCTCCGGCTCAGTGAACACAACGCCGTCGTCGCTCGAAAGCAGACGAAGATGGGAGAGAGTGGTGAGATAGTCCTTCCCGTCAAAATTGATTACACGAGGATCGCTCAGGTCGAGTCTCGGATCGTCCGAGTCGAACTCGAGTACCTCAAGCCGGCCCTCGGGACTCAGAATGGGAAAGGAAGTTTTGCCAGGAATCTGTGCGGGCCGCTCAGCAACCCGCACCAGCAACCATATCTTGCCCTCATATCGAAACACCCCCGGATTCAGCAGGCATGTCACTTCCATGCCTTCGACGCTCGGACGGATATCCTGAGGTCTGAGGATCGGGTTCTGTCCAAAGCGTTTTGCAAGATCGCTCATCATGAGCCTTTCGCAGTTTTCGGAGATTGTGACCTGCGCCGGCGTACGAAGCGGAAAAAACCGGTTCCGGAAGTCAGAGGTAAGCCTTGAGGACGGGACATTGCGTGGACAAGGGACTTACTTCGAAAATCTTTGAGAATCAATGCGTTTCACATGTGAATCTCATGATTTCTCCCAAAAAGTGGGGGTATGGATGTTGTGCGCGGATCGGGGTATGATGCTCGTGGCGCCGTCACGAGGCGGCGGCCCTTCGGGAAGGATCCGCGCAGAGATGTTCGTCCATTCCCAGGGGTTCCGCAGTTCTAGTCGGACCTTCCCTCAATGCAGGCGATGTGATAACATCCAACGGCTAGGCCATACTGAGAAGTGTGTATAAAATTGCACACAATCGGCACTCAATAGTTGCAACGGGATTGGAAGCGGATGATAGAAGTCGATCCGGATCTTAGGACGGATATCCGCTGGCAGTTGATCGAACGGATCACCGCCAGCCCTCCCTTTCAAAAGTCGACAAGGCTCAGAGACCTGCTGCGATTCATGGCCGAGAGAACAATCCACGGCCAACCCCAGGATCTGACCGAACACCGCATCGGCAGCGCCGTCTTCGGAAAACCCCTGGACTACAGCGTCGTCGAGGACAGCTCGGTCCGAGTGCATGTCCGTCAATTGCGACTCAAGCTGCATGAATACTTCGACGGAGAGGGCCGCGACGAGACCTGCATCGTGGAAGTTCCGAAAGGAGCTTATACAACCGTCTTTCGAACCGTCGAGCAAAAGGCGGCTCCGACGCCGGTGGTTGAAATGGCGCGCGATGCTTCCAGGTCATGGCTTCGGCGGCTGCCCTGGGGATTGGCAGCCCTGTTTCTGCTTACCACTCTGGCTGGCTGGCTGCGCCGTCCGTCAGTTCCAACGCCCGCAAATCCGCCCTGGCCGCTGGCCACGCTCTTCGATCAAAGCGACCGCCCGGTTCAAATCGTGGTGGCCGATATCAACTACGGCATGTTGCGTTTGATTGACGAACAGCCGGTCACGCTGGAACGATATCTGAGCCCCTCTTATCGAAGCGGCGACCCCATATCCAACGCTCACCCCACAGCCCGCGAAGCGCGGGTGATGAAGTATCTCTCCGGCTCGCTGCTCACTTCGTATGCCGATGTCGTGGTCGTCACAACGCTTATGCGGTTAACGGGCAACTCGAGCGACCGGCTCGTAACCCGCTCGGCGCGAGAACTGCGGCCACGAGATCTCGAAGAGGGCAGTTTCGTTTTTGTCGGCAGCCCCAGTTCCAATCCATGGGTCTACTACTTCCAGGACAAACTTAACTTCCAGGAACGCGAGGGCGTGGTGGGCGAGAGCCCAAAGTACTTCCAAAACCTGCATCCCAGAGCCGGCGAGCAACAGACCTACCATGGGCTGGTCTTCACCGGCAGTTCGGGTGAGGATTACGCCACCATCTCTTTACTGCCGCTTCCCAACGGACGCGGCAGTGTTCTCATCCTTCAAGGGTTGCAACAAGAGGGCACCGAAGCCGCTGGACTCTTTTTGGAGGATGCCACCAACAGGCAGAAACTCCAGCAGGCCCTGGGCGTCTCCGGCTCTCCCGGCAAGCCCATCTATTTTGAAGCTCTGATTCGTACCGACGCCATCGCCGGATCTTCCAATGCAAGCACCATCATTGCCACGCGGGTGCTTCATCAGTGAACCGCATCCGCTCAGCCGGCACTGTTCCAGACCGCGGACCCGCGAAGCTCATCCTCACTTAAGAATCTCGATCACGCTCGCCTCGCGCGCGGCCAGCCGCAGTTCCAACCTTCCCTCATGCGACTGGAGCATACGGTTTTGCGTCAGGTCGTGAACCCGGCCTTGTCCTTCCCCAGTCGCGATCGTGATGCGCTTTTCCTGGGGCCAGGGGTTGTAATAGAGAAATGCCGGCAGCAGGTCCTGATCCAGAAAGTTAGTCTTGTTCAGGTCCCAGCGCAGCAGCCACGGATCTCCCTGCGCCTGAACCATCTTGTCCAGCCAAAGCACGTAGGCTCCGCCATAGATGGACCGATGTCCTGCGAAGTCGCCGGTTGCGTATGGACTGTGTCCCTTCTCTTCGCGGCTCAGCCTCTCGTACGGAACCATCGACGGGAGGTCCGGACGGCTCTGGTTCTCACGCGGCAGATATTCCGGATAGAACCACCGGAGGTTCGCCGCCGCATTCAGGGCCTGACGCGCCACCTCCCCAGCGAGTTCAGGCCGGAATCGCACCGCCGGCAGCAGATAAGGGAGCGTCACCATGGTTTCCATGCTGTATGCCTGACCCGCAGGCTCGGTTCGGAACCCGGCCATAAGCCCGTTCACCTCGCGCCCGCCCCATTTTCCCGTCGCCATAAGCCCAGGCTTCGAATCGAGGACGAATCCGAGAGCTTTTCGAGCACTGGTTTCATACCCCATTGCCTGCAGACGCGCCGCCGCCAATGTGGCCATCGCCCCGCTGGGGATCTCGTACCACGGGTTGGCCGCAAAACCAAGGTACCGGTCGATCCCTGTCTTGGCTTCCTGCAGGCAGAACTCCTTGCCTGTTAGCTTCCACGCCAGCAACATCACGTAGCTGTAGCCGCCTACCGCATCGGGTTGGCGGTAAATATCCTGATTGGTGAAGGGCGCTTTTTTTGCAAAATCATAGCCCTGGCTATTGAAGTCGTACCGGAGTTGCTGCGCCATCTCCTTCAGCCGCGCCGCACTGCTTTCCACCCGGCCAAGCCATTCCGCATCCGAACCAAAGCGCAACCGGATCAGGGCATAAGCCATCGCGGTCACATTCATTAGGTACCAATACTCGCAAAGCGTTCCACCCGCGCCGTCGAGAAACAATCCATAAGGCTGGCTGAAATATCCCTTCAGCGACACCGCCAGGCCGTCCAATCCCTCTCCGCGCAACTCCTTTCCGAGAGCCATCGGACCATACGTCGTCAGCCCCCCATCTTCCACGCCTTCCAGAGCCGACGGAAACACCTGCCGGCCATCCTTGGTGCGAAGATTCACCCCGTGGGAGGGGTTCATGACATAGGCGTCAAATGCATTGGCCAGTGCCTGAAAGTCCAGAGGCCGTTCCTCGGGTCGATCAGGAAGCCCGCTCCAGCCGGATGTTTCCGTTGCCGCTCCAAACGCCTGTTCAGTCCACCCGGCCAGCCCCATCGCTGCCAGCCCGGCGAGAAACTCCCTGCGATTCGGCAACCAGCCCCCTCGATCCATACCGCTTTCCTTGGTGCTCATCATTCCCCCTCGTCCTGTCTTTCATTCCCCATAAGGAGCGCACGAGTCGACCGAACAATGCGCGCCGACCCGCCGCATCATCGGAGACCCATCAGATCTGACACTCCTATCTCCATGCTGGTCAAGGGATTAACATGGAAAACAATCACCAAACAAAGTATGCACATGTGATTTCGCTCTTTCCAGTGGAAGAACCGCACAGGTTTTTCGATGGCTGGCCTTCACCTCTAACGCGCTTGTTTAAAGCGACGTCCCACCGGCCGAAAGCAATCGAGCGAGTCGCTGCTGGCGATACTCATTGGGCCTTCGAATTTGCGTGGCCTTGAAACAGCGGCGTTACATTAAATTCAGCGGTAAACACCGCTGTCCAGATCAACGCCCGCTTGCACGATGCTCTCCGGACGACCGAGATCGCGCCAATAGTACTCATCTGCGCGAAAAGCGACGATCTTTTCTTCCCGTGCAGCGAGATGCATATACGCGCGGATGATTGAAAACGCGCCGGTCTCTTCCATCTTCGCAAAGATAGCGGGAGAGAGAACGTGGATCCCGGAAAACGCCAGCGCCTGCATCTGTTGCGCAGACCGCGCCATTTCGGCCTTCCAGTCGTCCTTGGATCGGCGGCCGCAGAGTTGGCCATGTTCGTCGAAAAGAAGATATCGCGAGGTCTCCCGGTCTTGAACCGCCAGCGTGGCAAGGGCGTCCTGTTCCGCGTGGAACCGCATCATCCGGCCGAGATCGATCGTGCTGATCACATCGACATTGTGCAAAATGAACGGCGCTTGCGAATTCCCGCCGGTCTCGAGAAAGAAATGAGCGGCCTTCTTCAATCCGCCGCCGGTGTCAAGCAAAACCTCCTCGCGAGAGACTTCAATGCGCATGCCGAAGTTGTTGTTGGCCCGCAGGTAGCTGAGAATCATGTCTGCGTGATGATGAGTGTTAACGATGACTTCGCGCACGCCAGAAGCTCGCAGACGTTGGAGAGCAATCTCCAACATAGTGCGGCCGCCAAGGGTTACCAACGCTTTTGGAAGGTCGTTTGTAAGCGGCTGCAATCGCGTGCCCAGGCCTGCAGCCAGAATCATCGCCTTCATTTGCCCATCTTCTCCAACTCGATATGCCGAACGACAACTTCCAACCCGTTGCTGCCGCGCAAATGCTTCGCCAATTGCTCCGCCAGATATACCGAGCGATGCTGACCGCCTGTGCAGCCGAACGATACCATCAGGTTTTTAAAGCCTCGGCTTTGATAGCTGCTCACGCTTGCATCCACAAGCGACAGAACGCCTGCAAGGTACTGGTGAACGCTCTCCTGCTGTTTGAGATAATCGATCACCTCCGCATCCTTGCCGGTCAACTGCTTGAACTGCTCTTCCCGGCCCGGATTTGGAAGGCTGCGGGCATCGAACACAAATCCTCCGCCGTTCCCTGTCTCGTCGCTCGGCATTTGACGATGGAATGAGAAGCTGAAAATGCGCACCTTCAAACACTCCGCGGAGGAAGCCAGGCTCTGCAACTTCTCAGACGACAACATGCCTTGTAGCGCCTCCATCAGCGCCGGCAAGGCGATGGGCAACTTGACGTGATGCGCCAGCCAGCGCACGTTCTTCAGCGCGTATGGCACACTCTGCAGAAAATGCGCTTTGCGCTCATAGAATCCGCGAAAACCATAGGCTCCAAGGGCCTGAAGGATGCGCACGTAAACATACGCGTAATAGTGTTCCATGAACACTTCACGGTCGACCTTGATGTAGCCGACGAGGCAATCAAGGTAGTAATCGAGAAGCTCCTGGCGCAACGTCGGCGGCAGATCGGCCTTGCCATCGAAGAGCAGCGAAGCAATGTCGTATTGCAGTGCGCCTTTGCGGCCGCCCTGGTAGTCCAGAAAGAAAGGCTGCCCATCCCGCAGCATGACGTTCCGCGATTGGAAATCCCGATACAGAAAATAGTCATGACTGGCGCCCAGCAGAAACTTGGTCAAGCGGCTGAAATCATGCTCGAGAGCCTGTTCGTTGAAGGGTATACCGGCAAGCCGCAGGAAATAGTACTTGAAATAGTTCAGATCCCAGGCGATCGACTGGCGATCGAAGCTGGCCCGCGGATAACACACCCGATAATTCAAATCACGCCCTGCGTCTACCTGGAAACGCGGCAAGGCCGCAACCACTTTGCGATACGCCTCGATCGCCTGCGGAGCAATCGTATCGCCGACGCGATTGCCGCCAAGAAACTCGTAGAGTGTCGTATCACCCAGGTCTTCTTCTAGGTAGGCGCCCTGGCTCAAATCCTCCGCGTATATCTCCGGCACAGGCAATCCATGCCGGCGAAAATGCCGCGAGAACTCAAGAAAAGCAACATTCTCTTCCCGTACCGTACAAAGAATCCCGATAGCGCTGGATCCCTCGCCGGATAACCGCACAATAGCGCGCCCCGAGCCGCCGAGATGGCCCTGAAGTGGCTTCACGTGTTCGGCGGGAAACTTGAAATGCTGCTCGAAGAGCCGTTTTAGAACGTCCATGAACGTCTTTCAGAAATTGCTGAAGCTGCTTAACAACCATAACCAGCACGGGTAGCGAACGCAAGACTCCGAAGTCGGTTCCTCATTTGAAACTGCCGAAGTATGTGGCCAAACTCGCATCCGTTGAATCTACGCTCCTGCACACTGGCTTTCTTATTGTAGAAGCGGCGTTCTCGTCTCATTCGTGCCTGGAAGCCTGCGCTTTTCATTCGCAGACCGTTTGTCAACTTGTCTTCAATCCCACGGATCGAGAATTGACCATGGAACAATGTATTTGGCAGCCATCCGCATAACGGTTTAGTTTTAGGTCACGTGATTTGGGGCGCACGTGCCCTGTTCGTTCACAGTCAGACTCTCGTTCACATCCAGATAACCGCACCTTCGAATCTGTGGCAAAACGAGCGAAGCGCGCGGAGAGTCAATTCTTCAACGAGGTTCCATGACCGCCGCTTCCTTTCGTCCTCAAAAGGACGCTCCTGCGCCTCCTGTTCGCGCGCAGTCGCCATCCTCCTTCGCACGCGCATTCTCGACCGTTGCGGTCATCGCCGTCGTCGCCGGCACAATCTACCTGTTAAAGACAAACCCGCTTGCAGGTTCCTGGAAGCAGGGCTACGATCCAACCGGCCACTGGTGGCTTTCCACTATCTTTGCCGCAATGCCCGTTGTGGTTCTGCTTGGCGCCATGGTGATTCTTCGGCTGAAAGCGCACACGGCGGCAGTAATCGGCCTTTTAACGGCGCTCGCAATTGCGATTGCGGTTTATCACATGCCCATTCGGTTGGCGCTGACCACAACGGTCTACGGCGCAGGGTACGGACTCTTTCCAATCTGCTGGATTATCCTGCCGGTGATCTTTCTCTATCAGTTGACCGTCAGGACAGGGCACTTTATGGCTCTGCAGGAGAGCCTGACCAACATTACTGAGGACGGCCGGTTGCAATTGTTGCTGATTGCGTTCGCTCTGGGGGCGTTCTTTGAGGGCACTTCGGGATTTGGTACGCCAGTAGCGGTGTGCGGAGCAATTCTGATCAGTCTCGGATTCAGGCCGATCCAGGCGGCGGGCCTTTCGCTCATTGCTAATACTGCTCCCGTCGCCTTCGGAGCCCTCGGCATCCCGATCATCACTCTGTCGGCAGTCACAGGACTCGATGTGCTGGTGCTTGCGAAAATGACAGCCATCCTGCTGGCGCCGTTTTGCTTGTTGGTGCCCTTTTGGCTTATCTGGGCTTACGCCGGATTCAAGAGCATGATCGAGATTTGGCCCGCAATTCTTGTGGCGGCCGCGACATTCGCAGCTGCGCAATACTTGATGGCCACGTTCTTCGGACCGTCGCTCGTGGCCATCGTGGCTGCGGCGTCGACCATCGTTGCGCTGATCGCGTTTATGCGCTTCTGGAAGCCCAGGCGCGTGCTTAACGCTCGAGGGGAAGACATTACCGGCAAAGTGCGACAGCGCTTCAACCATAGCTCCGGCACCACCTTCAAGGCATGGCTGCCTTGGCTGGTTCTGAGTGCCGTCGTTTTTACATGGGGATTGCCACTGGTTTCAAAGCCGCTTGACAAAGCCACTACGTTCAATCTTCCGGTGGCTGGCTTGAACAACATCGTGCAGCGGATTCCTCCGGTTGTGGCGCAGCCTACCCCGGAAGCCGCGGTTTATAAGTTGAATTGGGCCACGGCAACCGGGTCGGGCATCTTTTTGGCCGCCGTGCTATCGGGCTTCTTGATGGGGATCCCTCCCAAGTCCCTGTTGCAGGTCTTCGTCAACACTGTCTTCAACATCCGATTTGCGGTACTAACAATTTCGGCGATGATGGCTTTGGGTTTTGTCACCCGGTATTGCGGACTCGATGCCACAATGGGGCTGGCCTTCGCGCGCACCGGGGTCCTCTATCCCTTCTTCGGCACACTGATTGGCTGGATCGGGACAGCGACAACGGGATCCGACACCTCATCCAATGTGCTGTTTGGAAGCCTGCAGAAACTCACTGCCCAGCAAATCGGAGTTTCACCGATCCTGATGGCCTCGGCCAACTCTGTTGGCGGCGTAATGGGTAAGATGATCGACGCGCAAAGCATCGTGGTCGCCAGCACGGCAACGCAAAACTACGGGCAGGAGGGGACAATCCTGCGCTTTGTTTTCTGGCATAGCCTTGCTCTGGCTTGTCTGGCGGGAGGGGTGGCCTTCCTGATCGCCTACGTCTATCCGTTTAGCCTTTTGATCAGGCGCTGAGCAAAGACTGGACTACCCTGAGGCGGTGTCGATGAAACACGCACTGGAAATATTTCCGTGCTTCGAGCGTAAGGTGCACAGCTTGCCTGCAGTGTCCGAGATCGGTTGCCCGACGCTGACAACTTAAAGGCCCGCATAAATCTGGAAGGGAGCCCAGAAGAATGGGCTGCGAAACCTTCCTTCAGAATGAAGGAGCGTCAGCTTGGCCTTACGCAGCGCGACGCTGGGCGACAGGCCGTCCTCGATTCCCTGATACAGTGCGTCCATCAGGCGCGGCGTGGAATCGTCGCTTACCTCCCAGAGAGCACCGATGACATTGTGAGCGCCTGCGCGCAGAAACGCCCAGGACAATCCCACCAATCCCTCTCCCGCATAGGAACGCGAGCCGCTTCCGGAGCATGACGAGATAGTCACGAGACGCGCGTGAATCGGATGCTGAACGATCTCGCGTGCATAGAGCTTGAATGAATCTGCGGCGCCAGATGAGGGGGAAAGAATAATCGCGGAGTCCAGCGGATCCATGCGGCTCGCAACTCCGTGAGCGACAAAGTGAATGTAAGAGTATTGCTGAGGCATGCTTTTGAAGTAAGCCGCGGAATGCGCTTGCTGGCGAGCGAAGATCGTTTCGTCCGAGGCGGCAAAGTGACGCTCAATCTGACGCATTTCCACGCCGGCCATCGGCAATTCAGGATAGTCCGGGTCTGCGGATATGGCATCACCCAGGAGCAGCAGTTTGCGGTCAGCGCGGGCCTCCGATTTGGCAGAGGCAAGCATATAGAGGGATGGTGCGGAGATCGTCGTCGCGTCTTCGATCCAGTAGTGCGGCTGCGGGCCCGGAACGAGCAGCGTTTCGAAGTTGAGCCCGCTGAGCACTCCGTCGTCTAGGATAACCGCGGTTGAGTCGGGACGCATGAGAGGGCTGGCCGGTTCAACCAGTATCCGATACAGAGCGAGGCCGTCCTCATTGGAGGAGTCGAACCCGGTATTCGGTCCTAACAGAGATTCGCTGTAGCGCTTCACAAGTGCCGCAATTTCGTTCTGGGCGGGAAGTGGGAATAGAACGGTCTTTTGTGGCGTGATTGCCCACAAATACGACTGCTTTTCACCTAGCCAATAGAAGAGAAGCGTTGCATCTGCATTTCGAGCAATGGCGCCGGGGTGCAGCGCGGCAGGCTTGAAGGATAGAGTCTGCGTGGTCAGGCCCAGGCCCTGCGCGAGAGTGCGTGCGCGACTGCCATCGGCAACCGCCAGGGCTTCATCGGTCTTCCCTTGAGTCACCAGGAAGTGGATGTAGTCGTCGTAGACATGCGTAGCGTTGGCGAGGAATGGGAGTTTGGAGTCTTCGTTCTTGAGCTGGGCGCGCGCGGATTCAAAGGTCGTAAGAGCGGTGCGATACGTGCGATCGGCGTTGGCTGCATCGCCTTCCGACTCGTATAACTTGGCAAGTTCATACTCTGCTGCAAGGCGCATAGATGTCTGGTTAGCCGGATCATTTTCGACGGTGCGAAAAATGGACTCTGCCTCGGAGTCCTGGCGCCGAGCGGCGGCGAGCCTGCCACGCGCAAACAGTACATCCAATACATCCAGGCGATTTGCGCCGGCGTCTACAAGAGGAGCAACCTGCTCAATGTAGGCCTGCGCC
>VFSW01003573.1_pt1 | contig 23320 bp, 25 predicted proteins | sample 5358111 | NCBI WGS metagenome assembly VFSW01 (sample SAMN11554181, study PRJNA540505) | mine drainage metagenome | isolation source: sediment from site ElyBrook_90M | place: USA: Ely Copper Mine, Vershire, VT | collected 2017
CCTCGAGAATGTGCGCGGCAAGGATGTGTTCATATTGCAGTCCTCCTGCGCGCCGACCAATGACAATCTGATGGAAGTGATGGTGATGGCCGATGCGCTGAAACGCGCTTCCGCAGGGCGCATCACCGCCGCGATGCCGTATTACGGCTATGCGCGCCAGGACAGGCGTCCGCGTTCGGCGCGGGTTGCAATCACCGCGAAGCTGGTTGCGGACATGCTGACCAGCGCGGGCGTGGACAGGCTCTTGACCATGGATCTGCATTCCGACCAGATACAGGGATTTTTCGACATACCGGTTGACAACATCTACGCGACCCCCATTTTGCTCGCGGATGTGTGGCGCCAGAACTATCCCAACCTGATGGTGGTGTCTCCCGACGTGGGCGGCGTGGTCAGGGCTCGCGCGCTGGCCAAGCAGCTGGATGCGGACCTTGCGATCATAGACAAGCGCCGCCCCAAGCCCAATGTGTCCAAGGTGATGAACATCATAGGCGAGGTTTCGGGCCGCACCTGTCTCATCATGGACGACATGGTGGACACTGCGAACACGCTGTGCGAGGCGGCCAAGGCGCTCAAAGACAAGGGCGCTACAAGGGTGCTGGCCTATTGTACGCATCCGGTTCTTTCCGGCCCCGCGGTCGAGCGCATAACGAATTCGGCGATCGACGAGCTGGTCGTCACGGATACGATACCGCTGTCTGAGCAGGCTGCCAGTTGCGGCCGCATCCGCCAGTTGAGCACGGCCGAACTGATGGCGGAAACGATACGCCGCATCAACAACGAGGAATCGGTCAGCTCCCTGTTTACGGAATGAGTTTGGCGGCAGCCATGTCGGCTGTCGCAGGTTTGAATCGTCTGGTCGCGGACGGTTCTATTTTGGAGAAGCAGAAAATGAAAAACGAGTTCAATGCAACAATACGCAATACGCAAGGTACGGGTGCGAGCCGCCGTCTGCGTAAAGCCGGTTTCGTCCCGGGCGTTGTATATGGTTCAGGCGATGCGGTGATGATACAGATGGATCACAACGAGCTGTATTACAAGCTGCGCGCGGAAGAATTCCACGCGTCCGTCTTGACCATGAATCTGGACGGCAAGACAGAATCCGTGCAGTTGCGCGCATTCGTGATGCACCCTTTCCGCCAGCAAATTCAGCATCTGGATTTCCAGCGTGTGGACATGAGCAAGAAGATACACATCAAGGTGCCGTTGCATTTCCTGAATCAGGAAGTCGCGCCTGGCGTCAAGACCGGCGGCGGAAAGATCAGCCATGTGATGATCGATGTGGACGTCACCTGCCTGCCTTCTGACCTGCCGGCTTTCATCGAGGTGGATCTGGGCAAGCTGGAACTGGGTCATTCGGTTCACCTGGCCGATCTGGTTCTGCCCAAGGGCGTCGAGCTGGCCGCTCACGGCACGCATACCGCCGAGGCTGTGGTCGCGACGATCCATGTGCCGCGCGGCGCGGTCGAGGCGGAGGCGGCGGCTTCTGAAGCCGAGGCTGCACCTGCAGCGAAGAAGTAACATCATTCTTCAAAAGCCCGCCATTGCTGATTTCGGCATGGCGGGTTTTTGTTTTTAGAACATGAATCCAATACGCTTGATCGTGGGCCTGGGAAATCCGGGCCGGGAATATGATACGACCCGCCACAATGCCGGATTCTGGTGGCTGGATGCGCTCGCCAAAAACGAGAGCCTGAGTCCCAGATATGAGGTGAAGTTTTACGGCCTGATTGCGCGCGGCCATGTGCACGGGCATGAGGTCATCCTGCTCAAGCCGCAGACCTTCATGAATGTCAGCGGGCGATCGGTCGCCGCAGTCGCGCAGTTTTACAAGATAGCGCCTGAAGAGATGCTGGTCGTGCACGACGAACTGGATCTGCAGCCCGGCATTGCGCGCCTGAAGACCGGTGGGGGACATGGCGGGCACAACGGATTGAAGGACATCATCGCGCATCTGGGCACGAAGGATTTCTGGCGCTTGCGGCTGGGGATAGGTCATCCCGGCGATCGCGCCGAAGTCGCCAATTATGTGCTGAATGATCCGCGACAAGAGGAACAGGTGTTGATAGACGATGCAGTGCAAAAATCGCTGCATGTCGCGCAACTCGTCATCGAGGGAAAAATGGAAGCCGCGATGCTGAAGCTGCACAGCAAATGAGGATTCAGGATTGAGGAGTGAGTGAAAAGCGGTGCATTGGGTTTTCTCGATCCTCGCGCCTCAATCCTTCTTGTTGCAGCATAACTAATTTTTAAGAAAGCATAAGCCATGAGTTTGAAATGCGGCATCGTAGGATTGCCCAATGTGGGGAAGAGCACCCTGTTCAACGCGCTGACCAAGGCGGGCATCGCGGCTGAAAATTATCCGTTCTGCACCATAGAGCCCAACGTCGGCATCGTCGAAGTGCCCGATACGCGCATGGATGAGCTGGCCAAAATCGTCAAGCCGCAGCGCATGCAGCCTGCGATCGTCGAGTTCGTCGACATCGCGGGTCTGGTCGCCGGCGCATCCAAGGGCGAGGGACTTGGCAACCAGTTCCTGGCCAACATCCGCGAGACGGATGCGATCGTCAACGTGGTGCGCTGCTTCGACGATCCCAATGTGGTGCATGTGGCGGGCAAGGTCGATCCGATCTCCGACATCGAGACCATCGTCACGGAACTGGCCTTGGCCGATCTTGCCGCAGTCGAGCGCACCCTGCAGCGCGAGGGCAAGAAGGCGAAGTCCGGTGACAAGGATGCTCAGAAGCTGGTGGCGGTGCTGGAGAAGCTGCTGCCTCATCTCGATCAAGGCAAGCCTGCGCGCACGCTTGCGCTGTCCGATGAAGAGAAGGAGATCGTAAAGCCCTTGTGCCTTCTGACCATCAAGCCTGCGATGTATGTCGGCAATGTGACCGAAGACGGCTTCGAAAACAATCCGCATCTTGACAGGCTTCGCGAGCATGCGGCCAAAGAGGGCGCGCCGGTCGTAGCGCTTTGCGCGAAGATAGAGGCGGAACTCGCCGACCTCGACGATGCGGACAAGAAGGAATTTCTGGCAGACTTGGGGCTTGATGAGCCGGGTCTTAACCGTTTGATCCGCGCGGGCTACGAGCTGCTAGGCTTGCAGACCTATTTCACCGCAGGCGTGAAGGAAGTGCGCGCCTGGACCATACACAAGGGCGATACCGCCCCCAAGGCGGCGGGCGTGATCCACACCGATTTTGAGCGCGGCTTCATCCGCGCGCAAACTATTTCTTATGCTGATTTCATCGCATGCAACGGGGAGACGGGCGCGAAGGAGAAAGGCAAAATGCGGGTCGAAGGCAAGGACTATGTGGTGCAGGATGGCGATGTGATGAATTTCCTGTTCAACGTCTGAGCAGATTTACCCATCCAGCGGCATCCGATGCCATCCATAAAACAACACAAAAGCCCGGTAGATGATGGGCTTTTGTGTTTTGTGCCGTCCGAAGGTGTTTATTGCCATCCAAGAGAAAAGCGGGTATAAAAGCGGGTATGCCGACAAGATGCCCAGAATTAAAAGCGGGTACGGTGAAAACTAAGGAAAGACGCCATGCTCAACGATATACAGTGCCGCAATGCCAAACCCCAAGCCAAGCCCTACAAGCTCACTGACGGCAAGGGACTATATCTGGAGGTGAAGCCCAACGGGGTGAAGGCGTGGCGCTACCGCTTCAAGCTGGCTGACAAGGAAAGCGTGTTCGCTATCGGAGACTATCCGTCCATTCCTCTGGTGGATGCCCGCAAGAAAAGGGAAGAGGCGCGCAACCTGGTGAAGCAGGGCATCAACCCCGCCCACAACCGGCAGTTAGAGAAAATCAAGCGTGGGCAGGAAGCGGCCACCACGTTTGAGGCTGTCGCCATGGAGTGGCTGGCGCTCAAGGATTGGGAAAAGATCACGAAGGATAGGCGGCTGAACATGCTTCAGCGCGTGGTATTCCCCAGCATCGGGCAACTGCCGATCAAACAAGTAACACCGGCGCACATTCTGGACATACTCCAGCGGACAGGGAAGGACCGCCCCACAGTGGCGGCGGAAGCGCGGCGCACCATGCAGGGCGTGTTTGATCTGGCTATTTGCACTCTGCGCGCAAACGCCGACCCTGTGCATCCAGTGCGCAAGGCGCTGCCGACAAACAAGACCCAGCACAAGCGAGCCCTGACGGATGAGGAAATCGGGCAACTGTTGCGCGATCTGGATGGGTATCAACGCAACTTCCAGACGGTGGCCGCATTCCGGCTTATGTGGCTGACACTGTGCCGCCCGAGTGAAGCCACCGAAGCGCAATGGGCTGAGTTTGACCTGGATGCTGCGATCTGGCGCATACCCGCCGAGCGCATGAAGAAGCGCAAGGAACATGCGGTGCCGTTGCCCGCTCAGGCGGTGGCCGTGCTGCGATCTATGCACGGAATAACCGGCCGGCATGCCCACGTTTTTCCGAACCGCGATGACCGCGCCCAACCCATGACCGATGCAACCATGCGCCAAGCCCTCAAGGCATTAGGATGGTCCGGCAAGTACAGTCCCCACGCCACCCGCACCACCGGCAGTACCAAGCTCAACGAAATGGGCTACCCTTCAGACTGGATAGAAAAGCAGCTTGCCCATGTGGAAATGAACGCGGTGCGCCGCACCTATAACCATGCAGACTACCTGAACGATCGCGCCAAGATGATGCAGCACTGGGCGGATTTTATCGGCGGCCTGGAGGCGGGCAACAAGGTGTTGTCTTTCAAGAAATCGGCGGCCTGAAAATGCTGTTTTCCATCCGGTACATGTTAAAAACAGTTGGGGCAACTTGGGGCAGCCGGGGCATGGCGTCTTTATTGGGTTTGCGCTGCCCCAACTTTTTAAAACCGAGTTGGGGCAGTTGGGGCAACTTGTCCTATGCAGTGTTATGCCGTCCAGCATTTTTGCCTTCGCCGGAAAATGTTGCGCGAAAAGTTTCCCTGTCGTCACCTCAAACCGGGCGGCGGATGATTTATACTTGATACTATATGCGATATAAGACAAAATGACCAAACGCGAAAAGCTGCTTGCTGGAATTTGCAACAACCCCAAGGCCGTGCGCTTCGATGATGCGTGCCGTGCGGCTGAGTTGCTGGGGTTCAAGCACAAGGGCGGCCAAGGTTCACACCGTGCCTTTGCCCGACCGGGCGAACCTGAGTTGCTCAACTTTCAGGATCGTAACGGATGCATTGTGCCCTACCAGGCAAGACAGCTAATCCGCATGATTGAAAGGTACAGCGATGACAAAATATCCGATTGAAGTTTTCTGGAGTGATGAGGATGAAGGCTACATAGCCAACCTTCCCGATCTGCCTGGCTGTTCAGCCTGGGGCGCAACGGAAGCGGAGGCGATAGCGCAGGCGCACGATGCAAGCGCCGCATGGATCAAGGCAGCCAAGGCCGCAGGCCGCGCCATTCCCGAACCTACCACGCCGCTTGATGAGGCGAGTTACAGCGGGCGTTTCCTGATGCGTGTGCCGCGCCACCTGCACGCCGAACTTGCGCGCAATGCCAAGCGGCAAGGGGTGAGCCTGAACCAGTACGTGCTGTATCTGCTGGCGGCCAGACAGGGAACGAATGCAACGGCAGCGGCAAAGACGAAGCGCGCCACATAGAGCACCGCCGTCCCCCATGCGGTTCATGGGGAAAGCGGTGCTGCAGGGTGATGAAGCACCAGGCAGCACCTAACCACAACGTAAAGGGAGTTACATTATGGCTGAGTCCAATTCTACAGCAGTAAACGACAAAACAGACCGCGCAACACTGGCTGCAACCAAGTTTGCAGATGAAACATGGCGCGACTGCGGTCCGACATACTTCAATCCACTGATCGGATTCGATGACGGCGAGACTCTCCGCAATATTAGCGGTGTGCTGGGGTTCCTGCACGAAATATTAGACAGCGATGAGAGCAACTACGGCAACCATCGCGGCGTAAGGCTGATAGTTCAAACTGCATGGGCTGCAGCTCAGTATTCAGGAAATTTGCATGACGCAATTAAAAATGAGTTACATCATGGATAACAACTCACGCGGCCAGGCGAAAACCTTTATTGCTTGGCCACGCATCTTTCGGTTGTTAAATAAATTGTCAAATAAATGAAAAAAATTAAACTTTCGCCTCAAGATCAACTTATGCCCTTTAAGGGACTGGCTGAAATACTTGGGGGTGGTGATATGGCGGAGCAATTGAATTGGTTTATCGAATTGCGTGCCGCTGTAAACGAAGGCGCGCTTGCTATTCGCTATCCCAGTGGGCGGTTAGTGCGCGAAAATACAGTGGGCGCAGCGTACGGCATACCATCCCCCTGCTTGCTTGCTAGTGATATTGGGGACTGGCTCATTAAGCTGGGCTTCTCGGTTTCCTACGTGCCGGTTACCGCTGTTAAAAAGACCGCATTGCAAGAGGATAAAGACGATGTGCAAAAAATTGCAAAAGAACTTTGGAATGACAATCCGAGATTAACTCAAACCTTCATTTCCAAGCATGAAAAGTTAAAGGCTTACGCCAAAAAATACACTGGCAAAAACACCCTTATAGATTGGATAAGGGCGGTGGATATTATGCCAAGAAATTCAAGGATTGGCAGGCCAAAAAATAGCACGTCCAATAAATAAATAACACGGCAATTTTCTTTTAGGCTTTTTTTACATAAAGCCATCAAACATTATCCATCCCACGCGCACCGAATCCGGGCGCATTCCAGCACAAACGGAAAGGATGGAATAAATGAAACTAAGACCACTTCTAAGAAAGCCCGTAGTCCTTAAGGTTACCGGCAAATCAAACTCAGGATTACACGAGGATATCAAAGAAGGCCTGATGGTTCCCGTAGTAAGAATTGGGAAAAATTCAGTTGCATTTCCAGAAGATGAAATTGCCGCGATCAATGCGGCAAGAATCGCAGGAAAAAGCGATGATGAAATCCGTCAGATTGTTTCCCGTCTTGTGGCCAACCGCCAAAAAGAGGGGTTTCAGTCATGAGCGATCGCGCAATTTCTTGAGGACATTAACATGGGAAAAAATTTTGACTTTACTTCAATGAGCGAAAGGGTGAAACATCTTAAAGCCAGAAAAGAGCGATCCCAAAGCCATGCGAAGCCTTTGCCGCCAGATGACTTCACAAGCCTGCTGAATGCTCCCGATCCGAAGCCAACAGGCTTTTTGAAACTGTTGCAAGAGGAGGATGCGCGTCACGCAACGCCCTGGCGCAACAGGCCGGGTAAATTGTAGAAACTCATAGCGGCCATCCACCGCATCACCGCAGGCTGATGCGCTTCAAGGTGAACTCTAGCATCTGCAAAGCGTAGTCGGAATCAGCCACCCTCAAACCATTTTAACTACTTTATGAGATCAATAATGAGCACAAATAATATCGAAGATATGCAGGCTAAATTGAAGCATCTGGAAGCCAGTAAGGAACCACGCAAACAGATTATAAATGTTGTGGATCAGAATTTACCCCGCTTGGCTAAACTCAAGAACCAGCGCATTCAAGCAATCGCACAGGCGAGGTTTGCAGGAATACCGGCGCCGGATATCACCAAGCTGGATAAGGAAATCGCCACGACTGAAAAAGCCATCCTTCACGACCGCGAAGAAGGGGCGATTGCTGCCGCTGAAATCGAAATTATCGAGGCGAAAAAAAGCGAAGTGAGGCGTGAGATCGAGGCGATCCTGGAAGCCGTTTGCCAGTCTGCGCGCGATGATTTAAACGCTGCCTTCAAAAAATCTTTGGCTTATTTTGTTGACTGTATATCCGATGAGAGCATGGACCCCGCAAAAGTATTGAACAGCATCAAGCCCGGCCCCAGTGCGCCTGGAACTATTGCGTGGGTTCAAAATGAATATCTTGACGAACGTGAAAATACAATAGAACTCGTCGGCAAAAATTCATCCTGGCCTTATATGGAACGCCTGGAGGCTTGCCTGATGCGCATCAGGCGATCGTCAGGTCCAATCGTGCCGGAATGGGCGGCAAGTGCACAGACCTGGCTTATACGGTGCAGGGAGGCTGAACACATGGCCCCGATCCTGCAACGCCTGCGCACTGCCGGTGTGATTCAGTAAATCATTGGGAGCGGCGGCAATGCAAAGAAGAATTGAACGAGGGGCACCCGGTCAAATAGACCTGGCATTGTTGCCGTTGAAAGAGGTGAGCGAACGTATCGCGGCAGATATGCTTGCGTCAGGTGCGGGGAAGCATTGCGGCGCATGTGGTAAGCCATTTACCGTAGCCAGAAAATGGCGTGGTGTTGTGCGGATTACTTTGGCGGGGGAATCTGGGCTAATGCTTAACACCTGGCTGTTGTGTGGCAAGTGCAATTGCGAAGCTCAACGCAACGGCGGCAAGCCTCCTGCCGATCTGAAGCGGGAAGCGCAGCGCAGCTATGACGCCTTGCGCCTGATGCGTGAACCAGTGGCAGGTACTGCATGAAGACCGACTTCAAACGGATCAACGCTGCCGCTCTATCGAGTATTGAAAACGTCCTTACTTCATGGCTGCCGGGGGGCAAACGGCACGGTCATGAATATGTGGTGCGTAACCCCACGCGATCCGATAGCAAGCTGGGTTCTTTTTCGATCAACCTTAATACCGGAGCATGGGCTGATTTTGCTGGCAATGACAAGGGCGGCGATCTGGTGGCGCTGGTGGCCTATCTGGACGGCGTAAAGCAAGGCGAAGCGGCAAAGCTGTTGGGCGAGTTCCTGGGCATGGTTACGGAAAAACGCGACCCGCCAAAACGCGCCACAAGCGACCAAAAGCGGGCGGGCGATACTACCGCATCACCCAAGGCAGGAAAACCGCAATGGGATACCCTGCTGCCCGTGCCGGATGATGCGCCGCCGCCTCATGCTGGGCATCCAAAGCATGGCAAGCCTTCGATGCGCTGGGCGTATCGTGCGGCGAATGGCGGGTTATTGTGCTGGGTGTACCGCTTTGAGTCGAAGGGCGAAGGCGAGCGCAAGCAGTTTTTCCCGCTGACGTTCTGCCGGAATGAGGCGGGCAAACGTGAATGGCGCTGGCAAGGGCTGCCCGATCCGCGCCCGCTGTATAACCTGGACAAGCTGTCCGAGAATGTGGCCGCGCCGGTGGTGGTGTGCGAGGGCGAGAAAGCCAGCGATGCCGCCGTTGCGCTGTTTCCTAATGCGGTATGCACCACGATGTTGAACGGCGCGCAATCGCCGCACAAGACGGACTGGAAGCCGCTTGCAGGGCGCGCCGTTTGGTTATGGCCAGACAATGATGAAGCCGGGCAAACATGCATGGCGAAGGTGGCAACACTAGCGAAAGATGCAGGGGCGCAAAGTGTCCAGGTGTTGAACCTGACCGCCTTCGCTTGCGCACCTGGTGGCAGCGATCCGCACCCGTTGCCTGAAAAATGGGACGCGGCGGACGCAGTAGCCGATGGGTGGACGGCTGCGCATATTGCAGTGCTGATGCAATCGTCTGACTTCTTGCAACCTGTGCCGATGGAACCGGCTGCAACAGGGGCAGACGCAACACACAACGCGGTTGACGATGATGCAGGCGATCAAATGTCACGCTTCACTTGCAGCGACAAAGGCGTGATGTATTTTGACAGCAACGAAGGTAAGTGGTGGTGGGTGAGTTCCAAGCTGGAGATTACCGCCTTCACTCGCGATGCAAAAAACGAAAGCTGGGGGCGGCTGCTTGAGTTTGACGATCTGGACGGAACGCATCACGCCTGGGCAATGCCGATGGAATTACTCAAGGGGGATGGTGCGGAATATCGCGGCACGTTGCTGGGCATGGGTTTACAGATTGCGGCATCCAACAAGGCGCGCAACCTGCTGACGCAATACATTCAGACGGCACAGGTAGAGCAGCGCGCCCGCTGTGTTGACCGCACCGGATGGCATGGCAAGGTGTTTGTGATGCCTGATCGCACCATCGGCGAAGATGAGGAACGCATCTTGTTTCAATCGGCCAGCGCCACGCCCGGTACGTTTAAACAAAAAGGCAAGCTGGCAGCCTGGCAAGCGAACGTGGCCGCGTTGTGCGCCGGTAATTCTCGCCTGATGTTTTCAGTGTCTGCAGCATTCGCCGCGCCGCTGCTACACGTTACCGGCATGGAATCTGGCGGGGTGCATCTGCGAGGCGATTCGAGTACCGGCAAAACCACAGCACTACGTGCCGCCGCTTCGGTGTGGGGTGGCATGGAATATCTGCAACGCTGGCGTGCGACCGATAACGGCCTGGAGGCCTTGGCCGCACAGCATAGCGATTGCCTGCTGGTGCTGGATGAGCTATCCCAAGTTGATCCGAAGGCGGCGGGTGAGGCGGCGTACATGCTGGCGAATGGCAGCGGCAAGGCGCGGGCGAATCGCAATGGCGGGCTGCGTGATCCGGCGAGCTGGCGCATTCTGTTTCTATCCAGTGGCGAGGCCGGATTATCCGAACACATGGCACAGGCGAAGATGAAGCCCAAGGCCGGGCAGGAAATCCGCTTGTTGGATATTCCTGCCGATGCGGGCGCGGGGTACGGCATGTTTGAGAATCTGCACCAGTACGCAAACGGTGCGACGTTTTCAAAGGCGCTGACCGAGGCCGCTTGCAAATACTACGGAACGGCATCGCAACCCTATATCTCGAAGCTGGTAGAGCATCACGACAAGGTTGCCGACTGGATCAAAAAAGCACAGCGCGAGTTTGCACAGAAGCACGTAAAGGATGATGCGGGCGGGCAAGTGTATCGCGCTGCCTTAAGGTTTGGCCTGATAGGTGCGGCGGGCGAACTTGCAACCAAGTGGGAGATTACTGGCTGGCAGCCGGGCGATGCGATGCAGGCCGCCGTTACCTGCTACATGGCTTGGCTGTCGCAGCGCGGTGGTGCGGGCAACCTGGAAGAGTTGAACATGCTGGCACAGGTGCGGCGATTTTTCGAGGCGCACGGCGAAGCGCGCTTTACTGATTGGGATAGACCGGCAAGCAACACCGATTCGCACCCGCCGCGCACGATCAACCGTGCCGGATACCGCAAGCATGGCGCTGCCTATGATGATGCGGGCAAGGCGATCTATCTTGAGGGCGGCGATCGTCCCACACATACCGAGTATTACGTAATGCCAGAAACCTTCAAGGCTGAAGTGTGCGCCGGGTTCGATTATCGCATGGTGTGCAAGCTGCTGGTGAAGCGCGGTTGCCTGATGACCGAAGGCAACAGTTACACGCGCAAGGAACGGTTGCCAGGAGGCGAGGGGAATAGTCGATGTTTCCGCATCACGCATAAGCTGTTTGAGGGCGGCGACGACGAGTAAAGGCGCGTGGTGTTGCAACAACGCCGGAAAAGCTGGACGGCATAACACTGCATAGGACAAGTTGCCCCAACTGCCCCAACTCGGTTTTAAAAAGTTGGGGCAGCGCAAACCCAATAAAGACGCCATGCCCCGGCTGCCCCAAGTTGCCCCAACTGTTTTTAACATGTACCGGATGGGAAACGGGCGGCGCGGCGTGTATGATGTGGCGGGCAGAGAATTAAATTCGCGCCGCCATTTTCAATGGTGCGAGATGCTTACTCCACTCTTTGCAAAGTGAATGGGTCCTTCCCAGACCATTCAAAGTCGAGGGCATTGCGCGCCTCGCTTTTTTTCCAGCGGGCGGCTTTCTGGGTAAGTGAAATTCACTCCTTAGGGTGAAAAGGTAAAATGAAGTATTGGACGCGGTGGGGGCATGTTGCTGTAAGGTTGCCTCACTTTGAAAAAAGCGGGTATAAAAGCGGGTATAAAATGACGTGTCGAGACATACACACCAATAGCAGCAAGGCTTGCAAGCCACAATCGCGGTTTAACGTCTGATCGGCCTGCGCGCAGAAATTTCATTCAACATGCCGAGATGAACCACACCACACTGTCGTCATTTATCTGGTCGGTTGCCGATTTGCTGCGCGGCGACTACAAACAGTCTGAATACGGCAAGGTGATTTTGCCGTTCACGGTGCTGCGCCGTTTGGATTGTGTGCTGGAACCAAGCAAGGCCGCGGTGCTGGCCGAGCTGGCAGAAAAGCAGAAGGCGGGTCTGAATCCAGAACCCTTCCTGTTGCGCAAAGCCGGACAGAGTTTCTGCAACACTTCTCCCATGGACATGAAAAAGCTCATGGGCGATCAGGATCACATCGGCAAAAATCTCTACGCCTACACACAGGCGTTCTCGCCCGCAGTGAGGAACATTTTCGAGCGCTTCGATTTTTATGCCCAGGTGGATCGTCTTGCCAAGGCGAAGCTGCTGTACCAGGTCACCGAGAAATTTTCCAACATCGACCTGCACCCGGAAACAGTCAGCAATTCCCAGATGGGGCTGGTGTTTGAAGAACTGATCCGCAAGTTCGCCGAGATTTCCAATGAGACTGCCGGTGAGCACTTCACGCCGCGCGAAGTGATCCGCCTGATGGTCAATCTGCTGTTCATCGAGGACGATGAAATGCTGTCTCAGTCCGGCGTGGTGCGCACCATTTATGACCCGACGGCGGGCACGGGCGGCATGCTCTCCATCGCCGGCGAGTACCTCGAAGAACATAACCCGCAGGCGCGGCTTTCCATGTTCGGACAGGAACTGAACGACGAGTCTTACGCCATCTGCAAGGCAGACATGCTCATCAAGGGACAGGATGTCGCGAACATCATGGCCGGAAATACGCTCTCGGAGGACGGCCACCCGCACAGAAAATTTGACTACATGCTTTCCAATCCGCCCTTCGGCGTGGAATGGAAAAAGGTCGAAAAGGAAGTCCGCAGGGAATACGAGACGCAGGGTTTCAACGGCCGCTTCGGTCCCGGCCTGCCGCGCGTCTCCGACGGCTCCATGCTGTTCCTGCTTCACCTCGTTTCCAAAATGCGCCCGGCGAATGAGGGCGGCAGCCGTTTCGGCATCGTGCTCAATGGTTCGCCCCTGTTCACCGGCGGGGCCGGCTCGGGAGAGAGCGAGATCCGCCGCTATGTGCTTGAGAACGATCTGGTTGAAGCCATCATCGGCCTGCCCACCGACATGTTCTACAACACCGGCATTTCCACCTACGTCTGGATACTCACCACCCGCAAGCCTGTACACCGCAAAGGAAAAGTGCAGCTCATCGACGCATCCTCCTTCTGGCAGAAGATGCGCAAGAGCCTGGGCAGCAAGCGCAAGGAACTCTCGGGCGAACACATCGATGAGATCACCCGCCTGTTCGGCGATTTCGTCGAAGCCGAAAAAGACGGCAAGCCCATCTCCCGCATTTTCAGGAATCAGGAATTTGGTTATCGCACCATCACCGTCGAGCGTCCGCTGAAAGACGCCAATGGAAAAATTCTGCTGGGTGAAAAAGGAAAACTAAAAGGCAAGATGCAGCCGGACAGCAGTCTGCGCGACACCGAGAACGTGCCGCTCGATGAAGACGTGGAAAGTTACTTCAAGCGCGAAGTGCTGCCCCATGCGCCGGATGCCTGGATCGACTTTGATAAGGCCAAGGTCGGCTACGAGATTCCGTTCAACCGCCACTTCTATGTGTTTGAGCCGCCGCGTCTGCTTTCCGAGATCGATGCCGAGCTCAGGCAATGCACAGATCGCATACTGACCATGATTGCGGCGCTGTCGGCATGAGCATGTCCATGTATAATTTGGCCAACAAAACTCACCACGCCTCTCGCCGTTTGCTTCTGGACGGGGGTTACTTATTCGGAGACAACCATGCAGATAACTGCCAGCCTGAATAAAAAAATCGTCCAAGCTGTCCAGACCTCGATGCGGATCGAAGGTTGCAAGCCCGTGCAGTCCCCCGCGATCAAGAAGCAGGCCCAAGCTCTGATGGAACAGCACCGTGTCAAAGTATCAGTTCCACGCAAGTGATATCTATCTTCCCGGCACCGACATTCCCAGAAACCGCTTGGGAATAGAAACTCCGGACCTGTTGCATGAAGTCGAAGAGACGCTGTTGCAGCAGGCATACCAAACCTTCATCGCCGAATGCGAACCTGCTACCCGCTTCGACGAAACTTTCTTCAAGTCCCTGCACCAGAGAACCTTTGAAACGCTCTACGACTGGGCGGGCGTGTACCGTACCGTGGACATGAGCAAGGGCGGTTCCATATTCTGCCGCGCCGCCTATCTTGAACAGGAATCGCGACGCATTTTTCGCCAACTGGAAAAAGAAAGTTTTTTGCAGCAAAACCGGGAGGGACAGCCGGAAAGATTCGCCGAACGGCTGGCACACTACCAATCCGAATTAATTGCGCTGCACCCATTCTACGAACTCAACGGGCGTATCACCCGATTGTTCTTCGACCTGATAGCCGTTGCCAACGGCTATGAACCGATTGACTACAGCAAGGCGCTTGCAGAAGGCCCGACTGGACTGAACGCTTATGTCGAAGCCTCCATCCTCTGCGTGCAGCGGGCAGATCACAGCAAGCTGCAACAGATCATCCTGCAAGGGCTGGAGCGCGCATGACCTTTCCGCGTTATCACGAATACAAGGACAGCGGCGTGGCCTGGCTGGGCGAGGTGCCGGGGCATTGGGGCGTTGGTGCACTTAAACGCGGATTTGATGTATGCCTTGGCAAGATGCTTCAAAACGATGCGTCAGGTGAAGACGATCAGTTGGCCTACTACCTGCGTGCAGCAAACATCCAATGGGGTGGAGTTGATCTTTCTGACGTAAAACAAATGTGGGTTTCACCTCGTGAACGCAAGCAATTGGCTTTGCAACCTGGGGACTTATTGGTAAGCGAAGGTGGCGATGTTGGTCGCTCCGCTCTTTGGTGCGGAGAGCTTGAGGAATGCTATTTTCAAAATTCAGTAAACCGCGTCAGGCCGCATTCGGGCAACTCAACGCGGTTTCTGTACTACTGGATAAGCACAATCAAGGATGCTGGCTACATCGACATTCTTTGCAACAAATCCACCATTGCGCATTTCACAGCCGAGAAGGTCGCGGCTGTGCCAGTATTTTTCCCAGCGGATGAAGAACAATCCGCCATCGCTGCCTTCCTCGACCGCGAGACGGGGAAGATCGACGCGCTGGTGGCGGAGCAGCAGAGGCTGATTGCGCTCTTGAAGGAAAAGCGCCAGGCCGTCATCTCTCACGCTGTCACCAAGGGCCTCAACCCCTTTGCTGCGATGAAGGACTCCGGCATAGCATGGCCGGGCGAGGTGCCGGAACATTGGAAGGTTGTACCTCTGAAGTACGGTTGTTCACTTCTGAAGGACGGCACACATCTACCTCCAGCGAGGGTTGATGGAGGCGTCCCACTCCTAAGTGTAAGAAACATTTCCGATGGGAAGTTTTGGCTGCTTGAGGATGACTCAATGATTTCTCAGGGTGATTATGAGAATTTATGCCGTTCGTTCATTCCTTCTGTGGGAGATGTATTGCTTGCGATCGTTGGTGCAACTATTGGTAAAGCCGCAATGGTTCCCGATGGGCTGGGCCAATTCCACATCCAAAGAAGCTTGGCAATTTTTCGACCGGTAGCGGCAGTGACTTCCATGTGGCTATTGTTTGTTTTTCAATCCAGTAAGTTTCAACAGTTGCTTTGGGAACATGTTGGCTATTCAGCGCAGCCAGGAATCTATTTGGGTACTTTGGCCGATTTTCGAATTCCAGTACCGCCAGTCGAAGAGCAAACCGCCATCACCTCATTCCTCGATCGCGAAACCGCCAAGCTCGACGCGCTCACCGCTGAAGCGCAGCGCGGCATCGAACTCCTGAAAGAGCGAAGAGCCGCGCTGATCTCGGCAGCGGTAACGGGCAAGATCGACGTGCGTGGGTAGGTGTAGCTGTTGCGGCTACGATTGAAGCCAATATGACTACCCTTGGCCGTGGTTGCAGGAATTCTTTTTCTGGCTATACTGTACAGGTTGGATAGTTTATTGAGGAGTAAATCCATGATTACCGTTACCTCTGTTGAAGCGCAAAACCGTTTTGGGCAGTTGCTGGATACCGTTCAGCGTGAGCCTGTCACCATCACGCGGCATGGGCGCACTGCGGCGTTTATTGTTTCGCCGCAGGATATGGAAGAGTTGCGGGATGCGCGCAGCAAACGCAGCAAGGCAGTGGACGAATTTGAGGCGTGGAGCCAGCGGGCGGCAGCAAGCGCCTTGCCTGCGGCTGCCGAGTTGACGGATGAGGATGTGGTGCGCATGGTAAAAGAGTCGCGGTGAGCGCTTTTGTCCGCGTCGTGTTTGATACCAGCACGCTGGTTGGCGCGGCATTGCGAGTGGGGTCTGTGCCGCATCTCGCTCTGGAGCGCGCTTATAGGGTGAGCGAAATTTGCGCTTCCGCATCTACGCTGGACGAGCTGGAACACGTGTTGTTGCGTCCCAAGTTTGATCGCTACCAGCCCGCTGATGTGCGGCAAGCGTTTGCCGATATGTTTCGCCGTCGTGCCGCATTGTTTTTGGTGTCGGAAGAGGAGGCGTTGAAAGTGATCCCGCCCTGCCGTGATGCCAAAGACAATAAGTTTCTGGCGTTAATTCGGGCGTGCGAAGCTGATGCGTTGATCAGCAGCGACGAGGATTTGCTGGCGCTGCACCCGTGGCAAAACATTCCAATTTTGACTCCGACACAATTCCTGAAATGAGCGTACTGCACAAGGAAATCGAATTCGAAAACGAAATCTGCGCGCACCTGGCCAAGCATGGCTGGCTGTATGCAGAAAATGATCATACTGTTTATGACCGCGCACGCGCACTGTTTCCGGCTGACGTGATTGCCTGGGTGCAGGAAACCCAGCCTAATGCATGGGATGCGTTATGCAAGAATCACGGGGCGGCGGCAGGGACGGTGTTGCTCGACAGGCTGCGCAAGTCGATAGACGACCGCGGCACATTGGACGTGTTGCGCCATGGCGTAGAGCTTTTGGGCTTGCGTCAGCCGCTGAGCTTGGCGCAATTCAGACCGGCGCTGGCGATGAATGCCGAGACCGTCGCCAGGTATCGGAAAAACCGCCTGCGCGTCGTGAGGCAGGTGCGTTATTCTCTGCACAATGAGAACGCGATCGATCTGGTGCTGTTTCTCAACGGCCTTGCCGTGGCCACGGTTGAGCTGAAATCGGACTTCACGCAATCGGTGGAAGATGCGGTCGACCAGTACCGCTTTGACCGGAATCCAAGACCCAAAGGGCAAAGTGCGCGGGAGCCCTTGCTTTCCTTCCCGCATGGCGCGCTGGTGCACTTTGCGGTGAGCAACAGCGCAGTGATGATGACGACGCGGCTGGAAGGCGCGCATACTATTTTTCTTCCGTTTAACCGGGGTGACAACGGCGCTGCGGGGAATCCGCCGAACGCTCAGGGGCACCGCACCGCTTACCTTTGGGAGTCGGTCTGGGAGCGGGAAAGCTGGCTGGAAATTCTCGGCCGCTATCTGATCGCCAAGCGCGATGGCAAGAAGCAGATACAGAAAATCATCTTCCCGCGCTTTCACCAATTGGATGCGACGCGCAAACTGCTGGCCGCTGTGCTGGCAGATCACGCGCAGGGGTCGGGCGGAAAATATCTGATCCAGCATTCGGCAGGTTCCGGCAAGACCAACTCGATTGCATGGTCGGCGCATTTTTTGGCTGATCTGCACGATGATCGCCATGAGAAGCTTTTCGACTCGGTGCTGGTGGTATCCGACCGGAATGTGCTGGATGCGCAATTGCAGGAAACCATCTTCGACTTCGAGCGCACGTCGGGCGTGGTGGCGGTGATCAACGGGGAAAGTGCGAGCAAAAGCGCCGAGCTTGCAAAAGCGCTCTCAGATGGCAAGAAAATAGTGGTGTGCACTATCCAGACTTTCCCCTTTGCGTTGAAGGCGGTGCAGGAGCTTTCGGCGGCAGAGGGCAAGCGCTTCGCGGTGATTGCCGATGAGGCGCATTCCTCGCAAACGGGAGAGGCCGCAACCAGCCTCAAGCAGGTATTGAGTCCCGAGGAGTTGCAGGAATTGAGCGACGGCGGCGAAGTATCCGCAGAGGATATTCTGGCAGCGCAAATGACAGCGCGATCCGCCAGAAACGGCATCACCTATGTTGCGTTCACCGCGACCCCGAAGGCCAAGACGCTGGAGCTGTTCGGCCGCCTTCCGCATCCTGATCTGCCCGTTAGCATCGGCAACCTTCCTGCACCGTTCCATGTTTATTCGATGCGCCAGGCAATCGAGGAGGGTTTTATTCTGGACGTGTTGCAGAACTATACGCCCTACAAGACAGCCTTCAGGCTTGCACACGACGGGCACGACATGGCGGATGCCGAGGTTGAACGCAGCGCAGCGATGAAGGGCATCATGCGCTGGGTAAAGCTGCATCCGTACAACATCAGCCAGAAGGTGCAAGTGGTGGTGGAGCATTTCCGCGAAACTGTTGCACCGTTGCTAGACGGGAAAGCCAAGGCGATGGTGGTGGTGGGCAGCCGCCTGGAAGCGGTGCGCTGGAAGATTGCCATCGAGAAATATATCCAGTCGCAAAACTACAAGATAGGCACAGTGGTCGCATTCTCTGGGGAGGTGAACGACAGGGAGTCAGGACCGGATGCATACAGCGAAACCGCTTCGGCCATGAATGCGAACCTGCGCGGACGCGACATACGCGATGCTTTTGCCACCGACGAATACCGGATATTGCTGGTCGCAAACAAGTTTCAGACCGGTTTCGATCAGCCCCTGCTTTGCGGCATGTATGTGGACAAGCGGCTGGCAGGCATACAGGCGGTGCAAACCCTGTCGCGGTTGAATCGCGCGCATCCCGGAAAAGATACGACCTATGTAGTGGACTTCGTGAACGAAGCCGAAGAAGTGCTGAATGCCTTCAAGGCGTATTACGACACGGCGACGCTCTCAGACGTCACCGATCCCCATCTGGTGTATGACCTGCGCGGCAAACTCGATGCGGCTGGCTACTATGATGACTTCGAGGTGGATCGCGTGGTGGCGGTCATGCTGAATCCGAATGCAAGGCAAAGCGAATTGGCAGGCGCTCTTGAACCTGTGGTATCGCGCATTTTGCAGCGCTACAAGGCTGCGCAGGAACGGCTGAAAACGGCCATGGCGCGCGATGATGCAGGGGCTATGGAGGAAGCGCAAAACGAACTGGATGCGATGGTTCTGTTCAAGTCGGATATCGGCGCATACCAGCGCATCTATGCTTTTTTGTCGCAGATATTTGATTATGGAAATACAGCGGTTGAAAAGCGCTACTGGATTTTCAAGCGCCTCTTGCCTTTGCTGGAATTCGGGCGCGAACGTGAAGAGATCGACTTGTCGAAGGTGATCCTGACCCACCATCATCTGAAAAATCTGGGTCAAAAAAATCTGCATTTGGGTGATGGCGCAGAGCATCCGCTTGACCCGTTGGGCGCGACCGGAAGCGGCATGGTGCAACAAAAGGAGAAGGCATGGCTGCGCGAAATCATCGTCAAGGTGAACGGCCTTTTTGATGGCGAGCTCACCGACAGCGACAAGCTGGTTTACATCAATAACGTGCTGAAGGGGAAGCTGCTTGAATCGGATATTCTGGTGCAGCAGGCAAGCAACAGCACCAAGCAGCAATTCTCCGACTCGCCCGATCTTGCCCGGGAAATCATGAACGCGATCATGGATGCGCTGGATGCGCACCAGACGATGAGCAGGCAGGCGTTGGATTCGGAGCGGGTGCGCAGCGGATTGAAGGATGTGCTGCTTGGGCCGGCACGACTCTATGAGACATTGCGGGAACAGCGAACGGGGGCGCGATGAATCTTCGCGCCTGGCAGCTTTTGCACCTGCTCTCTGACGGGGAGTTCCATTCGGGAGATGCATTGGCAACGCAGATGGGTGTTTCGCGCGCAACCGTGTTCAACGACATGACGCTTGCAGAAAACGACGGGGTATACCTGCAGCGCATCCGGGGCAGGGGCTACCGCCTGCCCGGCGGCTGGCAACCCCTCGATGAGAATGAAATCGCGCGCAACCTGGGTTCTGCAGTGGACCGCTTCAGGATCGAGGTCATGCAGCAGACGGAATCGAGCAATACAGAACTTCTTAGGCGTTCAAACATGCAAAGCGGTTCGGTGCTTGCCGTCGAACTGCAGACTGCGGGCAGGGGTCGCATGGGCCGCGCCTGGCAATCGGGCCTTGGCAATGCGCTGACGTTTTCGCTGTCCTGGCGATTTGACTGCGGGCTTAATGCGCTCTCCGGCCTGAGCCTTGCAGTGGGGGTCGCGGTGTTTCGCGCATTGCGCCGATTTGAAGCCAGAGGCGTCGGTCTGAAGTGGCCGAACGACATCCAGACTGCGCGCGGCAAGCTGGGTGGTGTGCTGATCGAGGTTCAGGGCGACATGTATGGCCCGAGCCATGCGGTGATCGGCATAGGCATCAATTTGAGCTTGCCCGTCAAGATCGCGCAGTCGATAGGTCAGCCTGCGATCTCGCTGGATCAGGTTTGCACCCTGTCGCCTGAGCGCAATCATCTTCTGGCAGCGCTGCTTGAGGAGCTCGCGGCGGTGCTGGATGTGTTTTCCGAACAGGGGTTTTCTGCATTGCGCGCGGAATGGGAACGATGCCACGCGCAGCAAGATCTGCCGATCAGGTTGCAGATGCCGGACGGAAAGACGCTGGCCGGCATTGCCCGGGGCGTGGGCGACAATGGCGAGCTGATGCTGGAAACGGAACAGGGCATCCGGCGATATAATTCCGGCGAGGTGGGCGCGTGACAAATTTGCTGATAGACGCGGGAAACACCAACATCAAACTTGCGACAGATGAGTCTGACTCGCCCGTCGTGAGCATGCCCACGCGCCGCGCTTTCGAACTCAACCTTGAACAATACGATGGGGTAAGGCAGGTCTGGGCGAGCAATGTGGCGGGAAAGGAAGTCGCGCAGCAGATCGTGCGCGCCTCTTCAGAACGCGGCCTGGCCTTGCGGTTCATCGAGGCAAAAAGCGAACAGTGCGGAGTGAGAAACGGCTATGACGTGCCGGCGCAACTGGGCAGCGATCGCTGGGCGGCGTTGATCGCCGCATGGCATCATGCGAGCGCTGCGTGTCTGGTGGTGAACTGCGGGACTGCGACCACCATCGATGCGCTATCTGGCAGCGGTGAATTTTTGGGCGGACTGATCCTGCCCGGCATTCATCTGATGCAAGACAGCCTGTACCACGCAACCGCTTTGCCCAGGCAGGATAAAAGCATATACACCGATTTTCCGCGCAACACGGCGGATGCGATATACAGCGGCGCGATCAAGGCCATCTGTGCTGCGATTCTTCAGCAGCACGGACTGCTTGGCGCCTCGTCGGGGGTGTTGCTAAGCGGGGGAGCTGCCCGCCTCTTGCTGCCGCATCTGGCATTGCGTGCAGAGATGATGGACAATCTCGTGCTGCAGGGATTGAGATTAATCGCAAGGGGTACGGATCGGGAATGAAGATAATTTTTTGGATTTTGGTCGCAGTGAATGTGATTTTCTTTGCAGTGATGAAGTCCGGCATCCTGGAGGACGCGCAAGAACCTGTTCCGCTTCCCTTGCATGCAGAGCAGATTTCCCCGCTGAATGCGTTGCAGCCCGCCCAGTCGGCTGTCTCAGCACCCGTCTCGATGCCTGCATCGGCTCCCATCGCAGCGACTGCCCCCGTTCCCGCCTTGTTGCCTGCATCGGCGCCTATCGCAGCGACTGCCAATGCGTGTTTTGAATGGGGGGATTTTTCAGGCGCCGAGATCGATCGGGTCTCACGCGCGCTGCAGAAGCTGCAACTGGGCAACAGCTTAAGCCGTCACGATGTCGGCCACACATGGGTGTACATTCCTCCGCTCAGGGACAAGGCCGCAGTGGCCCAGAAGGTCGCGCAGTTGAAGGCGCTTGGCGTGACGGATTATTTCGTGGTGCAGGATGGGGGCGCCTGGATGAATGCGATTTCCCTCGGGGTATTCAAGACGCATGAGGCTGCGCAGAGTTTCCTGGAAGGATTGCGCGCCAAGGGGATACACAGCGCGAAGATCGGCGAGAAGTCAGGCAGCAAGCCGGCTGTGATGTTTGCGATGAGCGGCCTGAACAGGGAAATGAGCGACAAATTAAGCGCCTTGCAAAAAGATTTTTCCGATATCGAGCTAAAGCGTGTTCCTTGCCATTGACAGCGGCGCGTGAAATCCGGAAAATGCCGCCTCTTTGGTGATATAGCTCAGGTGGTTAGAGCGCAGCACTCATAACGCTGAGGTCGGTGGTTCAAATCCACCTATCACCACCACGATTCAAAATAAAAAACCCCCGCCAGTCGGGGCTTTTTTACGCCCAGTGGTATATGCGGCATGGGCGGCTATATTGCTTGTCTCTGCCTGTTTCAGATTGTCTCAGGAAGTCTTGTTGTATCTCATTGTGCGGCGGGTAATGATGGGTATGGGAAAATATCCGGAGAGCGCTATTGATTTGACATGCGTGTAATCATGCGTATGATTAATGCGCATCCAAACCTTTGGAGGTTAAGTGCTATGCAAACCCATTTTGGCTCGACCTCAAAAAAAGGCCGTTTATCGCTATCGATTAATCAACAGCTGCTTGATCGTCTTGAGCCATATAAGCAGCAAGTTAATTTTTCGGCTCACGCCGAGCAGCTGCTTGCCCGTATTCTGGAAGAATTCGAGAATCGTGCATGGGCGGATCGCAATGCGGATGCACTAGCTGCACATGGAAAAGACATAGCCATGACAGGGCTGGCTGGCGCCGAGTTTGACCGGATATGAGCCGTGGCGCAATTTGATGTCTATCCAAATCCCGGAACAAAAAAGATTGATATACCTTATCTCGTTTCTGTTCAGAACGACCATATCACGAGCAAGACTGGCGCGACGGTTGTCATTCCGTTACGAGCAAACGCACATCCTGTCGATATTATGGCTCCATTAGTTGAAGTTGCCGGGCAAGGGCAGTTTGTTCTGTCAACAGATGAAATATTTGCAATTGAAACCACCAGGCTTAAAGCTCATATTGCTATTCTGAGCTTGGCGGATCGTGCAAAAATAAAACCCGCAATCGACAAAGTGATTGGCAAATACTAGCGGGTACGCACTCTGAATTGTTCGAGGAGCGAACCATGGCAATCGAATCGCTTCCCGCCTTCGCCAGCATTGGGAATCCATGTCCGGCGGGAATGCCATCATTGCTCTGGATCATTTGGTTTCATCGAACGCAAGTATAATGGCGGACTGCGTCGAGCGCTGCAGGTCGCGGGTATTCCGGTTCGGGCTCGGCAGGACGATTTTTTGGACATCAGATGAAGAAGCTCTACATTAAAACTTACGGCTGCCAGATGAACGAGTATGACTCGGACAAGATGGCGGACGTGCTGCGCGCCTGCGACGGGATGAGCC
>VFSW01003574.1_pt1 | contig 23303 bp, 15 predicted proteins | sample 5358111 | NCBI WGS metagenome assembly VFSW01 (sample SAMN11554181, study PRJNA540505) | mine drainage metagenome | isolation source: sediment from site ElyBrook_90M | place: USA: Ely Copper Mine, Vershire, VT | collected 2017
TGCTCGACGTGTGCGGGAACTCGGCCAACTGCCAGGTCGAGCTCTGCCAGTCGTCGTCCAAGACCTGTACCTTGCCGGCAAACTACGGCTTTGCTCCGACGAGCTTCACCGTCAACACGGGTGGCGTGGGCGGCTACGGTGTGCAGTACGCCATCGCCGCGGCGTGGCCGTTCGTCTTCGTCGTCACGAACAACGGGCTGGCGGCCTTCAACGTGGCCGATCCGATCGACCCACCGCTGCCGGTGACGGTGCAGAACCTGCCGTTCTTCCCGGATGCCGCGATCGCCGACGGCCGGCGAGTCTACTTCATGACGGGCACGAAGGGCGCCGGTCCGACGACGTTCCACCAGGCGATCGCCTGGATCGACGTCCCGCAGAACGCCCTGCTCACCACGCTGACGGCGAGCTCCGCCCTCGTGTCGACCCAGGGCAACGGGATCTACAACGTGTTCTCCGACGACAGCAACGGCCTGTTCTTTCTCTACCAGACGTCCGCGCTGTTCTTCCCGACGGCGAATGCCGTGCCCCCGTTCGACGACACGACCGCGCTCACGCCCTACCCCAACACGGGTCTTCCCAGCGGCGCCTCGGTCCTGGCCACCACCGGCGGCCGTCTGCTGGCCTACCGCTACGCCATGGACATGCCGGGGCCGGGCTATCCGACGCCGCACTTCTCGTTCGTCGACAACCCCGGAACCTCGATGGCCGCGAGGGCCAACGAGCAGTCGTTCACGGCGTTCGGCGCGCTCGACAATCAGTACGGCTTCTCGACGGGCAACGACGGATCGGTGATCTGGGCGACGGCCGTCCTCGACGAGAACGACGCCGGGGGCAACGATGGCATCGCCAGCGCGAGGTTGTCCTGGCTGGTGGACTCGGCGACGGCCGGGAACTTCGACTCCACCGCGTACGTCGATCTGGTCAACTACTCGCCGCCGGCGGGTGGACAGGTCGTGGGGCCGCCCGCCTGGATGGACGCGAACAGGGCCCTCGGCTTCGCGGCACTGAGCAGCGCCTCGACCAATACCACCCTCGTGCAGGTCGTCACCAAGACGCCGGCCTCCATCGATCCCGTCCGCACCACCCAGCTGCCCGCAGCGCCCGGCGCCATCGGCGTCGCGACCTCGAACGGGTTCGCCTACGCGCTGATGCAGAACGATCCGATGAACCACAACTGCACGGTGCAGATCCTCGCCCCCTCGTGCGGGGGGGCCGACCAGTAGGTCACGCCCAGCGGATGAGCGACGTCTCGTACGGGTGGCTCATGGCCTCGTTGTACGGGACGACACGTGCTGCGAACGCGTGCGCGCCGCTCTCCGAGGTCGGGATCTCGCCCTCGAACTTCCATTCGCCGTCGCTCACGCGGCCGGCGGCGCGCATGCGGACGATGCGGCCCTTCTCGATCTCGTGCGCCCCGTGCGTGGGCCCGTGATACAGCTCCACCGCGACGTCGTCGGGCGTGAGCGCACCGAGCCGGAGGCGCACCGTCACGCGCATGGGCTCGCCCACCGCGACCTCGGTGCTCGACTCCATCCGGATCTCGTCGATGGACACGGCGTGCCACGCCTCGCGCACGCGATCCTTCCATGCGGTCAGCGCCCTGGCGGCGGCCAGGTCGCCGTCGGTCAGGTTGTGCGTGAGCTTGATGGCCGGGACGTAGAAGCGCGACGTGTACTGCCGCACCATGCGCGCGGTGTTGAACGTGGGCACGAGCTTGGCGATCGAGTGCTTCATGCGCTTGATCCATCCGCGCGGTAGCTGCCCCATGCCCTCGCGGGCGTAGAAGAGCGGCACCACCTCGCGCTCGAGGACGTCGTAGAGCAGCTCGGCCTCGCGGGCGTCGCCGCTGCCGTCGGGGTACTCCTCGCCGCGGCCGATGGCCCAGCCGATGTCCGCGCCGTGATCGCGCCATGCCTCGTCGAACCAGCCGTCGAGGACACTCACGCCGAGCGCCCCGTTGGCGGCGGCCTTCATGCCGCTGGTGCCGCTCGCTTCGAGGGGGCGCCTGGGCGTGTTGAGCCACACGTCGACCCCGCTCACCAGCGCCCGCGCGATGCGCATGTCGTAGTCCTCGACGAACACGACGTGTCCGCGAAGGCCGGCGTCGCGGCTCGCGTGGACGATGGACCGGATGAGCTCCTTCCCGCCCTTGTCCTGCGGGTGCGCCTTGCCGGCGAAGACGAGCTGCACCGGGCGGTTGTGGTTGCCGAGCAGGGACTTCACGCGCTCCACGTCGGAAAAAAGAAGGCTCGCGCGCTTGTAGGTCGCGAAGCGCCGGGCGAAGCCTATGGTCAGCGCCTGGGGATCGAGCACCTCGTCGGCCAGCGCGAGCTCCTCCGGACCGAGCCCCTGGCGCTCGGCGGTGATCCGGAGCCAGCGACGCGCGTGCTGTACGAGCCGGTGCCGGCGGTGCACGTGAACCTGCCAGAGCTCGGCGTCGGGGATCTCGTACGCTCGCTGCCAGAGCTCCTCGTCGTCGAGCTGCTCGGCCCAGCGCGGACCGAGGTAACGCGTGAACAGCGCGCCCATCTCGCCGGCGATCCACGACGGCGTGTGCACCCCGTTGGTGATGAAGTCGATGGGGATCTCGTGGATGGGCAGGTCGGGCCAGAGCCCGTGCCACATCTTGCGAGAGACCTCGCCGTGGAGCTCGCTGACCGCGTTGTAGTGGTCTGCCGCGCGCATGGCCAGCACGGGCATCGAGAAGGTCGCGGTGTGATCACGCGGGTCCACGCGCCCGAGGCCCAGCAGCTCGGCCTCCCCAATCCCGAGGGCGGCGCGGTAGGGCTCGAGGTAGCGTCTGACGAGCGCGGGGTCGAAGGCGTCGTTGCCCGCGGGGACCGGGGTGTGGGTGGTGAAGATGTTGCCGGCGCTGTTCGCCTCGGCCGCGACCGCGAACGGCACGCCGCGCTCGCGCATCACGCGGCCGATGCGCTCCACGGCGAGGAACGCAGAATGCCCCTCGTTCATGTGACACACCGTGGGCGATAGACCGACGGCCTCGAGGGCGTGGACGCCGCCGATGCCGAGCATGATTTCCTGCCGGATGCGAAACTCCTGGTCCCCGCCGTAGAGGGGGCCCGTGATGGACCGGTCGCTCGGCGCGTTCTCCTCGAGGTTCGCGTCGAGGAGCAGCAAGGGCACGCGGCCCACTTGCACCTTCCAGAGCTGCGCGAAGACGACGCCATGCGGGTACTGCACGCGGATGATCAGCCGCTTGCCGGTGCCGTCGAGCACGGGCAAGACCGGCATGCTGCGCCAGTCGTTGATGGGGTAGCGCTCGCCCTGCCAGCCGTCGGCGTTGAGCGCCTGGCGGAAGTAGCCCTCGGCGTACGCGAGGCCCACGCCGACCAGCGGCAGACCGAGGTCGCTGGCCGTCTTGAGGTGGTCACCCGCGAGAACGCCCAGGCCCCCCGAGTAGATGGGCAGGCACTCGTGCAGACCGTACTCCATCGAGAAGTAGGCGATGCGCGAGCCGGCAGCCTCGGGGAAGGTCTTCGAGAACCACCCCTCGCGCTGCATGTACCGCTGGAAGGTGGTCCAGGCGGAGTCGAGGTGGCTCGTGAACGCGTCGTCGCCCGAGAGCGCTTCGAGGCGCGCCTGATCGATCCGGGCGAGCAGCTCGATGGGGTTGCCCCGGACCGCCTCCCAGAGATCGGGGTCGAGGCGCACGAACAGCTCGTGCGCGACGGGCGACCAGGACCACCAGAGGTTGTAGGCGATGTCGCGGAGTCGCTCGAGCGCCGCCGGCAGGCGCGGAACGACGGTGAAGTGCTTCAGCGTCGGCATGGCGGACGGTCATAGCAGAGGTGCACCCCGGAGATCCCGCTTCTGACACCTCTGGCCTGAGTGTCGCCTCGGGCGTTGCCTCAAGCGTCGAGGACCACGCGGTTTTCCAGTTGCCCGATGCCGTCGATTTCCAGCACGACGCGATCTCCCGCCCGCAACCACAGGTCCTGGGTGACCTTCGAGCCGTTGAGCTCGAGAAGACACCCCGTGCCGCACGTCCCGCTGCCGATCACGTCGCCCGGCACCAGGGCCACGCCGTAGCTGGCGCGCTCGAGGAGCTGCGCGAACGTCCACGTCATGTCTTTCAGGTTGCCCTTCGACAGGGGCTTGCCGTTGACCGATGCCCGCATCTCGAGGTCGAACGCGAGGCCGCGTTCGCTGCGCGTGGTGCGCGGGAGCAGCTCGTCGAGGGTCACCAGCACGGGGCCGAGCGACGTGGCGAAGTCCTTGCCCTTCGCGGGACCCAGGTTCAGCTTCATCTCCTCCATCTGCAGCGCGCGCGCCGACCAGTCGTTCATGATCGTCAGCCCGAAGATGGCCTCGTCGGCCTCGGCAATCGAGAGGTTCCGGCCTCCCCGGCCGACGACGACTGCGCCCTCGAGCTCGTAGTCCAGGCGCTCGAGGTGTGCCTTGCGAACGTGGACGTCGCCCGGACCCACCACGCCGTGGTGATTGGTGAAGTAGAACACCGGGAACTGATCGAACTCGGGGATCATGTCGAGCCCCCGGTTGCGGCGCGCCGTCTCCACGTGCTGCCGGAAGGCGTAGCCGTCGCGCATGGACGGGGGGCGGGGAAGGGGGGCTCGCAGGGTCACGTCGCGCAGCGCATGCGACAGAACGCGGCCGTCGAACACGGACGGCAGCTCCTTGCGGTCCCACGCTACGACGAGGGCGTCGGCGGCGGGGCGGGCGACGCCCTCGTTCTCGATGAAGCCGAGCACACCCTTGCCGTAGCGGTCTTGCACGTGGGCGGCGTCGCAGCGACGGCCCTCGCGGTGCTCGTGCCAGGCGAGGGCGTGTGCCAGATCGAGCACCGCGTCGCCGACGAGGATCCCACCTCGATCGTGGGCGTCCGTTCGGAAGGTGACGAGCTTCATGAAACGTGGGACTTATCACATTCTCAGCGATGGCCGCTCTCCGCATCCCCCGCGCCGCATGGGTCCTCGTGAAGGACGTCGCGCGTCACGTCCTGCGTCGCCCGGTGGTCGCCATCTGTGCGGCGGGGCGGACCCGGGATGGTCGATGGCTGCTCATCCGGCGCGGCGACACGGGCGAGTGGGCGCTACCGGGCGGGACCCTGGAATGGGGCGAGACGCTGCGCGAGTCGGTCGTCCGCGAGGTGGCGGAGGAAGCGGGTGTCACGCGCTGCGTGCCGGGTCGTCTCGTGGGGGTCTACTCCCGGCCCGATCGCGATCCGCGCTTTCACGCCGTGACGGTGATCGTCGAGTGCGAGGTCGACGAGCCCACGCGGCCACCGGTGAATCCGCTCGAGATCAGGGAGGTTCGCCTCTTTCGCGACGACGAGCTGCCCGCCGAGCTGGCCTTCGGCATGCAGGACATGATCGCGGCGGTCATGGATCGCCGGGATCCGGTGCTCGAGTAGTCCTTTCAGATCGTGGCGGCCTCTCGCTCGTACGAGAGCGGGGGCACGCATGGAACAGGTCGAACGCATCGGTGAGTACGTCGTCCGGCGACTGGTCGGCGAAGGTGGGATGGGCAAGGTCTACGAGGCCGAGGAACGCCTGTCGAAACGCCGGGTGGCGCTCAAGGTGCTCCGGCCCGAGCTGACGCGTTCGGAGGAGGGCCGGCGCCTGTTCCTCAACGAGATGCAGATCCTCGCGCAGCTCGAGCACCCGAACGTCGTGCGCAGCCTGGCCACGTGCGAGGTCGACGGGCAGCTGGTGATGGCGCTGGAATTCCTCGACGGGCGCACCCTGCGCCAGGAGCTGGTCGACCGCGGCCGGCTCTCCTGGCCGGAGGCGGTGCGGATCGCGGTGGCCATCGCCGAGGGCCTCGCGGCCGCGCACGCTCAGCAGCCCGCCATCGTCCACCGGGACCTCAAGCCCGAGAACGTGATGCTGAACGATGGCGGCACGGTGAAGGTGACCGATTTCGGCGTCGCCAAGGTTCTCGCCGCGGCGCACGCGACCAACACGCAGAGCGTGGGGACCTTGCAGTACATGAGCCCGGAGCAGATCGACGCCCGGGCGATCGACGCGCGCAGCGATCTGTACGCGCTGGGGCTGGTGCTCTACGAGTGTCTCTCCGGAGCGGCGCCGTTCCGCTCGTCGTCTCCGCGCGAGCTGCTCAACCAGCAGTGCACGCAGGCCGCGCCCGAGCTCCCCGAGGAGATCCGCTCCACGCTGCCCGCGGGCGTCGAGCAGGTGCTCTTCCGGATGCTCGAGAAGAGCCCCGACGCACGCCCGGCCAGCGCTGCGGAGGTCGTGGAGAAGCTGGCTCCGTTCGTGTCGGCCGCGGCGAGGCCGCGCCCCCAGACCAGTCCCGGGCACGCGACGCTGCTGTCGACACCCCATGCCTCTCCGAAGGCGGACCCCGTGAAGCGCGCCGACACCATCGATCTGATCGAGCGAGCGGCGCAGCCGCGTCAGATCTCGACCCTCGTCGCCGTCACGTTGATCATCGTGCTCTCTCTCGTCGCCGGGCTCGCGGCCTACGTGCTGCGCCTGCGAATCGCGGGGCCCGAGGCTGCGGCCGAGCCAGCGCGGGGTCAGCACCTGACGGGACCACGGCCTTGATCCATGAGCGGCGAGGACGCCACCCGGCGCATCGTCGCGGCGCTCGCGCCCCCGCTGGGCGCGGCGGTGCTTGCTCTGGGCATCCTGCTCGCGGCCCCGTCTCCCGCGCCGGCGCGTAGACCGACCGTAGCCCCCGCCCACCTCGCCGGAACGCGCGCGGAGGATTGTGCTCCGTGTCATGCGCGCGAGGTGGCGGAGTGGCGTGGGTCGGCGATGGCGTTCGCCATACGCAGCCCGCTCGTCGGAGCGCTCGAGAGCCTCGTCGAGGAGCAGGTGGGGCGTGACCTGTCGTGTGCCGCCGGGGCCGGGATGCTGCGACCGCGGGGCGTCGATGCCTGTGTCGAGGCCCGCACGGGTCTGCCCGTGACGGGGGCCGGTGGCGAGGGCTGGTGCATCAACTGCCATGCCCCGGGGGAGAACCTCCAGCCTGCCATGCCCGCCTGGAGCGCCGGAGGTGACCCGCGTCCGCGGTCGCCCGCACGGGAGCTCTTGCCCGCCTCGTCGCTCGAAGGCATCTCCTGCGCGGCGTGCCACTCGGCCGTCGGCCCCGTCGCGGTCCACGCCGCTCGTCCACGCGGAAGCTACGAGGGCAACGCCACCTGGACCTCGTTCCTCACCGGACGAACCTTCCTCGCCCGGCCCGAGGATCAACGCGGCCTGCCCGGGATCGCCAACTCGGGCTACAGCCTGGAGCCGCGCCTGCTCCTGGGCGGCGCGAGCGACGGGGCCCGCGTGCACCCCGAGTCGCCCGGTCGCACCGCGCGCTACCTCGGCTCGAGCGAATTCTGCGGCGCGTGCCACGACGTGCGCCTCTTCGGCACCGACGTCGGGGGCGCGCTCCGCGGCGAGCACTTCAAGCGTCTGCGCAACGCCTACTCCGAGTGGCGCGCATGGGCCGATGCCGAGGCTCGCGCCGGGCGGACGGCGGCCACCTGCCAGGACTGCCACATGAGCCTGTACCCAGGCGTGTGTGCGCCGGGAGGCGTGGGTGGCGATGGCTGCCCGGCGGGTAGCCACTTCGTGTCGAAGGCACCGGGTTCCAGGGCAGAGGCGATGGTCGCGCCGACCTCCTCGCGCGCGACACCGGTGGCGTCGCACTGGTTCACGGGCGTCGACCTGCCCCTGTCGGAGGAGCTGACGGACGATGCCCTCGACGACGCCTCCCTCGATGCGAACGGGGTTCCGGTCGGCCTCAGGGCCCGGCGCGATCTGCTGCTTGCCCACACGTTCCGGTTCTCGCTCGGCGACTCGGTCCGGCAGGGCAGCGCGCTGCGGATCCCCGTGACCATCCAGAACGTCGGGGCCGGCCATCGCGTGCCCGCCGGCTTCAGTCAGGAGCGCGAGATCTGGGTCGAGCTGCGCGTCGTCGACGCGCGCGAGTCGACCGTCTACGAAGTGGGCCTCCTGCCGCGGCCGGACGCGGACCTCGCGGACAAGCGGATGCTCGCCGTGACGACGGACGATACCCGGCTCGACGGCGCGGGGCGGCCTCTGGGCATGTTCGGCGCGGAGGTCATCGATGGCCCGGACGTCCCCTCGTGGGCGCCGGATCCACGGCTCGGGGCGACGCGGACGTTCGGACGCGGGCTCGTCAACCTCCAGAACGGCTTCCAGCGCTGCGTTCGCTGCACCGGCATCATCGACGCCAGCGGGGCATGTCAGCCCGGACCGGGGCAGGGCCAGACGCGAGCCGACCGGTTCGCCGAGGGGGATTACGATCTGGATACCGGCGAGTGCCGCTCGAACCTCACCGGCGCCCAGGCCCTGTTCGAGACGTACTTTCCCGTCGGCGCGCTGGACGCCGACCGGGGCGTGGCGAAGGCCCCCGACGCCATCATCGACACCCGCTCTGCCGCGCCGGGTGTGCCACTGGTCTTCACCTACCTGCTCGACGCCGGGATCCATCCGGCGCCGTTCTCGGTTCGCGCGCGGTTGCTGTTCCGTCCGTTCCCGCCCTACCTTGTGCGAGCGTTCGCCGCGTACGAGGCCGCGCAGGCACGCTCGGGAACGCGACCCGGCGGACCGCAGGTTCGGGAGCGCATGCTGCGGCGCGACGAACCCGTGGAGCTCGCGCGGAGCGAGGCGATCATTCCATGAGCCCCTGGCCTGCCTCGGTATGGTGCTCGGCCTGGCTCGAGGGGCTCGACGCGAGCGGACGCAGCGCACTCGAGGCCGCGGGGACGTTGCGGGCTTTCGAGCAGGGGCAAGCGCTCTTCGAGGTCGGCGAGCCTGCGGATGCCCTGTTCGTGGTGGCCGATGGCGTGGTCGAGATCCTCGCCGTGCGACGCGGCGATGCGCAGGCGGGGCCGGTACGACGGGCTGTCGCGGGCGACGTCGTGGGGGAGGACGCAGTCGTCAAGAGCGGCTCTGCGCGCGTGACCAGCGCGCGTTGCGCCACCCGCGTGCGGGTGGTCTCCCTTCCCGTCGGTGTGTACCGGCGTGTGCGGGATCGGGCCGGCGGCGCCGTCGGCGCGGGCGACTGGGAGAGGTCGCTGCTCGTGGCCGCCGCTCGCGACGTACTCGTGGCGTCGAGTCTCGCGCGGGTTCTCGAACCGCGTGAGCTGGGCGCGCTTGCGGAGCTCGCCGTGCACCGGCAGCTCGCGCGCGGGGAGGTGCTCTTCGCCAGGGGCGACCCGAAGACCGACGCGTTCGTCGTCGCCGACGGGATGGTGTCGCTCGAGGTGGAAGTGGAGGGCGTCACGCGCATCCACGCCTACCTGGGCCGGGGCGACCTCGTCGCCGATGGGACGACCGGGGCCGGCGGGAGAGCGATGACGGCTCGCGCCTCCGGGCCCGCCTGGGTGCTGACGCTGCCGGCGAGCGCCCTCGCCGCGGTCGAACGGTCGCGGCCCGACGCGCTGGCGTGGGCGCGTCGGACGGGGATCCCGGCCGCGCCGGCCCAGCCCACGCGACACGTGCAGGGCGATCTCTGGCGGTTCGCCGTGGCCGGATCGATGCTCGTCATCGATGACGACGCGTGCGTACGCTGCGGCCACTGCGCATGGAGCTGCGCGGACGCGCACGCCGACGGGGTCTCCCGCCTGGTACGACGGGGGGAGAAGGTCAGCGTGCGCGACGCGACCGACGGCTCGCAACGAGCCCTCATCGTTCCCGGCAGCTGCCAGCACTGCAAGCACCCTGCGTGCATGATCGACTGCCCGACGGGTGCCATCGCACGCGGGACCCGCGGCGAGGTGCTCATCCGCGAGGACATCTGCGTGGGTTGCGGTCAGTGCGAGCGAGCCTGTCCCTGGGATGCCGTGCAGATGGCGCCCAGGTCGCCCCCGCCGGAGCGCCAGCGAGAGGTGGCGCTCTCCGCTCAGGTCGCCGTGAAGTGCGATCTCTGCAGCGATCGCGAAGCCGGTCCGGCGTGCGTGCGGGCGTGCCCGGTCGAGGCCATCGCGCGCGTGGAGCCGCTGGCGGCCATGGCCGACGTGCGCGAGGCCGTCGGAGTGCGCGTGACTCGGGCCTCCCTCCCGCGCCCGCGTCGCCCATGGCCGTGGGTCCTCGGGGCGGCCATGGTCGCGCTCGCGGTCACGCGTCTTCCGGTCTCATGGAGCCGGGGCGTTGCCACCGGCATCGTGGCGGGAGCGCTCGTCACGCTGCTCGTGGCCTATTCCGCGATGAAGCGCTCGCGCCTCGCTCGACTGCGGGGGTTCCCGCCGGCCCGGGCGAGCACCGTCGCTCACCTGGCGCTGGGAGTGCTCGCGGTCGGCGTCGTGCTCGCTCACACGGCGCGGCACACGCCGCCGAACGTGGCGGGAGGGGCCGTGGTCGCGTTCCTGATCGCGTGCCTCACGGGCGCGTTGGCGGGCGTGGCGTACGCCGTCGTACCCGGAAGGCTCGCCCGGGTGGAGCGCCGTGCCCGACTCCCCGAGGACCTGGCGCCGCGCGCGCGGGAGCTGGACGAGAGGACCTTCGGTGCCCTCACCGGACGAGGCGCCGCGAGCAAGGCGCTGTACACGCGGGTCCTCGCCCCGTACGCGAAGTCGGTGCTGGGAGGGCTGACGCTCGTCGCATCCGGGCGGTCGCTGCACGAGGAGGAGACTTGCCTGCGGGCACGCATCGACGCTCTGGTGGACGGCCGCTCGGAGCGGCTCGATGGCCTCTCCGAGCTGGTCCGCCTGGTGGTCGAGCGAAGGGCGGCGCGCGCGCAGGGGCTGCTCCAGGGTGCGCTTCGGTCGTGCGTCCCGCTTCACCTGGTGTCCGTCGCGGTCGCACTGGTCCTCATCGTGTTGCACGTGGTCCTGGTCGCGGTGCGGCCATGAAAGGTGGGAGCGGCGGTGTGAACGGCGACCTGCTGGGCCCGCGCCGCGCCTTCCTTGCAGCCGGCATCGCTGCCATCGCCGTGGCTGCGGCCGTGGCGCTCACCCCCTGGGCGCGCCTGTCGCCTCCGGGTCCTCTGTCGCGCCAGCATCTGACGGCGGGGGTGAAGTGCTCCGCCTGCCACGGCGAGCGCGTGGACGCCGTGGTCAGCAGCGCCCCCTGCGTGAGCTGTCACGGCGATCACCCCTCGACTCGCACGGGTCACCGCGCCCATCGACCCGAGCTGACCTGTCCCAGCTGCCACTCCGCCCACGGAGGCTCGGAGTCCATCTCCGTCGATCGCGGCGCCGTCGCCCGTGTTCCCATCGCGTCGTGCGCTTCCTGTCACGACCGCGGCAAGGCGGATGATCCCGTGCGAGCGTGCGAGGGAACCGGAGACTGGACGGGTTTCTCCGTCTGCCTGGACGAGCATCAATCCCCCGGCTCGCCCCTCCCGTCCCACGGCACCTGCGCTCGCGAGCATGGGCCGGCGCGGTTCGTCGCGTGGGAGCAGGCTCGCCTGTCGCCCGCTCCCCCGGCAGCACGCAGTGCCCCCCCGAGCACCGCCTGGCTCTGGCTCGGCTCGGGCGGTGGCGCCGGAGGGCTCGTGCTGCTCGGAGGGGCGGTCGCGCGCAGGATGCGCCGTCGGTCTCCATCGGCGCCCGCCGCCGCCGTGCGACCGCGTGAGCACGTGAGGCTGCCACGCATCGACGCGACCTCCTGCCTCGGATGCCGTGCGTGCGTGGATGCCTGCCCGTTCGATGCGCTCGCGGTGGACCGTCACCTGGCCGTCCTGGTGAGGCCGGATGCCTGCTGCGGCGCGGGGCTGTGCGAGGGCGCGTGCCCCAATGGCTCGCTTCGCATCGTCGAGCACGAGGAGCCCGTCCACGACCGTCCGCGCGTCGACCAGCACCTCGAGAGCCTGGATCGACCGGGGCTGTTCGTCGCCGGCGATCTCACCGGCATCCCGCTCATCCGCAGCGCGATCGCCCAGGGCGCGGCGGTGGCGGATCGAGTTGCTTCGACCTTGCCGCCGGGGAGCCACGCACGTGGCGACGATGGACGCGTCGACCTCCTGGTCGTGGGATCGGGACCGGCGGGCCTTTCCGCTGCACTGCGCGCTCGCGAGCGCGGGCTGTCGTGCGTCGTGCTGGAGCAGTCGGAGCTGGCCGCGAGCATCCGCGCCTTTCCGCGCGGCAAGATCGTGCACGACGCGCCGATCGAGCTCCCCGTCGAGGGGCCGCTCTGGTTCCGCGAGAGCAGTCGCGAGGAGCTGGTCGCACACTGGACCCGCATCGTGAGGACCCACCGGATCGACGTGCGCGTCCGGCACCGCGTGACGGGCATCGACGCGGCGGGCCCGGAGCTCGTCGTGTCGGTCGACACGCCGGCGGGGTCGCGGGCCCTGCGCGCATCGCGCGTCCTGCTCGCCACGGGGCGTCGAGGCACACCCCGGCAGCTGGATGCCGACGTCGCGCCCGGCGCGCGGGGGCTCGTCATGTCCGCGCTGTCGGATGCCACGGCCTGGGCTGGCAGGAGGGTTCTCGTGGTCGGCCTCGGCGACACGGCCATGGAGGCCATCGTCGCCCTCGCGCGCCAGCCCGGGACCAAGGTGACGGTGTCGTACCGGGGCGGCACCTTCGCGCGCGGCAGCTCGAAGAACATCGACGCGGTGCGCCGCCTGTCCGAGGCAGGGCTTGTCCGCATTCTCCTGGGGACGACGGTCAGCCGCGTGGACGTCGGCGAGGTGACCCTGCGAGGGCCCGCCGGGATGGAGCGTGTGAAAGCCGACGCGGTGCTGGCTCTGCTGGGCGGCGAGCCCTCCCGAGCCCTGCTGGCGGCCGCGGGGGTGCGATTGACCTGACGGAAAAGCGGGTCGGTAGATCCTGCCGCGTCCTCGGACGTACCAGGCCCCATGCTCGTCCGCACGTTCGCGCTCTGGGTCGGTCTGGGGGTCTCGGTCGCAAGCGTCGGGGCGTTGATGATGCCCGCTCCGACGGCCCGGGGCAGCGGACCGCTCGACGCCCCGGCCAGCCCGGAGCCGGCCGCCGCCGCCTCGCCGGACGCTCACTTCGTGGACGGAAAGGCCTTGCTGCTCGACGGCAGGCTCGGTCACGCGTCGGTGCCGCGCGACCCCCGTGGTGGCTCTGCCTCCACGTTCATCCTGGCGACCGTGACCGCGGCCGAGCGTGGCGTCGAGGCTCGGGACGTGGCCCCTCCCGCGCACCTGGCCATCGTCGTGGACCGCTCCGGGTCGATGGCGGGCGCCAAGATGCGCAACGCCATCGCGGCGGCCACCGGTGCGGTCGAGCGGATGCGAGACGGCGACCGCGTCACGGTGGTGGCGTTCGACGATGCCGCCAGCCTCCTGGTGCCGCCGACCACCGTCGATTCGGCCACGAGGCCCGGGGTGGAAGCCGCCATCCGGGCCACGCGGGCGAGCGGGGACACGTGCATCTCGTGCGCGATGGAGCGCGCGATGGAGGCCCTCGACTCCTCGCCGGGCGCCCGGGACGAGGTTCGGCGGATCCTGCTCATCTCGGACGGAGAGCCCACGACCGGCATCCGGGACGCCTCGGGGCTGCGAGCTCTGGCCGGGAGGGCGCGCGACCGGGGCTTCGCCATCTCCAACATCGGCGTGGATCTGGCGTTCGACGAGCGAGTGATGGCTGCCATCGCGCAGGAGTCCAACGGCAAGCACTGGTTCGTGCCCGACCCCTCGGCCCTGTCCGAGGTCTTCGACCAGGAGCTCGGCACCCTGGAGGCTGCCGTCGCCAGCGAGGCCGAGCTCACGATCGAGCCGTCGCCCGGCGTGGTCATCGACGAGGTGTTCGACCGCTCGTTCCGCAGGGAAGGGGGACGCATCGTCGTCCCGCTGGGCGCGTTCGACGCGACGCAGGAGAAGACCGTCCTCGTCAGCGCGCGGGTGCCTTCCGGCTCGGAGGGTCTGGCGAGCGTGGCGAAGCTCTCCCTGGACTACCGCGACGTGCTCGCCCGCAAGGACGCCATCTGCTCCGGCTCCCTCGCGCTCGACGTGCGGGACGACGGCAGCGCGCAGCGCGAGCTCGATCCCTTCGTCGCGGCGCGTGTGGAGCGCAGCCGCACCGCGCACGCCCTGCTCGAGGCCAACGAGCTGTTCTCGAGAGGTCGTGCCTCCGAGGCACGCGCCCAGCTGGAGAAGCGACGCGACGAGCTCGCGACGGCAGCCCCCAAGGCCGCGGCCCGGGCCACGGCGCTCCCTCCCTCCGCGGCAGGCGCGGCGGGCGACGTCGGTCGAGACTTCGGCGCGCAGCAAGCGGCCCTCGACAGCGCCACCGCGGGCTTCGGTGCCGCTGCGAGCGCAGCTCCTGCGGCCGCCCCGGCTGCCACCACCACGGCCGGTCGCTCCGCGCTCAAGAAGAACCAGGCCAACGCGACCGATCTCGCGTTCTGAGGCGATTCCCGGGTGGCGAAGGCCACTGAACCCCTGTACCGTCACAGGGTCGTCCGTGTCCTTCCGCGCCAAGCTCTCCCGGCTCGAGACGCGAGCCCCCGAACGACCCGTCGGGGCCGAATCGCCGACCTGGAGGGCGTCCACGGCGCTGCTCGACGACCTGCGCACCCGCATCCAGGCCACCCTCGAACGGACGGCGCGCAGGGCCCCACGCCCGGTTCCCGCCGTCGACGATTTCGAGCTGCCCTTCGCCGCCGAGCAGACTCCGCTCGGCGTGCTGCACTCGCGGGTGCTGCGCCTCTCCCACGCCCACCGAACCGGGCGAGCTCCGATCGCGCCGGCACGCCGTGCGCGGGCCGACCTGCTCGCGCTGCTGGCGCTCGATCCGGGACTCTCGGGCTGCGATGCGGGCGGCGCGCTCTACCTCGACACCGAGACCACGGGCCTGGCCGGTGGGGCGGGTACGGTCGCGTTCCTCGTGGGGCTGGCCTTCTGGGACGAGAGCGGTCTCGTGCTCGAGCAGCTGCTGGTGCGCGCGCTCGGGGAAGAGGCGCCCATGCTCGCGCGGGTGAAGGAGCGGATCGAGCAGGCCTCGATGCTCGTGACGTTCAACGGCAAGAGCTTCGACATGCCCTTGCTGCGCACCCGCTTCGTGATGGCGCGCATGGAGGCTCCGCCGTCGCCGCCGCATCTGGACCTTCTTCACGTCGCGCGGCGCATCCACGGCAAGAGCCTCAAGCAGAGCTGCCGCCTCGTGGCGCTCGAGCGCGAGGTGCTCGGCTTCGAGCGGATCGACGACATCGAGGGTGGCGACGTCGCGGCCACCTACCTGCACTTCCTGCGCACCGGCGACGGCCGCTCGCTGATGGGCGTGGTGGAGCACAACGCCTGGGACGTGGTCGCGATGGCGGCGCTCGTGGGGGTGTACGGCGAGCCGCTCGAGGGGGCTCTCCCCGCGGGGGATCTCGTGGGCCTGGCGCGGACGCTCAGGCGCGCGGGAGCGCTGGAACGAGCGGGGGAGATGGCCGAAGCGGCCGTGCAGCGGTCGTCGACGCCGGAGTCGCTGCGTGCGCGCGCGGACATCGCGAAGGCGAGGGGGGATCGAGCGCGCGCGCTGGCCGATTTCGAGACGCTGGCGGCGACGGTGGACGATCCCTCGGTGCGGCTCGAGCTGGCGAAGCTGTACGAGCACTGGAGGCGGGAGCCGGCCCGCGCCCGGGAGGGGGTGGGGCGCGGGGCGGGGGCGGGCGCCGCGGGGGCGCGCCGGCGGGTGGCCCGACTCGCGCGAAAGCACGAGAAGGCGCGCAAGGAAGCACCGCGCTCTACGGGTCGTGGATGCCGCCGGTCACCTTGCCCGCGCCGCGTGCCACGCGCTCGTTCCAGGTCTCGCGTGGCCCGTTCGCCCGCTCTTCCATGGTGATGCACCCGGGGACGGGGCACACCAGCTGGCAGAGGTTGCAGCCGACGCACTCGGGCTCGTCGATCCAGGGGACGCGATCGCCGGCCAGAGCGCCGATGGGGAAGGGGACGGGCGCCTTCGCGCGGCCCTTCGCGTGCGCGTGTGCGGGACGGTCGCGGTCTTCGCGCCCGGTGAAGATGCACTGGTGTGCACCGTCCTGGCACGCCACGACGCACTTCTGGCAGCCGATGCACGTCCTGTCGTCGATGCGCGCCACGACCTTGTACGACAGGTCCAGGTCGCCCCAGTCCTTGTAGGCAGGCACCGCGCGCCCCACGAGCTCGCGCACGCTCTTCATCCGGTGCTGGTCGAGCCACTCGCTCAGCCCGTCGATCATGTCGCCCACGATGCGGTAGCCCAGGTGCATCACCGCGGTGCACACCTGCACGCTCGTCGAACCGAGGGCGATGAACTCGGCCGCGTCGCGCCAGGTCGACACGCCGCCGATCCCCGAGATGGGGTACCCGCGCAGCTCGCGTGCGATGGCCCCGACCATGTGCAGCGCGATGGGCTTCACGGCCGGGCCGCAGTAGCCGCCGTTGGTCGACCCGTCGCCGACGCGCGGGTTGGGCACCATGCGCTCGAGGTCGACGCCCATCAGGCTCTTGATGGTGTTGATGAGCGACACGCCGTCGGCGCCGCCCGCCTGCGCAGCCTGCGCCGCCTCGACCACGTCGCCCGTGTTGGGCGTGAGCTTCACGAGCACCGGGGTGCGCGCCACCTCCTTCACCCAGCGCGTGATCTCGGTGATGAGCTTGGGCTCCTGCCCCACGCTCGATCCCATGCCGCGCTCGCACATGCCGTGCGGGCAGCCGAAGTTGAGCTCGAGCCCGTCGCACCCGGTGTCCTCGACCTTGCGGATGAGGGTGTGCCAGTCGTGCTTGGTCTCGGTCATGAGCGAGACGACGACGGCGTGCTTCGGGAAGCGGCGCTTGACCTCGCGGATCTCGCGCAGGTTCACCTCGAGCGGCCGGTCGGTGATGAGCTCGATGTTGTTGAAGCCCATCACCTTGCCGCCGGCGTAGTCGCACGCGCCGAAGCGGCTGGAGGTGTTGACGATGGGATCGCCCAGCGTCTTCCACACGGCGCCGCCCCAGCCCGCGTCGAACGCGCGCGACACCTGGTCGCCCGTGTTCGCGGGCGGGGCCGAAGCGAGCCAGAAGGGGTTCGGGCTCTTGATGCCCGCGATGTCGATGCTCAGATCGGCCATGGTCAGGCCTTGCTCCAGGCCGCGAGCAGGTGCCTCGCGGCGTTGCGTCCCTCGGCCACGGCGTTGACGACTTCCTTGCCGCCGTTCACGCAGTCGCCGCCCGAGAAGACCTTGGGGTTGCCGGTGGTCCCTGTCGCCGCATCGGCCACGACGCAGCCGCGGGCGTCGAGCGCCACACCCGGGAACTGCTGGGCGATGGTGCGGAGCCTGGACTGGCCGATGGCGAGGGCCACGAGGTCGCAGGGAAGCTCCACCTCGCCCCCGGAGATGGAGACCTTCATCGCGCGCACGGCGCCGCTGCCGTCCCGCAGGATGGCGATGGGCTTGGCTTGCTGGACGAAGATCACCCCGTCCTTGCGCGCCCCCGCCAGCTCGTGCGCGTAACCGCTCATCTCCTCGACGGTCCGCCGGTACACCATCATCACGCTGCGGGCCCCGAGCTGGGCGCACTCGCGCGCGACGTCGAGGGCCGTGTTGCCCCCGCCCACGACGACCACGTGCCCCATCTTCGCCGCGTCGCCCCTGGCGAGCTTCATCTGCTCGATCCACGCCGTGGCGCCCACGACTCCGGGTCCGTCCTCCCCCGGGATCCCGAGCTTGCTGTCCTCACCGAGGCCGAGGCCCAGGAAGACGGCGTCGTGCTCGGCCAGCAGCTGCGCCGCGGTGACGTCCTTGCCGATCTCGACGCCGCATCGCAGCTCGACGCCCAGCGACGCGACCCACTCGACCTCGGAGAGCGACTCCTCGGCGTGCAGCTTGTACGGCGCCACGCCGGTCGTGTTCAGGCCGCCCGGCAGGGCGCGCTTCTCGAACAGCGTGGCGTGGTGCCCCTCGAGCGCGAGGTACGCGGCGAACGCGAGCGACGCGGGACCGGCCCCCACGCACGCGACGCGCTTGCCCGCTTTCGCCCTGGTCTTGCCCTGCAACAGCCCCGGCGCCTGGTGAGTCGCCGTCTCGGTGGCGAAGCGCTGGAGGCGTCCGATGGAGATGGGCTTGTGCTGCCAGGCCTCGTAGACGCACGAGCCCTCGCACAGCACTTCGACCGGGCACACCCGCGAGCACGACGTGCCCAGGATGTTCTGCTCGAAGATGAGCCGCGCGCTGCCGCGGACGTTGCCGCTCGCGATGCGCTTGATGAAGCCGGGCACGTCGATGGACGTGGGGCACGCCCTGGTGCACGGCGCGTCGGCGCAGTAAAGGCACCGCTCGGCCTCGAGCCGCGCCTCGGCCTCGGTCATCGGGGGCTTCTTGTCGGGCAGGGCGCTCTCGGCCCGCCCGGTGGGCAGCTGCTTCAGGAACGTGGTGGTCATGCAGACAGCGCGGCGAACGACTCGTCGAGGATCTTCAGCGCCTCCTCGATCTCGGACTTGCCCACGACGAGCGCGGGCGCCACGCGCAGGACGTTCCCCCAGAGGCCCCCGCGCCCGATGATGAGACCGCGCTTCTTGGTCTCCTCGAACAGGCGCAGCGTCCCGTCGACGTTCGGCGTGCGATCGCCCTTCTTCTCGTCCTTCACCAGCTCCACGCCGAGCATCAGGCCGCGGCCGCGGACGTCGCCGATGATCGTGTACCTGGCCTTCATGGCGTCGAGGCCGTCGCGCAGCAGCTTGCCCATGGCCGCCGCGTTGTCCGCGAGCTTGCCGTCGACGATCTGCTCGATGGTGGCGTTGGCCGCCGTCGACGAGATGGGGTTGCCGCCGAAGGTCGAGATGTTGCCGCCCTTCCAGGCGTCGGCGATGGCGCTCGTCGCGAGCACGGCGCTGATGGGGTAGCCGTTGGCGATCCCCTTGGCCATGGTCATCACGTCGGGCGTCACGCCGTCGTGCTCGATGCCCCACATCTTGGTGCCGGTGCGGCCGAAGCCCGTCTGCACCTCGTCGGCGATGAAGATGCCGCCGTACTTGCGGATGATGCCGACGAACTCCTTCATCCAGCCTTCGGGCGGCGTGATGAAGCCGCCCACGCCCATGATGGGCTCGACCATGGCGCCGGCGATCTGGCCCATGGTGGTCGTCTGGATGAGCTCCTCGACGTCCTTGGCGCACTTCAGCTCGCAGCTGGGGTACTTCAGGCTGAACGGACAGCGATAGCAGTACGGCGCGTGCGCGTGCTTGATGGCCGCGACCTGCGTCGGGATGACCCGGTACTTGGCGTGACCCACGAGCGACTGCGCGAGCAGGCTGCGGCCCGAGTATCCGTGGCGCAGCGCGACGAGCTCCTGCCGGCCCGTGTGCGCCTGCGCGAGCGCGACGGCGGTCTCGTCGGCCTCGGTTCCGCTGGCGCAGAAGAAGGCCTTGTCGAGCTTGGAGCCGGCGGGCGCCAGCTTCACGAGCCGCTCGGCGAGCTCGACGATCGGCAGGGTGGGGTACACGGTCGACACGTGCCCCAGCCGCTCCATCTGGGCGCGCACCGCGGCGTTCACCTTGTCGTTGGCGTGCCCCACGCTGACCGTGAGGATGCCTCCGAAGAAGTCGAGGTACCGGTTTCCGTCGTAGTCGCGCACGTAGCAGCCCTTGCCGCTCTCGAGGGCGACGGGCTGCTCGTAGTACGTGGCCGTGCTGGGGAAGAGGTACTGCTTGTGCTTCGCGGTGACGTCGGCGTTCGTAAGCTTGCTCACGTTAGGCTCCTCGTTATCGCTGCGCGGTCAGGTCACCGTACATCTCGGGCCGGCGATCGCGGAAGAACTGCCAGGTGCGGCGGACCTCCTCGATGAGGCCGAGGTCGCACTTGGCGACGACCAGCTCGTCCTTGTCCTCGCTGGCGGTCGCGAGGAAGTTGCCGCGCGGGTCGACGATGTAGCTGGTCCCGTAGAACTTGCCGATGTTCCAGGGCCCCTCGGTGCCGACCCGGTTGCTCGCGGCGACGAAGTAGCCGTTGGCCACGGCGTGCGCCGGCTGCTCGAGCTTCCAGAGGTACTGCGAGAGCCCCGCCACGGTGGCCGAGGGATTGAACACGATCTCGGCGCCGTTGAGGCCGAGCGCGCGGGCGCCCTCGGGGAAGTGGCGGTCGTAGCAGATGTAGACGCCGACCTTGGCGTAGCGCGTCTGGAAGACCGGGTAGCCCAGGTTGCCGGGTTTGAAGAAGTACTTCTCCCAGAAGCCGTTGGTGTGCGGGATGTGCGTCTTGCGGTACTTGCCGAGCATCGTCCCGTCGGCGTCGATGACCGCGGCCGTGTTGTAGTAGACCCCCGCCTGCTCGCGCTCGTAGACCGGCACCACGATCACCATCTGGTGCTTGCGGGCCAGGCCCTGCATCACCTCGGTGGTGGGCCCGGGCACGGTCTCGGCGGCGTCGTACCAGCGCGAGTCCTGGCTGGGGCAGAAGTACGGGCCGTTGAAGATCTCCTGCAACCCCAGGATCTGCACGCCCTTCTTGCCTGCCTCCTCGATGAGGGGCAGGTGCTTCTCGAGAGCCACCTGCTTGGTCTTGTCGACCGACCAGCCCTCCTCGTACGGAGTGCTCGCCTGGATCAGCCCGACCGTGACGTTGCGCGTTCCCATCACCACCACCTCTGGATGCTCGTCTTGTTCTGCGTGTAGAACTGGATCTGCTCGCGGCCGTGTCCCTTGAGGTCGCCGTAGAACGACCCCTTCGCGCCCCCGAAGCCGAAGTAGGCCATGGGCGCTGCGACGCCGATGTTCACCCCGACCATCGACGCGTCGACGTCCCTGCACCAGCGCCGCGCGTGGGCGCCGCTGGACGTGTAGATGCTCGAGGCGTTCGCCAGCGGGTGCGCCTTCACGATCGACATCGCGTGATCGAGATCGCGCGCGTGCATCAGGCACACCACCGGGCCGAAGATCTCCTCGCGCGCGATGACCATCTCGGGCTTCACGTCGGTGAAGAGGGTGGGGCCGATCCAGTGCCCCTTGGGATGTGCCGCGACCTTCAGGTGGCGGCCGTCGACCGCGAGCTTCGCCCCTTCGGCGACGCCCTTCTCGATGTAGCCCAGCACCTTCTCCTTGTGCCGCGCGCTGATGACCGGGCCCATGGTGACGCCCGGCTCCATGCCGTAGCCGACCTTCACGCTCTCGAGCGCCTTCGGCAGGCGCTTCTCGAGCTCCGCGTACGCCTTGCCGACGCCGACGACCATGCTCAGGGCCAGGCACCGCTGCCCGGCGCAGCCCATGGAGCTGTCGACGATGTTCGCGACGCTCTTTTCCCAGTCGCAGTCGTCCATCACGACGCCGAAGTTCTTGGCGCCGCCCAGGGCCTGCACGCGCTTGCCGGTGGCGCCGCAGCGCGCGTACACGTGCTCGGCCACGGGAGAGGAGCCCACGAACGACACGCCCGCGATGTCCCTGTTCTCGAGGATGCCGTTCACGACGTCGCGCGCGCCGTTGACCATGTTGACGACGCCCGGCGGCAGCCCGATCTCGTGCATCATCTGGAACAGGCGCACCTGCGAGAAGGGCACCTGCTCGCTGGGCTTGACGACGACGGTGTTGCCCGTGGCGATTGCGTACGGCAGAAACCAGAAGGGCACCATCGAGGGGAAGTTGTACGGGGCGATGATCCCGAACACGCCCATGGGCTGGCGCACGCTGACCGAGTCGATGCCGGTGGCAATCTGCTCGAGGACCTGGCCCGCGTTCATCATGAGCGTGGGCATGCCGCACGCGACCTCGACGTTGTCGATGGTGCGGCGTACGTCGCCCTTGCTCTCCTCGAGCGTCTTGCCGTGCTCCTGGGTGCAGATGGCGAGAAGCTCGTCGTAGTGCGCCTCCATCTTCTCGCGGAGCGCGAACAGGTACTTCGCACGCGCCTGCGCCGTGAGCTCGCGCCACGCGGGGAACGCGGCCTTCGCGGCCTTGACTGCGTCGTCGACGTCCCTGGCCGAGCCCATGGGGACTGAGCCGAGGGGCTCGCCGGTCGCGGGGTTGGTGACGGGGGCGTACTCGGGGTTGGCCGAGGCGACCCACTTGCCGCCGATGTAGTTCTGGACGCGGTCGACGAAGAGCTGCTTGTGGCTTGTCATCACGATTCCTCCCTCGAAGCGTGACTCGCTGCGGGGACTGGGAAAGTGGCTCCGCAGGGGCATCCCGGTCAACGCGAGCTCCCGCTGTTCATGTGGGATGTTGCCGTCGACCCTGAACAGTTTCAGTAAAGGTGTGACATCTGGGCGCTCTCACGGTTCTTTTGCGCCGGGAGTGCTTGCGCACACTGTCGCAGGCAGCTACACAGCGGGCCTCTTCCAGGGGGAACATGCGCCCGTCATCGATCTTCTTCATCGTTTCGGCGTCGCTCGCCACGGCCTGCTCCGCGGGCCCGCGCGACGAAGCGGGGTCTCAGTCCTCGGATCTGACGTCGGGCACCCCGACCTTCTTCGTTGCCGCAGCCAGCACGCAGGGGGGCTTCGACCTGACCTCCGTGAACATGGCGGTCGTGACGCACGTCGCGACCATCGACTACTCCGGCACCGGCCTCGACGAGGCCACCATCGCGTCGCTGCAGGCGCTTCCACCCACGGAGCTCGTGCTCGAGGGCACGGCGTCGGGGAGCACGCTCGTCGTGTCGACTGCGTACGAGGGGATGCCGGGGATGACCTACTCCCCGTCGGCCACGTTCTACCAGGCGGGCAACTCGGCGGCGGTCGCGCTCAACCAGAGCGCCACCAGCCAGAGCGTGCGCGTCGACGTGACCGCCGCGGCAGCTCCGCACGTGCAGCTCTCGTGGCTGTCGGGCCAGGTCATGGCCGGCGCGCTCGTCGCGGGGCAGGTGGCGCAGGGCTCGAGCCTGCTCGCGGCCACGCAGGTGTTCATCCCGCTACCGTACGCGGTCAGCCCGTGCGTCATCTCCAGCCACGTCTGCTCCCAGTCGGCGCCGTGGGACACGTACACGCGCGGCGCGGACCTGTGCGTCGAGTTCGCAGGGTGCGAGTCGCTGGGGATCTGCCCGGATGTCATCCCCGAGTGCTGGGCAGGCTACACGCGCACGTCGTGGCGCGGTGGATCGGGCGCATGCATGCAGTACGCGTGCGATCCTTCGTTCTTGCACGGGGGTTGAGGGCGACGCCCGGGACGACGTGTCGCGCGAGGGCCGTCAGGGCGACGGGCGCCCTGGGCAGCTCGAGGGAGACCATCGAACGGCGGATGTCTTGATGGTTGTGATGGGACACTCTCCTTTGTAGGCGTATCGATTGACGATGGGCGGCATACGACTCGAAGCGAAGGAAGCAAGACTCGAAGCGCACGCGTGTAGAGAGACTGGGGAGGCGATCCCTTCGACTCGAACCGCCATCCGAGCGACTCCGATGGCGTGCGGAGAGACTCCGGTCACGGGTCCATCGAGTCGTTCCGCGTCCGGACTCGAACGGGGTTCGTGTAGAGAGACTCCGATCGCCTTCAGACT